>Ga0157378_10001868_pt1 | contig 18908 bp, 18 predicted proteins | sample M65metaG_FD_115309 | JGI IMG/M metagenome (GOLD analysis project Ga0157378, IMG submission 115309) | Miscanthus rhizosphere microbial communities from Kellogg Biological Station, Michigan, USA - M6-5 metaG | ecosystem: Host-associated > Plants > Roots > Rhizosphere > Soil | place: USA: Michigan...
CTTATTTTGTTAATGCCTCCATTTTCGGAGGCATTTTTTTTATTTCTTACCACAGAGCACACGGAGGCTTTTCACGGAGGGAAAGGAGTTTTCTCCCCTGGCCTATTTGAAGTTTTGCAACCCCATTTTACTCTGTGCATGCCTCGGTGTGCTCTGTGGTTAAGACTCAACAAAACTCACTTATAACTGTTATTACCACATACACCCTAAATTTGAACCATGAAATTATGGTTAGCGTTCATTAGCCTGGTCGTTTTATTGAGTTCCTGTGAAAAGGCCATCAATTTTAAACTGGACAGCACACAAGCTTCACTGGTAGTAGAAGCAACAATAGAAAATAGCCAGCCCCCGGTGGTAATTCTCTCCTCCAGTTTTGATTATTTCAGCAATATCTCGGCGGAGCTGCTGGCAGGATCCTTTGTGCACAACGCCGTTATCACAATATCCAATGGTACCAAAACCCAGCAACTGAAAGAATATTTTTATAATACACAGGCCAACCTGAAAGTGTACTATTACAGTATCGATTCATCCAACCTGGCAGGGGCTTTTACCGGCGCGTTCAGCACCGTGTATACAATGAATATCCAGGTGAATGGAAAAACCTATACCGCCAATACCAGCATACCGGCTCTTGCCAAAAAAGTAGATTCACTCTGGTGGAAAAAAGCGCCGGATAACCCGGATTCTTCAAAAGTAGTGCTGGTGGCAAAAGCAACTGATCCTCCCGGTTTTGGAAATTATATCCGCTATTTTACAAAGGTCAACAGTGAGCCATTTTATCCGGGCATGAATTCGGTTTTTGATGACCAGATAATTGATGGCACCACGTATACGCTCGATGTAGACAGGGGAGTGAACCGCAACGAGAAAATTGATATGGAGAATTATGTGTTTTTTAATAAAGGCGATACCATTACACTGAAGCTCGCCAATATCGACAAAGCCACCTTTGATTTCTGGCGAACCATGGAATATAGTTACCAAAGTATCGGCAATCCATTTTCATCGCCTACCAGGGTGACCGGTAATATCAATGGTGCACTGGGCTATTTTGGTGGTTATGCAGCACAGTACAAAACTATTATCGTTCCCAAATAATTTTGTTCACACAAAATACAGACCGGCTGATAAAGCACAGCCGGTTTGGCTCACAACCTTTATTTTTGACGACTTGCCTGTTTGCAGCAAAACTTGTGCTGCTGAAAAAATGATGATTATATGAGTAAAACAGTAGAAAAAATACATTGTTTGATTATTGGGTCAGGTCCAGCCGGTTACACCGCTGCCATTTATGCGGCGCGTGCAAATATGAAACCGGTATTATACCAGGGCATCCAACCTGGCGGGCAGCTCACCATCACCACTGAAGTAGAAAACTATCCTGGTTATGCAGATGGCGTACAGGGACCCGATATGATGGTACATTTTGAAAAGCAGGCCATCCGCATGGGTGCGGATATCAGGTTTGGACTGGCTACCAAAGTTGATTTTTCAAAGCAGCCGTTTAAAGTATGGATAGACGAAGAAAAAGAACTGGAAGCGGATGCCGTGCTGATTGCCACCGGTGCTTCGGCTAAATGGCTGGGATTGGAAAGTGAACAGCGCCTGAATGGTTCAGGTGTTAGCGCCTGTGCAGTATGCGATGGTACTTTTTTTAAAGGAAAGGAAGTAGCGATTGTGGGTGCTGGTGATACCGCGTGTGAAGAAGCATTGTACCTCTCAAAACTTTGCAGCACCGTACACATGATAGTGCGGAAGGGAGAAGATGGCATGAAGGCTTCCAAAGTAATGCAGGACAGGGTGAAAGCAAGCCCCAACATCAAAGTATACTGGAACAGTGAAACGGAAGAAATCATAGGTCAATTTAAAACTGAAGCAGTCCGCATTAAAAATAATAAAACCGGTCAGCAGCAAACCATACCCATCAGCGGTTTTTTTGTAGCTATCGGCCACGAACCGAATTCCGGTATATTTAAAGAATGGCTGGACATGGATGAGGCCGGTTATATTAAAACGGTGCCCGGTACATCCAGGACAAATATTGAAGGCATTTTTGCAGCAGGCGATGTGCAGGACAAAATCTACCGGCAGGCTGTAACCGCTGCGGGAAGTGGTTGTATGGCAGCGTTGGACGCCGAGCGGTATTTATCGGCAAAGGGGCATGGGTGAGTGGTTGATTAGTTGCTTCGTTGCCTGGTTGAGAGGCTGGAGGAATTAGGAATCAGTAATTGGAATTTGGAATCAGGTGCGGCCCATCTCCCTCTATCTGTTACGGGACTGGAAGGTTTGGGATAACCGGCGTTGGTAATTTTAAATCAGGTAGGATCAGGGCTAACGACTCAGAACTAAGAACTCAGAACTTGTATGTTAACCGTTCATTTATCAAACCTGCGTTTTTTTGCCCATCATGGTGCTTATGAGGGTGAACCCGAGACCGGTGGGGGATTTGAAGTGCATTTGCAGGTAGGTTACGAGGAAAAAAAGATAAAGTTCAACGATCTCAAAAATGTGCTGAACTACGAAGAACTCTACCATATTGTTAAGAAAAGAATGATGATGCCTACACCGCTGCTGGAAGAAGTGGCAGAAAGCATCATTCGCAAAATACGGCACGAATATTCCTTTGTAAAAGAAGTAAGTATTTCTATCTTTAAGCTGCAGGCTCCCATAGAACATTTTGAAGGGAAAGTGGGCATTACATTGCAAAAGAAATTCGACGATTAGTGAAAACCTTGTTCCTGGCTATACTTCTGTTGTCCAGGTCTTTCTTATTTTTTGCGCAGGATATCAGTCTCCTGCAAAAAGAAGCAGAGCGACTGGAATCTTCCAATGAAGAGCTGGCCCTGCAAAAATGCCAGGAAATCCTGAAACTACAGCCCACCAATTTAACAGCACTTTGTAAAAGCAGTGAACTCTGCAGTTCTATTGGCCGTCGTGAAACTGTTTCCGAAAAAAAGATTACTTATTTTAAATCAGCAAAAAAATATGCAGAACAGGCCCTGCACATCAATCCCAATAGCTCAGAAGCAAATTTTGTAATGGCCATTGCCATCGGACGCATGGCACTTGTATTAAGCGGCCGCGAAAAAATTGCAGCGGTAGACGAAATAAAGAAGTATGCGCAGTTATCCATTAAATGTGATCCCAATAATTATAAACCCTATCACGTGCTGGCACGCTGGCACTATGAAGTGAGCGACCTGAGTGTTTTTGAACGGGCGGTGGCCAGGATTTTTTACGGCGGTGTGCCACCTGCTTCCCTGAAAGAAGCTATCTACAATTATGAAAAATGCAGGTCGCTGGTCCCCGATCTTAAAGTGAATTACCTGGAGCTTGCCAAATGTTATCACCGCAATGATGAGCCGCAAAAATCGTTTGATATGCTGAATAAAGCGATCACGATGCCCGATAAAATACAGGACGATAAACGCGTCAAAGAAGAAGCAAAACAGTTGTTGAAAAAATGGCAATAGTTTTTGAGTTCTTAGTTCTTAGTCAGGAGTTCATAGTCCGTTTGCCCAGATAGTTCTTAGTTCTCAGTTCATAGTTTCAATTTGCTTAATCAGGACGGATAAAACTAAAAGCCCCAACCATTGTCGATTAAGCGCAAACGAAGGCTTGGCCTCGATCGAACATCACCAGTACCTGCATAAGCGCCCTCGGCTTTCCGTCAGCTTTATTCTAAAGTTGAAAAGCGCGATGGTTGAAACATTTGCTGGAGCTGAATCACAGCCTCAAAGGAAAACGCAGCGGCGTTGCGGGTACAAAGCCCTGCCGGCTTTGAGGCAGATCAGTAAAATAAATATTCAGAATTAGTCGGACAATAATAACTCCAAACTAAGAACTAAACCAGCGAATGGACTAAGAACTAAAGACTCCGAACTAAATGACTTTGTTTTTCCATTTCCCGCTGCGCAGATAAATAATCGATAAAGTAAACATCGATCCCCAGTATATCCACTCACTCATCCAGCCAACGGCAACAGACAGGTTCAGGTGCTCCAATACCAGCCATACATAAGCGCAGTACATAATGATGGTTATAAATTCAATCAGCAGGCTCACCCTTGTATTGCCTGTTCCGGTTACCGCGCTTACACAAACCACCGAAAAAGACATCACTACCAATGCTGAAGAAACAATTCTTACGATGGGTACAGCGTGTTGCACCCAATCGGTGCTTTGGCCATACACGGATAAAAATGCGTACGGGAAGAGATTCAGCACCAGGCAAACGCATAACGCAATACCGGTGCTTAGTTTTACAATCTTCCAGATAAGTTCCAGCACCCTGTGCTGCAGGCCCTGGCCCATAATATTGCTCACCATACTGCTGCAGGTGGCAGCCAATGCCCATGAAAACATTCCAAACAGGCCGAATATATTGCGCATGGTATTGCTGATAGATAGATCGCGTTCACCATGGTGTTCTATCAGAATATAAAAGAATTCCCAGCTTATGATGCTGATCGCGTGCTGAAAAATAAGCGGTGATGATTGCCGCAATATCGAATTGGCACTAACTGGATCATACCTGAAACTGCTGAACAATGAAAACCGTTTGCCGATGCCTTTGAAATGAATTACGGCAAACACAACGGCCATTCCAAGAAATTCTGCAATGATCGATGCAAATGCAGCGCCATTAAATCCAAGTTTGGGGAGACCAAAATGTCCAAAAATTAAACTGTAATCAAAAAAGATATTAGAAACGGCCTCTGCTGCTGTACCTGCCACCAGGTATTTGCTCTGGTTGGTGCCTACCAGTAATGCGTTGCGCATCTGGTACACGTACAGAAAGGGAAGTCCCCATATCCGTATTTTTAAAAACGAAACAGACTGTTGCAGTAAAGAAGGGTCATGAATACTGAACTGTAATACCCATGGAGATACGGTATAGGTAAGCAGGATTCCAACAAAGGCAATTACCATAGAAACGCCTACCCCGTGGATAAATAGTTTTCCGATCTCCCGGGGCCTGTTTTCACCAGCGCGTCTGGAGATAAGCGCCTGCAGGCCGTTGTTCAATCCGAAACCAATAGCGGCAAAAATCAGGTAATACACGCCGGTAATGGCGCCGGCGGCCAGTGATTGTTCGTTCAGCCTGCCCAGGAAAATATTGTTGGTAATAAAGTTTAATTGCGGTACCAGTATACCCAGGCTGATAGGCAAAGCAATGCTGAGTATTTGCCTGTAGCTGATGCTTACCTGTAAATTACTATGGGAACTCGTTTGGCTCACAATAAAACGGCTGCAAACCTACCGAATTATTATCTTCAAAGAACGCGGCCTGAACTGAAGGCTCAACAGGATAGTAATGCCCGCTTCCAAAACCTGGCGCTCATGGGTATGGCAACCAGGAGCGATGCATGCATAAAATACAGTATTTTGCACCACTTTTGATATGGCTAAAATTTTGTTTGATATTGCCGCACAGGAACCTGCCGGATTGCCCGAGGGGCATCTGCTTATAGAAATCAGTCCACATATTTTTTCATATGCGGCCATCGATAAAGACAAAAAACTTCTTCAGCTTCGGTTTTATGAACTGGATGGACACGATAGCCATGATGTGGCCGGAGAAATTGCAGGGATTATAAACAGCGATGATTTTCTGAAAAACCCGACAGTAAGAAAAACCCTGGTATATAACTTTCCGGAAAGCCAACTGGTGCCCGAAGCCTGTTTTGATACGGTCAGCAGCAAAGACATGGTGAATCTGTTGCATGGAGATCTGAACCAGGGCATTGTTCTCACCGAAAAAATAGAAGGAAGACAACAATATAATGTATACCAGGTTCCGGCAGAAATACACAGCCTGCTGCAGAACAATTTTGCAGGCAGTAAATTCTGGCATTATTACAGTTTATGGATAAGGTTAAAGGAGGAGCAGGTTGCACCGCCCGACAGTTTTATATCCGTGTTGTTTTATCCGAACCGGATTCTTGTAAATGCGGTCAAAGACCGGCAACTGCATTTGTTGCAGAGCTATGTTTACGAGGCTGCTGAAGATGCAGGCTACCATCTGCTCAATATCTGCCTGCAACTGGAATTATCGCCGGAGACGACACCTATTGTGCTCTCAGGGATGATCGATAGCGCATCCGCATTATATACCGAAATCTATAAATACTTTGGCCAGGTGTCGTTGGAGACATTTCCCGAAGCATCTTCCATCGCGGCGTTGGAAGAATATCCCCCTCATTTTTTTTCACCCTTACTGAAACTGGCGCTATGCGTATCATAGGAGGATCGTTGGGAGGCAGGCGTGTGCATCCGCCGGCCAATATGCCGCATACCCGGCCTACTACCGATATTGCAAAAGAGGGTCTCTTCAATATATTGCAAAATAACCTGGAACTGGAAGGAATAAAAACACTTGATTTGTTTGGTGGCACGGGTAGCATCAGTTACGAATTGGCTTCGCGGGGTGCAGCAGATCTCACCGTTGTTGAAAAAGATGAAAAAATGCATGCTTTCATCAGCAATAATATAAAAGCATTGCAGATAGAAAATTGCAGGGTGATTAAATCAGATGTGTTCAGGTTTATTGAGCAGTGTACGGAAAAATATGATTTTATTTTTGCCGGGCCACCCTATGCACTGACCAGCATTGATAAACTGCCGGAACTGGTGGCTGAAAAAAAAATATTGAAACCCGGGGGCTGGTTTGTGCTGGAACATACTCCCAGGAATAATTACACTTCTTTTCCTTTGTACAAAACCGCCCGTAATTATGGAACAACAATATTTTCTATTTTTATTGAATCAGTGGTTGGTTGAGTAGTTGCCTGGTTGATCAGTTGGTTGGTTTGTTTGTTATTGTTTGAAATAACTAATCGACTACTCAACCAATCAACTTTTTATCCGATCTCTTGTTAGTTAAACAAAACAATCCCCTTGGCGCAACCCATTTTTATCACCGGTATTGGAACTGGTATAGGCAAAACCCTGGCATCGGCTATTGTTGCAGAAGCATTGCAGGCAGATTACTGGAAACCGGTGCAGGCCGGCTATGAAACAGGCACAGATAGCGAATGGATCACGAGTGTACTGAACGGTGCTTCCACTTCGGTACATCCTGAATTATATAAATTAAAGCTGGCGGCGTCGCCGCATATTGCTGCCCGCGAAGAAAACAAATTGATAGATCTGGGGAATATTAAAACAGCGATGGAAGAAATAATGCTTTCAGTGCACGACGCGGGTAAAAGCCTGGTAATCGAGGGTGCCGGCGGATTAATGGTTCCCTTAAACGAAACGGAATTCGTGGCAGATTTAATAAAACAAATACAGGCCAAGGTTATCCTGGTTAGCAGAAATTACCTGGGTAGCATCAACCATTCACTGTTAACTGCGGAAGTTTGCCGTTACTATAAGCTGGATGTATTGGGTTGGATTTTTAATGATCAGTATCTTGCATACGAAGATGAAATCATGCACTGGTCGGGCTTCCCTAAAATTGGAACCATTCCATTTACCGCCCATCCTGATCAGAAATTTGTAAAAGAACAGGCTATGTTAATAGCAGGAGCGTTGAAAATGATCGTATGACAAAAAAAGAATTAAGGGAAACATACCGGCAGAGGCGTACAGCCCTTAGTGAAAAAGAACGATTGCGGCTGAATGATCTGTTGCTTATTCAATTTCAGCAAATGGATGTTCCGGATGATGTAAATCTATTGCTGAGCTACTGGCCATTGGAAGAGCATGGGGAAATAAATACTTTTTTAATGACGGACTTTTTGCAGTTCCGTATGCCCGGTTTGCAGATTGCCTATCCCGTAGCAAATTTTGATGCCACCACGATGCAGGTAATGGTAGTAAATGATGATACTGATTTTAAAAAAAATAAATACGGCATTGCAGAACCTGTTAATGGAATATTGGTAGCTGCCGCTGATCTTGATATGATATTTGTACCGCTGCTGGTGTTTGATGAGCAGGGCTACCGGGTTGGATATGGAAAAGGATTTTATGACAGGTTTCTTCCTGCTTGCCGGACAGATAGTATGAAGCTGGGTTTTTCTTATTTTGAACCGGTAAGCGCCATCAGAGACATCGATCAATTTGATGTACCTTTAACAACAGGCATCACTCCTGGCCAGATTTATGAATTTTAATTTTCCTCTTTTCAGAACGATACGAATTTTGTTGTTTCCTCTTTCACTGGTTTATTTTGTTATCATTTATATACGCAACAGGCTGTACGATAAAGGCATTTTTAAATCAGCCACCTTTAACCTTCCCCTGGTTTGTATTGGTAATATCGCTGCAGGTGGTACGGGAAAGTCGCCCATGACAGAATACCTCGTCAGGGAATTAAAAAGCCATTTTCAAATCGCTACCCTTAGCCGCGGCTATAAACGCAAAACCAGTGGTTATGCGCTGGCCAACGAAAACAGTACAGCGCTTGAGATAGGCGACGAGCCCATGCAGTTTCACCTTAAATTCCCCGATACGGCAATTGCCGTTGGGGAAGCCAGGATAGAAGCTATTCCGCAATTATTGCACGATAAACCGGGTACACAGGTAATCATACTGGATGATGCTTTTCAGCACCGGGCGGTGAAAGCAGGAATGAATATTGTACTCACCGACTGTAATAATCTTTACACCCGCGATTGGTATTTGCCAACCGGCGACCTGCGCGATGAAAAGGCGAGTATTAAGAGAGCCGACATCATTGTGGTTACAAAATGCAACCCGGGCTTATCACCTGAAGAAAAGAACGCGGTATTGCAGGAAATAGACCCGCTGCCGGAGCAAACTGTTTTTTTTACTGCTATCCGTTATGGCCAGCCCTACCATATTATTTCAAAAAAAAATGTGCAGGTTACCAACGCTGTGGAAGTATTGCTGGTAACCGGGATCGCCAACCCCCGCCCACTGAAAAGCCTGCTGCAGGAAAAATCAAAAACTTATTATGAAATGGCCTATAATGATCATCATATTTTTACCATTGATGATTTAAAGGACATGCAAAAAAGGTTTAACAGCATACAGGCAAATAATAAAATAATACTTACAACAGAAAAAGATGCCGTTCGCCTCGTAAAATTTGAACACGAACTGGCGGCTATGCCGGTATACGTGGTGCCGATTGAACTGGAGTTCCTGTTTAACGACGCACACCGCTTCAATGGATTAATCGGTACATTTATAAAAGAGTTTAAGAAAATGTAAAATGTGGAAGTGTGAAAATGTGGAAATATTGAACTCCATTATTGACCAACCCCGCAGGGGTGATATTAACATAAGATGAGATGGCTAAGAAAACAGACAAGAAAAAAAAGAAAAAGAATTCCTTTGAAAACAGTTATAAAGGAAGGCTGGACGTAACAAGATCCGGCATGGGTTATGTAATCGTTGATAAACTGGATAATGACATACTGGTGCGCCCCAACGATTTTAATACCGCGCTTCATGGCGATACGGTAAAAGTGAGCATTACCGGCGACCAGAATAAAAGCGGCCGAAAACAGGGACGCGTAGAAGAGGTAATCGATCGCAAACAAACTGAATTCATGGGCAGGATAGAATTAAGCCAGAATTTTGCTTTTTTCATTGCGGAGACCGATAAACCGATGCCCGATATTTATGTACCCATCGACAAATTGAACGGCGCTAAGAATGGTGATAAGGTAATCGTTAAATTAATAAGCTGGGAAAAAAACAAGAAACCCAACGGTGCAGTGCTCGAAATAATGGATGCCGGCAATACCAATGATGCGGCTATGAAAGAAATAATTATGGAAAATGGTTTTCCTATCGGTTTCAGTGAAGAAGTGCTGGAAGCATCCGAACGGCTGCCCGATACTTTGCCGGCAGATGAAATAATAAGAAGAAAGGATATACGTGGTATACTAACATTTACCATCGATCCTGCAGATGCAAAAGATTTTGATGATGCAATATCGTTCCGGGTGTTAAAAGATGGAAACTATGAAATAGGCGTTCACATCGCCGATGTTAGCTATTATGTTGAACCGGAAACAATCCTCGATGAATCTGCCTATGAAAGAGCTACTTCCGTGTATTTGCCGGATCGGGTAAATCCCATGTTGCCGGAGCGGATATCAAACGAGCTTTGTTCGCTGCGGCCCAATGAAGACAAATTCACTTTCTCTGCCATCTTTGAAATCACACCGAAAGCGGAAGTTAAAAATTACTGGCTGGGCAAAACCGTCATTCATTCCGACAAACGTTTTGCTTATGAAGACGTACAACAGATTATTGATAGCGGTGAAGGAGAACTGAAAGATGAAATACTTATTTTGAATAACCTGGCGCAGCGCCTGCGCAAACAAAGATTCAAAAAAGGAGCGATTAATTTTTCCAGCCAGGAAGTCCGGTTTAAACTGGATGAAACCGGCAAACCCATCGGTATCGTAGTGAAGGAGAGTAAGGAATCACACCAACTGATCGAGGAGTTTATGCTGCTGGCCAACCGCACGGTAGCAGAACATGTTGGAAAAATTAAAGTTAACAAAAAGCCCATTCCTTTTCCATACCGCATTCATGCCACACCTGATGAAGAGAAGCTGTTGCCGTTTGTGGAGTTTGCAAAAAAGTACGGGCATAAGTTCGAAACCAAAACGCCGGAGGGTATCGCAGCGTCTTTTAACCAGATGTTACAGGACACCGAAGGAAAACCAGAGCAGCATGTATTGCAGCAACTGGGCATCCGTACCATGGCTAAAGCCATCTACACGTCTGAAAACATCGGTCATTACGGTTTAGGTTTTACTGACTATACCCATTTTACTTCGCCCATCAGGCGATATCCTGATGTAATGGTGCACCGCATTCTTGAACAGGTGTTAAACGATGAATTACCCGTTGATAAGAAAATGGAAGCCAAATGCCGGCATTGCAGCGAACGCGAACGTGCGGCAATGGATGCTGAACGCGCTGCCAACAAATACAAGCAGGTGGAGTTTATGCAGGATAAACTGGGAGAAGAATTTGATGGCGTGATCAGCGGTGTTTCTTCCTTTGGTTTTTGGGTGGAAACGGTAGAGCATAAATGCGAAGGACTGGTAAGTATAAACAGCCTTTTTGATTACGATGATTTCCGGTATGTGGAATCTGATTATTGCCTGGCAGGCAGAAGAAGCGGCCGTGTGTTCAGAATGGGAGATAAGATTCGCATTAAATTAATTTCGGCCAATCTTGCCAAACGCCAACTCGATTATGAGTGGGTAGTAGCGCCGGTAATCAGCATAGATGATAATATTGACAAAATAAAAACAAGAAAGAAAAAAAGTTGAAGATTGAAAAGCAATTGCTGATTTCGGAATTTCGTGATCTGGCGAGCTGGTAACAGGTGAAATATTAACGAATCTATAAATCCCAGCTCCCAAAATTAAGATTCAATATTATATGCATTCATTTGAAGCATTAGCCCTGCTGTTTAAAGAAAAGTTTGAGGTAGCGCATTTTCCCGCGAAGCCCGCTACGCTATACGATCCCAACAATTATTTTTTAACCATCGGTGGCAAGAGAATCCGGCCGGTTATGTGTTTGATGGGGAATGAACTGTTTGGAGAAATCATCCCCGATGCCTTTCATCTGGCTACGGCCATTGAGCTATTCCATAATTTTACCCTGATACACGACGATATCATGGACAAGGCGCCGCTGCGCCGCGGTATGCAGACCGTTCATGAAAAATATGATTCTTCCACCGCTTTGCTGGCCGGCGATGTAATGCTGGTTCGCGCCTACGATTACCTGAATAAAATCAAAACGCAGTATATCCACCAGGTGCTGCATCTTTTTAATAAAACCGCAAGAGAGGTTTGCGAAGGCCAGCAGCAGGATATGGATTTTGAAAAGCTTGACCAGGTAAGCATGGAAGAATACCTGCAAATGATAGAATTAAAAACATCCGTATCTCTGGCGGCCAGTCTGCAATCCGGTGCAATATTGGGCGGAGCCGGGGAAGGGAATCAGCGCCATTTGTATGAGTTTGGCCGTAACCTCGGCATTGCCTTCCAGGTGCAGGACGATTACCTGGATGCGTTTGGCGACCCCGAAAAGTTTGGAAAAAAAGTTGGCGGTGATATTATCGCCAACAAAAAAACTTTTTTAATGATACAGGCGCTGGAAACAGCGCCAGAGGACCGCAAGAATGAACTATTGCAGTTAATGAAAGATAACCCGGCTGACAAGGTTGCCAGGGTATTGGATATTTTCATTTATTGCGGCATAGATAAATGGGCAATCGATTTAAAAAATAAATATACCAGCATTGCCCACCAGCACCTGGAAGATATTGCAGTGATGGACACACGAAAAGGACCCTTGCGGCAACTGGCTGCCTACCTCTTAAACCGGGAACAATAGCCCGGTCATTTCAGATAATAAGTTCAGTTTTTTTCAACACATAGAAGCACAGAAACATAGCGTAGATAGCCTGTGGTTGACCTTTGTCCCTATGATACTATGTGTTCAGGAAAACAGGGGCGACGGATTAAGTTTACAATTTTTCCGGGTCGCCTACAAATTACGTGGATTCTTCCATTGTTTTGCGAGACGTTCCATGGTACCATCCACTCTTGCTTTACGGGTTGCTTCCTGTTTTGCTGTTACAACCCATTCTACATATTCTTTCCGGTTGGTAAACGACAGCGTGTTGAAAAAATCAGCGGCTGCTTTATTTTTCTTTAGTTGCGAAGCAAGATCTTCCGGCAGGCGGATGGTTTTAGTGGCGGCGTCGATATACTGAAGAATGGGCCGCTCAGTTGATGCAGGCTTTTTATTTTCATCTGCTTTTGTTTTTAACCGGAAAGCAAAAGCAGACCAGGTATCATCAAAAGAAATCAGGCTCAGCCAGGTTAGTTTATCGCTGCGGGCCATAAGCGCATCCCAGCCCTTGTCGCGGCTAAGGTCTGTCTGCATTCCCGAACTGCCCTTCGGAAAGTATATCCAGCAGATAACCTGCTCTTTTACCAGCGCCAATATTTTCGCCGCTTCTTTCTCTACCTGTGCTTTGCTGTTCACAAACCAATGCAGCTGCTGGTATGTTTTTCCGGCAGTAACAATTTTTACAGAAGCGGGCAGATCGCCCAGGTGTGCTTTAAACGCAGGCGGTGCATGAAGTGTCAACAAAACATCGCCGGTTTTAATTTTGAGTTTATCTGCAATGGTAGACGGCATGGTAAAAATTTATATAAAGATAAAAAGCCAGACTGCACAACGCTTATTCATTATTGCTTTATTTGGTCGGTTTGTGACCTGGGCCGCGGTTTTTCACCACTCCGTCTTTTTTCCCTATCTTAAACACCTAAACCTGGCTGCATGTCTAATTCTTTATTCAGAAAGAAATCGATCAGTAAAATAATTCAGGACGCTGAAACGGGCCTGGGTGATGGTCATGGGCCGGAAGGTTTAAGAAGAGTGCTGAACGTGCGCGATCTTACTTTTATGGGGATCGCTGCAGTAGTGGGTGCCGGTATTTTTTCTACCATCGGCACGGCGGCGTTTAATGGTGGGCCAGGCATTTCCTTATTATTTGTGATTACAGCGGTGACCTGCGGATTCTCGGCCCTGTGTTATGCCGAATTTGCCAGCCGGGTACCGATTGCCGGCAGCGCTTATACGTATGCGTATGTGTCTTTCGGGGAACTGATAGCCTGGATTATCGGCTGGGCGTTGATTCTTGAATATGCGATTGGTAATATTGTGGTGGCTATTTCCTGGAGCGGTTACTTTAATAACTTACTGGAAGGTTTTGGCCTCCATCTCCCTGGCTGGCTCACCACTGATCCCAATACGGCGAAAGCCGCTTTTCAAAAGGCGCAGGAAGCCATGCAGGCCGGTACCACTTTAAATGAAAACCTGGTATTTGCGCAAAATGCCTGGAACAATTCACCCGTCATTGCCGGCAAACATATTTTTGTAAACCTGCCGGCGTTTGTTATTGTCTGTTTTATCAGCGCACTCACCTATATCGGTATTAAAGAAAGTAAGAAGATGACCAATTTTCTGGTCGTCTTTAAGATACTGGTCATCATTTTTGTGATCATCATGGGGTTCTTTTTTGTGCAGCCTTCCAACTGGTCGCCATTTATGCCCAACGGATTTCAGGGTGTATTGAAAGGCGTATCGGCCGTGTTTTATGCCTATATCGGATTTGATGCGATTTCTACAACGGCAGAGGAATGCAGGAATCCGCAGCGCGATTTGCCGCGTGGCATGATCTATTCCCTGATTATCTGTACAGTATTATATATCCTGATTGCATTTGTATTAACGGGCATGGTTCCCTTTACAGAATTAAAAGTAGCCGATCCACTGGCATTTGTTTTTGACAGGGTGGGACAAAAATGGATTGGCTATATCGTTTCAATCAGTGCAGTGGTAGCTACTACGAGTGTTCTGCTGGTTTTTCAGTTGGGACAACCAAGAATATGGATGAGTATGAGCCGGGATGGTTTATTACCAAAGGCTTTTGGTAGAATACACCCGAAATACCAGACGCCATGGTTCTCTACCATTGTCACAGGTATTATGGTTGCTGTTCCGTCATTGTTTATGGAAAGCAGTTTAATGACCGATCTCACCAGCATCGGAACCCTGTTTGCTTTTGTACTGGTTTCGGGGGGCGTACTGGCATTGCCCCGGGTGGTCAACCTGAAAGGTGATCCAAATCCTGGCGGTAAATTCAGGTTACCCTATATCAACGGTAAATGGATAGTACCCGCATTGTATATCCTTTTCGTTTTTCTTTCCAGGCAACGCATCGCGTCCAGTTTCCAAAACATGGGCAGCGAAGGCCTGCAGGAAATGTTATTCCTCGTGTTTATTGTATTGGCAACGGTGCTCTCGGTGCTCAGCTTTATCCGCAGCTATTCCATTATACCCATTATGGGAGTATTATTCTGTGCCTATTTGCTGATTGAAATACCAGCCGTTTCCTGGATGTATTTTTTTGTATGGATGGCCATCGGACTGACAATTTACTTTTTGTATGGTTACCGGAAGAGTAAACTGGCGGATGGTTGATTGGTTTATCAGTTGATCGGTTGATTAGTTGTAGCCGGCATAATAAGCTGGAATTAGTATTTGGAACCAGTGGCAGGAAAAATCAAACAAAAAGCTGAAATGTTCATACTATAGCATTCCCGGTGGCGCTTTAAAACTTCGTACTTTTGCGAAGGAAATCATTTTGTTAATATATAATGCCCCTTTAGGGGTTAGGGGTATGAAATTCGAAATCGGTGATAAGGTAACCATCATGCATTCAAATGAAGATGGAGAAGTGGTAGACATTATTAATGACAAAATGGTAATGGTGGATGTGCGTGGCGTAAAGTTCCCGGCTTATACAGATCAATTGGATTTTCCCTACTTCAAACAGTTTACACAAAAAAAATCCCTGCCGGAAAAAAAAGGCAAAACTTATATCGACCAGGTTCCGAAAGAAAGAAAAATAACATCTTCTGTAAAACACCCTCCCGGCGTTTGGCTGGTATTTCTGCCGAAATTTGAAACGGATGAATTTGGTGATGATATTGTTGATTTGCTGAAAGTGCACCTCGTAAATGGCAATGCTACGGCGTATGGTTTTCATTATAAGGTTAACTATGCCGGTGAAACCGGTTTCGATTTTAAAAATGAATTGTTTGTTAACCAGGATTTTTATATCCACGATATCCCTTTCGATAATTTAAACGACAATCCCACTTTCAACTGCGAGTTTACTTTACTGAACCCGGATAAAACAAAGGCGGACTATTATGAAACTTCGCTGAAGTTGAAGGCGCAACAGCTTTTTAAAAAAATTGAGGAAATCAAATTGAAGGGTGAGCCAACCTTCTCTTACAAACTTTTTGATACCTATCCGGCGCGCCAGGAAGAGGAAAAAATGGATATCTCCCGTTTATCTGCCGCCGGATATAAAGTGTATGAAGCTTCAAAAGCAAGACAGCATTTGCCCCCTGCAAGAACGGTGGTTGACCTGCATATCGAAAAGATAACGGATGAGTGGAAAAAGCTGAGCAATTTTGAAATCCTCACCCTGCAGTTAAAAGAATTTGAAAAATATTTTGATCTGGCAGTAGCACACCGGCAATCTTCCATCATTTTCATCCACGGACTTGGTACGGGTAAACTGCGTGATGAAGTGCATGAACAACTGCGTTTAAAAAAAGAAGTAAAGTATTTTGTAAACCAGTATCATCCTTCTTATGGTTATGGAGCTACGGAAGTCTTTTTGCAGTACTGATTAGCCTGGAATTAGTAATTAGGAATCTGGAATTAGACGTTTGCTTAGCTAGTTGATGCTATTGGTCGATTTGCTGGCTGTTTTTTAAGGACCAATTCCTAATTCCCAATCCCAAATTCCTACCTTTGCCTCAACTACCAACCGAACTATCGATCCTATGGCAACATAGGGTAGGAAAGTCCGGACAGCACAGGACAATGCACCGGTTAAGCGCCGGGTTCCGCCCCTGGGTGGAAACAGAAAGTGCCACAGAAAATAACTGTCCTGATCCCTCGGATCGGGATGAGGGTGAAAACGTAGGGTAAGAGCCTACGATGATATGCAGTAATGTGTATCGTGGGTAAACCTTGCATGCTGTAATGCCACGTATATCCCGTTTCGATCAGTGATGGAGCTTATGCTCAGTTGCTGACCAGGTAAGCGGTTCGTTTACTACATCTGCTGATGTAACGGGAAGGGTAGGCAGCAAGATCGCCACAGTAATGCGGCGGCCAGATAAATGATAGTTTAGAAACAGGATCCGGCTTACGAGTTGGTAGTTATTTTTTAAAAAATGTGGAAAATCTGGAAATATGAAAATGTGGAAATGTGCGAATGAGGAAAGCAGGCGCCATGAATGAATGACCGATCGGAAAAAATCAGACACCATCACATCAGAGATCTTACACCAGAAATCAGACATTCAAATCTCCAAATCAAAAAATCCCACAATTAGCTTAGCTTTTTTTGTAAAAATTACCCAGCCAACCTCCTATCTCCATCATCCAGGCGATGCCCAGGTGCACTACAATACCTCCCAATATGGATTGTGTTCTGTAAGCAATAATCCCCAGCAACATGCCGCCGAAAAAAGAAGAAATGCATTCAAACAGCGGTTTGCCAAAATGAATACTGCAGTAGAATACGGCCATGGGGAGTACGGCATCCGGGCCTGCGTAACGTACGAATGCAAACACTAAAAAACCACGGAAGAAAAGTTCGATAGTAAAGAAATCAATGCCGTAAGAAATTTCATATAACAATTTATACCGCCAGGAATGCTTTGCAAGCGTATCAACAAAAGCAACCTGTTTTAATTTGGGGTACATGTGCAGGAAATCTGCCTGCGTTGAAGCGAATGCTATCAAGGGTACCATCACCAGCAGCATCAGCGCATAGGGATGCCAGTTAAAGTTTCGGGTCGTTAGTCCCCAGAATGACGCGGGAGCTTTTTGATACCACCACCATAATAACAAAGGAATTGCTACAAGCAGCAAACGGGAAGGCAGGTTAACGATGATGGCATAATATCGTCTCCATAAGTTGCCATCGGTACCCGCAATCCATTGTGTTAACCCGGTAAAACTTACTTTCAGTGCAAAAATAGCGGGAGCAATAAATAGCAATAGCCAGAAGGTTGGTGAACCCGTTGCCTGTCCGTAGCGTGTAAACACCAGTACAAGAAACGGAATGATAAATGCAATAGCATATACAACATAAAAGCCGGCAAATTTTTCAAGCTTGGAACTGATGCCGTATAACCACTTTGTTTCAATACCATAACGGTAATTGAGCATTATACAAACAGCGGCAAAACAGGTGCAGAAGATGAGCAACCATTTGTCAACATTCCTGAAATAATCCTGGAGGTATGAAAAAATTGCATTCATGTTCAGGCATTGGAATTGCCTGTGAAGGACGCTTTTATTTTTGTCATCAGGTCTGTTTCAATCATTTTAACTGCCACGGCAATCATGTTTTTAAAAGCCTTGCTTTGTGAAATACCATGCCCTATTATAACGGGTTTGGCTACGCCCAATACCGGGGTACCGCCGTAATATTCAAAATTGAACCGGTCGAGGAATTCGTGTTCAATCTGTTTGGCTTTTGTAATATCGTAGATGGATTCGGCCATCTTCAGCACCACGTTGCCGGTAAATCCTTCACAAACCATTACATCGGCCTTATCAAGAAATATATCACGACCTTCGATATTGCCGACAAATTTAAGCTGGGTATTTTGTTTAAGGAGGGGATAGGTTGCCTGTGCAAGAATATTTCCCTTTCCCTCTTCTTCTCCAACATTCAACAGACCTGTCCGCGGCTGTTCAATGCCCAGGATATATTGCGCATAGAGTGAGCCCAATACTGCAAACTGGTTCAGGTTTTCCGGTTTGCAATCGGCATTTAGTCCAACATCCAGCAATACACCGGTTTTGCCATTTTCTTTTGGCATTATGGTAGCAATCGCCGGCCGGATAATTCCTTCAATTACTTTTATGCTGAACATGGCGCCCACCAGCATGGCGCCGGTATTGCCGGCACTAATGAATGCATCAATCTTACCCGTTGCCAGGTAATGGAAACCAACTGCAATGGAAGATTGCTGTTTTTCTTTGAGCGCCTTCGTGGGATGCTCGTGCATACCGATTACCTGTGGAGCATGCACCACATGCAGATATTCATTGCCGATGCCTTCCTGTGAAAGCAGGGGCTTTAAGATTTGCTCATCGCCAAATAAAAAAAGGCTGACGCCGGCAGCCTTTTCAGACAAATACAAACGGAGGCCCTTTGCCGCTTCCAGCGGGGCAAAGTCGCCACCCATCATATCCAGTCCGATATTCGTAGTGCTACAAAAACAAATTCCAATATTTCAAGGTATCAGTTTTCACCCAACCAATTGAATTCCGGA
>Ga0157378_10001871_pt1 | contig 18904 bp, 10 predicted proteins | sample M65metaG_FD_115309 | JGI IMG/M metagenome (GOLD analysis project Ga0157378, IMG submission 115309) | Miscanthus rhizosphere microbial communities from Kellogg Biological Station, Michigan, USA - M6-5 metaG | ecosystem: Host-associated > Plants > Roots > Rhizosphere > Soil | place: USA: Michigan...
AACCGGTGACCGCCAACCCAGGAACCGTGAACTCGGACGGGTCACCCAACGAGCCCAACGTCGGCATCGGGTATGCGGCAGGCACCGGAGGCGGTTATGGCCCCGAGGGGGTCAACGGTTCGCGGGTCTTCCTGCCGTTCGGGCTCGACCCCAAACGCGTGCCGGTGATGGGCAGCTACGGCGAGAACTCCGTTGCGGCCAAAGCCACCTCGGCGTGGTATCAACTGCCATCACGCACGCCGGACCGGCCCCTGGTCACCGTCGCCGCCGCGGGAGCGATCTGGTACTACGACGAGGAGGGCGGGTTCAACTACGGCCAGCACCTCAAACTGCAGTGGGGCGTGCACCGGCCCGACGGAAGCTTCCAGGCGCTGGGTCTGGTCGAGCCGATCGACGTCTTCGCCCAAAAAGCCTGGCGCAACCTGCGTTTCCCGCTCGCTTGGGCGCCGCCGGAAGCCAACGTCGCACGCATCGTCGCAGACGACCCCAACCTCAGCGAAGACCAGTGGTTCGCGTTCACACCACCCCGCGTGCCGGTGCTCGAGACCGCACAGGCTTTCCTGGGATCGCAGACACCGGTGCTGATGGACATTGCCACGGCCGCGAACTTCCCGTGCCAGCGCCCGTTCTCCGAACACCTTGGCGTGGCGGAACTTCCGCAGTACCGCATCCTGCCGAACTTCAAACAGGTGGTGGTGTCGTCGAACAAGTGGCAGTCCGCAGAGGACGGCGGGCCGTTCCTGTTCATCCAGGCGCTGCTGCGCACCTCCTCGGTTCCGACCTACCTGCGCGACGACTGGTACCGCGACTGGGGGTCCATCGAGCGCTACGACCGCGTCGTGCCTGCGTCTGCTGCGCCCAACGCCGTCATCGATCAAGGCTGGCAGCGCGTGTTCGGCTGGAGCCGCAGCGGACCGATCAGGGCCTTGCCGTGAGGCGCGAGACGAAGGCGAGTGAGGATCGCAGCGAGGAACGAGCGGGGACCGGAGCGAGCCGGAGTCGAGCCGGGAGGAGGGCCGTGACACGCGACGTCAAGATCGCCCGTTGGACGGCGACGATCGCCGGCCTCATCGGCTTCGTGCTGTCGGTGGCCACGCCGCTGCTGCCCGTCGTGCAGACCACCGCGACGTTGAACTGGCCGCAGAACGGTCAGCTGAACAACGTTACGGCGCCCCTGATTTCGCAGGTGCCGGTGACCATGACGGTGACCGTGCCGTGCGACGTGATCCGGTCGATGCCCCCTGCAGGGGGGATGGTGCTCGGGACAGCGCCGAAGAACGGCAAGCAGGCGGCGCTGGAGTCGCTGTTCATCAATGTCAACAGCCAGCGCGTCGACATCACAGACCGCAACGTCGTGGTCGCCAGCGTGTCCAGGGCGCGAGTCATTGCTCCCGAATGTCAGCGCATCGAGATCACCTCGTCGGAGGCCGGCACCTTCGCCAGGTTCGTCGGCCTCACCAATCCGACGACAGGCAAGGAAGAGCGGACCGGATTCGCCGACCCGAACCTGCGCCCCTCGATCGTCGGCATCTTCACGGACCTGACCGGGCCAGCGCCACCGGGGCTGAGCGCTTCTGCCGTCATCGACACCCGGTTCTCCACCAAGCCAACGGCTTTGAAGTTGGCCGCGATGGTGCTGGCCATCGTCGCGACCATCGTCGCGCTGGTCGCGCTGTGGCGGCTGGACCGGCTCGACGGGCACCGGATGCAGCGGTGGATTCCCGAGCGCTGGCGTACCTTCTCCGCCACCGACGTCGTCGTCATCGGCGGCTTTCTGGTGTGGCATGTCATCGGCGCCAACTCCTCCGACGACGGCTACATCCTGCAGATGGCCCGCGTCGCCGGGCACGCCGGCTACATGTCGAACTACTTCCGCTGGTTCGGCAGTCCAGAGGACCCGTTCGGTTGGTACTACAACCTGCTGGCGCTGATGACCGGCGTCAGCGATGCGAGCATCTGGATCCGGCTGCCGGACCTGGTGTGTGGGATCGTGTGCTGGCTCTTGCTGTCTCGCGAAGTGCTGCCCCGGCTCGGGCCCGCGGTGGTAGCGAGCAAGCCCGCGGTGTGGGCGGCCGGCCTGGTGCTGCTGGCCGCCTGGATGCCATTCAACAACGGCCTGCGCCCCGAGGGGCAGATCGCCACCGGCGCGTTGATCACCTACGTGTTGATCGAGCGCGCGATCATCTCGAGCCGCATGACGCCCGCGGCGCTGGCGATCCTGACCGCCGCCTTCACTCTGGGTATCCAACCGACCGGCCTGATCGCGGTCGCCGCGCTGCTGGCCGGCGGCCGACCTATTCTGCGAATCCTGGTGAAGCGGCATCGCATCGTCGGCACCTGGCCGCTTGTTGCGCCGCTGCTCGCGGCCGGCACCGTCGTGCTGACTGTGGTGTTCGCAGATCAGACCTTCGCAACGGTGTTGGAAGCCACCAGGATTCGCACCGCCATCGGACCGAGTCAGCCGTGGTACACCGAAAACCTCCGCTATTACTACCTGATCTTGCCGACCGTCGACGGATCGCTGTCGCGGCGGTTCGGCTTCCTGATCACCGCGCTGTGCCTGTTTACGGCGATGTTCATCATGTTGCGGCGCAAGCGCGTTCCCGGGGTGGCGCGCGGCCCGGTGTGGCGGTTGATGGGCGTCATCCTCGGCACCATGTTCTTCCTCATGTTCACGCCGACGAAGTGGGTGCACCACTTCGGCCTGTTCGCAGCGGTCGGCGCGGCGATGGCGGCGGTGGTCACGGTGTTGGTGTCGCCTGCGGTGATGCGCTGGTCGCGCAACAGAATGGCATTCCTCGCCGCGGTGTTCTTCACGATGGCGTTGTGCTTTGCGACCACCAACGGCTGGTGGTATGTGTCGAGCTACGGTGTGCCGTTCAACAACGCGACGCCGAAGATCGCGGGCCTCACCGTCAGCTTCATCTTCTTCATCTTGTTCGCGATCACCGCGATCTACGCGACCTGGCTGCATTTCGCCTCGCGCGACCACGGCGAGGGGCGCATCGCGGGTGCGCTGACCGCCGCCCCCATCCCGCTGGCCGCAGGCTTCATGGTGGTGGTCTTCGTCGGGTCGATGGTGGCGGGCATCGCGCGCCAGTACCCGACCTACTCGAACGCGTGGGCCAATCTGCGCGCCTTCACCGGCGGCTGCGGTCTAGCCGACGATGTGCTCGTCGAGCCCGACACCAACGACGGCTTCCTGACGCCGCTGCCCGGTAACTACGGTCCGCTCGGCCCGCTCGGCGGTGTCGGACCAGTCGGCTTCACCCCCAACGGTGTGCCGGAAAAGATTGTCGCCGAGGCGATCCGGCAGAACCGGCCGATGCCGGGCACCGACTACGACTGGGACCACCCCACCAAGCTCAAGACGCCCGGCGTCAACGGGTCGACCGTGCCGCTGCCGTACGGTCTTGACCCCGCGCGAGTTCCGTTGGCGGGGACGTATGTCGAGGGTCCGCAACAGCAGAGCCGGTTGACCTCGGCCTGGTATCAACTGCCCCGTCCCGACGACGCGCATCCCCTTGTGGTCATCACCGCTGCGGGCACCATCACCGGCGACAGCGTGTTCAACGGGCGAACCGATGGTCAGAAGGTCGAACTGGAATACGCGCGCCCGGGCCCCGACGGTGCGCCCGTTCCCGCGGGCAGGCTGGTGCCCTACGACCTCGGGCCGGTCCCGTCATGGCGCAACCTGCGTTACCCACGAGCGCAGATACCTGCCGACGCTGTCGCGGTGCGGGTTGTCGCCGAGGATCTGTCGCTGACGCCGGGCGACTGGATCGCGGTCACCCCGCCGCGCGTGCCGGAACTGCGGTCGGTGCAGGAATACGTCGGCTCGCAGCAGCCCGTGCTGATGGACTGGGCGGTGGGCCTTGCCTTCCCGTGCCAGCACCCAATGCTGCACGCCAACGGCGTGACGGAGATTCCGAGGTTCCGGATCACCCCGGACTACAACGCCAAGCGCAAGGACACCGACACCTGGGAGGACGGCCTCAACGGGGGCCTGCTCGGCATCACCGACCTGCTGCTGCGGGCAGATGTGATGGCGACGTACCTTTCACATGACTGGGGTCGCGACTGGGGCTCGTTGCGCAAGTTCGACACGATCGTCGATGCGCAGCCCGCGCAGTTCGAATTCGGCACCGCCACCCATAGCGGGCTGTGGAAGCCCGGCAAGATCCGCATCGGACCCTGAGTGACCGACCGCATTCAGCTCGGCAACGCGGCGCTGACCCGCGTGGTCGAGTTGCAGGTCGGCGGGCTCTCCCATGAGTTGTTTCCGCAGACGCCCGCCGACGAGTGGCGGGAGCTGGCTGCCGAGTACACCCCGACGTTCTGGGGTGACGCCGGCTGGCGGATCGCACTTCAAACCTGGGTGGTCGAAGTCGACGGGCTCACCGTGCTGGTGGATACCGGTGCGGGCAACAACCGCGACCGCCCCGCCATGCCGCCGATCGATCATCTGGATACCGACTTCCTTGGCTCACTGCGTGCTGCGGGCGTCGAGCCGGACGCCGTGGACGTCGTCATCAACACGCACATCCACTCCGATCACGTGGGCTGGAACACCATGCGTCGCGGTAACTCCTGGGTTCCGACTTTTCCCAACGCCCGCTATGTCATGCCGGAGATCGACTACCGGTACTTCCACCCGGATAACGCTGACACCTGGTCGGCGCCACGCAGCGCGGCCGACGCCGCGCGACAGGCGGGGTGGCGGATCATGTTCGGCGACAGCGTCTTTCCGGTCGAGGACCAGATGGAGTTGTGGTCCGGCGAACATCAACTCAGCGAGTCCCTTCGGCTGCGGGCCGCGCCGGGACACACCCCGGGGTCCTCGGTGCTGTGGCTGGACGCGGGCGAGCCCGCGGTGTTCGTCGGAGACCTGACTCATTGCCCGATCCAGTTGCATCGGCCGACGGATCCGTGCGCGTTCGACGAGGACTTCGAGGGAGCGGCGGTGACGCGCAAGCGGTTGTTGACCGAAGCCTCCCGTCGCCGCGCTGCCGTCGTCCCCGCGCACTATCCGGGCTCCGGCGGCGCGACGGTGGTCGCGCGGGGCGACGCCTTCATGGTCGACGACTGGCTCGAGCTGCCGGAGATCTGACGCCGGGCGCTCCCTGCACTATCTGTAGTGCCAGCACGCTATGCCGGTGGTCGGCTGCCGTGACGTCGCGGGTTCGGTTTGTTTAGCCGCTCTGCGGTAGGTGCGTCTTGGCCTCGTCGTACCCCGTAGCGGCGGGCGCCTCGGCCCTGGCGTACACGAGGTACAGCACCCCGGTCTCGAACGTCTGAGAGGACAGCAGTTTCAACGGGATCGACTCGCCATCGTCGAACAGCCGCATGCCCTTGCCGACCACGATCGGGTGCACCAGGAGGTGCAGTTCGTCGAGCAGTCCCGCGGCCAGCAGCTGGCGGACCACCGACACCGAGCCGCTCATTCCGATCTCGCCGCCCGGCTCGTTCTTCAGGGCCGTGACCGCCTCGACGAGGTCACCGTCGAGCTGTTCGGAGTTGCGCCAGGTGAACTGCAGCGCCTGGCGCGACACCACGATCTTGCGGGTGTCGCCGAGCTTCTTCGCGAACTCCGCGTCCCCGCCGCCGCCGACCTCGCGATCCGGCCACGCGCCCGCAAAGCTGTCATAGGTATCGCGGCCGAGCAGGATGGTGTCGGACGCGCCGAGCTGACCGCCGACCGCGACGCCCATCTCGTCGTTGAAGTACGGGAAGTGCCATTGATCCGGCGCCTCGACGACGCCGTCGAGTGCGATGAACAGTCCTGCGGTGATTTTTCTCATGATCTCTCTGACAACCGGCTAGGACAAAACTCATCGCACCTACGACGACGGTGTCGGGTTAGCCGACGCGTTGCCCTGCAGGATGTCGTCGTGGCAGCTAAGCCTGCTCTGGCCGGTCTGCTCCATACACACCAGGACAGGCCCCTCGGTCTCCGACGGATACACCTCGTCGTTGGGCCCGGCCGTGACGGTGGGGCTGGAGATCTCACCGGGATACAGCGACCAGATCGTGCCATTCGTCGTCGGCAGATGTGCGCAGTATGCGGGCGCACCGCCTTCGGTGATGCCCGCCGCACCCAACGTCGCGCAGTTGGCGCCGACGACCACCACCGGCAACGTGACAGCGCCCGGTGGCGCCTGGGCGGGCGTGGACGGTGCTGACGACGGGTGCGGCTTGGCTTCTGCGGTGTGCTCGCGGCTGCGGTCGAACAGCACGAAACCTACTGCGGCGAGGGCGATCACGACGAGCGCGACGGCCACGGCCAGCAGGATGCGCCGACGCGGGTTGGCCTCCAGCCTCGCGTGCCGTGGGCCCGTCGTCGGGATCGCCACCATGGTCGCGTCGGCGCTGCGCTGGCGTTCCTCGGTGCCGATGTGATGCGCGAGCGCGCGGGCGAAGTCGGTGCACCGGTCATATCGGTCCTTCGGCGACTTGGCCAGCGCCCTGTCGAAAACCGGTCCGAGGCTGGACAACTCGGGTCGGCGGCTGCCGATATGCGGTGGATCGGCGGTGAGATGCTTGCTGATCACGACCGCCGGGTTGGAGTGCTGGAACGGCGGCGTGCCTGTGAGCAGTTGGAAGGCCGTCGCGGCAAGCGCATACTGGTCGGCGCGGCCGTCGATCTCCTCGCCCTTCAGCTGCTCGGGTGCGGAGTACGCGACCGTGCCCACCGTCATGTTCGTGCCGGTGAGTGTGCTCGATTCGCCGATCCGGCGGGCAATCCCGAAGTCCGCCAACATGATCCGCTGGTCCTCGGCGTCATGGTTTGCCATCAGGATGTTGGCAGGCTTCACGTCGCGGTGCAACAAGCCTTTCTGGTGGGCATAGTCGAGCGCGTCGGCGACCGCGGTTACTATCCGCACCACCTCATCGGGGGGCATGCCGTCCGGATGGCGCTCGGCAAGCAAGCGCCCCGCGTCGGTGCCCTCGACGTAGTCCATCGAGATCCACAGCTGGCCGTCCACGTCGCCACGGTCGTGTACCTCGACGATGTGCGGATGCCAGAGCGTGGCCGCGATGTCGGCTTCGCGGTTGAACCGTTCCCGGTATTCGCTTTCACAACAGACCGACGCCGACAGCAGCTTGAGTGCGTCGCGTCGCGGCAGCCGCGGATGTTGGGCCAGATACACCTCGCCCATCCCGCCGGCACCCAGCGATCGCAGGATCGTGTACCCCGCGACCACCTCGCCTTCAGCTACCGGCATGGACCCATCCCTCGCCGCGGTTTAGATCGGGGTCAGGCCGTGCTTGCGCTGCACCCGCGTGATCTGCTTATCACGCAGCAGCCGCATGGACTTGCGGAGCAGCAGGCGGGTTTCGTGCGGCTGGATCACGGCGTCGATGAACCCGCGCTCGGCGGCGATCCACGGGGTGGCCATGTTCAGGTTGTAGCCGTCGATGAACTGGCGCTTGACCTCTTGCGCCTCGGGCGCATTGGGGTCCGGGAAGCGCTTCATCAGGAGCTGGGCCGCGCCCTCTGCGCCGATCACCGCGATCCGCGCCGTCGGCCACGCGAAGTTGAGGTCGGCCGAGAGCTGCTTGGACCCCATCACCGCGTAAGCCCCGCCGTAGGACTTGCGGATGGTGATCGTCACCTTCGGCACGTCGGCCTCGACGACGGCGTTGAGGAAGCGGCCGCCCCGCTTGATGATGCCGCCCTTCTCCTGCTCGACACCGGGCATGAAGCCCGGCGTATCGACGACGAAAACCAGTGGCAGGTTGTAGGAGTCGCAGAACCTGATGAAACGCGCCGCCTTATCGGAGGCCTCGTTGTCGATCGCACCCGACAGCACCATCGGCTGGTTGGCGAGCACCCCGACCGACCTGCCGTCGACCCTCGCGAACGCGGTGATCATCGCGGGCCCCTGCTGCTGTGCCACATCGAAGACGTCGCCGTCGTCGAAGATCCGCAGCAGGATCTCGTGCATGTCATAGGCCATGTTGTCGCTGTCCGGCACGATCGAATCGAGTTCGAGGTCGTGCGGGGTGAGCTCCGGCTCGAGGCCGGGGTTGACGATCGGCGCGTCGTCGAATGTGTTGGGCGGCAGGAAGCTCAGGTAGTCGCGGACGTACTGGAACGCGGCCGCCTCGTCCTCAACGACCTGATGGATGTTGCCGAACCGGGCCTGCGCGTCGGCGCCGCCGAGCTCATCGAGCGACACATCCTCACCGGTGACGTCCTTGATGACATCCGGACCGGTGACGAACATGTAGCCCTGGTCGCGGACCGCCACCACCAGATCCGTCTGGATCGGCGAATACACCGCTCCCCCAGCGCATTTGCCGAGAATGATCGAGACCTCCGGGACCAGGCCACGCAGCAGCTCGTGGCGGCGGCCCAGCTCGGCGTACCAGGCGAGCGAGGTCACCGCGTCCTGAATACGGGCGCCCGCGGAGTCGTTTATGCCGACGATCGGGCAGCCGACCATCGCCACCCACTCCATCAGCTTGGCGACCTTGCGGCCGAACATCTCGCCGACCGAGCCCTGGAACACCGTCTGGTCGTGGCTGAAGACACCGACCGGCCTGCCGTTGATGGTGGCGTGCCCGGTGACCACGCCGTCGCCGAACAGCGCGTTGGGATCGCCCGGCGTCTTGGCCAGCGCACCGATCTCCAGAAAGCTGCCGGGGTCGACGAGCGCATGGATGCGCGCACGGGCGCTCGGGATGCCCTTCTTCTCCCGCTTGGCGATGGCCTTCTCTCCACCGGGCTCCTTGGCCAGCTCGAGCTTCTCGCGCAGTTCGGCCAGCTTCTCGGCTGTGGTGGCAGGAGACGGTTCTACGGTCACTTCGCCTGCTTCTCCTCAGCGTCGATCCGGTTTATCGCCTCGCTCATATGCGCGCCGATCTTCGCAATGTACGGCTCGTCGATCGCCTGGATGTGCTCGCCCCCGATGGGCACGACCTCCAGCTCCGAGACGTACTCGCCCCAGCCGCCATCGGGCTGGCGGATCGCGTAGCGCGGCTCGAAGAAGATCGCGTCGTCGTGATAGCGGTCGGCCATGTAGAGCGTCACGTGGCCGTCATAGGGCTCGATCTTGGCGGTCTCGAGCAGCCGGTTGTCCAGGTAGGACGTCCGCTGGTGCTCGATGATCCCTCCGGGGATCGCCACGCCGCTCTGGCTGACCGCGTCCAGCACGAACTGCACCTGGCCCTCGTCGTCCAGCTCCTCGAGCTGCTCGTACGGGATCGGCGGGACCTCGACGTTGAACGTGCGCTGGGCGAACAGCGCATAGCGGTCCCACCTGGCCCGGGTCTCCTCCTTGGTCTGGGGGACCTCCTCGCCGGGACGCACCGTGTCGATCAGCCCGACGAACTGCACTTCGGCACCCGCACGCTTCAGACCGATCGCGCACGCGTAGGCCATCGCGCCGCCCAGCGACCAGCCGACGAGGACGAACGGTCCGTTGCCGCCCATCTCCAGCAGCTTCGGCACGTACTCAGCGGCGCGCTCCTCGATGGAGCCGTCGACTCGCTCGATGCCGTACATCGGGGTGTCCGGCGGCAGCCGCTTGAGCAACGGCTCGTACACCACCGTCGAACCGCCCGCTGGGTGAAACACGAACACGGGGGTCCTGTCGGAACCTTGCTTCGGCGCGCGCAGGGTGCGGACGAACCCCTCGATCTCACCAGCCTCGAGGTATTCGCGCACGATGGTCGCCAGCGCCTCGATGGTCGGAGCACTCTTGACCTGCTCGGCGGTGATCGGACCCTCCGCGCGTTCCGAAAGCCGTTGCGCCATCTTCTCGGCGGTCTCGTCGTCGAGTGCGGGCAGCGGGTTGAAGATGCCGCCAGGCGACTTGCCGGTGACGATGGCCCACGTCGCGAACGTGACACGCTCCGCCGCTTCGCGGGGCGGCACGTCGGCGCCCAGCGCCTCGGTGACTGCCTCCTGCGTCAGCACTCCCTCCCCTGCCCTTCGGGCGTGGGCCCAGCTCTCCGCGCGTGGGCCCAGCGCGGCCAGTGACGCCGCAGACGGCTGGTCGGGACCTGCAGGATTGGTAGGTGGCGGCGGAATGTCCACCGGCGCTTGGGCTTCCGGCTCGACGGTCACCGTAGGAGCGGTGCCCGCCACCATCGCGGCCTGCTCGGCAGCGATCTCCTCGGGCGTCAAACCCTGCTGGTGCTCGTGCAGCTGCTCGACCTCGTCGCGGTGCTCGATCGCGTACTCGATCAGTTTCTCGACGTTGTACAGGTTCGCGTCACGCACGGCGGTCAGCTGGATCGGCGGCAAGTCGAAGTCGTACTCGACGCGGTTCTTGATCCGCACCGCCATCAGCGAGTCGAGGCCGAGCTCGATCAGCGGCACCTCCCACGGCAGGTCCTCGGGCTCGTAACCCATCGCACCGCCGACGATCGCGCCGAGCCGGTCGCGCACCGTCTCACCGCTACCCGGTGACCACTTGGCAAAGCCCGCACCGAGATTCGCGCCCTGTGTCAGGTTGTCCTCCAGGATTTCTGCACCATCTTCGGGCTCCTCGGCGGCCGGCTGCGCCGTCGTCAATGCGCTGATCGCGGCTCCCGCGCCCACGGCCGTCGGCAGCGCCACGGCGTGGCCGGCCCGCGCGACGACCGCGTCGTACACCAACGTGAACGACTCGTCGATGCGCGCGTGCACTTGGACGGTCGCGCCGCCCGGATGCCGGGTCAGCGTCGTCACCAGCCGGGCACCCTCGCCAGGCACCGCACGCTGCTCGAACGCCGTCAGCTTCGCATCCGGAAGGACCTGCGCCGCCGCGGCTTTCACCAGCGCGCCGACGTCCGGGTCGCCCTTCGGGGCGTACTCCCAGACGTGGCGGCCGTCGGGCGTGGCGACGTGGTTGCCCGGCATCATCACCGAGCTGTCGCCGGTGAACTTGGCGTCCAGCCAGTGCGGCTTGCGCCGGAACCGGGTCGGCGGGATGTTCGCGTACTCGCCCATGTCGAAGAGGGTTCGGAAATCCAGATCGTGGCCGTGCACGAACAGCTGCGCCATCGCGGTCGTCATCGAGTCGACCTCGTCCTGCTTGCGCGCCAGCGTCGCGATCAGCTGCGCATCGTGCAGGCCGGCCGCGGCCGTCGTCAGGCCCACCTGCATCAGCGCCACCGGATTCGGCGCCAGCTCAAGGAAGGTGGTGTGCCCGTTGTCCACGGCGTTGCGAATGCCCTGGGTGAAGTGGACGCTGTGGCGCAGCCCCTTCTTCCAGTAGTCCACGTCGTGGATCGGCTCACCGCCGGGCCGAATGTACTTGCCCTCGTGCACCGTTGAGAAGTAGCCCGTAGTGGGCGGGTGCGGTTCGATGCCCTGCAGTTCGGCCGCCAGCTCACCGAGCAGCGGGTCCATCTGCGAGGTGTGGCTGGCACCCTTGGTCTGGAACTTACGGGCGAATTTCCCCTCGGATTCGGCGCGCGCGATGATCGCGTCGACCTGGTCCGGCGGGCCGCCGATGACCGTCTGGGTCGGCGCGGCGTACACGCAGACTTCGAGATCCTTGAAGTCGGCGAACACCGTCTCGATCTCGTCGATGGAGTACTCGACCAACGCCATCAACCGGATGTACTCGCCGAACAGCATGGCCTCGCCCTCGCCCATCAGGTGGGCGCGGGAGCAGATCGTGCGGGTGGCGTCGGCCAGCGAAAGTCCGCCTGCGAAGTACGCCGCGGCGGCCTCGCCGAGCGACTGTCCCACCACCGCAGCGGGTTTGGCGCCGTGCGCCTTGAGCAGCTCACCGAGCGCGATCTGGATCGCGAAGATGACGGTCTGCGTGGTCTCGATGCCGTAGTCCTGCGAGTCGTCGAGGATCAGCTCGACGACCGAGTAACCCAGCTCGTCCTGCACGTGGGCGTCGACTCTATTGATCCACTCGGCGAACGTCTCGTTGCGCAGGTACAGGCTCTTGGCCATCTTGCGGTGCTGCGCGCCGAACCCGGCCAGCACCCAGACCGGTCCGTTGGTGACCGGGCCGTCCGCCGTGAACACGTTCGGGTTCTGCTTGCCATCGGCCAGCGCCCGCAGGCCCTTGACGGCCTCGTCGTGGTCGTGGGCCAGCACCACCGCGCGGGACCGGCCGTGGTTGCGTCGCGACAGCGAGCGGCCGATCGACTCCAGCGACGCCGCCCGGCCCTCGGGGCTGTCGATCCAATCGGCCAGCTCGGCCGCCGTGGCCTTCTTCCGTGAAGTCAGGAATCCCGAAACAGCGAGCGGCACAACGGGAGCAGTCGCCTCTTCTGCCTCCAGCTCTTCGCGCGCCACCTCGAGCAGCCGCTTGGCCTCGTCGGTCAGGCCGGGCAGCTCAGGCTCTTCATCCTCGGTAAGGTGAAGCGGAGCTTCATCGTCGTCGTCGATGAACTCGCCGTACTCATCCATCCGCACCCCGCCGACGTATACAGCGTCGGCGTCGGACTGCTTGGCCTTTTCGGCCTCGGGCTCGGGTTCCGGTTCGGGCTCAACGAGATCCGACGGCAGCACCTCGCGCAACACCATGTGCGCGTTGGCGCCGCCGAAGCCGAAGCCGGAGACACCGGTGATCGCGTGGCCGCTGTACCGCGGCCAATCGGTGACGGAGTCCGCGACCTTGATGTGAATCGCGTCGAAGTCGATGTACGGGTTGGGCCCGGCGTAGTTGATCGACGGCGGGATCTTGTCGTTCTTGAGCGCCAGCGCCATCTTCGCGAGGCTGGCCGCACCCGCCGCCGACTCCAGATGCCCCACATTGGATTTCACCGCACCCAGCAGCGCGGGCTTGTCCGCCTCGCGCCCCCTGCCGACGACGCGACCCAGCGCATCGGCCTCGATCGGGTCGCCGAGGATGGTGCCGGTGCCGTGCGCCTCGATGTAGTCGACGTCGCGCGGGTTGATGCCCGCGTCCTTGTACGCCTTGCGCAACACTTCGGCCTGCGCATCAGGGTTCGGCGCGAGCAAGCCGTTGGACCGGCCGTCGTGATTGACCGCGCTGCCTGCAATCACCGCGTAGATCTCGTCGCCGTCGCGCCGTGCGTCGGCGACCCTCTTGAGCACCAGCATGCCGCCGCCCTCGGAGCGGGCGTAGCCGTCTGCGTCCTGCGAGAACGACTTGATCCGGCCGTCCGGCGCCAGCACACCACCGACCTCGTCGAAGCCGACGGTCACCAGTGGCGTGATCAACGCGTTCACGCCGCCCACGATCGCGACGTCGGCCTCACCGGACCGCAGCGCCTGCACACCCTGATGCGCGGCGACAAGCGAGGACGAGCACGCGGTGTCGATGGTCATCGACGGGCCGCGGAAGTCGTAGAAGTAGGACACGCGGTTGGCGATGATGGAACTCGTGGTGCCGGTGATCGCGTAGGGGTGCGCGACGGAGGGATCGGCCACCGATAGGAAGCTGTAGTCGTTGTTCGTCGACCCGACGTAGACGCCGACCCGCTCACCGCGCAGGCTGGACGCCGGGATGCGGGCGTGTTCCAGTGCCTCCCAGGTCAATTCGAGTGTCATCCGCTGCTGCGGATCGATGTTGTCGGCTTCCATCTTGGACAGCGCGAAGAACTCGGCGTCGAAGCCCTTGATGTCGGTCAGATAGCCGCCGCGGGTGCGGGCCTTGGCGACCCGCTCGGCGATCCGCGGCTCGTCGAGGAACTCTTCCCAGCGCCCCTCGGGCAGGTCGGTGATCGCGTCGCGGCCCTCGAGCAGCGCCTGCCACGTCTCGTCCGGGGTATTCATGTCGCCGGGGAAGCGGGTGGCGATGCCCACAATGGCGATGTCGTCGACTTCGCGGTCACGTGACCAGTCCGCATCGTCGCCGGCGTCTTCGATCTCGGGCTCACCCTCGATGATCACGGTCGCCAACGACTCGATGGTGGGGTGGCGGAACGCCACGGTCGCGGTGAGCGTCACACCGGTGAGGTCCTCGATGTCGCTGGCCATCGCGACAGCGTCACGTGACGACAGGCCCAACTCGACCATCGGCGTCGAGTCGTTGATCGCGTCAGGCGACTGGCCGGTGGCGTTGCCGATCCAGTTGCGCAGCCACTCGCGCATTTCCGCGACCGTCATGTCCGGAGTCGGTCGGGCGGCCACCGACTCTTCCGGCGTCGGCTCGTCGCCGACGGGTTGCGAATCGTCTTGTGCGTCAGCCATGTTCAAGTCACCTCGCGATCGACTCGGCGTCCGTCGGTCGCCGGTGTCGTGTGTAAGTGGGGTACAGCGTCAGTCGCTCTCGTCGGGGAACGCGTTGGCCACCTTGCCGGCGCGCAGGCTCCCGTCGAGATATGCAGTGCGGCAGGCGCGTCGGCCGATCTTTCCGCTGGACGTTCGAGGGATCGCGCCGGCAGCGGTGAGCAGCACGTCGCGCACCGTCACGCCGTGGCGCACCGCGATGGCGGCACGAATCTCGTCGGCGATCGGTCCCATGTCGAGCTTGTGGGCACCGGGGGCGCGCTCACCTACGATCACAAGCTGTTCGGACGTGTCGTCGGGATCGCGCTTGAGACCGGAGTGTGCATTCTCGAACACCTCGTCGGCCAACTGATTCGCGGGCACCGAGAATGCCGCGACGAATCCGGTGCGCAGCGCCTTCGACGACTCTTGCGCGGAGTACTCGAGGTCCTGCGGATAGTGGTTGCGGCCGTCGATGATCACCAGATCCTTGGTGCGGCCGGTGATGTAGAGCTCGCCGTCGTGGTAAGCCCCAAGGTCACCGGTGCGCACCCACGTCGCGTCGTCGGCCGCGCCCTCGGCGTGCGACGGGTTGGTCCGCGACTTGAGAATGTTCTGGAAAGTTTCGCGTGTCGCCTCGTCCTTACCCCAATAACCCGTGCCCATGTTCTGGCCACTGATCCAGATCTCACCGATCTGTCCGTCGGGCAGCTCCGTGGCGGCCTCGTGGTCGACGATGGCCGCCCACTCCGCGATGCCGATTTTGCCTGCCGACGCCTGCGCGACGGCCTTCGGCGAATCGTCGGGCACCGGAACGAAGCGATGATTGTTCAACTCATCGCGATCCACCGAGATGATCTTCGGCTCCGCGGCGGCCGGCGTAGTCGACACGAACAGCGTCGCCTCGGCCAGGCCGTAAGACGGCTTGATCGCCTTGGGCTGGAAGCCGAACGGACCGAAGGCCTCGTTGAACCTGCGCACCGTGGCGGCCGAGATCGGCTCGCTGCCGTTGAGGATGCACTTGACGTTGGACAGGTCCAGGGGTGGCTCGCCGTCCTTGGGCACCCCACGCGCAGCGGCGTGGTCGAACGCGAAGTTCGGGGCGACCGAGATGGTGCCGCCGGTGTCGCCCTCCTTGCGGGCGATCTCCCGGATCCAGCGACCGGGGCGGCGGACGAACGCCGCGGGGGTCATGAACGTGAAGAAATGGCCGATCATCGGCGAGATCATGCTCGTGATCAGACCCATGTCGTGGAAGAACGGCAGCCAGGACACGCCACGGTCGCCTTCCTCACCCTCTAGGGCCTCGATCACCTGCACGACGTTGGTGGCCAGGTTCAGATAGGTGATCTGCACACCGGTCGGGATGCGGGTGGACCCGGAGGTGTACTGGAGATAGGCGATGGTGTCCCTGTCGATGTCGACGGACTGCCACGTCGCGCCCACATCGTCGGGCACCGCGTCGACGGCGATGACGCGGGGACGCTCCTTGGCGGGCCGGCTGCGGAAGAATTTGCGCACGCCTTCGGCCGACTCGGTGGTGGTCAGGATCGCCGACGGTTGACAGTCGTCGAGCACCGCGTGCAGGCGGCCGACGTGACCGGGCTCGGACGGATCAAACAGCGGCACCGCGATGCGGCCGGCATAGAGGGTGCCGAAGAACGCGACGAGGTAATCGAGGCTCTGCGGGCAGAGGATCGCCACCCGGTCACCCGGCTGGGTCACCTGCTGCAGGCGGGCACCGACGGCGCGGTTGCGTGCACCGAAGTCGGCCCAGTTCAGTTCGTGCTCGACGCCGTCGCGCTCGGTCGAGAAGTCCACGAATCGGTAGGCGAGTTTGTCTCCACGCACCTTGGCCCATCGCTCGACGTGACGGACCAGGTTGCCGTTGTCCGGAAACACGATCTGTCCGTCTTTGAGGAACGGGTTATGGAAGACCATCGCACTCTCCTGTCGAAGCCACGCTCACCGCGAAGCCGCCTCAGCTTGTCGGCGGGACGCGGCAGGCGCTGGCCCGTGGGGCCAACCGCGCGAACCCAAACCCCGAAGATCGTACCGGGGATATGACGTTTACCGCCGTTATGAGCTCTGACCTGCGCGTTCAGGCCGACTTTCGGCCACCACTCTTAGTTTTTTCTTAATGTTAGGCGACCTGTTGTCGCACGCCAAATCAGTCCGGTCACATGTCAGCCATGTTTTGGGTGCGGAGCGTTATCGATCACGTTCTGCACCCAGCCCAGTGTCCACTGCGTGGCGGGCGCACCGTCGAGATTCCAGAAGTCGGGCGTGGCGTACATGGCGTGGATCGGCTGACCCCCATTGCCGGCGAGCACTTCCAGCGTGCGCGGCAGCTGGGTGATGTTGAACGCGGACTCGGGCGCGGCGCAGATCAGGTCGCCCGGTGCGCAGATCTCGTTGGTGCGGTCGTTCAGCGTGCCGAAGCCGCCCGGCCGCGGACCTGTCATCGTCAGACCCAGCGCCGACAGCGTCGGCACCTCCTGCAGCGTGATCTCCGCGCCTTGGCCATCCGGGGTGGGTCCGATGTCCTGACCGACGTTGTCCTGGCGGCGGCCATCGGCGATCAGCGTCACACCCAGCACCAGATCCTCGTCGACGGGACCGCGTCCGTTGCCGATGTCGCTGGCCATGTCGCCCGCGATCACCGCGCCCTGCGAGAAGCCGACCAGCACGTAGCTGGTCAGCGGGCAGCGGTCGTTCATGCCCGTCATCGCCTTGACGGCGGCGCGGGTGCCCTCGGCGCGGCTGTCGTTGTACGACATCTGCTGATCGGCTGACAGCGGATTGTGGAACTGCGCGGTGTACGGGACGGTGAAGATCTCGAGCCGGTCGTTGCCGAACTGGGCCCTGATCGGGTTGGTCACGCTCAGCAGCAGCGCTATCGGGAACTGGGTCGGGTTGAACGGGTCGAGTTGCGGCGAGGATTCCCACGTGCCAGGGATCGAGATCATCATCACGTCCGGGCAGCTGGCGTCCTGAAACTCCGGGCGCGGCTTCTTACCTGGCGTCGTGGGGACCGCGGTCGGCGGCACCGCGGTGGGAGGCAGCGCGGTCTGCGGGGTCTCCGGCCGCCGCAGCACGACAATCACGATCGCGACGATCAATACGACGACGAGGGCCATCGCCCCGGCTGCAATGAGCGCGAGGATGCGGTGGCGTTTCCGCCGATTGGTCTTTGGCATGTTCTCCTGCTAGCAGAGTTTGTCGGTTGCGATCCGAATGTAGTCAGCGGTCGCCGAATTGACCTCATCCATCGACGGCGCCGCCGAACTCAGGTGGGCGGTCCGCACGTCACCACGCACCAACGGCACCACCACATCCCACACCGCTTGATCGCTCTGCTTGGCGGCTCGCGCCTGACACACATACGACCCGATGCGCAGCGCCATCAATTCACTCGACGGCTTGACCCCGGCGGCGTTGAGCGCGTCGAGGTAGGCGCGCTGCTGGCTGGTCACCACCATCGCATCGGCGGCGCCGTCCGGTTGTGCCGGCGCAGGCGCCGTGTCCGATGTCGACACGCCGACGGTCGCCATCAAGTCGTCGGCGACGGAGCATCCGGTCAGCAGCGTCGCGGAGGAGGCGACCAACAGCGAGGTTGCCGACCACTTTGCTAGACCGGTCGGTCGTCGTCCCGCGTTCTGCACTCCTCCAAGGTACCGGCCGTCCGAGGGGGACCCGGTGACGCGAACAGTGGCTACTTGATGGTGGCGACGAGTTCGCCCGACATCGCTCCCAGCTGTCCCGACCAGTTGCCCCAGTCGTGGTTGCCGCTGGAGGGGAAGTCGAAGTGTCCGTTATGACCGCCGACATCGCGGTAGTGCTGATAGAACACCCGGTTCGTGCCTTGGGCGATGTCGCAGTAGCCGATCATCGCGGCGGGGTCGCTGCATCCCCCGACGGACGGGCTGAACACCCACAGCCGGGTGTTGTTGTCGGCGAGCAGCTGCACGTGCACATTCGGCGAATGCCACTTCCATCGGCCGAGCTGTGGCAGGCCCCACATGTTGCGCGTGTCCACGCCGCCGAACTGGGCCAGCCCGGCGGTGATGGCGCCGTCGACGCCAGTCTGTTCCGGTGCCAGGAAGCCCGACAGCGAGCCTGCGAAGCGGTACCGGTCGGGATGGAACGTCGCGACGGCCATCGCGCCGTAACCACCTTGCGCGGCGCCTACGATGCCGTGGCCGCCGGGGGCCAGCCCCTTGTTCGCCGCCATCCAGTCGGGCAGCTCGTTGGCGAGGAAGGTCTCCCACTGCCGGCTGCCGTCCTGTTCCCAGTCGGTGTACATGCTCCAGGCGCCGCCCGCGGGCGCGGCCACCGAGATGCCCTTACCTGCGAGGGTGTTCATCGCGTTGCCCGCCGTCACCCAGTTGCTGACGTCCGGTCCCGCGTTGAACGCGTCGAGCAGAACGACCATGTGGGGGCCACCGGCCTGGAAGGCGACTGGGATATCGCGGCCCATCGCCGCCGACGGCACCATCAGGTACTCGACGTCGGCCTTGGCGATCGGCGCCGTTGCGGTCCACAACCCCAGGGCCAGCACCACGGTCAAGAGCCCTCGTATCAACCCACGCATTAACCCCACCTCACGTCCCGTTGCCCCGTCGCGCCGGCCGAGCCGGCGTTCCCGCCCCCGCCGCAAGGTAGTGAATCACACCACAGCAACGGGCCGCGCCTGAAACGGCTGACGGCGGCGACCCCCGAGGGGATCGCCGCCGCCGACCACTATTTGCGGACCGCCTTAGCCGCCGG
>Ga0157378_10001873_pt1 | contig 18888 bp, 13 predicted proteins | sample M65metaG_FD_115309 | JGI IMG/M metagenome (GOLD analysis project Ga0157378, IMG submission 115309) | Miscanthus rhizosphere microbial communities from Kellogg Biological Station, Michigan, USA - M6-5 metaG | ecosystem: Host-associated > Plants > Roots > Rhizosphere > Soil | place: USA: Michigan...
AAAGCAGTGGTTCGGACATCCTCGGGGACTGGCAACGCTCTTCTTCACCGAAATGTGGGAGCGCTACAGCTACTACGGCATGCGGGCGTTGCTTTTTCTGTACATGGTCGGCTCGGTCTCGCGACCGGGTCTCGGATTTGACGAGAAGTACGCCGGCTCGGTCTACGGCTGGTACACGTTTTCGGTGTACGCGTTCGGGATGGTGGGAGGCGTCGTCGCCGATCGCTGGCTCGGCCATTACCGTTCGGTGCTCGTCGGCGGCATCATCATCGCCTGCGGCCACTTCAGCATGGCCATCCCAGGATTGCCCTTCTTCTTCGCCGGCCTGGCGTTGATCGTCATCGGAACCGGTCTGCTCAAGCCGAACGTCAGCTCGATGGTCGGCTCGCTCTACAGGAAAGACGACGAGCGACGCGACTCCGGTTTTTCGCTTTTCTATACCGGCATCAACTTCGGCGCCTTCTTCGCTCCCTTCGTGACCGGCTACCTCGGGCAGAAGGTCAACTGGCATCTCGGCTTTGCCGCGGCCGGTGTGGGCATGGTGCTCGGCCTGATTCAGTACGTGATGGGCAAGAAATATCTCGTGCCCGCCGAGCCGGAAGAGAAGGCGGTCGAGGAACATCCGAAGGCGGAAGCGCCGGCGCTCACGTCGAAGGATTGGACGCGCATCGCCGTCATCGGGATTCTCTTCTGCTTCGGCGTGATCTTCTGGGCCGGCTACGAGCAAGCCGGAACGAGTCTGACGCTGTTCGCCGACCGCGCCACGCGGCTTACCGCATTCGGCTGGAACTACCCCTCGGCGTGGTTTCAGTCCGTGGCGCCGTTATGCGTGATCCTGTTTGCTCCGGTCTTCGCATGGCTCTGGCTCCAGCTCGGGAAGCGCAAACTCGAGCCGTCGAGTCCTGCGAAATTCACACTCGGCCTGATCTTCCTCAGCCTCTCGTACGCGCTCGTTCTTCCGGCCGCGCGCATGTACGAAAGCTCGCACGGTCGCGTGGGCCCGTGGTGGCTCGTTGGCCTCTATCTGATTCAGACGTTCGGTGAGATCTGTCTCTATCCCACCGGCATGAGCATGGTGACCAAGCTCTCGCCGCCGCGCCTGGTCGGTCTGTTGATGGGCGTCTATTTCCTGTCGATCGCTATCGGCAACAAGGTGGCGGGATGGGTCGCCGGATTCCTGAAGGACATGTCGTTTTCGCAGGTGTTCCAGATCGCCTTCATCACCGCGGGTGTGGCCGCGCTGATTCTGGTGCTGCTGATCAGGCCAATCCGCAGAATGATGGGCGGCGTGCACTGACTGTTCAGCCCTTCATACGTTGGCCTTAGAGGCGCTCTCCGATCGACACTGGCATGCTCCGGTTTCGCGCTGAACGGCTGCTTGGCGGCAGCCTTCAGAACCACGGTGTAGTATGCGCCGCAATTAAGGGAGAAAGTCCATGCCATTCACCTACAAGGTCGTTCCCTTCATCGGCCGAAGCCGCGGAACCATCTCAGCATCGGATGTGGCGCAGCAGCTTGAAACCGCGATCTGCCAGCACGCTTCTGATGGGTGGGAGTTTGTGCAGCTATCGGATGTGAACATTGAGGTTCAGCCTGGATGCCTGAGCGGCCTTTTCGGTGCGAAGGTGGAGTATGCGCGAATTGACCAACTTATCTTTCGCGGTGATTTAGCCACGCACCCGCTTCGTCAAACGACCTCCTCCGCGGGAGTTGGAACGCCAGGACCGACCTCAAAAAGCCAGCGGTCATATCGACCTGAAGTTCTCTCCAATGGGAAGGTCCGGTGTTGGAATTGCAGCGAAAGCAATTGGCCAGAACAGGAGAATTGCTGGGCCTGTTATTCCAAGCTCTACGAAAAGGCATAGAACCCGTCAGCGGCGCCTCATCGCAAAGGCGATGAGGTACGCGGCGAGGGCGACGATCGAGAGGAGCTTGAGGCCGATCACCATCGAGGTGAGCTCGAGCAGGCCGCCGGCGACGGCGCCGATGACGTTCCAGCCGAAGGCGACGTCGGCCTCTTCTTCGTCGCGGAACTGAAGGGCGAAGCAGGTGGAGGCGAAGAAGATCGGCAGGCCGACGAAGGCGAGCGAGAGCAGCAGTTTCGTGGCCACGCTCGCCGCCAGCAGCGAGTGCACGGGCGTGAGGTAGTTCACCAGCAGCGCGATCACCAGCCCGGCCGCGCTGACGCGCCACGGCAGCGGGCGCCATTGCATCAGCAGCGTGCCGATCAGGATCATCGCCAGGATCGAGCCGAAGACGATGGCGTTCGTCAGCCAGGTCGCGCCCCACACCAGGTTCATCTCCGTGACCGATTTCGTCTCCAGCAGCAGGAAGGCCAGTCCGAAGAAGAACAGAGGGCCGTGGAAGGACTTCATCCCTCCCCCGGCGGCGAAGACTGAGGCCAGCGCGATCAACGCGATCACGGCAACGATGCCGGCATAGAACGGTGTGATGGCGCGCGAGCGGAGATAGAGATACGGCCAGTCATCGCTGGGAACGTTCGTCGCTGCGGCCGGCGACGCAGCCAGGTGCGCGAAGGCGGGACCGGCGAGGTAGAGCCGGTTGAAGCTGCCGAAGTTGTGGGCGATGACCGCGGGCGCGCGGCCGGTGGCCTGCGCCAGCAGCGTGCGCAGACGGGCATCGATGTAATCGACGGCGGTGCCGAAGTAGACCGCCATGCCGCCATCGGCGGCGAGGTGGCGATGCGCGGCCTCGAAGCATTCGCGCGTGTAGATGAAGTTGTCGAGACGGACGTTGGAGAGCGCCGAGAGCCGCGTCATCGAATCGAGCGTGCCGAAGACGATGAGGTCGTAGGTGCCGTTGGTGTTGTTGAGAAACGAGCGCGCGTCGGTGTTGATCACGCGCACGCGCGGGTCGCTGTACGGCCGGTCGGGATGATGCGTCTTCCCCATGGCGATGATGAGCGGATCGATCTCGACGGCATCGACCTGCGACGCGCCTTCGTCGAGGGCCACCGCCGCGTCGTTGCCGCTTCCCGCGCCGAGGATCAGCACGCGGCGCGGAACGCGGCGAAGGAAGCGATAGGGCAGGTGATAGCCGGCGCGGAGAGTGATGTTGTCGGGCCGCGTGAAGGCGTCGCTTCGCTTGAGTGGCGCCGCGTACTGGTGCTGCGATCCATTCGCCAGAACGAGAAACCCGAGGTTGCCGGGCATGTCGATGCGCGAGAGGGCGTAGTACGGACTGTAGGCATCGGCGCGATCGGTCCAGGCGACGAGGGTCAGAATCGCGCACGCTGCGATCACGCCGGTCAGAAGCCACGTTCGCGATCGCGCCAGCACCACCAGCGATACTGCCAGCGGAATGGCGAACCAGATCAGCGGCGTGGCGTCGAGAAACGAGGCCACGGCGAAGGCAATCGTTCCGAGCAGAGAGCCGGTCAGATCGCAGGCGTATCCGGCGAGCGGCCGGCCGTCGTCGCGGAACCGGCGCAAGCGAATGGCCACGATCTGGCCGAGCGGCACGAACGACGCCGCGGTGTGCACGAAGGTGATGAGAATCGGAGCGGCGACGCCGTGCACCACCGGCGATCCTTGCGGCAGGTCGTAGTAGAGCAGCCAGAGGTGTTCAGTCACCGACTCCGCGGTGAACGCGATCCGGCTGAGCGCCCAGCCGGTGCCGGTGACGAGGAGCAGCAGCGGAGCCCACCACGGCGCGAGCTGGATCCGGCGCCGCGCCAAAAGGCTGCCGATGCCAAGCCCGAGGAACGCGGCCAGCAGAACGACGTTCGGAAAATAGGCCAGGACGCGAACCTGCGCCGCCAGCCATCGAATCAGAGCGAGCTCGACGAAGAGGACGACGAAGGAGATCGCCACCAGCTCGACGCCGTCGCGCCGCGGCGTTGTGGTCTCCGCGTTCATCACCTGCTCTGAGGCTGCAGCACTGCACCTTGCTGAAGCACAGACAGGAGTGTCTGTGCCACATCGGTCCTGGTTCTTGCGCGTCTCCGGCCTGTGGCAGGATCAATGTGGCACAGACACTCTTGTCTGTGCTGCTCAGCCTCGGGACTGTTTGAGAAGATCATCGCCCGGCCCAAACCGGCTTCCGCTTTTCCATGAAGGCGTTCAACCCTTCATTGGCATCGCTCGTTTCCATCAGGTCGTCGAGATAAAGCCGCTCGACGGCGCCGAGGCGCTCGTTGAAGTCGGCGCTCTGCGCGAGCCGGAAGGCGCGTTTGGTCAGTCGCAGTGACGAGGCGCTCTGCCGGTACAACTTCGCCATCCACTCTTCGGCCCGCACATCAAACTCGGCGAAGGGAAACGTCGCATTGGTGAGGCCGAGGCGTTCCGCGGTCGCGGCGTCGATCGTGTCGCCGGTGAGCAGAAGCTCCAGGCCTTTGCGTGGCGCGATCTGCCGCGACATCTGATACGCGGCCACCGGCGGAAAAACGCCGAGGTTGATCTCGGGCTGTCCGAACTTGGCGCGATCCGAGGCCAGGACGAAATCGCAGGCAAGGGCCAGCTCGCAGCCGCCGCCGAGCGCTACGCCGCGCACGAGGGCGACGGTGACGACGTCGAGCTTGGCCAGCATGCGGAAATAGTCGTGAAAGTGGCCGAGCATCGTGGCCACGCGATCGCCGAGGTGATCCTGCACGCTGGCGCCGGCGGAGAAAGCCTTCTCGCCCTGCGCATCGATGATCAGCGCATGCCGGTCGTGGCCGACGCGGGCGATGGCATCGCGCAGCTCATCGAGCATGGCCACATCGAGAATGTTCAGCGGCGGATCGGACAGCGTGATGCGGTAGGCGTTCGCGTCGGAGGAGAAGGTGATCTTGGGCATGCGCGAATGCTACCGCGCCGCGTGGTGGCGCGGTGGAAGCGCCAGCGGCTTCACAGACCAGATCTCGAGCGAGTAGTCGGTCAGTAAGTAGAACGTGCCTGGCTGCGTGGCCACGAAACGGCCGGCGGCGGGCGAAGCGATCGCGGGCACCGGGGAGGCGATCGCGGGCGCGCCGTTGAGGAACTGCGGCGAGAACTGGCGGCCGGTGAGGGCCAGGCAGCTGCCGTCGCCGCGAAGGTGCTGGTCGACATAGGTCACACCGCTGGCGAGATCGTTGGCGTACGACGCGAGCTGCTCGCCGCTCTTCGAGAGATCGGCAGGCGAGTAGCTGTAAAGCTTTTCGCCGAGAACGTAGACCGTGCCGTTGGCGAATGCGATCGCGCGCGGGGCCTGATTGCCTTCGCTGGGGCGCGTGACCAGCACGGAGGGATGCGCCGGGTCGCTGATGTCGACGACGCGCACTTCGTTGGGAAGCTCGGTGAGGACGTAGGCGCGCGTGCCAATGGTCACGAGATCGCGCACGGAGCCGGTCATGGTCGAGGTCTGGGCGAACGCGCTCTTCGGATCGAAGACGATGGTCTTCCCTTCACAGCCGCTGCTCTGGCAGTGGATGAAAACCGAAGCCCACGCTGCGCCGCCGGCCGCGTTGATCGACTGCGGCAGCGCGTCGGAGCCCTCGTTGATGGTGGAGGTAGCGATGGTGTTTCCCTCGCGGCCGTACGACGTCACGCTCAGGTTGTTCTGGAGGGTGAAAGCGGCGCTGTCGCTGGCGGCGAGGTCGATGATGAGCGGCGTCCGGATCCCGCCGACCGACTGCATGGTGTTCGTGACGATGTCGACGTTGTGCCCATCGAAGAAATAGAGCCGCTGACTGCCGGCTACGAGCTTCTTGTAATAGCCGTTCCCGTTGATTGCGAAGAGCAACGACGGCATGCGCGTCGTACCGGCGATCTGCGCGGTGGTGACACCTTCTTCGGTGGCTACATCGGCCACGGCGTTGTCGGGACCGACGTGAACGGCGACCGGTGCGGCAGGCAGCGCGAGCTGTTTCGTCAATGTCTTCGACTGCGTGTTCCAGATCAGCAGCGACGTGTCGGTCGATTCGACCAGCGTCGTTCCGGCGAAGGCGAGACTGCGAGCGGCACCGCCCGACTGCGGCAGAATCGATGTCGTCCCAGCGGTGAAGTTGACGATGCTCACGCCGGCGAATGTCGATGTGGCTGCTGTCGATCCGGAGAGGGCGATGCCGCCAGTGGAGAGGCCGGTGACGCTGGCGGTCGATGGCGTCTTCGTGAAATCGGCCGAGGCGTAGTACGAGAGCGCGGTGGTGCCGTCACCGCGCAGCTCGGCCAGCGCGAGCGCCGAGCCGGAGCGGGCGATGAACGAAGGATGCGATCCGGTCAGCACGATCTGCTGCGCGACCGGCGTCACCGGCGCCAGATCGGCCGACCACAGCGTGTTGCCGTTGGTCTCGCTCAGGACGAAGTAGCCGGTCGTTCCGATCAGCGCTGCCGAGACGACCGGCGCGCGCAGAGTAAGCGAGGAAACGCGCGTTGGCGTGGTGGGGCTGAGCGCCCACAGCGTGGCGATGGCGCCGGACGTCGTCAGCAGAAATCCGTTGCCGCCGTCGCGAACGACGTCGCTGCTGCTGTCCCAGGAGCGCAGCTGCGTCAGAGTGCCGCTGGCCGACTGGCCGAACTCGACGATGCCGGTGGAGGCGCGCGAAACGTAAACATTCGTTCCGAGCGAGACCACCGAGGTGGTGGCGCCGGTGGCGTAACTGCGCACGGGGAACGAAGGCTCGAACGACGTCGTGTCGTAGGTCAGCAGCCCGAGGTCGCCGCCGGCGACGTAGAGACGATTGGACGCGGCGGCGAGGCGATTGATGCGATTGACGTTGCCGCCGCTCGGCTGGAGCTGCACGCGGGAGAGCTCGACGGGCGCCGCGGCAGCCGCGAGATCGAAGGCGCGCAGCTGGCGATCGGTGCCGCCGGCGAAGATGGCCGTCGACGTAATTGGCGCAATCGATAGCGCTCCGAACGAATCGCTTGCCAGCTTCGTGGCCGTGGCGCCGCCGTCGATGTTGACGAAGATGTCGGTCTGCTGTCCGTCGGAGACGTAAAGCCGGCCGCCCGCGGCGTTGACGGCGATCGAGCCGGGCAGCGAGCTGATGGTGCCGAGTCCGGTCGGAATCGACGGCACGCTGATGTTGAATACCTCGATCGATGAATCGCCGTCCGCAGCGAAGAGCGTGGAGCCGTTCAGCGTGAGCGAGACGACGTTGGCGCGGCTGGTGGCGAAGTTTGCTGGCGTCTTCGACGGGTTGGTTGGATCGAGCAGGTCCCACTGGGTCAATCCATTCGAGCCGGCGATGTAGAGATCGAGCGTCGTCAAAATCAGATCGTTGATGATCCCGCCGGCGTCGATGCCGCGCACGAACTGCAGCGATTTGCCATTCTTTCCGACGATGTACAGGGTCGATCCGCTTCCGGCGTAGGCGCGCCCGTTCGCGGCGCGCACGGCGCGGGTGATCCCCGGCAGCGCAATCGACGCTACGAGCGCAGGAGGATCGACAGTGCGGTCGTAGAGCGAGAGACCGTACGAGGTGGTGGCCCAGAGGTCGTTGCCGTCAATGGCGATGTCGAGATACGACGCCCGGAAGGGGATGCTTGCGACCTGGGAGAGGTTGCACTGGGGGAAAGCGGTGGCGGGAAAGAGGAGGAGAGAGATCGCGACCGCCACACGCCCGAGCATTGGGGGAGATTTTAATAGTGATAGCGGGCTTGGAGGAAATCGATTCGATGGGCGGACACACGATAGAGGAGGCGATGCTCCTGGGTGATTCGCCGCGACCATACGCTCTCGACGCCTTTGAGGGGCTCCGGTTTTCCAATACCGACGAAGGGTTCACGGAGAATCGCCTCGACCAGATCGAGAATTCGCAGAGCTATTTTTCGGTCCGTTCGGACCCACCATCGGAGATCGTCGAGGAAGTCCGGGTCGAGGACCGCTTCGCGCCCTTTAGTCCTCGTCAAGTCCAAGTTCGGCACGCAGTTTCTTTATGGATGTCGGTTTACCTTTGCCCCGCTTCGCTCGCTCCAGTGACTCCAGAAGCCGGCGAGCGTTGTTCGGCGAACGGAACACATGCAGAGTTTCCAACAGGCTGCTCAGTTCGTCGGCAGCGATCAGTGCGACGTCTCCACCGTTGCGGCGCCGGACGATCACGGTCTCGCGATCGTCGACCACGTGATCAAAAAGCTGCTTGAGGTTGGCGCGCGCCTGCGTGTATGTCCTTTCGATCGCCATCGTGAGCCTCCGTTGAGTTGTACAGAGAGATTGTACGTTACTTGCCGGTGGCCCACACATCCAACCGCACCGGCACATCGTCATTCACAGTCACCAGGATGTTGTGCGGGACGCTGATACCGAAGTCGGGCATATGGATCTTGAAACTGCTCGTGGCGTGGATGCGGCCGTCGGGGATCAGGACCACACGCACGGGTATGGTCATCCGCTTGGTGACGCCGTGAAGGGTCATGTCGCCGGTGACGCTGATGTCGGTGGGCTGGTTGGGGGCGATCGAGGCCGGGCCGGTGACGCTGACCGACTTGAAGATGGCGGTGCCGAACTTGTTCGTCTCCAGGTAGCGTTCGCGCATCTCTTTGTTGCGCAGGCCATTGCCGGTGTCGAGAGAATTGATGTTGATGACGATCTGCACGGTCGACGTCGCCGGGTTGGCGGGATCGGCGGCGATGCTGCCGGTCACATCACTGGTCTTTCCCTCAAACGAGTCGTACGTATCCTCGGCGTGAAACTCGGCGACGTTGCTGCCGCCTTTGGCGATGGTGTAGGTGCGCGAGCCGGCGTGAAGTGTCGCGGCAGCGGCAAGAAAGACGACGGCGATCGTAAGTCTCATGCTGCTCGCGAACAGCAAGCCGTTACTTGCCGATTCCGGCGAGGCGTAACGCTTTGCGCACATAGGACGGATGCGGGATTGCAGCGAGCGCGTCCGGATCGATCCAGGCGTACTCGGCAGCCCTTGTACGCGGGCGGCGCGAAACAGCGAAGACTTCGAAGGTGATCCGGCGATTGGTGACCGTGTGCCGGAACGTTCCGAGCGTGGCCGACGCGCCGATGCGCAATGGCGTGCCGGTCAGCAGGGTGGTGTCGCCGTGCGGAAGGTGGAACATGCCGCGCATTAGTTGCCCCGATTCGCGGCGCATGAGCACGCGGCCATCGCGATCGATGACGAGGTAGAGCGGGATGCGCAGCGCGCGCGTGGCCGGCTTGGCCTTCGGCCGCGGCAGCGCATCGACTCGATCTGTCAGGAACGCGGCGCAGTGATTTCGCAGCGGACATCGCGCGCATGACGGATTTCTCGGCGTGCAGACCAGCGCTCCAAGCTCCATCAATCCCTGATTGAAATCGCGCGGCGATTTTGCCAACGCCACCAACTCCTCGGCACGCTGCCAGGCCTCTCGCATCAACGCCGGCGAGCCAAGCGGAGCTTCGATGGCAAACAGCCGCGCCATGATCCGCGCGACGTTGCCGTCGACGATCGGTGCGCGGCGTCCGTACGCAATCGAGGCGATCGCTCCCGCCGTGTAGCGCCCGATGCCGGCGATCGTCATCAGCTCCTCGACTGTCGATGGAATCACGCCGCCGAAGCGCGTCATCACATCGATGGCCCCGTCGCGCAGCATGCGCGCGCGTCGGTAATACCCGAGTCCCGACCAGGCCGCGGTGACGTCGTCAAGACTCGCCTTCGCCAGCTCCGCGACCGTCGGAAATCGCCCGAGGAATCGCTCGTAGTACCCGAGCACAACCTCCATCCGCGTCTGCTGCAGCATGACCTCGGAGACCCACACGCGATAGGGATCGTAGCCGTCGCGCCACGGCAGCGGGCGCTGGTTTTTGCGGAACCACGACTCGGTCAGGGAGACCAGACGGCGGGCTGACAATTCGCGGGTATTGTATGCTTCGCCGCATCCGCACGAGGCTCCCGACATGGAAGATCAGGCACAGGCAAAGCAGCCCGAAACCGAGCAGGGAAAGTACGTTTACTGCATCATCAAGACCGAAATCCCGCGCGATTTCGGCCCGGTAGGTATCGGTGGCCGTGGCGACAAGGTCTACACCGTTCCCTACAAAGAATTCGCTGCCGTCGTCTCCAACTGCCCGCTGATCGTCTTCGATCCCACGCGCGAAAACGCCCTCGCGCACGAGCACGTGAACGAGCTGGTGATGAAGGATTTCACCGTGCTGCCGATGAGCTTCGGCACGGTCTTCCGGACCGAGAACGACATCAAGGAGTTCCTCAAGGGAACCTACGACGCGCTCTCCGACGTGCTGCAGAAGATGGACGGCAAGATCGAGTTCGGCCTGAAGGTGAACTGGGACAAGGACCAGGTCGTCCGCGAGATCGAGACCGAGAACGAGGAGATCCGCCGGCTGAAGGAAGAGATCCAGTCGAACACGTCGACGTCGACCTACTTCTCGCGCATGCAGCTTGGACGCGTCGTCGAGTCGGCCCTGCAGGCGAAAGCCGACGCGTACGTGAGCGAGATCTACGAAGCGCTGCGCGACGCAGCCATCGCCTCCCGCTCGAACAAGCCGATCGGTGACAAGATGATCCTCAATGCCGCGTTTCTGGTCGACCGCGAGAAGACCAAGACGTTCGACGATCAGATCACCGACATCGCCAAAAAGTACGAGAACAAGCTGTCGTTCCTCTACACCGGTCCCTGGCCACCGTACAACTTCGTGAACATCCGCCTGAAGCTGGAGCGCGGAACGGTCACGTAGTTGCTGGGTTGCTAAGTTGCAAGGTTGCTGAGGCACCCTGCGCACCCAGCAACCCAGCAACTCAGCAACTCAGCAACCATGTTTATCCTCGACGACATCCTGATGATCCCCATCAAGCTCCCCATCGCGGGGTTCAACTGGATCATGAAACAGATCCAGACGATGGCGAACGAGGAGCTGCTGAACGATCAGCCGTGGAAGGAACGGCTCATCGAGCTGCAGATGATGCTCGAGGTCGGCGACATCACCGAGGAGGAGTACACGGTGCAGGAGGCGCAGGTGTTCCAGGCGCTTCGCGACATCCGCGCGCGCCGCGAGGAGATGGCCCGGCAGGCGCGCGGCGATGATGGCGACGACGGCGGCGTCGGGATCTACACCGGATACGGGCAGTGACGCTCGCCGCGGCGTTCGACCGGCTCGCCGGCCGCCGTGTGATCCTGATCGGCGGCAAAGGCGGCGTCGGCAAGACCACGATCTCGATTGCGGCGGCGCTGCACCTTCCGAACGTCATCCTTTTCACCACCGACCCCGCCTCGAACCTCGGCGACATCCTTCACGGCGAGTTGCGTACGGAGTCGCTCGACGCGGCTGCGCTCTACCGCCGCTTTCTCGACCGTAATCTCGAAAGCTTCCTCGAGCTCGGCGACCGGGGAACGTATCTCGACAAAGAGGAGCTGCGGCGATTCTTCGAGCTGTCGCTCCCGGGCGTCGACGAGCTGATGGCCTGGATGCGCATCGGCGAGCTGGCCGAGGAGAATCCCGATTCGACGATCGTGGTCGACACAGCGCCGACCGGCCACACGCTGCGGATGCTGTCGTCCGCGAATCACTTTCGCCAGTTCGCCGAGGCGCTCGATTCGATGCAGGCCAAGCACCGCGGGATGGTGCGCCAGTTCACGCGGCGCAATGTTCGCGATGCCATGGATGCGTTCATCGAGGAGTTCGATGCCTCAGCCAGGCGGCGCCGCGATCTGCTGACGGATCCATTGCGCACCGCATTCGTGGCGGTGACGCTGTCGGAGCCATGGGTTGTCGAACAAACCGAACGGCTGGTGCGTGACGTGCGGGCGGATGGGATCGATGTCCCGTTCGTGGTGCTGAACCGGGCGGTGTCGGATGACGATTGCGATCGGAGTCGCGATGTCGAGGCGCGCGAGCGGCTGGGGGCGGTGGTGGATGCGCCAAGGGCGTGTGTGCCGCTCGATACGGCTGAAGCGATAGCGAAGTGGAGCGCTGGCGTCGCGCCGGCTGGCTCGGCGGCGTCTCGCCGCCGAGCGTCTCCCGAGCCCCATTCCCGGCGGCGGGACGCCGCCGAGCCAGCCGGCGGGACGCCGGCGCTCCTCTTCGCGCGCCTTACCTTTCTCGCCGGAAAGGGCGGCGTCGGCAAAACCACCTCGGCCGCATCAATTGCGCTGCAATTCGCTGCGCGGTCGCCGGACAAGAAGTACACCGTCATCTCCGTCGACCCCGCCCACACCCTTCGCGATGTCTTCGCGCACGAAAAGCCGCCGGCGAACCTCACTGTCGAGACGATCGACACCCGCGCGAAGTGGCGGCAGTTTCGCGACTCCCTCGGCGAAGAGATCGATCGCGCCATCGGCGCCATCACACCCGGCGGGATGACCGTCGCCTACGACGCCGACGCCATGAAGAAGCTGGTCGAGATCGCCCCACCCGGCGCCGACGAGCTGTTCGCCATCACCCGACTGGCCGATCTGATCGCGGATGATGAACAGGCGGCGATCATCGTCGACACCGCACCGACTGGCCATTTCCTGCGATTGATCGACCTGCCGCGGACGGCCGGCGAGTGGGTGCGCGAGTTCATGCGCATCCTCCTCCGCTATCGCGACCTGATCCCGCCCGGCTCGCTCGGCGAAGAACTGATCCGAGCATCGCGCGCCCTGCACGCGCTCGATGAAGCGATGCGGTCCGATTCCACGCGCGTCATCGTGGTCACGCGCCCGGAACGGATCGTCATCGCCGAGAGCAAGCGCCTCATCGCCGAAGTCGAGCAGCGCGGCATGCAGATCGGAGGCGTGATCGCAAACTACGTGACGCCGGAAAACGACTGCGCCTGCGATCAGTCGATGCGCGGGTTCGAGATGGAGGCGCTGGCGCGGCTTGGGTGTGAGGTGGTGATGGTGGAAAGACGGGATGCTCCGGTGACGAAGCTCGGCGAGTTGGCGAAGCTGGTGCCAGCTCCACTGTGATCACTAGAGCGCTCTGAAAATCCCCTTCCCCGCGTAAACCGCGGCATCCCCGAGGTCCTCTTCGATGCGCAGCAGCTGGTTGTATTTGGCGAGCCGGTCACTGCGGGATAACGATCCGGTCTTGATCTGCCCCGCGTTCGTGGCCACGGCGAGATCGGCAATCGTCGAATCCTCGGTTTCGCCGGAGCGGTGCGAGATCACGGAACGGTAGCCGGCGCGTTTGGCCATTTCGATGGCGTCGAGCGTTTCGGTGAGGGTGCCGATCTGGTTGACCTTGATCAGGATGGCGTTGGCTACGCCCTGCTCGATTCCCTTGGCCAGGATGGCGGGATTGGTGACGAAGACGTCGTCGCCAACGAGTTGCGTGCCGGCGCCCATCGCTTTCGTCAGCGCGCTCCAGCCGTCCCAGTCGCCCTCGGACATGCCGTCTTCGATGGAGATGATCGGGTACTTGGCGCGGAGCTGTTCGTAGTAGGCGACCATCGCGGCGCTCGTTTGCTTCTCGCTTTCGAAGTCGTACTTTCCCTTCGAGAAAAACTCGGAGGCGGCGACATCGAGGCCGAGGTAGATCTGCTCGCCGGCGCGGTATCCCGCTTTTTCGATCGCGGACAGGATCAGATCGAGCGCCTCGGCGTTCGATTTCAGGTCGGGCGCGAAGCCGCCTTCGTCGCCGACGGCGGTGGTCAGCTTGCGGTCGTGCAGGATTCCTTTGAGGTGGTGAAAGGTCTCGGCGCCGGCGCGGAGCGCATCGCTGAAATTGTCGAAGCCGGCCGGGATGATCATGAACTCCTGGACGTCGAGGTTGTTGTCGGCGTGCGCGCCGCCGTTGATGACGTTCATCATCGGCACCGGCAGCGTGCGCGCACCAGGCCCGCCGAGGTATTGGAAGAGCGGGAGGCCGGACGCCTCGGCGGCGGCGCGGGCGACGGAGAGCGAAACGCCGAGGATCGCATTCGCGCCGAGGTTGCCTTTGTTCTCGGTGCCGTCGATCTGCTTCATCAGCAGATCGATCATGGCCTGCTCGCGCGCGTCCATCCCTTCGACTTCCTTGGCGATGATGTCGACGTTGTCGATGGCGTTGCGAACGCCTTTGCCGAGGTAGCGCTTCTTGTCGCCGTCGCGGAGCTCGAGAGCTTCGCGGGAGCCGGTGGATGCGCCCGACGGCACGGCCGCGCGGCCGGTGGCGCCGGAGTCGAGCAGGCAGTCGACTTCAATCGTGGGATTGCCGCGGGAATCGAGGATCTCACGCGCGAAAAGCTCTTCGATCTTGAACATTCGGCGGATTATATGAGCCCGTGCTCGATCACTACCGAACGCTCGCCTCGGCATCCGAGTTTCGCCAGAAGATCGATCGCTCGGAGTTCCTGGGTATCGCCGTTCACGTTGAGGATGACGAGTCGTTCTTTGCCGAGCTTGCCTCACTGACGAAGCGCTACTACGACGCCACGCACCTCTGCTGGGCCTTCCGGCTGTTCGCTAACGGCGAGATTCGCGCGCGCAGCGCCGATGCTGGCGAGCCTTCGGGTACGGCGGGAAAGCCGATCCTCAGCGCGATCGAAGGGGCGGATCTCTACGACGTCGCGGTCGTCGTCGTGCGCTGGTATGGCGGCGTGAAGCTCGGCACGGGCGGACTCTCGCGTGCATATCGCGAAACGGCGGCGGAGGCATTGCGCATCGCATCGATCGACGATCGCTACGTCTACCAGCGCTTCAAGGTCGACGTTCCGTTCGATCAGCTCGGCGTGGTTTACCGGTTGATCGATGCGCCGCACATCGTGCTCGCGTCGGAGCATTTCGGCGATCGCAACGAATTCGATTTCGACGTCCGGCTGTCGCGTGCCGAGGAGTTTGCGAAGACGCTGATCGAGAGGCGGTTGATCACTCTTCCGTGACGATGGTCTTGGCGATCTTGTCGCCGAGGCGGCGTTTGCCGGCGACGACGAGGATGACTTCGACCAGGTTCAGGCCCGGCACGATGATCCCCACGTTGCGGACGACGCTGCGCAGGTACCCGCACGGTTTGTCGTTTGGCGTGATCAGGCGCAGGCCCAGGATCTGCTTGCCGAGGGAGCGGCCGCGCCAGCCGTCGCGGAAAAGCATGCCGACCATGACGATGCTGAGGGCGACGTACCAGACGATCTGGATCGCTTTGATCTCGCCGCCGATCCAGGCCAGGGTGTAGCTCACCAGCGCGGCGGGAAGCACCAGGAGCAGCGAAATGGAGAGGGCATCGACCAGGAAAGCGGCGATGCGCAGTAACGTCGTTTGGGACCCGTCGGCGCTCATTGGAAACTCTTTCCCCTCGTTCTCGTACCATCCTGCTGCAAGGTCACCTATGAACAGCCGGAATCGCATCATCTATTCACTCTTTTCGATGCTCCTCCCCATGCTTTTGCTGGGGGGATGCGACAGGGTGATGGAGCGCCGGACGGCGCACATCGAGCGCAAATGGCCGGCTGGCGCGATCCATCACGTCGAGGTTCGCGAGATCGACGGCGCCATCAACATCGAGGCCGGCTCGGAGAGCGAGATTTCGATGGATGCCTCCGTCCGCAGCCGCCGGGCCCCTCGCAACAATCAGGAGAACCTCGGCTACTTCACCACCGAGCTCAAAGGCGACACGCTGGTGATCGGCCGCCGCAACGAACATCGCGGGTTTCATTTCTTCAGCTTCGGCAACGAAACTCGCGTCGACTACGACCTCAAGGTGCCGGCGTCGGTCGCTCTCGATCTGCGCACGGTGAACGGCCGCATCGCCACGCACGGCGTCGACAGCGAGATGAAGGCGGTGACCGTGAACGGCCGTGTGAACATCGACACGCCCGGATCGAGCGAAGTGGAAGCGCACACCGTGAACGGCCGCATCGAAGCTCGTTTCGCCCGTTCGTTCCAGGGCGCGACGCTGAAGACCGTGAACGGCGGCGTGACCGCGTCTCTCCCGCTGACCGCGTCATTCACCGGCGATTTCTCGCAGGTCAACGGCGATATTGAGGCCGCGTTCCCGCTGAACATTCACTCGCACCCCGGCAGCCGCCGTGTGTCGGGCGAAGTAAACGGCGGCCGGTATGAGCTGCGGATCACGACGGTGAATGGGGATATCAAGATCGACACTGCTACGCCTCCTGTGCCACCGGCGGCACCGGCACCTGCTGCGCCGCCGGCACCAACGACCGCGCCCGTCGCGCCCGCGCCGCCGGCTACGTAGGTTTGTCGCCGGAGGCGACTCGTACGGTAGCCGGTGGTCGAGCGAGTGAAGCGAACCGACCACCGGAATTCGCCCCATGTGTCTCTTCGACCCCGGCTAGGGGTCGTGTAGATGCCACGGTCGACGCGATTTTCAACTCTCCGCGACCCTTTCAGGGTCGTCTTCCTTTCGCGTACCGATACCGGTGGTGGCTCCGCTAACGCTCCGCACACAACCGGCTACCGTCCGAGCCACCTCCGGTGGCAAGTCTCGCAGTGACAGCCGCAGACAACGCGCGGAGCGCAGCTACCGCAACCCATCCGCCACGTACAAATCCCCAAGCATCCGCAGCGCGTTGTACGCGTACGCCGCGCCGTCGGGCGTGATGCAGATCGGGGCGATTTTGTAGACGCCGGCGGGATCGTTTGGGGAGAACTGCTTCCACGGCTCGCGGGCGCCGGTGGCCAGCGTCACGCGTGTGACCTGCGCGGGGAGGGCAGTGGGGCGATAGACGAAGAGCGAGGCGCCGTCGGCGGACCAGGTGATCGGCACCTCGCCCGGCTCGATGTTGGGAACGATCGACGGCTCCGCGGTCGCGTCGACCGGATAGAGCGCGATGGTCTGCTGCTTCGTCATCCCGGCGACGTAGCGGCCGTCTGGAGAAACGGCGAACGGGCGATAGGCATCGCCCCAGATGTTTTCGGGTGAGACCGGCTTCACCGACTCGTCGAGCGTGTCGATCACGTAAAGCTGGTAGCCCTTCTTCGGCAGGGCACCGGCTACGACGACGCGCCGCGCGTCGGGAAGCCAGGATGCGCCCAGGTCGAAGGCGCCGTCGGTCTTCAGCTCGCGCGCTTCGCCGCTGCCCGTTGGAACCACAACCAGCTTCGGACCGTTGTGGCCGAGGACGTACTTGCCGTCGGGCGAAAGGGCGTCGCCGTACCCGTCGCCGATGCGGACCGGCGTCGGCGCATCGAGATGGCGGAGGTACATCGCGCCGGCAGCGCCGCCCCCTTCGCGCGATTCGTTGAAGAGAATCGTTTTTCCATCGCGCGAGACATCGGCCAAGGCCGACCAGTCCAGCCATGAAAGATCGCGCTCGGCGGTTTCGCCCGGCGCCTGCACCTCGAGCGCCGCACGCCACATCCCGTTCGAGAGCAGCACGTGGCCGGCAGGAGAGATGTCGTAAAGCCGCATCGAACCGGTCAGGCGATTGATCATGCGCCCCTCGCCGGTCTCGATGTTGATCGCATACAGCGCGGGCGGCACGCCGGTGTCGGTGGCGGTGATCCAGATCTCCTTGCCGTTGGGCGCCCACGAAAGCCCGGTGACGCCGTGACTCCATCCGCGCGCGATCGAGACCGGTTTGGCAGCCTTCGTATCGAGGATGGCCACATCGTTCTTTCCGCTGTACGACTCGACGAAGGCAATGCGCCCGTCGGCGGCCACGCGAATGTCGCGCAGCGCGTGCGCCGATTCGTAGCGCACGCGGCCGATGGGCGACTCGATGCGGAACATGCCGTTGCCGCCGCGGATGGCGCTGAGGTTTGTGCCGTCCGGCGACCAGTCGGCCTGCAGCACCTGCTCGGCGATCTCGCGCGGCGTGCCGCCCGCGAGCGGAACGCGCGCCAGCGTGCCGAGGCTGGTGAGACGGTCGCGGCGGAGGAGTACGGCCAGTTCGGTCGATTTGGAAACGGCCAGCACGTCGGCGTCTTTCACGCCGAGGGGCCGCGCCTCCGGACTCTGCCGGTTGGCCACAAACACCTCGGAAGGATTGCCGTCCCACGCCGCGCTGTAGACGATCGAATCGCCGTCGGGTCCGAAACGTGCCGAGCGCACCTCGCCACGGCGGAAGGTCATGCGATGGAAGACCACTTCGGGCGGCGCTTCCTCCTTCATCCGATTGGTGGCGAAGTACCAGCCGCCCCACGCTGCGCCGGCGATGGCGACGATGAATAGCAGCGTGAGCAGCAGCGGCGAGACGCGTCGCGGCTTCGGCAGGCTCATCGTCGCCGTGCGCGTAGTCATTCGGGCCGTTGCAGGCATCGCCGAGGTCGCCGGGCGGATTGCCGTGGCCGAGGTGCGCCGCGATGGGTCGGGCTGCATCCGCATCGTTGACGTCGACGGATTGGGAACGTTCGAGAACGTGCCCGGGGTGGAGACAGACGCCATCGTCTCCAGGTTGAAGGCCAGATCGCGCGCTGACTGGAAACGGAGCTCGCGATCTTTCTCCAGGCAGCGCCGCGCAAGCCTCTCCAGCGCCGGCGGGATGTTCGGCAGTGCCTCGGTGAGATCGGGCGGGTCTTCCTTCAGGATCGCGCCGAGCGTTTCGATCGACGAGTCGCGTTTGAACGCACGCCGGCCGGTCAGCATCTCGTAGAGGATGGCGCCGAACGCGAAGATGTCCGATCGCGTGTCGACCTTCTCGCCGCGCACCTGCTCGGGCGACATGTAGCCGACCGTGCCCAGCACCATGCCCGGCTCGGTGGCGGCCTGCTGAAAGAGCCCGCCGTCGTCCGATTTCGCGCTCAGCTTGGCGATGCCGAAGTCGAGGATCTTGGCCCGGCCGTCGCGCGTGAGAAAGATGTTGTCCGGCTTGAGATCACGATGGATGACGCCCTTCTCGTGCGCCGCCGCCAGTCCGTTGGCGACCTGCAATGCGGCATCGATCGCGCGCCGCGTCGCCAGCGGTCCACGCTCGAGCCGCTCGCGAAGCGTCTCCCCTTCCAGCAGCTCGCTGACGATGTACGCCGTGCCGGCTTCGTTGCCGACGTCGTAAATCGTCAGCAGGTTGGGATGATTGAGCATCCCGGTGGCGCGCGCTTCCTGCTCGAAACGCTGCACCCGCTCCTGATCGCTGAGCGTGAGCGCGGTGAGGATCTTGACGGC
>Ga0157378_10001874_pt1 | contig 18888 bp, 13 predicted proteins | sample M65metaG_FD_115309 | JGI IMG/M metagenome (GOLD analysis project Ga0157378, IMG submission 115309) | Miscanthus rhizosphere microbial communities from Kellogg Biological Station, Michigan, USA - M6-5 metaG | ecosystem: Host-associated > Plants > Roots > Rhizosphere > Soil | place: USA: Michigan...
CATCTTATACCAGGTTTCGAACATCTCGCGGCCGTAGATGCCCTTGATGGTGAGCATGTTGAAAATGACTTTGCTCCAGTTTATGGCGATTTCGTCCGAGGGAATTCCCAGCATGGCGATTTTGCCGCCGTGACACATGTTGTCCAGCATTTCGCGGAAAGCTTGCGGCGAGCCTGACATTTCCAGACCAACGTCGAAACCTTCGCGCATGTCGAGACGTTTCTGGACTTCGCGCAGGCGCATCGTCCGCGAATCGACAGTGATCGGAATGCCCGCTTTTTCCGCCAGGGTGAGGCGTTTCGGGTTTACGTCGGTAATAACTACGTGGCGAGCCCCGGAAAATTGTGCGACCACGGCAGCCATGATGCCGATCGGACCAGCGCCCGTGACCAGTACATCTTCGCCGAGAACCGGAAACGAAAGCGCGGTGTGCACCGCGTTTCCGAACGGATCAAAGATAGCGGCAATTTCGTGCGCGATGGGATGCATGTGTTTCCACACATTCATCATCGGCAGCACCACGTATTCGGCAAACGCACCCGCCCGGTTCACTCCCACGCCCTGCGTGTGCGCGCACAAGTGACGCCGCCCGGCGAGGCAATTGCGGCAACGCCCGCATACCACGTGCCCCTCCCCGCTGACGAGGTCACCCGGTTGCAGATCGGCGACGTTGGAACCGACTTCGACAACCTCGCCGCAAAATTCGTGGCCGATGACCAGCGGCACATGAATCGTCGAGCGGGCCCACTCATTCCAGTCATAGATGTGCAGGTCGGTGCCACAGATTCCCGTGCACAGCACGCGAATCTTGACGTCGTTGATGCCGGGCTCGGGCTCGGGAACATTCTCAAGCCACAGGCCACGCGCATCGCGGCTCTTTACCAGGGCTTTCATCCCGGATTTACTCCTGTATTGTCAGCGGTACGGTTCATGGAGCGGAAACGAATGCCCGCTATTCGCGCTCGGCTCGCCTTGGGACCGTTGCGGCTGGAGTGCGGATCTTTTCGGACCTGTGTCTCGACGCTCCGTCAGAAGACTTGGATTTCCGATTCGATTTCTCCATCTTTGAAACGGCGTAGGCCAGAAGACCGAATACATCGCTCAGCCCGCTGCGCACGCGCTCCCGCCAGTACTTTCCTTCCTGGCCGATGTGACGGTATTTCTTGTAGCGATTGTCCAGAAGCTGCCGCATGGGAAGTTCCGTGAGAGGGCGAAGCGCGACGAGCAAATGATGCTTAAGCGTTTCCGCGGCTTTCGCCGGATCGAGATGCGCCCCGCCTTCGGACTCCGGCACCACCGTGTCGATGATCCCCAGTTCGTGAAGATCTTGCGCCGTTAACTTCAGAACGTCGGAAACGGCCTCGGCTTTGCCGGCATCCCGGTACAGAATTGCCGCGGCACCCTCCGGTGAAATTACCGAATAAATGGCGTTCTCGAGCATCAGGACGCAGTCGGCAACGCCCAATGCCAGCGCACCGCCGCTTCCCCCTTCTCCAATGATCGCGGAAACGATCGGAGTAGGCAGGTTTGCCATCGTGGCCAGATTGCGCGCGAGAGCGTACGCGATCCCACGATGTTCGGATTCGTAACTCGCCTGTGCATTCGGGCAATCGACTAATGTAATGACCGGAATTTTGAACTTGGAGGCCAGCCTCATCAGCCGCAGCGATTTTCGATAACCCTCGGAGTAGGCTTTGCCGTCGTGCGAGGCCAGCTTTTCCTCAGGAGTGCCACCGCGCTCCTGCCCGATCATTATTACGGTGTCACCATTCAGTTCGGCGATGCCGGCGATGATGGCAGGATCGTCTCCGCTCCAGCGGTCGCCGTGCAGTTCCAGAAAACGCGAGGCCATGTGTGCGATGTAGTATTTCGCGGTAGGACGGCCTTTGTGCCTGGCCAGACTGACTTTCTGCCACGCGGTCATGTGCTTGGACTTCACCGGCGGAGGCAATTCCTTGCCGCCTGGCTCCATCGCCTTGTTGCGTTTCAGATGGCCAATGAGATAGGCCGTAACCGCGGTCAGATCGCGGCGCCCGATCACCAGATCGATCAATCCCGCTTTCAGCAGGGTATCAGCCTGGTGAGAATCTTCTGGTGGCGCCACTCCCGTGGTTTGTTCGATGACTCTCGGACCAACGAAGCCAATTTGAGCGCCCGGCTCCGCGATCAGAATGTCACCAAGCGAAGCAAAACTCGCCGTAACTCCGCCAAATGTCGGATCGGTCAAAATGGAAATGAAGGCCAGTTCCTGGCGGTCGTGGACCGACGCAGCGGCCGCGACCTTGGCCATTTGCATGAGTGAGAACATACCTTCTTGAACGCGCGCGCCACCGCTGGCTGCGACGCTTACCAGCGGAATTCTGCGCTGCGTCGCTTCCTCAAAGGCATGAGCAATTTTCTCGCCTACCACGGAGCCCATGGTGCCGCCCAGGAAGGCAAAATCGAAAACCACCAAAACAGCTTGATGGCCGCCAATCCGGCAAAATCCGGCGGTTACGGCTTCGCGAACTCCGGTCTCGCGGCGCGCGTCTTCCAGACGAACGCGGTAGGTCTTGTGATCGGCGAATCCCAGCGGATCGACCGATACAAGCTCGCGGTCCAGCTCACGGAACGTGCCTTCATCGGCCAGTAAGGCGATCCGGGCCCTGGATGGCATGGACAGATAATGATTGCATTGCGGGCAGATATATAGGCTCTCCTCCAGCGCGGCGCGCGAGTGAATCGCGCCGCAACCCGGACACTTCGCCGTGGAAGGGATGGAAATTTTGCCTCTCAGCATGATTACCGTTCTCCTGGTAGCACTCGTACGCTGAAGCCATTTTAGCGGAAATGGAACACTTCAATTATCGCAGGTCGGCACACGTGTTTGGATGAAAAATTGGTGACTGTGGTTATTGAATTACGAACAAACCAAAAGAATTTCCATGCCAGGTGATGGCTACAGAAATTGAAGGACTTAGAGGGAGGATTCCGGCAGGGGCTTGGGAGGGAGGAGGGCCGAATGTGGGTGTTCACTCGGCCCCGGGGTGGTCAGGATTGCTATCTGCTCACTGGTGAGATTAGGGGAGGGCTGGAATTTTGTCCAATCCATCGTTTTGATGGAATGGATCAGATTCCGCTGCTCCGAATGGGCACATCGGAGAAACCGAGAAGAAACTTTTTCCGCGAGACTTCGAAAACTGGAAATGCTGGATCGTCATGATTCGTTCATTCAGGAATGCAAATTCATCCTGGAAGCATTTCCGGAAGCAAATTTGGACAGCGATTGCGCTGCGGGATCGAATATGGTGCCTTCCCAAGCCGTGGCCGGTGACGGAATCACCAGCACGGTTCGAAAAAGAATTTCCAGGTCGGAGAGAAAGGTGCGGCTTCTGGAATACTTCAGCGACATTTTTAGCTTGGCCGGCATGATGCGGGAGATGTACTGCTCCTCGACCGATCCCGGGTGAAAAAATTGTTGCTCGTTGCGAAAACTGAGCGAGGCCAAATCGGTAATCCCGGGAGCCTGTTGCAAAAGCTCTTCATATTCGGTGCGGAAGATACGCACAAATTTTTCCATCTGAGGCCGCGCTCCGACGAGTTGCATGTCGCCCGCCACGACGTTCCAGAGCTGCGGCAATTCATCCAGCTTATGTTTGCGCAAAAAGCTGCCCACCCGCGTGATCCGAGTATCCAGTGGCGAGGTGACTGTGCTGCCTGGCCTGGAGCTGGAAATCATGCTTCTGAATTTGAGCAGGCGGAACTCCCGGTAATTTTTGCCGACGCGAAAATGAGAATAAAAAACCGGGCCGCCATCGTCCAGCTTGATGGCCAGCGCGATCAGTGCCAGACCTGGAGCGAGCACAGCAAGCCCCGCACCGGCGCACCCGGTATCAAACAACCGCCGCAGTAAGTGCTTACACTTCAGTGCCGGCGTGATTTTCGCGGGTAATGGGCGCTTGAAACCGGCGCGACTTCGTTCGAGAAACATCCCGCGAAGCGATCTTGCGTTCTCAATTTCCGGAACTGCTTCAAGTGCGCAGTCCACGATTCGAACAGGAGTTGTCTGAGACAAATTTGCGGTAACGATTTGCTGATATTCGCGCTGGGCCACGGAATATCCTCCGAGCAGTGAAATTATTTTGCGTTAACACCGGCACTAGGAAGAAGCGCGGCGAACTACTTGGGACTTGCAGTAAGTACTCTACGAACAGGATTGGGCGGACCCGACGTTGCGGGCCGGTACAGAATGCCCGCAAGGAACCCTAAAGCATAGGATGCGTGGTACGTAGCGAAAACCACCGGCATGAATGGAAAAAACTTCCAGCCGTTTTTTTCGGCAACCGAAAACGCCGACGCGAGCGATGCAATGAAATACGATCCGGCCGACGCAAACCACACAGCGAGGAACGCGCGCTGCCATTGACGTGATCCTTCCAGGTCTGCTGTCGCCGCACATATCAAAAACAAGATTCCAAGGAACAAGCAGGTTCCGGGAACGATATTTCTCCATGACGCCGGCCGGCCGTGTTTCCGAATCGCGGCGACTTTCCAAAAACCGTTCTGGAAAAATTGCAAGAATAACGCTCGCAGGCCGAACCGGGGCAGATACCACGATACGATTTTGGGAGATTGCCAGATCGTCCCGCCGTCACAAACGATTCGGAAGTTCAGTTCATCGTCCTGCCCGCGAGCCAGTTCCCCGTCAAAGCCGCCGATGCGCTCCAGCGTCGATTTACGCCAGCAGCCGTAAGGCACTGTACTGACCGGGCCCTCATATTGTGGATCGCGAAATTTGGCGCCGCCGCACGCGAATGGCGTGTGAAAACCGTAGGAAATGGCTTGCGCGACATATCCTTCCGCACGTGTAAGCGCAGGGCCTCCAACGTTATCGGCGCCGGTTTCCTGCAGCGACTCGACGCAGGATCGCACGTAATCCGAGGCGTAAATTGTGTGAGCGTCCATTCGCAAAATAATTTCTCCCCGAGCTTCACGAATCGCACGGTTCAGCCCCGCAGAGGCTATTTTTTCGGGATTATCAATCACCCTGACGGCTGCAAATCTTTTTGCAAATTCCAGCAGTACACGGCGTGTGCCGTCGACGCTCATTCCGTCGGCAATCACAACCTCCATGTCGATGCGTCCAAGATCCTGCCGCCGGACGCAGTCGAGGAATCCTTCAATGTGCCGGATCTCATTTCGGCAAGCGACCACCACAGAAACGCGTAGAGCTTCGCTCTCTTGCATGGACATGTCCTCCGCCCAATAGCCTCGGCATCCAAGATCAAAAAGTTTTGGGAGTCGAAATCTAGGAGTGCTGCGCATATGGCTCGCGGGCCATTGCTCGTACTTCCTTTACAGTAAGTTCCATATCATTCCTCTCGCAAAGCCCCACGACAACCGCGGCGAGCGACAGAGCGATGGTCGGCAGTTTTTCCCAATAGAGCGTCGACAGGCCCACGCTATCCAGGCAGAGCGCCACGATGAGCGCGAGGATCAGCGCCCCTTGCGATCGAAAGTGCGGAGCGCGGTACAGGAAAAAACCGGCGCGCAGAAATTGAAATATCGCGGCGGCAAAAACAAGCAGTCCGCCCAACCCCAATTCGATCCACACCGTCAAATAGGCGTCATGTGCGCGGCCTTCGCTTCCGATCAACGTCAAGTACGGCAATTCCTGCCCGAATCCGTGGCCCACCACGGGTCGCTTTCTTATGGCTTGCAGTGCCATGTCCCAGCGGTCAAATCGGTGGCTGAGGCCCTGCCCAGTGGCTAAATTCACGGTGGTGGCATCTTCCAGGAGTTGGCTATCTCGCGCATGCAGATAGAAGATCGCGCCCAGACAAACCACTGCCAACACCAGCACCCACTTCCAGCGGCGTGTCATGCAAAAAAACACAATAAAACCAGCAGCGATGCTCAAGCTTGTTCCGCGGACATAGACCAGAGCGGGCAATAGTGCGAAAATCGTCGCCAAGCCTGGCCAAAAGATTCTATGGGCGAGCGTTTTTGCGAAAACAATGCCCCCCAGAGCCGCCGCAAAAACAAACAAAATCCCCGCCTGGCCGATCGTATTCGGATTCCAGGTACTGAACGTGGCGGCGCTTTTAAGCTGCTGAAAATTCGCAAAATCACGTGTCGCAGCTTCACCCAGATGCTCATGGATCTGAATGACCACCGCAATCCCGGCGCAGACCAGGCCGGAAACGAAAAATCGGAGCCGTCGTTCCGATTGCACGAGCCGGGGAAGGGCCAGCACGATCGCCGCACACCCGGCCATTTTAGCCGTTTCATAGCCGCCAGGCGGAGTTCCCCGCGCCGTCTCCACTATGATCGACAAAATGCAGGCGAGGAAAAACAGGGCTTGCCATGTAAATATACTTTTTTGCATCCGGGAGGATGGGGACGGCGCCCATAGAATGGTGCGAGCCAAAAACACAAGAATAAGTAAGTCATCGACGCGAATATTGATCGTGCTGCCAAGAGGCCATGCGATGTCCGGAAACCCCAGCGCCAATGCATACAGGAAGAGGCCATATTCGGGTTTCTTCCACAAGAACATCACGGCGATCAGGACTGCGACAACTAATTCAAACCAGAGTATGGGTGTGAGGTACATTGCGCTCTACCTTTTGCGAATTCCGCGCGGCGCGGCTAGCGGACAACTTCGATACGCGAATTCTTAATGATGACGAATGCAGGGACCCCGCCCGCCATGGCCAAAGGTGGAATGTCGTGGATGGCCACAGAGTTAGCCGCGAGCAGAGCGCCCCGGCCTATCGTCACACCCTTCGTGACCGTTGCGTGCGCCGCGATCCACGATCCCTGGCAAATGGAAATCAGCGCGAGGCTTCTTTCACCGAAACGGTAGGAACCGTCGACCGGCGTGTGATCTCCTGACGCCAGGACCGCGTACGGTCCCAGCTGCACCTCATCCTCCAGAATGATTCCGCCCTGGGCTTGCAGCCAGCAGCCCATACCGAGGAACACATCCCTGCCGATTTCCAACCGGTTCGTGAAGTTGATGGTCACGCGCCTAGCCACCTGCAGATTCCCACCGCAACTCTTAAAAGCGGGACGCAGCAAGAATCCGCGCAGGCGCAGAACCGGGCGCAGATCGGGAAGCCAGCCAGTCGCCAGCGTAATGAAGTGAAACCACAGGTATTTGAGTATGCGCATGTTATCGCTCCTGCTCCTGCGGAAGAGTTGCCGGTTCCACAGGCAAGTCTGTTTTCAACGCCCCTATAACCGTGTCGATGAATCGATCAAGGGTCTGCCTGCGGGCTGCCAACAAGCCGTTGCGAATCAGAGCGCGGCGTAACTCGGTATCGACAATCACGCGCTCCATAGCCCGCGCGAGAGCCCACGGATCTTTGGGAGAGACGAGCAATGCATCGTACCCATCCATAACCGTAGACGGCACGCCTCCTACATTTGTGGAAATGCACGGCAGGCCATTGGCTCGGGCCTCCACGAGAACGTGCGGTGTCCCCTCGGAAAGACTCGGAAGTATGAAGAGATCGGCGGCCTGCATGCGTTCAAATAACGGTTTGCCGTTGGCCACGTATCCGCTCCAACGGATGCGGTCCCGAATGCCTCGCGCGGCGGCGATTCCGTCGAGTTTCCTGCCGTACTCCGGAAATTCGCGCGGTCCCACAATTTCCAGTTCCCATCGCACGTTGGCGTTCAGCAGCGATACGGCCTCCAGAAGATACTCAATTCCCTTTTCCGGCCGAATAAATCCCACAAACAGGATGCGAATTTTTGAGCCCTGGCACGTGTCGATGCGCGGGAAAAATTCGCTCTCCCGAACTGTGCTTGAAACGATCTCGATCGTCCTGGGAGATGCGAACACGCGGGCCAGATCACGTCCATTGCAGATTAATACGCCATCCGCGAGCCAACTCCCTAGGCGCGTGAAGAATCGATCCTGTAACGCATACAAAAGAGCGAAACGGTCCGCGATGCGACCCTTCCGCACAGCGGACTGCAGGAGCGCCACCGGATCACCAACGATCCAATGACAAATTGGCTTGCGAAATAATTTTGCGCACAAATACAACAGTCCGATGTTCGGGCACATGCCCCGAACGAACAGGACATCAACGCGCCGGCACGTTCGCACATACGCGCGAAGAATTCCCCAAAAATGAAGGAGCGACGCACCCGTTGTGCTCCAGAAGGGCTGGGAAATAAGTTCAAGATTGGTAGCTTGCAACGGCGAGTCGAAGGGCGCCGGCGGAATACCATGCACCACCCGAGCGCAAACGCAGATCTTGTCATAGTGCCTGGCTAGCGCTTCGGCGACCCTGCCCGAGGATGCCTGCATGTAGAGTTGCCGGCCGCTGCTGAATGCGCGCACGGGAGTGACGTAACCGAGGATTTCATACATTGCAAGAGTCCAGAAGGGTGCTCAAGCCGGAGAACGCGAAAATCGCAAACACAAATCCGATACCAGTTGAAAAAATGACCTCATATTCGCCGCGCCAAACGGCCAGAACTCAAGCGGGGAAATACGAAACCACTTCGCCGCGGCCACAACCAGCACAAGAACCTGGGCGCCGGCGCTAAGCAGAACAGCGAATGCGATGCCCGCGAGTCCAAGGCCGCCCAAGAAAAAGAGCGCCGCGACCGCCATGACGGCAATTCCGAGCAATTGGCTCAAAACACCTGCCTGAGGCCTTCCAGCGCCGCGCAATCCCTGATTGAGTACGTTGGTCGAGGCCGTTATGGCGGCCGCAAGGGCCAATATTACGGCGGGCCATATGGCCTCGGAGAATTGCGCTCCAAACAAAGGCACAACCACGAATGGAATCAGTCCCGAGAGCGCGAGCCCCGCGCCACAGGAGGCCAGGGCCGACTGGCGAAATGTTCCGGCGATGATCCTCCCCTGGCGTTCGGTGTTTTTTTCATTCGAAAGGACGGCAAACGAAGTTATTCCCAAAGCATCGCCAATCGCCGACTGGCCGTTAGCGAAGGCTGCGGCGACGACGTAAATTCCGGCCGCCTTCGTGCTGAGCAGGCTCACCACCAGAATGGTGTCAAGTTGGAGCGACACCAGATTGCTGATCGTTGCGCCGAAATAGGGGACGCCTGCGCGTAACAGATGGCGACACTCCTCGATTCCCCACTTGCCCGTCAGCAAAGAGTTTCTCTGAATCCAGAGGCGAACTGCGAGCGTCAGCAAATGACTGGCGAGAAACGCGCAAACAAACCAGCGCACTTGTGTCCTGCGAGCCGCACCGATAAAGCATATAAACGCGAGATAGAAGAGAAAGAACGATAGCCGCAGCAGATTGTAACGGCGCCACCGCATCCGGCCATGCTCCACGCCAAGCAGCAACTGGTTGAAAATGTCGAGTGGGATCAGCGCGAGGCAGAGGCGCGCGACGGAAAGCAAATAACCTTTGTCCTGCGGCAGCAGCAACGGCATCAGGTAATATCCGGCGAAAAAATATAACGGAGCCAGGCACAACCCCACCGCTACCGCGGCGGCGACCCAGTCGCACTCCCCGACCGGGCTCTTGGCCACTTCGCGGGCCAGAACCCAGTTACAGCCCATCAAACCCATATTGCTGAAAATCACGGGCCATAAAATGACCGTCGCGAGTTCCCCTCTGGCGACCGGACCCAAAAAACGAGCCGTTATGATCCCGGTTGCCGCGCCACACGCCTGGATGCTCAGGCTTGTGGAAAGTGTCTCGAAATTTGCTTTGGAAAATATCACGCGGATTTGCGGGCTATACCGCTTCCTGGGCGTCACTCGGGCGAGCGCAGGCGTAGTACGAATAATCGTTCAGAGACGAATCAAGATTATTGAGGACCACGCCGATAAGATTTGTGCCGACGGAGCGCGCTTGCGATTCCGCGTACTGAACAACCTGGCGCGGCGTGTCGCCGCCCTTTACGACGAGGATTGTTGCGCCGGCCATGCTGCCAAGGATACGACTATCCGCCCGATTCAGCAGCGGCGGAGAATCCAGAATGACAAATTGATAGGTGGCCATGGATTCCCGCAGCATCGCGTGCATCCTGTCGGAGGAAAGCAGTTCGGACGGGTTCTCAGGGACTGGGCCGCAATGCAAGACATGGAGACGGTTGATGGACGTGGGGTAGACCATTTGCTGCCAGGCTCCCTGACCCGCCAGATAGCTGCTCAACCGCGAACCCTTTTGCGGAAAATATTTCTGAATGCTGGGACGTCTCATATCGGCGTCGACCAACAATACCGACTGACCAAGTTGTGCGAGGGAAAACGCCAGATTCACTGCAACCGTGGTTTTTCCCTCTCCGGGCTGTGAGCTGGTCACCAGTATCGAATTTGCAAAGTGAGCGGAGGCGGAGAGAATCACCGAAGTCCTGAGTTCGCGAAAGGCCTCGGAAAAAGCGGATCCTTTGTGTATTCCCAAGTCATTGCCGCGTTGGTCTTCGACGAGCATGCCCCCTGCCCCTGTCACAACTTTCGAGGCGGAAGAGCCGAAGAGACCTTCACGATTTCCGGCAGCGAGGCCCTTGCGATTCTTGCCGCCAAGCCCGCTGAACGTGGGAATAAAACCCAATACCGGAACCCCCAGATAGTGAGTCACATCTTCGCTGTACCGAATCGTCTGGTCCAGGTGCTCTTTGAGGAACGCAATGCTCACGCCAAGCCCCAGACCGAGGAACGACGCCAGCCCTAAGTTGAGAGGATAATTTGGGGCGATCGGTTTATAGGGGACGGTTCCCGGATCGACGATTCGGATGTTGCTGGCATTCAAGCCTGCCGAAACTCCCGCTTCTTTGAGTCGCTGCAGCAATCCTTCATACAAGCCTTTATTGCTTTCCACATCCCGGCTCAAGATTCCGTACTGCACGGATTTTTCCGCGATCTGGTTGGCCTCCGTCTGTTTTTCGGCAAACGCCTGGCGCACCAGTTTTTCGCGCCGGAGCGCGGCGAAGTAATCATTACTGATTTTCTGCGCCGCGCGCCTGCGCTCCCTCTCCAGGGACCCTTGAATCTCCACAATCTGGCTCTGTGATTCCCTGACCTTCGGATACTCTTCGGTGAAGGTGGCAGCAAGTTGGGCGTGCTGACGTTGAAGATCCGCCAGCCGCACGGTCAGGTCCTGCAATAATTTGTTGTCAAATACCCCAGGCAGCGAACCGTAATCGCCCGATTGCACCAACCGGTAGATCGATTCTTTCTCCATGCGATCGGACTGGGCTTTGGTGAGTTCCTGTTGGGTCTCGCGAACGCTCTGATTCACGTTGCTCTCGGTATCGCCCTTTTGCGTTTCGAGGTATAGCAGGCCATTATCCGCGGCATATCTCTGCAGGTCGTCCTGGGATGCCTCCAGCTTCGATTTCAAGTCTTTCAACTGCAGCGAAAGCCACTCGGATGCTTTTTGCGTGGCGCCCCAGCGCGCTTCCAGATTCTTTCGAACATAGTTATCGGCTACGGAATTTACAGTCCTGGCTGCAAGTTCCGGATCCTGTGAGTCAAAGAGAAGTTCGACAGCGCGGCTGCGCCGGATCGGCCTGATATCCAATCGATTTCGGAAACGCGTTAGAACGGTTTCCCGAATTGACAGGTCGGGCACAGCCTCGCTGCCTATGGGGGGTGGGACCGCCGGAGCTGCACTTACGCTCCACGGCCAGCCATGCGCGGAGGGTAGAAATTCGGCCTGCCGGTCCAGGCCGAGTTGCCGGATAACGCGGTCGGCCAGATCGTCACTGGCAAGGACCTTGTACTGTGTTTCCAGATAGGCGTCGGACACTTCGTCCATTAGAAACATTTCCTGCGGATTGGCGACGCTGGGGTTCTCCTTGTCGATTTCGATCAGGGCTTTCGCGCGGTACACCGGCTTCTCTTCAACTGATCCGACAAGTACGGTGGTAAACAGTACGAGAAACGCGGTCGCGACCGTCCAGCGGCGCTTGCGGATCACTCTCCACCAGGCGAGAAGGTCCGGGGGCCTCTCGGAGCGCGCCGCGCGCACGGGCCCTTGTGGCACACGGGTTCGCTCGACCCGTACGTCACGAGCGGTGAACAGTTCTATCTTGTTCTGGTCGTTGTCTGAAGCCATTCGTTTACCACTTGTAAATCGCAACGCCCGCGGCGGTCTGCAGGGCAGCCGCTGAGGTCCGGTAGAGCACGCTTTTTGTGGTGCTATTGGGAACGAAAACGACGTCTCTTGACTGCAGGAGCGTGTCCGGAGCTTTTCCGGCGAGAACCTTGGAGAGGTCGGTCGGGATTTCCGTTCGCTTTCCGGTAAAAGGATCGGTGCGGATAATCCGGGCACGGCTCATGGCTGATGTGTGCGTCGAGCCCTGAGCCAGCGCCAGCGCCTGCAGCACCGAAATGTTTTCATTACGCTGCAGGACGAAACCGCCCGGTTTGGTGACTTCTCCCACCACGTACACGATTCCGGCGAGCTGCACTTTGACAATGTCTCCGGGATGAATGGACACGTTGAGCGCGGGATCCGAGGACGTGAGGAGAGCTCTAAGATCGATTTGTTCAATCTCAGTCCTTGCCTCCGATGCCGGCACCGTAACGCCGTAGCCCGGCGGAAACACTTCGGCCGGCGGGGAAAGGAGAGCGCGCGCTGCGGTAGCCGATTCCGCAGGGTTCGAGGTGGAAGATTCACCAGGTCTTGTTCCTCGCATAATGAGCACCGTATCGCCCGCATCGTCCGCGAGGCCCTGGGCCATGGAAAGAACTTCCAGCAGCGTTTTACTTCCGCGCATCTGCAAAACTCCCGGCATTTTGACGGCACCTACAACGGAGACGGAATGGCTTTGCAATTCCTGAACGAAAACGCCGACATGTGGATCCTTGATAAACGTGCGACGCAGCAATTCCTGGAGCACGGATTCGAGTTCCCTGGGAGTCAGCCCGGCGGCGTGTACGGCGCCCAGTAGTTGCAGTGAGATTTCACCGCTGGCCGTGACGCGCACGGTGGAATTCATTTCTGGAGCCTCGAACACGGAGACGTTCAAAAGATCGGCTGGTCCGATCAGCGAATCCCTGTCCTGGGAATCCGTCACCACACCGGAAAGGCGCGTGCGATCCGGTTGCAAGCCTTGTTCGAGGTTCGCTGGATTTTGCATTTGAATCGAGGGCTGAGTCGCGCTGCTTCTCACGCTTTGAGCACATACGGGAACCGTGATCGGAAAAAACAACAGAATCGGAAGGACCGGCACCCTAAAAGGTGAGTTGGCGGAGAATATGTTCCTCACAGTGACCCAGTTTCATCCGAAAAGATTTGCGGGGTGGATTTTATGGGATGCCTGTTTAGCCCAGAAACGAACCGGCGGCGCATCGATTTTTCCGAGACTTTCACGCCAACTCCGATGAGCGGAGCTTCGATGGCGTGGTACAGAAGCACGGAAAGAGAAACGAGGACCGCCAGAAAAATCGCGGCGCTCATCACAACATTCAACCTCCGGAATACGACAAACGCGACCCAGATCGCAAAATAGTGGAGCAAATAGATTCCGTAGGAATAGCGGGCAATTTGCTTGGTCAGGCGCGTGATGGCAGGGGAACGAATCTCGCGGAAAAAGCAAACTCCCAGACCGATGGCGAAACAGATGAACCACCCGGCCTCAATGGGCCGGCTTCCGGAAACCCAAACGAAGAGCGCACAGCAGCCGGCCAGAAAAACGGGCCAGCAGAATGCCGGAAAAGCTCTTGGCTTATGCCACAACTTATAGGCCACCAGGCCAGGCAGGAAACACGGAGCGAATCGCGTGAATTTCAGAAACGCTTCAGCCGGGGAGCGTATGAGGCCTTCACTTAAGGGAAGCATCCCGGTGGAAAACCCGATCGCGTACCAGGCCGCAGCGGCGAACCACCAGAACGCGACCATTCCCCACCATCTCACGCGAGTGGCAAACAGGAATAAAGCGGGCAGGGCCAGATACATCTGCAGTTCCAGGGGCAGGCTCCAGAGGATGCCCGGATTGGCCTTCTGTTGGGTCACGTTCTGGACGAGCAAAAGGTTTGCGAGTAAATTCGACGCCGACTGGTGCAGTAGATTAAATTTTCCGAATTGCAAGTCGGACGGTATATGAAACAAGAAAACAAACAGCACCACGGCCAGCGCGAGGGGATAAATGCGGAAGCATCTTCGGACTATAAAGGGAAGAAACAGCGGTGCGCCTGGGCGCGCGCTCTGGCGCTCCAGGGAAAACATCAGCACCAACGTGGTGTGCACAAAAAACAGCATTACCCCCAGCAAGCCGAAATCCGTGATTCGCAAGCCGGCGAATCGAAAGTTGAAGAATTTTGCCAAGTGAAAACCGACCACCAGCGTCACAGCGAAAGAGCGCAGCAGATCGAGATTGGCTGAACTCGCGATTGCATCTTTTCTGGATTTCGAGTCCTCGGCTGTCAGGCTGATATTCAAGCCGAGACGCTCATCGCGCGGCAGCGCCAGATCGTGCGCCACTTTCACCGATCTGCTCATACCGATTTGAAATAATGAGAGGTCCATAGCTTCACCGGAATTCAAGCTCGAAGTTCGCATCGTTCAGGTGGATGCGGAAATCTGGTGTGGGAACGAGACGGTCCGAAGCGCGCCAATTCTCTCCACGTTCACATTGTCGATCTCAACCGCCGCGGACCGCCCCAACATTTCAAGAGACACTACCAATCGGGCCACTCCTTTTTGACGGGTCAAAATTCCCTCGAGGCCGAATAAAGGCCCGGATTTGACCCTGACGCGATCCCCGCATTGCATGTAAGGGTGGCTTTCGACCAACAAGCGACTTTCGATGATTCGCCTGACTGCATCCATTTGAGCCTGGGGAACTATGGCCGGAAAACCGCCGTACGCGACGATGTGTAGAACGCCCGGTGTCGTTAGTATTTGCAGCTGCCGGTCCAACCCCTCGTGGATGAACACGTAACAGGGGAACAACGGCAACGAGATCTGTTTATCGCGATCCTGCCATCGACGAACGGAAAGGTACAACGGCAGATAAACGTCGTGATTTTTGTTCGAAAGCGCGAAGGCCACCGATTTCTCGTGCTGGTAACGCGTAAAAAGGGCATACCAGTTCCCTGCGTAATTCCCACTTTGATTTTCAGCCGACATTTCCCGCATATGCATGCAGCTCCGCCCTCCGACTTACACTGGACGCTGAAGACAAACAGGAATACAAAAGTGCTCGGTCCGAGGTCTCTGACTCGGTCGCCCGATCTCAGTGCCGCGTTGCGGCCCCCACAAGGGCCACGTCCGATTCGCCTTCTATCGTGACCAAGCCCCACTGATTCTGGTCATCGGTTACAACCGCAAATCCGCGGATCCAGGCATCTGAACCCGGTTGATCCACACGGATGACACGCGCTCTTCCCGTAATACGCATCATGGAATTCATTCCCTCAATGGACGGGAGCAAGAGATCGACCTGCACCGGACAGTCCGGCGGCGGGATCGTGGCCGTCAGGATAAACGCGCCCTGTACGCTGACGTCGCGTGTGATTCCTTCGCCGTGAAAACGTTTGTGATGCCGGCCTTCCCAGGAAAACACGGCCGGGGCGTCCAGCCGGTAGCGGATGTCTTTTCTCATTTCCATCGGGTCTCCTGGACCGTATCGTGAATTAATTTCCCAAGATGCTGCGGGATCAATGCCAACGTGTGGCGCACAATAAACATTTCCGTAAATACGCGCAATAGGCTAAGCGTCCCTTGTCCGGTCATAGTGTCATATCGATGTCATTGTACGTGACACTTGCACCCATTTAACGATTGACGATAACCCATTCGCGATATCCCACAGCTCTGTAAATAGCAGCCAATAAAGCAGTAAACATACGTGGCATGAATAATGACAAGCGAACACAAAATATCTTGCTTCTGCGGCGTGTTTCGTATAGTCTGCGCGTCTCAGAGTTTCTCCGGCGGGGACAGTAATGAATCAGTTATCGCAGGTAATTAACCCGAGCATTAGTGTCTTCATCGCGGATGCCGATCGCATGAGCGCGCATCTGATCGCCGACGGACTGACGCGAAGCCGGAATGACATCGTCGTGGTGGGCGTCTCCAACAACTCCGGAGATGCCATCCGGGAATTGGAGAGGAGCCACCCGGACATAGCCCTGATCAATGCGCACCTCGAAGACGGCCGCCTGCGTGGCTACAACGTGCTGCGCTATCTTCAGATGCTTTCCCCCAAGACCGTCGCGATCATGCTGATTCCGAATTCAGAGCGTGATCTGGTGGTGGATGCGTTTCGGGGCGGGGCCAAAGGGGTATTTTGCAGGCTGCATTCCATTAAATTGCTTTCCAAATGCATACGGACCGTCCACGAAGGCCAGATTTGGGCCGATACCCGGAATTTGGCATTTATTCTGGAATTCCTGACTGAACTCAAGCCGCTCCGTCTCGTCAAGCCGGGCGGCGGGATGACTCGCCTGACGCCGCGCGAAGCGGAAGTGGTTCATCTGCTGGCCGATGGACTGAGCACGCGAGAAATCAGCCGCAAGCTGGAGCTCACCGAACACACCATTCGAAATTATTTGAGCGCGATATATGAGAAGCTCGGCGTCTCCAGCCGCGTGGAACTGGCGCTTTATGCCGTGGCTCGCGAGGATTTCAATCGCCCACCGGGCCAATAGCCGCTCCATGAATTCCCCTTCAATTGTTAATTATTTCTAATAAGATAGCAGCGTCGCACAAAGCCTCCTAAGCTTTCTAATTCAGCGGCGTTTAAAAATCCCGTCACACTTCCGCATTCAGACGATTTAGTAGCACAGACTTCAGTCTGTGGGGTTCGATTCGGACGCTGAAATTGTGCGCCCCAGCCAGGATCATTCGGAAATCCACAGACTGAAGTCTGTGCTACCTATCCGACGAAGTGCAATTGATCTGCAATAAAACATGCATTAAAGGGAATGCACCGATTGGACGATGAACTGCATGTCTCTCGTGCGAGCGGGTTTTGTGTGAACACAGTTTGGCCTTCTGGAAGTCGCCTCGAAGTTGAGGCTTCGACTCCAACAGCGGCGAGCACGAACAGGGTGGTGTAATGGACGATCTGATCAAGGAATTTCTGGTTGAAAGCAATGAGAACCTTGACCGGCTCGACAGTGAGCTCGTAAAGCTGGAAACCGATCCGTCGTCACAAGAGCTCCTTTCCAGTATCTTCCGGACGATCCACACGATTAAAGGCAGTTGCGGATTTCTGGGATTCGGCAAGCTTGAAAAAGTGGCGCACGTGGGAGAAAGCCTTCTCTCACGCCTGCGCGAAGGAAAACTTTCCCTCACGCCCGAGTTTACCAGCGGCCTTCTGGCGATGGTTGATGCCATTCGCGTCATGCTGGGAGAAATCCAGGCAACCGAACAGGATGGAAACGAAACATATCCAGACCTGATTGCTGCACTGAATCAATTGCAAAATCTCGATACGGCGGCATCTACCGGCGTCTCCGCGGTCCCGCCCGTGAACTACGAATCCCTGCAAACTCCGAAAATCGCAGCGATCGATGAGGATCGGGAGGCCTCGGCGCCCCCTGCGATAGACCAGGCAACGCTCGCCGCCGCCACGTCCGCAGAGACTCTGCCCGGTCAGCACCTCCCGGAGGATGCGCGCGCCAAGATCTCCACTGCGGAAACCATCCGTGTGGACGTTCACCTGCTGGATCGGCTGATGAATCTGGTGGGCGAACTGGTGCTGACGCGCAACCAGATCACCCAATTTTCCGCCCGGCAGACCGATCCGAACCTGGTCAGCCCGGCGCAACAACTCAATCTGCTGACGAGCGAGCTTCAAGAAGAAGTCATGAAGACGCGCATGCAGCCGATCAGCACTATTTTTGACAAATTCCCGCGCGTGGTGCGCGACGTCGCCATGGGCTGCGGCAAGCAGGTACAGATTGAGATGGACGGCGCAGAGACGGAGCTCGACAGGAGCCTCCTCGAGGCGATCAAGGATCCGCTCACTCACATCGTTCGAAATTCGGTGGACCACGGAATTGAAACGCCGGACCAGCGCATCGCTTGCGGCAAACGCCCGGAGGGACGGCTCAAACTGAGCGCCTGTCACGAGGGCGGACAGGTGCTCGTCGAAATCTCAGATGACGGGGCCGGAATCGATACGGCCCGCGTAAAAAACAAGGCAATCGAACGCGGCATCATCACCCCTCAGCAATGTGCGCGCATGAGCGAGGGAGAGCTGCTCAATCTGGTCTTTCTCCCGGGTTTTTCGACGGCCGAAAAAGTTACCAACCTCTCCGGCCGCGGTGTGGGAATGGACGTAGTCAAGACCAACATCGACCGCGTCAACGGCACGGTGGATCTTCAGAGCTATCCCGGAAAGGGCACGACCACTAAAATCAAAATTCCCCTGACGCTGGCCATCGTTCGTGCAGTGATCATTCAGAGCTGTGGAAAACGCTTCGCCATTCCACAGGTCAACATTCAGGAACTGGTTCGATTGGATGCGGACCGTGTTCAGACAGAGATCGAGTCCGTTCATGGCGTCCCCGTGTACCGCATGCGCGGGCGCTTGCTGCCTCTGGTGTATCTGAGTGAAGAACTCAAGCTCGATAGAGAGGCCTCCAGCCAAGCCAATGAGGACAACGCCGTGAATATCGTCGTCCTTCAGGCAAACGACCACCCGTTCGGGCTGGTCGTGGATGAAATCAATGATTCCGAAGAAATCGTCGTCAAACCGCTGAGCAAACAATTGAGAGGACTTAAGATTTTTGCCGGTGCGACGATCATGGGCGACGGCAAGGTGGCTCTGATTCTGGATGTGGTTGGCCTGGCGCAAAACGCAAGAATTCTCACGGAAGTGCGTGATGGCGCGCTCGCGGAAAAAACCACCGAAGCGCTCGCGGGGCAGGATCAAAATCAGGCCCAAAAACAAACGTTCCTTCTATTTGCAGGGCCGGACGACAGTCGCATGGCGCTGCCGCTAAGC
>Ga0157378_10001877_pt1 | contig 18870 bp, 16 predicted proteins | sample M65metaG_FD_115309 | JGI IMG/M metagenome (GOLD analysis project Ga0157378, IMG submission 115309) | Miscanthus rhizosphere microbial communities from Kellogg Biological Station, Michigan, USA - M6-5 metaG | ecosystem: Host-associated > Plants > Roots > Rhizosphere > Soil | place: USA: Michigan...
AGGCGATTCAAATCCTGGGGTGACAGCTGAAAGGGTTTGTGGCTAGTGAACATGAGCCCGTATAGCATAATTCGGTGCATGTGTCACTTATTTATGTAACATAACACTAGACACGATAACTTCTTGCCAGGTTAACGATCGAGGAAGGCACAGCAGCTGAATCCGAGAATTGGCTCATTGTCGGGGTCTGCATGAAATCTCGCTACATCCAGCGATTCGCAATTTGTCTGCTTCTAATCCTGCCGGCTGTTTTCTCCGCCTTGATCGCTGCCGACAAGGGCTATCACCTGGTCAAGAAATACTCGTTCGGCGCGGCCGAAGGAAGCACACGAGAATACTTCGACTACATCACCGTTGATTCCGCGGCGCGCCGCGTCTATCTTTCTCACGGCACCGAAATCAAGGTCATCGACGCTGATACTGGCGCCCTTATCAGCAACATCACCGGTTTGAAGCAAGTTCATGGCGTGGCCTTGGCTAAAGAGTTTGGTCGGGGCCTCATCAGCGACGGCGCTGAAGGCAAGGTCATCATTTTCAACCTGCAGACCCTCAAAGTGACCGGCGAGGCCAAGGCGGATACCGATGCCGACTGTGTAATTTACGACCCTTTCTCAAAGCGTGTCTTTGTGATGAATGGCGACCCGCACAGTTCGACAGTGATTGACGCCAAGGGTGGAGGACTCGTCGGAACCATCGATCTTGGCGGAGGTCCGGAGTTTGCCGTGGCCGATGGAAGCGGAACGGTTTACGTCAACTTGGAGGACAAGAGTGAACTTGTCGCCATCGATACCAACTCGTTGAAGATCAAATCGCGCTGGCCTGTGGCTCCTGCCGGGGCGCCCACAGCTCTTGCCATGGACGTTCCGCACCACCGACTCTTCAGCGCCGGACGCAACCCGCAGATGCTTGTGGTGCTCGATTCGGAGAGAGGAAAAGTTCTACAGACATTTCCGATTTCGGCTGGCGTTGACGCTGCTGCGTATGATATCGAAACCAGGTTGCTCTTTATTTCTACACGCGAGGGTATGCTGCACATATTTCACGAAGATTCTCCCAGCCAATTCAGCGAGGTTGAAACAGTCAAGACTGAGTTCGGCGCCAAGACCATGGGTCTGGACAACAAAACTCACAACATTTTCGTGGATACGGCGGACTTTGGTCCAGCGCCGCCGCCGACCGCAGATCGGCCGCACCCTCAACGTTCAGCGATTCAAGGAACGTTTCACGTTTTAGTTTACGGGCGGTGATCGGCTTGATTCAGTTGCGTTATCCTTCGTCTTCTCCATTTTGTTGACTCCTAGCCTGATGAAGACGGTGATGTGCTGTCAGAGAGCTCGAAATGAACAGACGTGAAAAGCCGCGCCCTGCAACAACGGGGCTATACAGCTAGGAAGAAGTTGATTGGAGGAGGATTCGACCTAGCATAGCCCAGCACTTTTCGACGCCAAGCCGAACCCTCTTTGTGGATCGAACTGGCTTGAGCTTATTTCTTGGAAACGGTTGCTGCCAATTAGAGAAGGATTAATTCAGAGCCAAAAATCCGATGCGAAGTGCACAGTTTTTGCAGAGGGCGATTCCGAAGCAATCGAGCTTGTAGGTGGGTGCCTCGAAGACACGACCGCATGAGGCCTGGTCAAACGTGCCGGGAAGAGCTCGCGGCTTTCGTCCAAAGAACACGAAAATACAGCGTAAGCGGCAATTCGGTTTTTCCGCATCCTTGGGCCAGGTCCATGGGCATTCGGCAGAATCTATCGCTCTTGTTTCAATACTTGTATTACCGAAAGTGCGTCCAGGAGCGCTTGTTGTTCGTCAAAACGCCCACTCCCAGTTAGCAGATGTAATCTCTTGCGTATCGCCATCTCGCTCTCGAGGAGTCTCCCCTTGTTCTGGAAGTTTACGATGGCATCCTGCAATGGCACCTGCCATACCGGATACTTCAATTCCGTGCCCATTTTTTTCTCTAAGGATTCCAGGTCTATTCGAGCCGCCGTCGCGCCATTGAAGCTTGTGCTCGCAACGGGAGAATTAGACGGAGAATAATCCCTTGTTTCGCTGATTGCAATCGAACTTATATCACCTGATATAAGACGGCTCGGAATCGTGAGAGCACGTCATTTTATCCGGATCGGTAGCGAACGCGGAGTCCCACCCGGCCTGACGAAGGGCGCGACACAAATCTACAAACCTTGGACGCCCCGTTGACTGCGCCTTGACACTCCGGTTGCCTCCTTTTTTTAGCCTTATGACATCACGTCGACGAGCGCACTCTGGTTCACAAATGCCTCGTCCCCGAAGGAGACTTATCATGCAAGAACGACCTGGAAACTCTGCCTCTACGCGCCGCGGCTTCCTCAAAAAAGGAGTGGCCGCTGGAGTAGCAACCGTGGGCGCCGGACTCTTGTCCCATAGCGCTTCGGCATTCGCGGAAGACGAAAAAAGCGGCCGGCTCACGCCGGGGGATGCGGCACTCCTCCGCTTTGCTGCCGCCGCCGAAGTCATCGAAACCGACTTCTGGGTGCAATACAACGAACTCGGCGGCGTCCCTAATACCAATGAGGTCCCTGGCGGTAGCGGCAATTCGGCTTACACGAACGCGATTTCCCAGCTGGATACCGACATGGCGCAGTACATTCACGACAATACTGACGACGAATTTACCCACCAGAATTTTCTGAACGCTTACCTCGAATCCAAGGGCGCTTCCCCTGTTAGCCTCGAGCCTTTCCGTACGCTCCAAGGCAGCCAGGCCACGGGATCGAGCGGCAAACTTCGCATTACCAACCTCATGCAACTTACGGTGGACACCAGTTGGTGGACTCGCTACCGCAACGGAGACCATAATCCCGACTTAGAGGCTAGTTTTGCCTTCCCGCAAGCCATTCCGACTTTAGCCACTGGGAAGCACACTGCGATCCCCCGAACGGATGCGGACACCAGCGATGCTACCGTTCTACAAGCCATTGCGAACACTGCGGGCTTCCATTTTGCGACGATTGAACAGGGCGGCACGACGCTTTACCCGGCGATGGCGCAACGGGCGACACATCACGAAGTGCTGCGCATCCTGCTTAGCATCGGCCCCACTGAGACCATGCACTTTCAAACTTGGCAGGACAAAGCCGGCAACGCTCCCGACGCCAGCTTCTTCGATCCCATCAACAAATCCAATGTAGTCTTCGACGTGCAAAGCGCCGCGCGTTTCAAGACCGAAGACTTCAAGCCAAACCTAATCATGCCCGAGCCTTGCCCCTTCATTAGCCCCAACCTGCCGCGTTGCTCGGTGATCCGGCCGACCGAAACCAAGGACATTGCTAAAGGCGTGGTCAAGTTCCTGACCGATATGGGGCTCTTCATCGGCCAGTCTCCGGCATTCTTTGCCTTGTTAAACGATCTCGCCGAAGATGCTGACGCGGCCCGCCGTGGCATCTAGCAGCGGCCTGCCTGCATTCGCCAGGGTCCCGACCTGAGTCCGGCCACGAAGGGTCCGCTTTTGCGGGAGCAAGGAATCCGCTTCCCCTGTACAGTCGCTCAATCACATCACAAGCACGGGGCCGGGATTCCTGCTCCCTTAAAACGAGCGTCGTCCGGGTGGACTGCCGAAACGTGTTGGCGGTGCCTAAGGTGCGGGCGGATTCGCTCACACGTTGAGCGCAATTGCAGCGCAAAGCCCGATTCGCTAAGTTTTTAAAATCGCGTTTTGGCGGTAATCACCCGAGCGCAACCCCCTCCGATCATCGTCGCAACGACATCGCGCAAGGTTGATTAACGATCCAGGTCCAAGCCTGGGAGAATTGGAGTGCCTTCTTCCCGCACCGCATCGAGGGCTTCCGGATCGAGGCCTAACAGTTTCAGAATCGTGGGCGCCACCTGAGCAGTTTCAACGAAGCTGTGAACGGTGCGGGCCTTTATGTCGGGATTCGATACCAGCAGCATCACGTTGGTATCATCCCATGCGAAGCCCCCATGTTCGGATTGCTTCTTCAGGTTTCCCGTATAGACCACGCCAACATTTGGAATCACTATGACGTCCGGAGTACGCGGGTCGCCGCCTTCGCGGAGCTTGCAGCAGGGGCCGGGGTCATTTGGCACGCCTGGGGGGTTAAAGAGCGCGTCTAGAGAAGCGCCGTAGTAGATCTGGCCGAGTCCAATTGCTGTCCCATTATTCTCCAGAGCTGTCACAGCATCCGCTGTCCGACTTGAATCAGCCAGCCAAATCTGGGAAATATCGTCTTCAGCTAGTCCGAGGCCGTTATTTGGATCGCTATAAACTGCAGGGAGAAGATGTCCGATGAACCCAGACGGCGGGGTACCGTTGCTGCCGGAGTTGCCGGGGATGGGAAAGAAACGGTTCGGGTCGATAGGCGACTGCCCGTGTTTCGCAGTGATGATGATGGTGGTCGAATCGAGCAGACCTTCGTGCTTGAGCGCATCGACCATCTGTCCGATCGCCGCGTCGACGAATTGAATCTCAGCGAGCATTTTTGGTCTGGGCGTACCCTGTGCATCCTCATAGCCGCCAGAGTTTGCGTCGGTTCGGTCAGCGGATTTGGGCTCAATCAGCTTCTGTCCAACACTGACCGCCTGGAAGTTCATGCCGAAGATTACTGGAACAGGAGCCTTGTTTGTGCCGAGGTGTGTCCTGCCGTGGATCTGGTTGAGTGTGGCGTTGACCTTCAGTTGGTCGTAGCACCTGATGGCATTGAAGTCGGTGGTCCAGTCATCGCCATTGGGAACCAGCGTACCGCAGTCAAAACTGGCTTGGCGGGTGAGGGCCGCCGTCTTGATTCCGGGCAGCTTAATCTGAAGGGAGTTGACTTCAGGCGAATAATAATCATCCACGTTGCTGGGCTGATTGGTTCCCGTGGGACCGGAAACTGAGGCATAACCAGCGTGCTTGTCGGACCAGGCCGTGTAGCCTCCTCTAGCGTGGATCACGCCAAAAATGGTGTTGGTGCGAACGAAGTTCCATGAATAAAGGGGTGTGCAGTTGTTGAAGGGATCGCGCACGAGCCTATCGGGATTAATTGATTTAACGCCACCGTCGATAGTGGAGTAGCCGGCAAACCCTCCATTGAGCTTTGACTGGTCGAATTCGTTGCCCTCTTCATACTCCGTCTGCGTACCGTTAATTTGGTTCACATTGCAGCCTCCACCTGGCAACCCGTTGCCCGTAGCAATCTTCGGCGGTGCCAGAACGCGATCGTAAGCCACGTCGTAGAACGCGCCTACCGTTCGCGGACTTCCGCCGGTCACTAGCGCCATCAGGCCAGGAAAGGAGTCGGACGGTCTGGACGTGGTGGTGCGTGTGTAGTTAACGCCGGTCCTGCCAAGAGCGGCGAGATGTGGACAAGTGTTCGAGGCCGCGCAATTTTCATAATCAACCGCATGCATGCCATCGATGCTGATCAGCAAGACGTGCCGGGCTTTCTCTTTACGATCGTCACGATGATCATTGTCTGGGCTTGGAGCGGCCCACAGGCCCCCGGGGATCACGGCGAGCGCGAACATGGTGAGCAGGCCAATCTTTCGAGATTTACGCATTATTTCCTCTCTGCTTGAATTCAGCGCGTTTCTAACAAGAGCGACCGATACTGACACCAACTCTTTCTTCACGGCTTGTCTCCTTCACTATTCAAGAATGGACTTTCGTTCCCCTGGTGTTATCGGCCAAACACAAGAACGGTGAACTGCCCTCCTAGGTTTGCGGGGACAAAGAGGTTGTGCGTCTTGGGATCGAGTCCCATGGTTTTCGAACCGGCGTTCGTGGTGATGGTTTCAACCAAGCTATACCTGTCGTTTCCGTCAGCGTGATAAACCGAGATCGTTCCGCCTCCATTCGACATGAACACAAGCTTGCTTGCGGGGTCGAAGGCTGCCGCGTCGACACGTTCGCCAATGGGAGCAGTTGCGACGACCTTTCCAGTATCGGCGTCGAGCACGACCATCAGTTGTCCCCCGCGGCAACCCACGAAGAGGCGACGCGTCTCGGGATCGAAGGCCAAAGCGGTAGCTGTCTTGCCGGGGGCTAGTGGCCAGCTGTGCAGGACCGTTAAACCGTTCGCATCGACGTGAGCCGTCTCTGCTTTCTCTTCGAGATTGATATAGACGCTGCCCTTCCCATCCGACACCGCGAATTCTGGGTTGCCACCGAGAGCGACCGTACCGACCAGTTTTCCGTCCGCGGCGTTGATGACCGACGCACTGTCACTGTCGCCGTTCATCGCGTACACATGTTTTGTCGCGGAATCATAGAGGATGGCATCCGGCTTTTTTCCGACCTTCACTTCTGAAATAGGTTTCAAGGATTTGAGGTCGAAGATGATGACCGAATCGGATTTTCCCGCAGTGATGAAACCACGACCGAACTCCGGTGCGACCGCAATGCCATGCACGCCCGGAGTGTTCGGTATTGTTCCTACCGGTTCGAAGGTGTCCGCGTTCAAAACCTCTACTTGCGTGGCGTGCGAAACATAAACGCGCCGCCCGGTTGCGTCGACAAAGACGTAGTCCCAGCCGCCACCTCCCGGCAGCGAAACCTTCTTAATGATGTGGTAGCCGCTTTCCGGCTCTGCGGAAACCCTTGGTCCGACCAGAGCCGCCAGCGCCATCAACGATGCGAACGTACCTTTCATTCTTCTCCTCCTGTTTTGTGCAAGCCCGGTCACTCTTCTAGTGACAGCTGTCGCTGCCCGAATCCGTGAAGGTTTTGCCCTCTTCGGGAATGAATTCCCAGTCGTAATCTTTCGGCTTCAACGTCAGCTTCAACACGCCGAAGGCCGTGGCATCACGGACTACGCTTGTCCCTTCGGGTTCGCCGAAGGGACGGTGGTTTTTTCCGCCCGTGCCGATGACGAACTCCCGGACTCCGCGAGCAAGGTCGAGTCTTCCGTTCGGATCCTGCGGGGCAAAACGCTCATAGTCATGGTCGTGGCCATTCAGGACCACGTCTGCGTGCGCGTCGTAGAGCGCCTGGAAGAAGGGTTTCACTTCCGGATCGTCGCCGTGCGTTCCGCCCGAACTGAACAAAGGCTTATGAAAGTATGCGAGAGTGCAACCGCTCGGGTGCGAGGCCAAATCCGCCCGAAGCCACTTTTCTTCGGGGCTACCCTCGTGGCAGCCTCCGACCTCCGCGCATTCGCTGTTCAATGCGATGATGTGCCACGTTCCCAGATCGTAGCTGTAATAGCCCTCCTTCGGGTCGCCCGCGGCTTTGCCGAAGTACTCGAAATAAAAGGTCGCCCCCTTGGAATGAAACTCGTGATTTCCAGGTGCAGGCTTGGTGCGTTCTTTTACCCGTCCCCACGTCTTGTCGTAACAAGCGAAATTTTCCTTCGTGCCGTCCGGGTAAGCGAGGTCCCCGACGGCGACGACCGTTCCTGGAATCTTCTCGAGCAGCTTGGCCGTGGCTTCGGCGCCGCTTAGGTTCGCGCAGTCAGCGATGTCCCCTGCCCCAACAAGAACCGGAAATGGCTGTGCGCTTGCCGCCTTTTCCTCTTCCGTTGCCAAGAGAAGGGGAACGCACAGGCAGAGCGATGCCAGCGTCACTGTGCTCGCTCGGCACATCGTCGGTCACGCCTCACGTCTTCGTGTGAATATTTCAGAGAAGCCGGACGCGAGGGCGGTCGCTCCACATCCCAGCCTCGCGGGGTGTGCATCTCGTCTTTTCTCATTTGTGTTCGAACGTCGGATTCCAGCGAAAGCCAAAAGCGTAAGTCGGTTTGTAGTATTCACGCTGGATCATGAACTGAGGGCCGCCCTGATAGAAGCCAAAAACTTGATTCGTCAAGTTCAAGCCGTAGGCGATGAAATTCAGCCCGTGCGCGAGCCGGACGCTACCTTGGGCATCCAGTTGCAAATGCGAGTAAAAGTATTGGTCACTGAAGGGGCCGTGCAAACCACCAGGCGTTGGTTCGGACGGAGTGCCATCCGCCGTAGGAGTTCCGTCTTGATAAGCGTAGGCCGCAATGTTCGCTTGGTTGTAACTCAGCCCGACGCGGATGGACACGCGCCCTTTGTCGTACGTCGGGCTGATGTTCCAGGTGTTCGGGGCGTTGCGAAGCAGCCGGGGATGATCGGATCTTCCGGGTAAGCCGTCCGCGCCGGAATCGGTGTATCCGTAGTTGGCGGAAATGCCCAGGCCAGAGAGCGGTCCCGGCAGGAACGTCAGGTGCTGTAGATATGAGGCTTCGAAACCGGCAATCCATGCACTACCCGCGTTGATGGGCTGCGTCGCTTGGTAGGTACCTGGAGGAATGTTAGGAGCTGGCTGGAAGTTAGTCAGAATGAACGTCTGCGTCACAATCGGATCGGTCAGGTGCTTGTAGAAAAACCCGCCCGAAATCATGCCAAACGGATTCAAATAATGCTCAACCAACACATCGAGGTTGTCCGCCGTCTCGGGCTTCAGGTTAGGATTCCCGAGCGTAAGCAAATTCTTGAGGTTTCCCGGGCTGCCCGCGGTGGTGAACGTCAACGCTTGCGCGATGTCTTGCGGGTCGGGACGCGAAAGACCTCTGCCGTACACGAGGCGCAAATTTGTGTCGCCTGTTAAGGCGTAGCGAAGCGAAACGCTCGGCAAAACCTTCACATAGGAACCGCTAAACTGGTTATCCGAGATGGTGGGCGGGCTGACGCTGCCATCGAAGACGCGATTGACGACGTTCAGGTTCGTTCCTTCGAAACGGACGCCGGCGACGATCCGGACGCGGCCCGTCAGGTCGATCGTGTTCATAAGGTAGCCAGCGGATACTTTCTCGATGTAGCTGTAGTTCGCCGGGTCAACTCCTTCGGAACTCGCCGCCGTAAACGCGTTCAGATTGCTCATCAGAAAGTCGCGAACGGCCTGATAGTTGACGTTGTAGCCGAGCTTGTAGGAGTTCTCGTAGTAGTTGTCGTTCGTGAATCCGTTGGGGAATTGACTGAGGATGATGGAATCGTTTGGCGTGTAGTCGATGTTGAACGTGTTGTCGTACTTGTGCGCGTTCCGGAACCGGCCCCCGATTTCGATCGTCGAAAGGTGGCCCCCCAGGTGATAACGCTTCGCGTAGGCGCCGGTGACTTGAAAATTCACCTGCGCGCTTTGCCCGTGATCGATCTGCAGGTCGCTCAGCTGCATCGTGGTGGGGTCATACGCTTCCGTGAAACAAACCGGCGTGAATTGCGGCCGGTAGATGCTCTTCGTCGCCGAGGGATCGAATTCGCAGTTGCTGCTGTCGAGCGTGCTGTCAAAGCTTGCGGTTCCCGGCTGCACGTTTTCGAGATAGGAGCGGGAACCGGACACGTCCCAAGCCAGCCAGGACGAAGTGAACTCGTGCTTGCCGCCGAGCAATAAGCTTCCGATGCCGATGTTCGGCCGGCGGTCTTGCGTGTTGAAACTCGGTGTTCCGCCGTTCCCGCCGAGTAGCTGCACGTCGGGCGTATTGTCGTTCAGCGAGTAAACCCAGCGGTCCCCGTAATTCTTGAAGTTCGAATAGAGGAATCGGGCGTACAAGTCGGAGCCCTGCCCGAGGCTGTAGTCGGTGCTTCCGGCGACGCCCCAGCGCGAACGGTAGTAACGGTATTCACGGATGTCGATCGCGTCTTTCCAGACGGCCGTTCCGCCCCCCGGGAGCGTGGCCAGATCCGAAACCGGTTCGATATCGTCGATGCCGCGGCCCGTCCAGTCATATGAACCTCCCACGAGAATTCCAAATTTCTTGCTGGTTCCAAATCTCTGCCCGATCGTTCCAGTCGACTCCACTTGGCTGCGGCCGCCCAGAATCGGCATGTACCCGCCCATGCCGCTCAGGGAAATTGTCGGCCGTTCCGTCGCGGTCTTGGTCACGAGATTCACCGAGCCGCCGATGCCGTCCCCGTCCATGTTTGCTTGCAGGGTCTTGTTAATTTCGACCGATTCGACGAGGTCGGCGGGAATCGCGTCGAATTTGATTTGCCGGACTCCCGATTCGGGCGACGGTATGTTGATCCCGTCAATGGTGGTGTTGGTTAGGCGCGGTTCCGTTCCGCGAACCTGCACGTACTTTCCCTCGCCTTCATCGCGTTCGAGCGTGATGCTCGGAAGCCGGCCAAGAGCATCCGCCATGTTCGCGTTGGGCAAACTGCGAATCACATCGGCGGGCAGCACCTGAACGACGTTGTCGGCCGAGCGTTGGCGATTGACGGCTTCGGCTTCACCTGCGGCGCGTTCCGCGGTAACCAGAACTTCCGTTTTGACGGAAGACAACTGCATCTTCGCTTCGATCGAAAGCGGCGGACCCGCCGTGACGTCTGCCTCTTTCGTAAAGGCAGTGAACCCAACATAGGTCACGGTCACGGTGTAATGTCCTGCCGGCAAGTTGTAAACAAAAAACTGACCCTGCGCGTCGGAAACGGCATGCGTCCCTACAGGTTCCACGGAAATTTCGGCGCCCTGCAAGATCCCGCCGGAGGAATCCAAGACTTTACCGGCAATAGCGCCCTTGTCCGATTGCGCCATCATGCGAGGCGCGGCAAAGAGAAAAAAAACGTACAGAACCACTCCGATTCGGAGTGTCGCGCGGACCTCCAATTTCATGAATGCATCCTTCCTGCGATTAGGCCCAGGGACACTCCCTCCGTCCCCGCCTGTTAGGCTGCACTCTGCCGGGTTTGTGCGAGAGCGCCGTTAACTGGCATTCAAGGAATGTTGAAAAGACCCTGAAATTCTTTCAGGAATGGGCCAGAAAGCGCGGTTTAGGCGCTGAGGATGGTCGGAAGACGGACATGAAATACCGATCCGGCACCAGCGGAACTCTCGGCGGTGATGGACCCGCCGTGCACACTGGCGATCCAGCGCGCTATCGCGAGACCAAGTCCCGCGCCCGCCGTTTCCCGGGAACGGACCTTGTCCGCCCGATGAAAGCGCTCAAAGATTGATTCGAGTTCCGCGGCTTCAATACCGACCCCCGTGTCTTTCACGGAAATGTGCGCTTCGGTTTCCGACGTGGTCAGTGCAATCTCGCAACATCCACCGAACGGAGTGTATTTGACGGCGTTGTCAACAAGGATCAGAAGCAGGCGGTCGATGGCGATCGCATCCGCGCGGACCATCACCGCAGCGTCGGGAACCTGCGAAGTGAAGTTCAACGACTTCGTCGCCGCGAGAATCGCGCCTTGTTCTCGCGCTTTTTTGACGTGGTTTCCGAGGTCAAGCGGATGCATTTCGAGTTCGGCCGCGCCCGCATCCGCTCTTGCCAGCATGAGCAGGTTTTCTAGGAGCCCGGAGGTTTCGATTGAAGTATCCAGAATCCGCGAGAGCGCCTCCCGGTACTCCTCATCCGAGCGACTCTTCCGCAGCGCGATTTCGGCCGTCGTGCGGATGACGGCCACCGGCGTTCTGAGATCATGCGAGGCATCGGCCGTGAATTGCGTGACCCTGCGGAACGATGTCTCGATGCGGCCAAGCATCGCGTTCAAGGTTTCCGTTAGCCGCCGCAACTCGTCCCGAGGCCGCGGCACATCGAGTCGCCGTGACAGATTCTCGATCCCAATCTCCTCTGCCGTGCGGGTGATCCGACTAACTGGAGCAAGTGATCTGCCGCTCAACCAGTAGCCGAGCAGCGAGGCGATCGAGACCACGAGCGGCAGCGCTCCTTTTTCGATCACCCGGAAACGGTCTAGCGCCTGGTCAAAAGGTTCGGTTGGAACGGCGGCGTGAATCTCGAAGACTTTTCCCCGCGCCTCCGTCCGTTCAAGGGCCACGCGATACTGGTTAAAGTCGAGATTCGTGGTGACGAAACGCAGTCCTTGCGCCGGCGCACTCGGCAACGCCGGACGCTCATTCAGGAACTGCTTCGAACGGTAAAGCCAATGCCCATCGGAATCGGCGACCTGAAACAAAGCGCCACTGGCCCACAACTTGGCAAGGTCCTCAAGTTCCCGGCTAACTTCGGCGTCGCCTTCCGCGGCCTTATCTGCGACGAGCCTCTTGATAAGTTCGACGTTTGTTCGCGACGCTTCGTTCACTGTGGTTTCAATGCTGTGCTGAAATCCGACGTCGCATATCCAGAAAAACGCGACGAAAGAAAGGGCCAGCACGGCAAAATACATCAGCGTCAGACGGACACGAATCGTGAACTGGTATTTCATTTTGCGATCCCGACCGAGTAGCCGAGCCTGCGATGCGTTTGAATGAGCCGATTTCCGGCCGTACCACCCAGCTTTCGCCGAACTAGGCGAACGAATGCTTCGATCGTGTTAACCTCGATTTCACGGCGGTTTCCCCAGATGGCTTCCACGATCGCCTTTCGCGGCACGACGCGCCCTTGGTTCCGGACGAGCAACTCCAGCAAACGAAACTCCGTAAACGATAACCGGAGTTCGATTCCGCCACGAAAGGCCCGAAACGAATTGACCTCCAGCAGCAAATCGCCACACTCCAGTACGTTCTTTGCTTTTGGCATACTGCGTCGTGCGAGTGAACGCACTCTGGCCAGCAATTCCTCAAAGGAGAAGGGCTTCGTCAAGTAATCGTCCGCGCCCGCATCGAGACCGCGGACCACATCAGGAACTGCGTCGCGCGCCGTCAGCATGAGCACGGCTACATCTTCCTTGCGGCAACGAAGGTGTTTCGCGACATCGAGGCCACTCATCCCCGGTAGCATCACGTCCAGAAGTACGACGTCGAATGAATGAACTCGCGTGAGTTCCAGCGCCGTGGCGCCATCGCGCGCGACGTGGACTTCGTATGCCTCTTCGCGCAGCCCTTGTGCCAGCACTTGGGCCATTTGGGAGTCATCTTCAACGACCAATATATGCACGGATCACCCCGAAAAAGCTTGTCCCCAAAACGTGACGGTTCTGTGAACCGTAGGTTACAGAACTGTTTCAGTTGTTCCGAACGAACGCGTCGTGGAAATCGACGAATTCGAAATGGAAGACCCTGCCCCTTGCTGTTTCGACAGAGTCAAGGGTGTAGTCGAATCGGTAGTTTTAAGACCGAGGCGCCCCGTGTTTGTCTTACCGCTGTCGTTTCGCTCGTTCGATTGCTTCCGCGGCACTAATCTCGCCGCTCGCGACCTTTGCTGTCATTTCTCTGCCGCCAAACCGCGCTTCGATCTTGTCTGCAAATGCTAGCAACTCACGTCGGTGATCATCCAGCTGTTCCGGCGTCAGTTTGTGCAAGTACTCCTTGAACTTCTTCCTAAATTGCGACCGGGTCGTATAGACCGGCCGATGCTTCAGTTGTTCAGGTTGATCGTTCACGCGACCTCCATTTGGCATTTTCCATGTGCCTATTCTATGCACCTACTCTCAATTTTGGTGCCCGAAGAAATCGATGAGGCGCTTCATTTCAGTACCTTGGTACTATTTAGCTCCGACTCGAATTTGTGTATTCTCGTCGTGTATCAAGAGCGACGGCGTTTTTGTCCGTCCAACAACCGAGCCAGAGAAAAGGCCACGGTGCTCACCTTCGAGAGAAGGGATACGGCCTGTAGGGGCAAAAACCACCTTAGTCCTTCCCCAACTTCGAAGGCATCTTCTCCAAACAGGAGGTCTGATGTCTTCGCATAACGATTCGTTTGTCGCTTCTGGCAGCTCTCCTACCTCGAAAAATGGGCCTGACTTTCGCTGTGAGAATCACGGTTCCCTCTTTCTGCTTTATCCCATCACTGAGCCCGCCCATTCCTGGATCGATCAACACCTCCCGCCCGATGCACCAACGTTCGGCAAAGCCGTAGTCGTCTACCACCGCCACATCTGGGCGATTCTCGAAGGCATTCAAATTGACGGTCTAACGGTGTCTCGACGACAAAGGTTCAAGAACAGGTTTCAAAACGCCTTCGGGAAACCATGCTAGGTCGTTTTAGCCGGGCTGCTGCAGATCGAGGAGAAACAGCTCGTTCAAGTGGCGGGGAGCCTAAGTCTCGCAGAATTGCTGAACGGGATATTTCTGATTGAAGGTCAATCAGAAATGATCGGCTCGTACTTCGGAACAATTCGCTTTCTCGGCGAATTAGTTGGTCGTGATGAGTTGTTACGCAGGCCCGAGCCGAAACAGCTGGAGCTCGAACCAGAGCAGATGGGAGTTGTGAACTGATGAACCACAAAACGGGAGAGCCGAACATGGACGCAGGCAACCACATTCCAGAATTCGAATCATCAGGAAGTTCACCTGGTCAACCCGACACTGGAGCAGCAAACAGTAAGGTGATCTCTCCGGGTGAAAAAAAGAAGCGCGGTCGTCCACGGAAGTACGCTAACAACGCAGAGAAGACTGCCGCAAGTCGCCTTCGAAAAAAGGATAAACAACAAAACGCCGATCGCCGGGTTCTCGTCGCTGAGTTGATAAGGCAGTGCAAAGCGATGTTGTCGAGTCCGTCCAAAGAGATATCGCAGTCGAGCGCGCACACCATTCGTGCAAAGAACGCACATTACCTAAGAGAATTCGAAAAAAACCTATTTGCGTTGCCCGTCGATAAGCTGCGACAGCTCAAGGACATCCGGGAACAAACACCGAATTCATATGGCCGCTTGCACAATGAAAGAAGCGGAGACGCCGGACGTCAAAACGGTTTATCAGAAATTGAACGAATTCAACAAAAGTTTGGCGAAAGAGACTTCGTGCTAACAGCAGCATCATCTGCCCGGCCAGAAAACGCCATTGTGTCGCTGGCCGCAAGGTCGTCAATTCCCAGGTCGAAGGCGTAGTCAAATGCCCGTGGTGCGACACTTCATTGTCCTCAGCACCCGAAGTGGAACGGCATCTGTGGGAACAGTATGAAAAAGGCGTGGTACAGGGCAGATTATCGTTCGCGGCCGATTAACTCTCCACGATTTTGCACGTGCTTTTCTGCCGGAGGCGCCCACCCCGGCCCGCGGCAAGCTAGCCCCAAAACGTCAGCCTGCCAACAACGAGTTCCCGGAGGACGCGGCAGTCCTTGGGGCGGCCGGTCATCCGCTTCCTTTAGGAACCAGGCCACCAATTTGAGGAGAACACTAATGAACGAAGAGCAGAAGATAGAACCGACGTTGGCGGAACTATCCGACCGCGTCAAGAAGTTGGAGGAGTACGTGACAACACAATCCGTCCCGACCTTCGACGACATTTACAATATGCTCGCAGCCGTGCTGAAGAAAGCGCAGGCCTTCGAATCGGAAACGTTCAAGCACACTTCGGAACTGCATGCCGAGCTCAACAAGTACATGCAAGAAACCCGCGACAAGCTGGTGGAACTATTCCGAGCGCTGGAAACCAAGATCGACCAAGGCATCGAGGATATCCGTCGGCGTTTCAACGAACGCATCGGGCAAGAGATCGCCAAGGTCACAAGCGACACCATCGCGGAGGCGCTGACTAAACGTGTGCTAACAGTACGCACTGCTCAGCGTGGTGAGAACGTCGACGTGGTCATCCGTCAAGCATCACCCGCGGAGGTTCGCGCAACCAAACTTTTCTGAAATGAAGGAAACCTTAGAGGCGCGATGGAGCCAGCCCTCAATGCCAAACACAGAACCTAGCCTTTAGGCCGGTATCCCTTCGAACACCGATTGTGGCTCCAACGAGTGACGCCGCACTCCCCAGAAACTAAAGTAAGTCGTCCCATGAATACCATTCGTCATCGCACCCTGATCCTGGCTGCGGCAGTCGCTTTTCTCAGCCCCATCATTCGATCCGAGCAACCACAAAAAGCCTCGCGCTCCACGCAGGAAGACCGCATCAAGAAACTCGAAGAGCGCGCCGACACTGGCGAAAAAGCCGCCAGCGCAGCCGCGATGGAAAAGGACTACATCGCGCGCACCCAAAAGCTCTACGAGTCTTACTACGAAAAAACCTTCAACATTCAGCTGTGGACACTGGTAATCGTTGGCCTGCTCCTGACCGCCGTGTTCGGCCTTGTTGCCAGATTCAGCCTGAACCTGTTCGAGCAACGCACGAAACTCGCCACGGCCGATGCCACGGCCCAAATGCGCAATGAGTACGTCCGGATCTCAGCGAAGGAGGTCCAGAAGCTCTGGGATTCCAACGCTGCTGACGGCAGGAAACTGAAAGAAGCACTGACAGCGCAGATCGCGGAGCTCGAACAGAAGCTCAAAGATCAGTTCGATTTCCAAATTCAGTTTGTGCAAGGATTAACCGCGAGCGCCGAGGAGCGTCACGACGCCTCCGTGGTTGCCTTCCGCCAGGCACTCAGGGCCTACAAGTCCGGCAAGCCGCGAAACCTCATGGAAACAGAGGTTGGCGCCGCAACCGTGAAGTTCATTTTCGAGCCGCTCCGAAAAACCCACAGCGAAAACTACATCGAGAAAGCACGCGAGGGACTGGCAGACCCGCTCTACAACGGTCTCGAAGAAGAGCTTGCATTAGCCGCACTGCACATCCCTTGGCTCACGCCGCTCATCAACGAACGAAGCCCGGCCACTCCCGAGCCTCCAGCGCCTGAGCCAGGCGCCGAGCCCCGCGCTGCAGCGCCGGCCCCGCCAGTCCGATCTGTGGAGACCGACTGGTTAGGCGACGAAGAGTCCGACTCCTGTCGCCTAATCAACAGCTGACTCCACTGACCCGTTTCCCTTCTTCGACCAGGTCAACAGCTGGAAACAAGCCGCCCCGCCCTGTCGATTCGCGCTTGCATATCCTCACCGGAAGGGTTTACGTCGTCCAAGTATTGTTGTGTAATTTCCAGAGAGCTATCGCCGAGCCAAAGCTGAATCTGGCGCAGGTTGATCCCCGAGTGCAGCCAACGAGTCGCCGCTGTCTTGCGTAGCCGGTGAAGATAGTGCTTCTCACAAACCGGGCGCGTCTCGCACGTAACTTCGACGTCTTTCCGCAGATGGTATTTCCCGTCCTTGATTGTCGTCTTGCAAGTCCCGCAGTTCAAGCCTGCACGCTTGGCGACCGCCTTGAACTTCCGAAGAAAGTGGCCTTCTGGCTTGCCACCCTCGGCGGTGAAGATTAGGCGGCCCTTCATCCGGGCCTTCCGCGCCTTCAACATTTCACACGCCTCAGTGGTCAACGGCGTGACGCGCACCTCGTGGTTCTTCGGCACGAACTCCTCACCCTCAATTGTCTTGCCTTCGACTTTGTACGTCTTGTGCGTGAAGTCCATGTCGTCCCAAGTGGCGAACATCATTTCTTGTTCGCGGCAGCCGGTCGAGAGAAAGAAGGCGTAGCGCTCCCACTCCTCCTCGGACATCGCCTCAAAAAGCTTCTTAATCTCAGCATCAGAGTATGCCTTGGGCTTCTGCTTGACCGGCTTCGCTACCGATACCAACTTGCTAGCGAACTCGACGCCGGTCTCTTTGCTGTGATCCTTCAGCATGGAGAAGACAACGCCCATCCGGGGGTGGATGGTCTTTTTGCCGAAGCCCTCGCGCTCCAAAACTTCGAGGTATTCGTCGAGAGCGTCAGCGGTCGCTAGGTCACCAACGAACCGCACACCCTTTGGCAGATGTTCAACGAGGTGGCTCAAAGCGTTGGTGTATAGGTTGACCGTCTTTGGGCGTTTACGCTTCTTCAGTTTCAAAAAGGCGTCGACGGCATCCTTGACCGTAGTCTTCCCCGCGTTCAACGTGTCCCTAAATTCAGCAACGGTGAGGCCATGTGCGGCGGCCTCGGACGCGATCTTTACGCCTTCAGAGTTGGCGTTGGCATCTTCAACGGATTTGAACGGCGGGGACCAGCGTCGCTTGCCGGTGGCGTCAGTGAACCGAACGTGGAAGGAAGCATCCTTTGGAGGGCGGCCCTTCGCGACTTTTTCGTACTTCCAGCTTCCCGCCTGATTCTTAAACCTTGCGTAAACCGCGGCCATTGAGGCCTCCCATCAAATGTGGGAATACGGTAGCAAGACGGTAGCAAGTGGTTAATAGTACCTATTTTTCGCTGATTTTAGGTATGGCGGAGAGGGTGGGATTCGAACCCACGGTAGGGGTTAGCCTACACACGCTTTCCAAGCGTGCGCCTTAAACCGCTCGGCCACCTCTCCGTCGTCACGGCAAGAAATTCAGTTTAGCAGAATCCGTTAGGGTGCGCAGGCCACGGCCCGTCGAAAGTTTCCTGCGACTGACGGAACGCGACGGACTTGAAGTCCGTGCCTCTGGTTGCAATGCTTGCGAACCTCTTCGTGGCACAGTTTCAGTTGCTCTTCGTTCGAATCCCGGACTCTGTGGGCCCCGATCGCAGTCAGGAGTTCCGCAGCGAGTGGCGAGTCGTTTCACACTGCTTCCAAGTTCCTAATAGTAGGTGAGCTTGCGTCGATCAACATACAGGGGCTTGTCCGGATTTGGGCCATAATTGACGCCGCCTTCCGTGTCGCTCTAACGATTCCGATTAATGGCGTTGAATTCGATCCGGAGGCGTTCGTCACGCGCTTGAAATCGGAGAAAAGCGCCTAGGTCCGAAATCGTCAACAATTTTCCCGATAACACCGCGACGGGGTAACGCTTGGCAGTGTAGGCGCGCCTGAGGTAGCGCACGAGGTCTTGGACGCGCTGTTGAATCGTGACTCTCCTTTGGAAGTTTACTCCGGCTCAGGTACCAGAGTGGACCCGCACAGGAACGTTGCGGCATAATTCTAAGTGTAGTGTTTGCAACAGTTCCGGGATCGTCTAATTGGTAGGACATCAGCCTTTGGAGCTGAGTATCCTGGTTCGAGTCCAGGTCCCGGAACCAGAATTTGCCCGCCCGGCGGGCAGATTCTCGCTCTTCAGATTTCGCCCCGTTTCAACTCGCCCGTCAGGTGATCGCACGACCGAACACACAAAGTCATGATTGTCAGGGTCGGGTTTTGGCACGGGTTGGATGTGAAGCCCGAAGCGTCCATCACAAAGAGGTTCTTGATGTCGTGCGTTTGCTGAAATTGGTTGAGCACCGATTTCTTTGGATCGGAACCCATGCGTGCGGTCCCTGCTTCGTGC
>Ga0157378_10001879_pt1 | contig 18864 bp, 16 predicted proteins | sample M65metaG_FD_115309 | JGI IMG/M metagenome (GOLD analysis project Ga0157378, IMG submission 115309) | Miscanthus rhizosphere microbial communities from Kellogg Biological Station, Michigan, USA - M6-5 metaG | ecosystem: Host-associated > Plants > Roots > Rhizosphere > Soil | place: USA: Michigan...
CAGCTTGTCTCCGTACGGTGTCGCACGCTTGCCGATGCAGCGGCCGCGGACGAAAACCTGAGTTTGCAGAAGGAGCTCGCCTTCGCGGGCCTCGCTCTGCACGTGGTAGACGGTGTCACCTTGCTTGATGTCGGTGTTAAAGCCGAAGATCATGAGTTCGTCTTTTGTGATTACTATTTACTTCAATATCACAGATTTACTGTGAGAGATTGACTATTGCGAAAGTGATGATGCCTATCGAATAAAAAGTTTTAGCAAAGCTGCGGTAAAAGCGGACCGGTCGCTTGACACTACCAAAATCGGACTCTAATCTAGAATGTTTTAGTAATGCTTGGCGCGAATTATATATAGCTCCCCCATGCCCGACAATTACTTCGTCCGCTACCTGCCACTATTAATTCACCTTGTAGTCGCTGGCGTACTCGCGGGCGCAATTGTCACGCTTTCCACCATCGTAGGATACAGGCGGCCGACGCGGGCCAAAATGTCTCCCTACGAGTGCGGCATGACCCCGATTGGAGACGCTCGGGAACGTTTCTCAGTTAAGTTCTACATGGTGGCGATGTTGTTTATCCTGTTCGACATTGAAGCCGTGTTTCTTTATCCTTGGGCTGTAATTCTGCGCGACCTGAAGATGTTTGGCTTCTGGGAGATGCTGGTCTATATCGGCATCATGCTGGTGGGCTTCTTCTATGTCTGGAAAAAGGGCGCGCTCGACTGGGGCAAGCCGTCGGCGCGGCGAGGCGAAGTCTGATGCCCTTGCAACCTGCCATTACCGATCTGGAGCAACTGAAGCAGCATCCGGCCATTGCTGCGCTGCTTGCATGGAATCCGTCCTCGGTTGAAGGCGCGAAGTTCGATCGTGAAGAAATGAGCGTTTACGTGGAGCGCTCGTCGATCCTCGACGCTTGCGAATTGCTGCGGCAGAATCCTGATTGTCCTTACAACTACCTGGCAGATGTCACCTGCGTGGACTGGTTCCCTTCCGAACCGCGATTTGAAGTGGTTTATCACCTGCTGTCGCACTCAAAGAAAGAGCGCGTTCGCTTGAAGGTGCGGTTGGACGGGGGAAGTCCGGCGCTTGATTCCATCACCGCGGTCTGGCCGGCTGCGAATTATTTCGAGCGAGAAGTGTTCGACCTGTTTGGCATACGTTTTGCCGGGCATCCCTACTTGCGGCGGATTTTAATGCCAGAGGATTGGGAAGGCAATCCGCTGCGCAAGGATTATCCGGTGGAGGGCTACCGCTAGAACTCGCCATGGCCCACCTTTCTCCAACGCCCGCGCTTGAACCCGGTCAGGACAAGACGATGATCCTGAACATGGGGCCGCACCATCCGTCGACGCACGGAGTTCTGCGGCTCATTCTCGAGATTGACGGCGAGAACATTGTGCGGATCATGCCCGACATTGGGTATCTGCACACCGGGATCGAGAAGACCTGCGAGGCCAAGTTCTATCAGCAAGTGGTGCCGCTGACGGATCGGATCGACTATCTGTGTCCGCTGACCAACAATCTCTGTTACGTCCTGGCGGTTGAAAAGCTGCTGGGCCTGGAGATTCCTCCCAAAGCGCAGTGGATGCGGGTGATGCTGAACGAACTGACTCGCATCAATTCGCACCTGGTCTGGCTGGGAACGCATGCCCTCGATATCGGCGCGATGACGGTCTTTCTTTATTGCTTCCGCGAGCGCGAGGATATTCTGCGGCTGTTCGAGATGGTCAGCGGACAGCGCATGATGACTTCCTACTTCCGCATTGGCGGGCTGGCGTTGGAACCGCCGCTGGGATTTTTCGAGCGAGTGAAGGATTTTGCCAAGCGCTTTCCTTCGAAGGTGGACGAATACGAGAATCTGCTGACGGGAAATCCTATCTGGGGGATGCGCACCAAGGGTGTGGCGCGGATCACCGCCGAAGATGCGATCGCGCTGGGAGCCAGCGGTCCGACGTTGCGGGGCAGCGGAATTGATTTCGATCTGCGGCGCGACATGCCGTACTCCGGTTACGAGAACTTCAAGTTCAAGGTTCCGGTCGGGACGGACGGCGATGTTTTTGCCCGTTACATGTGCCGCGTCGGCGAGATGCGGGAATCCATCGCGATGGTGCAACAGGCGGTGGAGGGGATGCCGGAAGGTCCGATAAAAGCAGTTGCACCAAAAGTGGTGCTACCGGACCGCGAGATGATGAAGACGCAGATGGAAGCGCTCATCTATCACTTTAAGATTGTTACGGAAGGCTTTGCAGTGCCGGCAGGTGAGGTCTATCAGGCGGTGGAGTCACCGCGCGGCGAAATGGGTTATTACATCGTCAGCTACGGGACAGCCAAGCCTTACCGAGTGCATATGCGGTCGGCTTGTCTGGCGAATTTGCAGACGCTGCCTACCATGTGCGAAGGGCGGTTGCTGGCGGATGTGGTGGCGGCGATCGGCAGCATCGATATTGTGCTCGGCGAGATTGATCGGTAATGATTGAGTAATTTGGAAATCTAGTAATTTTTTCGATGAAATTTTCGGAACAATTCGAAAAGCGGTTTGCGGAGATGCTGACGCACTATCCGACGAAGCGGTCGTGTCTGGTGCCGACCCTGCTTTACGCTCAGGATGAAGCCGGTTACCTGAGCGACGAGGTCATTGCTGAACTTGCGGGCCGGCTGGAACTCACCGAACTCGATGTCCGCAACGTGATCAGCTACTACTCGATGCTGACCACGAAGCCGCGAGGCAAGTACAACGTGCAGGTTTGCACGAATATTGCCTGCATGCTGCGCGGCGGCGAGGAATTGCTTGAGCATTGCGAGAAAAAGCTTGGTATCGGACACAAAGGAACGACACCAGATGGACTGTTCTCATTGGAAGAAGTTGAGTGCATTGGCGCCTGCAGTTGGGCTCCGGCAGTGCAGGTGAATGACGAGTTTCATGAGAACCTGACGACGGCGAAAATGGACAAGGTGCTGGAGGGGTACGCTAAGACGGCAACGTAGGAATTTGAGATTGAAGATTTCAGATTGCAGATTTGAAAATCGACAGGGGCGCAAATCTGCAATCTAAAATCATCAATCTGAAATCGAATTGAATCATGGCTGATCAGGTTTCACATCCCGACGAAGTGAAAGTCGTCTCCAAGCGGTTCGGCTTGGGCGCGACTAACATCGACCGCTACCTGGAGCTTGACGGCTACAAGGCGGTGCAGAAAGCGCTGAGCATGGGCGCGGACGGCATCGTCAATGAAGTCAAGAATTCAGGATTGCGCGGGCGCGGCGGCGCGGGATTCAGCACTGGGTTGAAGTGGTCATTTGTTCCCAAGCAGGCACCGAAGCCGAAGTATGTTTTGTGTAACGGCGACGAGAGCGAGCCTGGGACGTGTAAAGACCGGTTAATTTTCGAGCATGATCCGCATGCGGTGATTGAAGGGGTGATGATTGCCGGGCTGGCTGTCGGTTCGAAGACCGGATACATCTACGTGCGCGGCGAGTATCGCTATCTTCTGGAAATTGTGCAGAAGGCGATTGCCGACGCTTACGCGCGCGGTTTTCTCGGCAAGAACATTTTTGGCAGCGGGCAGGATTTCGATATTTACTGGCATGGCGGCGCGGGCGCTTACGAAGTAGGCGAAGAGTCGGCGCTGATGGAGTCGCTCGAAGGCAAGCGCGGCATTCCGCGGATCCGGCCTCCCTTCCCTGCCGTGGTTGGGCTGTGGGGCGGGCCGACCGTGATTAACAATGCAGAAACCCTGGCCAGCGTTCCGCACATTATTATGGGCGGCGCGGAGTGGTACGCCAAGCTGGGGCCGCCGAAAAATGGCGGGACGCGGCTGTTCTGTATCAGCGGTCACGTGAAGAAGCCCGGAGTTTACGAGCTGCCGATGGGTTACAACCTCCGCAAGATGATTTACGACGTCGCCGGCGGCATTCCGAACGGACGCGCTCTCAAGGCTGTGGTTCCGGGTGGATCGAGTACGCCAGTGTTGAAATCCGATGAAATCGATATCGCCATGGATTTCGATAGCGTCGCCAAAACCGGTTCCATGCTGGGATCGGGTGGCGTGGTAGTGCTCGATGACACGACCTGCATCGTCAAATTCGCCTTGCGGACGATGAAGTTCTACCAGCACGAGAGTTGTGGCTGGTGCATCCCGTGCCGCGAAGGTACGGACTGGCTGAAGAAGACGCTGATCCGGTTTCACAATGGCGGCGGAGTGAAAAAAGACATCGATAACATGTACTACCTTTCGGAAAACATGCTGGGCAGGACGTTTTGTCCGCTTGGGGATGCCGCGGCGATGCCGACCATGGCGTTCATCAAGAAATTCCGGAAAGAGTTTGAGGATCATTTGGACGGCAAGTCTTGTCCGTATGAGAAGGCGGCGGAGCCGGTGTTGGCGTAGAAAACCCGCCGTTGGTCCTTGGCCTTTGGTCGATGGCCCACACCATCGGGCGTGAAGGTTTTGCCAACGGCCGACGACCAAGGACCAACGACGAATCGGAATCCTATGGCTGACGTAAATATCACTGTCGACGGCAAGAAAGTCACGGCTCCGGCTGGGACTTTGCTCATTGAAGCCTGCAAGGCTGTGGGCATCGAAGTGCCGTCTTTCTGCTATTACCCCAACCTCTCTTTGCAGGGCGCTTGCCGCATGTGCCTGGTCAAAGTGGAGAAGATGCCCAAGTTGCAGACTGCCTGCACCACCGTGATCACCGAGGGCATGGTCGCGATCACCGACAGCGACGAAGTCAAGCAGGCGCGCAAGGGCATGGTGGAGTTGCTGCTGGGGAACCATCCGCTGGATTGTCCGGTGTGCGATGCCGGGGGCGAGTGCGAACTGCAGGACATGACATTTTCGTATGGCGCGGCGGAATCGAAGTACATGGAGCCGAAGAACCACAAGGAAGAGCAGCAGTGGTCTCCGGTGGTGTACTTTGACCGGCCGCGATGCATTCTCTGCTATCGCTGTGTGCGGGTATGCGGCGAGGGCATGGATGTTTGGGCACTCGGAGTACAGAACCGCGGCGTAACTTCCATCATCGCGCCTAATAAAGAAGACCACCTGGAGTGCGAAGAGTGCGGCGCGTGTATCGACATCTGTCCGGTGGGCGCGCTGACTTCGGGAGCTTATCGTTATAAGACGCGTCCGTGGGAAATGAATCATGTCGGCACGACGTGCACCCATTGCGCGGACGGATGCAAGACCACGCTGGGCGTGCGGCGTTCTGAAACCGGCATGGAGATTGTCCGCGGCGACAATCGCGATAAGAGCGGTATCAATGGCGACTTTCTCTGCATCAAGGGCCGCTACGCTTTTGATTTCGCCAACCGCGAGGATCGTTTGACTCAGCCGCTGATCCGTAAAGACGGGCAACTGGCGCCGGCTACCTGGGAAGAGGCGTTTGAACTGATCGGAAAGAAATTCAAGGAAGCACGGGAACAGCACGGCGGAGCGTCGATCGGCGTTGTAGGTTCGAACCGCACGACCAACGAAGAGAATTATCTTTTGCAGAAGTTTGCGCGCGTGGTTTTGCAGACCAACAATATTGATCATCACCGGACGGCCGACTTCCCGGCTTTCGCTGCAGCGCTCGGCGGGAAGCCGGAAGCGACGGCCACCATGCGGGATGTGTATAACGCTCCGGCGATTCTGCTGATTGGGAATGATCCTACTGAGCAGCATCCGCTACTGGCTTGGCAGATTCGGAACAATGTCCGGCTCCATCGGGCGAAGTTGTATGTGGCGAATTCCGCGGATATCAAACTTAAGCGACAGGCTGCTGCGTTTTTGCCCATTCCTGCGGGAACTGAAGGTAAACTCGCAGCGTTCCTGGCGGGGGATGATTCGGTCGTCGAGGGATTGGCGTCCGACGCGGGCGAGGGCGCCCGCGCCACGCTGAGCGGATTCCGGGATCAAGTTCGGGGTGAACAGAACCTCGTCATCATCTTTGGCGCGGTAATTCGTGGCGGAGACATTGCTTCTTTGGTCATGTTTGGTTCTGGCATCTCTGGCGCGAAGTATCTTTGCCTGGCGGATTACGCTAATTCGCGCGGGGCAGCGGATATGGGCCTCTATCCTGATTTGCTGCCTGGATATCATCCCATTGCAGATTCTGGAAAATTTAATCAGGAGTGGGGCGCGGTTCCTCAAACTGCCGGGCTGACTTTGCCGGAGATGGTGGAGAGTGGGCGCGCTGGAAAATTGAAAGCGTTCTATGTTGTAGGCGCGAATCCCGTGGGACGGTTCCAGATCGATCCCTTCGTGTTCTCGCAGAGTTTCGTCGTGGTGCAGGACATGTTTCTGACCGAAACAGCCGCGCTTGCCGATGTGGTCTTGCCGGCGGCCAACGCTTACGAAAAATCCGGGACATTCACTAATACGTGCGGCGATCTGCAACTGGTGAAGAAGGCTGGGGAAGTCACGGGCAGCAAGTCGGACTTCGAAATGATTGTTCGCATCGCGGATGCCATGGGCGCGGACGTTCGCGCGTTGGTTCCGTTTGGAAGAGGATCATCAGCGGACATGGGGCAATCGCGAGGGGCGCAGTCCGGAGAAGCTGACCGGCATTCGGTTTGGCTGGAGGCACATGGACTGGAGCCGAAGATGAGTCCGTTTGATCCGACGGCAATCCTGGACGAAATTCAGCGGCTGGTGCCGGGATATGAAGTTTCGCGGATGAATCTGTTGGCGGGCAACGATCAGCACACGACTTTGGTGGGGATCTCGACGGGAGCGGTGCAGGATCCGAAGCTGATTGTTCCGGCGAACGATAATCTTTTCAGTTCAGGCACGCTCGGTCGTTATTCGCGGACGTTGAACTCGGTGATGGAGAATCACAACCCGCAGCCGGCGGAAGCGGAAGTCGCGGCGGACTGAAGAAATCTTTTAATACTTGCGGAAGCGAGGGCGAGACGCCCTCGCGACGGCCGGCGGGACGCCGGCGCTACTGAGAATCGCCGTTGAATATCACTACTTTTATTATCGTTTCTGTAATCAAGACTGTGCTTGCACTGTTCGTGCTGCTGACAGCGGTGGCGTACACCGTCTGGCTGGAGCGCAAAGTTGTGGGCCACATGCAGAACCGGTGGGGTCCCACGCGGGTGGGGCCGTTTGGCTTATTGCAGCCGCTGGCGGATGGCGTGAAATTTCTGTTTAAGGAAGACCTGACGCCGCCGCACGTGTACAAGCCGTTGTATATCGCGGCGCCGATGATTGCGGTGGTTTTTGCGCTGACCTCGATTGCCGTGATTCCGATCGGGAATACGATTACGATTGGCAGCCTGGTCATTCCCCTGCAGATCACCGACGTCAACATCGGCCTGCTGATTATTCTGGGCGTCACTTCGCTGGGCGTGTACGGCGTCGCGTTGGCGGGTTGGTCGTCCAATAGCAAGTATTCCCTGCTGGGTGGATTGCGGGCCAGCGCGCAGATGATCAGTTACGAGATTTCGTTGGGACTCTCGCTGGTCGGCGTGCTGATGCTGACCGGGAGCTTCAGCTTGCGTGACATCGTGGACGCGCAGAGTGGGACGTTCTGGGGATTCATTCCACGCTGGAACATTTTTTACGGCGGGCAGTTCATCGCGTTCTTTATTTATCTGATGTCGGCGTATGCGGAAACCAATCGCATCCCGTTCGATCTGCCGGAAGCGGAAACTGAACTGGTGGCGGGATATCACACGGAATACAGCGCCATGAAGTTTGCCATGTTCTTCATGGCTGAGTACGCGAACATGATTACCGTTGCGGCGGTGGCCTCGCTGTTATTTCTGGGAGGGTGGCATGGCCCTTTGTTTGGGCCGCCACTGCTGCAATCGCTGCTTCCGATTTTCTGGTTTGTGCTTCGCATATTTGGGTTCCTGTTTGTTTACATTTGGGTGCGTGGGACATTGCCCCGGTTCCGTTATGACCAGTTGATGGCGTTTGGATGGAAGTTTCTTTTGCCGCTTTCGATTGCGAATCTGGTGGTGACGGCCTTGGTGGTGGCGTTGCGCGCTTAATGATTCAGTTCTCAGATCTCAGTTTTTAGTTCTCAGTTCAATGACTCATCTGATTGTATTTTTGTTGTTTGGTGCTTTGTGCGTCGCGGGGGCGGTCAACCTGCTGGTGCAGCGGCATCCCATTAACAGCGCGCTTTCTCTGGTGGTGGTGATGGGATCGCTGGCGGTGGAATACCTTCTGCTGGGCGCTGAGTTCGTAGCGGCCGTTCAGGTGATCGTGTATGCCGGCGCAATCATGGTGCTGTTCGTGTTCGTCATCATGCTGTTGAACGCGGGAGAGGAAGAACACACCAAAGGCAGCCGGGTAGCATTGTTATTTGGCATTCCTGGAATACTCGTGGCCAGCGTGCTGATTGGATGGGTTCTGATTGAACGCACTGGTAGTCACCTTCTGTGGGCCGGAGCGCTGCCGGGCGCGCCTCGGACCATCGGCTGGCTTTTGTTTCACAATTTTCTGCTGCCGTTTGAAGTGACTTCAATTCTGGTATTGATCGCCATCATGGGCGCGGTGGTGCTGGCCAGCCATCCCGATGCGGACCAGGGAAAGAAGGAACGCTGATGGTGCCAATCGCCTACTACCTTATTCTTAGCGGGATTTTGTTTGCCTGCGGCGTGACCGGGTTTCTGATCAAGCGCAACATCATCAGCATCTTCATGTCGATTGAGCTGATGCTGAACGGCGTGAATCTTTCGTTTGTGGCGTTTGCCGCGCAGTGGCATGCGTTAAGCGGCCAGATATTCGTCTTCTTCGTGATGGTGGTCGCGGCGGCTGAGGCTGCGGTCGGACTGGCGATCATCATCGCGGTGTACCGTACGCGCGAAACGCTGAATATCGACCAGGTGGACTTGCTCAAACTATGACGCCCAACCTGCATCTGTGGCTGATCCCGGTGCTGCCGCTGGTGGGCGCAGCCATCAATGGATTCTTCGGAAGGAAGTTTTCGCGGCAGGGCGTGGCCGGGGTGGCGTTGTGTTTCAGCGGCGCGGCGTTTCTGAAGGTCTTGATGGTGGCATTCACCTTCTCATCTCTGGCGAAGCCGCATATCGAGTTTCTGGCTCCCTGGATCCGGTCTGGAAGTTTTCAGGTGGACTTTTCGTTTTATCTGGACCAGTTGTCATTGGTCATGCTGCTGGTTGTCACCGGCGTCGGCTTCCTTATTCATATCTACTCGGTTGGCTACATGTGGGAAGAAGGCGGGTTCTACCGATTCTTCGCCTACCTGAACCTGTTCATGTTTTTCATGCTGACGTTGGTGCTGGCCAGCAACTATCTGCTGATGTTTATCGGGTGGGAAGGCGTGGGGCTGGCGTCGTATCTGTTGATCGGGTTCTGGTTCACCAAAGATTCGGCGGCATCGGCGGGCAAGAAAGCGTTCATCGTTAACCGTATCGGCGATTTCGGATTCCTGATTGCGTTGTTTCTGCTGATCAAGCACTTCGGTTCGCTAAATTTTGATCAAGTCTTCTCAAGTATCAGTCCGTTGAGCGCCGAAACCGGCGGAGCGGGATTGCTCACTGCAATCGGATTGCTGCTGATGGTTGGCGCTGCGGGCAAGTCGGCGCAGATTCCTCTCTATGTCTGGCTGCCTGACGCAATGGAGGGCCCGACACCGGTTTCCGCCCTGATTCACGCCGCGACGATGGTCACAGCGGGCGTGTATATGGTTTCGCGGTCGCATGTGATTTTCGAGCGGGCTCCGATGGCATTGACCGTTGTCGCGATCGTCGGGACGTTGACGGCTTTGTTCGCGGCGACCATCGGCATTACGCAGACGGATATCAAGAAGGTGCTGGCATACTCGACCGTCTCGCAGCTGGGGTACATGTTTATTGCTTGCGGAGTCGGGGCGTTCTCCGCGGCCGTATTCCATCTGATGACGCACGCGTTCTTCAAAGGGTTGCTGTTCCTGGCGGCGGGGTCGGTTATTCACGCCGTCAGTGGCGAGCAGGACATGCGGCAGATGGGCGGTTTGCGAACGAAGATTCCGTGGACGTTCTGGACCATGACCATTGCCACGTTCGCCATCGCCGGGATTCCTCCATTTGCCGGATTTTTCAGCAAGGATGAAATTCTGTGGCGGGCCTATCAGTCCAGTTGGGTTTACTGGGCAATTGGTTTGTTCACTGCGTTCCTTACTTCCTTTTATATGTTCCGGCTGTGGTTCATGACGTTTTTTGGAACTTACCGTGGGACCGCGGAAGATACGCATGGCGATTCATCGCATGGGCCTGATCATGGACATGGACATGGACATGGGCATGGCGGTATTCACGAGAGTCCGTGGGTGATGGTTGGGCCACTCGTGGTGCTGGCGGTGCTATCGGTGACTGGTGGGTGGATTGGGGTTCCGGGATCGCTGGGCGGTGACAATCGCTTTGAAAAATTCCTGTCTCCTGTATTTCATTCTTCGATCGCTGTGTCCGGCGCTGAAAGCCACGGAGTAGCAACGCCTCCCGAGAAAGAAACCGAAAGCCCAGAGCCACAAGCGAGTCATTCGAAAGAATTGATCTTCACCGGGATTTCGGTGTTTGCGGGAATATTCGGATTTCTCCTGGCGTGGCAGCTTTACTATCGCGATCCGCAATTACCTCAGAAGATTGCCGCCAGCCTCGGGGGGCTTTACGAGGCAGTGGTTCACAAGTATTACATCGACGAACTGTACGCCACGCTGTTCGTAAAACCGCTGATTGCGGGTTCGGCGTTGATTCTTTGGCATGGGATTGACCAGAATGTGATCGACGCCTCACTGGATAACAGTGCTCACGGAGCAAACCAGGTTTCCGATTCGGCGCGGCACATGCAATCGGGCAACCTGCGCTCCTACGCGGGATGGGTAGCGGCAGGGGCCGCTGCCGTGATTGTCTACATGATCTGGACGGGAACGCGATGAACCTTCATACATGGAATCCCGTCATTCTCACGCTGGTGACGTTCATACCGATGGCGGGCGCCTTGCTCCTTCTTTTGTTGCCGCGGCGTGATCGTGACATTCGCGTGTTTTCCCTGGTGATTTCGCTCTTCACTTTTGTGCTGTCATTGCATCTGCCGGTGCACTTCCACCGCGCGCAGGCCGGTTTCCAGTATGAGATCGACCGGGCATGGATTCCGATACCCAACATTCACTATCACCTGGGCGTGGACGGCATCTCCATGTGGCTGGTTGTACTGACCACGTTCCTCACCCCGCTGTGCGTGCTGATCTCGTGGAAATCGATTGATGAACGGGTGAAGGAATTCTTCATCATCCTGCTGGTGCTGGAGACGGCGCTGATCGGCGTGTTCGTCGCCCTCGACCTGTTCGTATTTTATTTCTTCTGGGAAGCCACACTGATTCCGATGGCGTTGCTGATCGGAATGTATGGGCACGGACGCAAGGTTTACGCCGCCGTCAAATTTTTCATGTACACCATGATCGCGTCGGTCTTTATGCTAGCGGCGATCCTGTGGCTCTACGCCAAGGTCGGGACATTTGATTTTGTAACCATCCAGAACGCGATTCGCGCGGGACAAGTGGGTGGATTTGCCAGCGCGGCACAATGGCTCTTCCTGGGATTCTTCATCGCGTTTGCCGTCAAGGTTCCACTCTTTCCGTTCCATACGTGGTTGCCGGATGCCCACGTAGAGGCACCCACTGCGGGTTCCGTGCTGCTGGCTGGAGTGCTGCTGAAGATGGGCACGTACGGCTTGCTGCGCTTCAACCTCGGATTGTTTCCAGAGCAGGCTCGCGCCAACGCCTGGTGGGTGATGATCCTGGCGCTGATCGGCATCATTTACGGTGCGCTGGTGGCGCTGGTTCAGCCCAACATGAAGAAGCTGATCGCCTACTCTTCAATCAGCCATCTGGGGTTTGTGGTGTTGGGAATCTTCAGCTTTACCCAGGCAGGACTGGACGGAGCTACGTACGTGATGCTGGCGCACGGTGTTTCAACCGGGGCTCTCTTCATGCTGGCAGGCGCGCTCTACGAGCGCCGCCATACATATGAGATTTCGGAGTACGGCGGACTGGCGAGTTCGCTGCCGGTGTACGCCACTTTCTTCCTGTTCGTAGTGCTGGCGTCGGTGGGATTGCCGCTACTGAATGGATTTGTGGGCGAGTTCCTGGTGCTGAGCGGGGCCTTCCAGGCGCGCGCGGTGTACGGAATTCTGGGAGCCACGGGCGTGATCTGGAGCGCCGGATACTTGTTATGGATGTATCAAAGAGTGTTTTACGGAAAGATCACGAAGCCTGTAAATGAGACACTACCGGACCTCGACCTCCGCGAACGCATTGCATTGTTGCCGGCGATGGCTGCTGCGCTGGTGATGGGCGTGGCGCCGCTGCTGTGGCTGAACGCGATTAGTCCGGCGGTCCAAACTGCGTTGGCGCCCTTCGCGCAATTGGCCAGCAAGGTGGTTGGACAGTGATGATGACGACGGGCGCAGCCGTGATTCAGATCATGCCTCAGGGCGCGGAGTACATTCGGATTCTGCCGGAGATCGTGCTGTCGGTCTTTGGCATGATCATCATGGTGCTCGATCCGCTGGTGGACGAGCGGGCCACGCAGAAGCTACTGGGTGGGATTGCGCTGCTGGGCTCACTGGCGGCGATTGCGGCCACACTCTACCAGGCGCAATTTCCCGGATTTGGCTTCTGGGGCATGGTGAAAGTAGATGGGTTCAGTATCTTCTTCCACTTTCTCGTCACCGCGATCACTGCTGTGGTCATCCTTAGTTCTTTCGAGTACATGGCGGTGCAGCGGATACGGGCCGGCGAATATTACGGTTTGATCCTGTTGGGCGCGGTCGGCATGTGCCTGATGTCGTCGGCCGTCGAACTTGTACTGATCTTCATTGCGCTGGAAATTTCTTCGATTTCCACTTACGTGCTGGCCGGGTTCAGACGGCGGGCGGCGATCAGCAGTGAAGCTTCCCTGAAATATTTCCTGCTGGGATCCTTTGCCACGGCTTTCTTCCTGTACGGAGTCGCGCTGATGTTCGGCGCGACGGGATCGACCAGTTTTTCGGTGATTGGCCAGGTGCTGCGTTCGGGGCAGATTCCCCTGCTGGCCTACGCTGGAGTCGCGTTGATGTTCGTGGGACTCGGTTTCAAAGTTGCCGCCGCTCCCTTTCATGTGTGGACGCCTGACGTCTATGAAGGTGCTCCGGCGCCGGTGGTTGGCTTCATGTCAACCGCACCCAAGGCGGCGGTGTTCGCGGTGCTGCTGCGCGTAATGTTCGAAATCAATGCGCCCGGACGAGTTGGTCTGATCTGGGTGGCGACCGCGTTGTCGATGACCTTGGGCAATGTGGGTGCGCTGGTGCAGCAGAACGTCAAGCGACTGCTGGCATATTCTTCGATCGCGCATGCCGGATATCTCCTCGTCGCATTTGCTTCGCTTCCCGACAATGGTATTCCCGCGGCCATGTTCTACACCGCCTCGTATGCGGCGATGAATGTCGGTGCGTTTGCCGTGGTCAGCCACATTGCCGGCTCCGGAGAACGCTATGTCACGCTGGACGACTACGCCGGACTGGGCCGCCGGTCGCCGCTGCTGGCAGCAACCTTGACCATTTTCTTGCTTTCGCTGATCGGCATTCCAATGACTGGCGGCTTCTTCGCCAAGTTCTACGTGTTCAGCGCGGCGCTGCAAGCCAACCTGATCGGGCTGACCATTATCGGAGTACTGAACAGCGCTGTGGGCGCTTACTACTACCTGCGAATCATCGTAGTGATGTACATGCGTGAAGCGCGGGAAGAACTTCCAGCGACTCCGGTTTCACCGGCGCTGGGCGCTGCGCTGGCTATCAGCGTGGCCGCAACACTTTACCTGGGATTGCTTCCCGGACGAGTTTTGGAGTTTGCATCCCGCTCGGCTGCGGAACTCTTACATTAGGATTTGGCGGCATCGCTTTGTACGGTAGATGTTACCGTGGTTACTGTAGCGTACGCGTTTCCCCACCCTGCGAAATCCGCCGAATCCCACGCCCGGCAAGGGTTTCGTAATAGTACGGTAACTGTACTAAATCCAGTGATGAGCAATTGACAACCACGCACTATGCGTTCATCATTAGTTCTAAATCGGGAATCTTTAGCAGGAGGCCAGCCAATGAATGAGATGATTCGAAGAATTTGGGCCGACGACGAGGGGCAAGACATTGCGGAGTACGCCGTAATGCTGGCGGTAATCCTGGTTCTGGTGGTGGGAACCATACGCCTGGTCGGTTCGAACGCCAATAACGTCTTCTCCAGCGTGGCCAGTTCGGTTCAATAGTCTCCCGGGACACCAGTCCCGACATTCTTATTGTTTGAGCCGGTAAAGGATTTCACCGGCTTGGGGAATAAGTTTGACTCCTTCGCCCTCTCGTCCCTCCCAATCTTCCATGTGGATTTCTTTGGGATCGAGATAGTTCAGGTTCATTCGCCGGCAGCGTTCTTCCGCAATACCGGTAGCCAGCGTAACCCTTATCCGCAGGGTCTCTATCCCCGTAACAGAGTCGTAATCACCCTGTCCGGTCAAATGAGTGGAATGGGCGATGACCCCCTTTGGTACACTGGCGAACCGATCCCACTGCTTGAGAAAGTAATCGCGGCAGTGATAGCCAATCTGCTCCAGAAAAGGTCCATGGGTGTAACTGAATTCGGTAATGTGTGGAGCGTAGATCACGACCTCGCCACCATCCGCCATCGCGGGTTCGAGCTTGTACATGCCTTTGGCGCCGGTCCAGATGTCGTCATACATTTCGGGTAAAACGGAAAGCACGCGGCGAAAGGGATGCCGCACCCAGCGAATGTGTTCTTGCGCTGAGTGCTCCGCAGCGGCTTTCCACGCTTCCTGTGCGGACCCGAAATAAATCCCGACGATGTCATGTTTTCTCAGGACGAGTGCAAAGCAGGAGACCGGCACATTGACCTTGGCGGCGGCACGATCGACCAGGGTCCGCACGGGCGTTGTAGGTGTACCAATCAGGTTGTAGCTGCCCAGCAGGGCCCCGAGCCAGTGTGTCTGGTTAATCATTTCGCCGGTACTGACACCCGGAAACAGATATTTATTTCCACCCGAAAATCCGATCACTTCGTGGGGAAACACCGGGCCGCAGATGAGGACCTGATCGTAGTCGAAGAGCATGCGATTGATCCTGATCAGAATCGGTTCCGACAAAAGACCGCCCGAAGCCTCAGCAACCTCGCCGGCGGGAATCGTTCCCAGGTCTACGAACGTTTCGGGGAGGTCCCAGCGATGATTGAGGACGCGAGCCTTGCCGCACATGCCGTTGATTACGGGGCGTCCCATCAAGCTGGAGAGGTGGGTCTCGCTCATCAATGGATGGGTGCCCAAAGCTACGAGGTAGTCGCAGGCAGCCGCACGGGATCCGATCTCCTCTTGCAGAAGCTTGAACATCAGCGGCATCGGCATGCTGCGAGTTCCGTCGGGAATGATGACGAGAACGCGCTTGCCGGTGATCTTCAGGCTCGCGGCGGCCTGGGCGACGATGCGGTGGACTTCCTCGTGGGAGAGGAGTTTGTCGGCCGCATTCTGGCTGATGATCATGCGCTCATTATTTCATGCTTCTCGAACGTAGCGCCGGCGTCTCGCCGGCTGTCCGGACGCAGTCTCGCCCTCCGCTTGGCCGATGCTCAAGGAATGTCGCGGTTCGAGGCTTAGCGGGCGTTGCCCGCTTATCGGGCCGGCGGGACGCCGGCGCTACTTCGCCTGGACGGTTACGCCTTTAGCGCTCCGGCTTTTACCAGGGCTTCTTTCATTCCTGCCCAGCTTTCGATGCTGGACGCTTCCGGAGTGCCGGCGCCACCCCAGTGGGTTTCGAGGCTCACAACGTGATGATAGCCGTCATGTTTGAGAGCCTTGTACTGGCCGACCCAGTCGATGATGCCTTTGCCCATCGCGGCCCATTCGACGCCCTTTGCGGTCTTGGTTGCGTCCTTGCAGTGGCAGTGACCGATGCGATTCTTGGGCAGGAGGTTATAACCGCCAGGATACGGAGTCTCGCCGGCCATGGCGGCATTCCCGGGGTCCCAGTTGAGCATGAAAGCCGGTGACGGCACTCCGGCGAGGACCTTGGCGGATTCCGCGCCCGTCGCGGTATTGCAGGCGGCTTCATTTTCCAGAATGAGAATGAGGCCGACCTTGCGAAGTTTTTCGGCAGCCTGTTGTAACTGGTCATTCATGGCCTTGCGATACGGGGCCTGATCGTCGAGGCGCCAGAAGTCAAAACAGCGGATGCGATCGGTGTCAAACTTTTTCGCCAACTCGATGGCGCGATCGAGAACTTCTCCCTGCTGATCGTAGGTGAAGGTCGCGTTGAACTGATCGTGCTCCGCGAACGTGGATTGCGGCGCCCCGCGGAAATCCACTTTAAAAAGCGGACTCGCAATATCGGTGACGCGTAGATTGTTTTTCTTCAAAAGGCGTTGCGCCTCAGCGATCTCGTTGGCATCAAGGGTGGCCACGTTTTTGTTCCACATGCTGCGAAGTTCCATCCACTCCATACCGAATTGCTGGGAGGCGACTTCGCAGGCGTGGCCGAAATCCTGGGAGATTTCGTCGTTGATGACCGCGATCTTGAACGGTGACTTGCCCAGGCGCGGAGTTGCGGATTTGGAAGGCGATTGGAAAGGGGTGGCGGAGAGGTTGGTCTTGGCAGCGGCTAGTACTCCCAGGCCCGCTATGAACTTACGTCGTGAAAAGTCTGATCGCATACGAACTCGCTTTCGGAATTGGTGAATCTGTCGAGGTTTAAGCCCGGCGTCGGCGTCCCAGGGCCCGGGGCCAAGATCAGTGAACAGGTTCGAGAACCAGCTTTTGCACGCGCCAGTTCAATAGTTCGCCGATAAACAATTCATTTTCGGACGGACAGGCAATTTCATGAATCCAGCCAAACTGTTTTAGCTGTTTGCCTGACTCGCCCAGTACGCCGAGGACTTTCCCATCCAGAGCGAGCTTGTAGATTCGTCCTGGATAGCCATCGGAGCTGTACAGCACCTGGTTGGGCGGAGGCGTGATGCAGATGGCCCAGGGAGCACCCGGTGCCATGGCCTGATTGCCGACGACCGGCAACTTCGGTTTGTTGCCGATAGGGGAGCGGGCCTCGGGATCGAAAGGCACGTCGATCACGATCTGGCGCAGAAATTTTCCCTCGCCGTCGAAAACCTGGATGCGGCGGTTGCCACGATCCGCCACGTAGACGTTGTTCTGCGCATCGACGGCGATGCTGTGCGGAGTATTGAGCTGCCCGGGCTGGTCGCCGGGCTCTCCCCATGACTTGATCCAGTTGCCATTCTTGTCAACTTTGGCGACGCGCGAATTGACGTAGCCATCGCTGATATAGGTGTTGCCGGCTGAGTCCCACGCCATGTCGGTGACCTGGCGAAACAGCCCGTCCACTGGCGGAAGAGGGGGCTTGGGATGCTTCAACGGCTCGGTGCCCTCGTCGGAGGCTTCGAGCTTGCGTCCAAAGACCATGACGAAGCGGCCTTCAGGGTCAAACTTGATGACCATGTCGGAGCCTTTGTCGGCGACCCAGATGTTGTCGTCCTTGTCGACTCTCACGGAGTGGGCGAATGACCAGGCGTAGAGGTTGTGACCAATTTCTCGGACGAACTTTCCGTCGGCATTGAATTCCAACAGCTGGGCCGCCGCTGCACCGTAAGCAGGGCCGGTGGTGCTGCCGCGAGAGAAAACAAAGAGGTGTCCCTTGGAATTGACGGCGACGCCGGCCACTTCGCCTAAATATAAATCCGGAGGCATCTTGAGAAATCCGGGAACCGAGCGGAATGGGATCTCAGGCACTTTGGTTTGTTGGGCAAGCGACGAACAGGCAGTGATGAGGATTAACAACAAAGTGCTGCGTTTCATGGGCCTCCTGGTGGTCAAAGGGAACTAGCAGGGTATACCAATCTGAGGGCCGTGTGAAATGTATGCGTAGAAGAGCCGCAATCAGTGCATCAACGCGGAAAGCCGAGGGCGGCTTTCCCTACGTGATCGTGGCACTGCAACAATTGGATTCGCTCGCGCATAGCGTGTATTTCGACATGCCCGACCCGGCATTCGGTATTCAACTTGTGTATAACCAAGACTGACTATCCGGAAACTTATGGACCGAGCCGATAGCTCCGCGAACCGGGCGTCTGCAGCGGGTGCGGGTGCGACTACGGCGACGCCGTCTTCGCGCGCCGGTTATTTCCGCTGGGTCATCTGCGCTCTCTTGCTGTTTGGAACCACGAAGAACTATATGGACCGCCAGGTCCTGGGTGTCCTCAAGAGCACTCTCCAGCACGATCTGGGCTGGAACGAGATCGACTACAGCAATCTGGTATTTGCCTTTCAGGCAGCGTATGCAGTGGGTCTGGTGGTAGTGGGCCGGGTGGTGGATCGACTCGGCACGCGGCTGGGTTATGCGGTTTCCATGGTGTTCTGGAGCCTGGCTTCGATGGGGCACGCCATCGGCAGTTCCTTCATGAGTTTTGTAATCGCCCGGTCGGCATTAGGTTTCGGAGAGTCTGGAGTTTTTCCAGCGAGCATCAAGACGGTCGCGGAATGGTTTCCAAAAAAAGACCGGGCGCTGGCGACAGGAATCTTTAATGCTGGAGCGAATATTGGTGCGATCATCACGCCATTGGTGGTGCCCTGGATCACGATTCACTGGGGGTGGCGCTGGGCATTTTTAATAACCGGGGCGCTGGGATTTGTCTGGCTCGCTTTCTGGTTGCTGCTGTATCGCCGGCCCGAGGAACATCCACGCGTCTCCAAGGCGGAGCTCGAATACATACGCAGCGATCCCCAGAGTCCGATGACGAGAATAAAATGGGCGCGACTCATCCCGCATCGGCAAACCTGGGCGTTTGTAGTGGGCAAATTCCTCACTGATCCTATCTGGTGGTTTTAC
>Ga0157378_10001880_pt1 | contig 18848 bp, 18 predicted proteins | sample M65metaG_FD_115309 | JGI IMG/M metagenome (GOLD analysis project Ga0157378, IMG submission 115309) | Miscanthus rhizosphere microbial communities from Kellogg Biological Station, Michigan, USA - M6-5 metaG | ecosystem: Host-associated > Plants > Roots > Rhizosphere > Soil | place: USA: Michigan...
CGCAGGCAGTGCAGAAGCGCGTACGTGCCTGCCAGTGCGCCAGCCCGCGCGCATAGGCGAACAGGCCGGCGTCGAACGCGCCGAACACGTCGCCGGCACTGCGCAAATCGAGCAAAGCGGCTCCGCGCGCGGCGGCGATGCGCTCGGCATCGGCGGCGTCGACGGTGAGCAGGAAGTAGTCGCTGTCGTTGGCGCGGCCGAGGAAGCTCATCTGCGCGGCCGGTGCCAACTCGCCGCGCTCCAGCGCGGTGAGCGCATGCAGTCCGCTGCGGTCGGCGCTGCTCAGGGCATGGCCGTCGGCGCGCAACAGCACGTAGCGCGCGCTCGGCCCCTGCGCGCGTTCGAGCAGCGCCGCTGCGTCGTCGCGCCATTCGCTGGCGCGGTCCAGTTCCGGCGTGGCGAACGCGTTGCCGCGACTGCGCGCAGAGGAACTCGACGACGCCATCGTGCCGCTACACCGTGAACGACGAACCGCAGCCGCAGGTCGTCTTCGCGTTCGGATTGCGGATCACGAACTGGGCGCCGTGCAGGCTCTCGCTGTAATCGATCTCGGCGCCCATCAAGTATTGCAGGCTCAACGGATCGACCACCAGGGTGACACCGTGGCGGCTCACCGCGAGGTCGTCGTCGGCGCTGGTTTCGTCGAACGTGAAACCGTACTGGAATCCGGAACACCCGCCGCCGGAAATGTATACGCGCAGCTTCAGGTTCGGATTGTTCTCCTCGCTGATCAGCTCGCGCACCTTGTGCGCGGCCGCGTCGGTAAATACGAGCGGCTGTTCCAATCCGTGATAGTCGGGTACTTCGTTCATGCTTCTTCCGGGCGATGCCACCCTTGGTAGATCGCGGCGGATGCGCTCGTTTTCAAGCGCTGCGCTGCTCCGCCACCGCATGTTGTTCGCTGCCCTGGCCATCCGGCTTCGGCAGCTGCTTCGGCGCTTCGGCGCGATGCACCATCTTGCCGTTGATCTGCGCGCCGGCCGACATCTCCAGCACTTTGTAGTAGACGTTGCCTTCGACGCGCGCATTGCTGGCGAGTTCCAGGCGATCGAGAGCGGTCACATCGCCTTCGACGCGGCCGTTGATCACGATATGCGGGGCGTGCAGTTCGCCGACCACGCGCGCATGCTCCGACAGCGTCAGCATCGCCTTCGCGCCGTCGCCGCGCACCGCTCCTTCGATCAGCCCGTCGACGTGCAGGCGGCCCTTGAACTGGATGTCGCCATGGATCTCGGTACCGGCCGCGATCAAGGTCGTCACTTCCGGCGCGGCACGGCCGTCCTTACGGTTGTTGTTGAACATCGGGAACCTCCTGTGCGGACAGCGCGTCGGCCCAGGCGTAGTCCTGGTCCGCGCGGCCCATGTCACCGCCCGCGTCCGCTTCGACGCGCACGCGGCTCGGGGCAAATCCTGGGGGCAGCATCACGGTCGCCCTAATCTGCTGGAAATACTTGAACGAAAATGCCAAGCCGTTCGCATCCTGATCCGGCGCCAACTCGCTCCACGGCAACGTCGTCAACTTGCCGTCGCGCACGCCGCTCAGGCTGATCTTGACGCGACCGGCCGCGACTTGCCCGGACTTCAGGTTCTGCGTCAGCGTGACGGTGACATTGTATACGCGCGCCGAATCGCCCGCTTGCACGCGCGCGCCGTGCACGTTCAAACCCTCGCGCCGGCCGGCGCCGCCGGTCAGGCGACTGAAGAACGCCAGGTCCGCGCGCAAGCCGGCAATCTGCTCCTGATGATCGCGCATGGTCTGCTGCAGATCGGCATTCGCCGCGCGCGCGACCTGCTCGGCGCGCTCCAGCGCCGCATTCTGCTGGCGCAAGGTTTCGATTTCGTGTTGCGCGGCGTTGAGCGCGCCGTGATCGACCACGCCAGCAATCTGACCCTGCACGAGTTGCATCAATCCCAGCGCCAGCAGCACCGAGGCGATCCACGCCAGCGCGAGCAGCAGCGCCAGACGCCGCCGCCGCCGCGGATCGTGCGGGCGCACGACGAGCACCGGCGGTGGGGAGACGTTGACCATGGGTTGCTGCGGCGGGAAGTGCGGCGAGTCGCGCCTTATAGCCCCGCGCTCCGCCACGCGTCAAGCGCGGCGCCGCGGCGGCGCGCCGCTATACTGCGCCTCCCGCAGCCCGCGACACCACGCCCCATGCTCTGGACCAAGGCCCTGCACATCGTGTTCGTCGTGACTTGGTTCGCCGGGCTGTTCTATCTGCCGCGCCTGTTCGTGTACCACGCCGAGTCGAACGATCCTGCCGTGCGCGCGCAGCTCAAGATCATGCAACGCCGCCTGCTCGTGATCACCGACATCGGCGGCACGCTCGCGATCGTATTCGGCGTGTGGACACTGCTGCTGGTGCCGGGTTATCTGCAGCAGGGCTGGCTGCACGCCAAGCTCGCGCTGGTGGCGGGACTCATCGTTTATCACGGCTGCCTGATCCGGCTCACACGGCAGTTCGCGCAGGATCGTTGTGCGCGCTCGCCACGCTGGCTGCGCCTGTTCAATGAGATACCGGGGCTGTTTCTGATCGCGATTGTGATCCTGGTGGTGGTCAAGCCCTTCTGACTCGGCTGTGGGCTGTCGGCAATTCCCCTATGCCAGCGCTCGGTCAGCCCCCACGTTCAACGGCTTGGCCAACATACTTCGAGCAGTGTAGAAGGCCTGCGCGCCGCGCTGGTATAGTGCGGCGAATGACGGCGTGGGGCGGAGCCGGTGCAGAAGCAGGACGACACCCAACAGGCGGCTGAGCTGCGGCAGGCGTTTTTGCGTCATCTGCCCAAGCGCCTGGACACCCTGCGCAAGCGCGGCCTGCGCCTGTGCACACAGGGCTGGGACATCAACGCGTTGTCGCTGCTGTTTCGCGAGATCCAGACGCTTGCCGGCGCCTGCGGCCGCTACGGACTGCTCGACATCGGCGAACATCTGTTTTCGCTGGAAGGCTTTCTCGCCCAGTTCGTCGAACAAGTCGCGATCCCGAATGCGGGCCAAACCGAGACCTTCGCCACGGCACTCGGCAAGCTCGAGCCGCTGATCGCGCAACACGAACGCCAGTACGGCGAGCCGGCCGACACGCAAGCCGCGGCGGCGCTGACCGTCGCGACGCCACATGACCGCGGCTATCCGCTGCAGGTGACGCCGCCGCCGGAATACTGGAAGCGATTCGGCGCGCCGCCGGCTTCAACCACCTCGCCGTCCGTGGCGCCACGGCCAACGCCAGCGGTCGCCGCGCCGACCGCCGCCGCGCTGGCACCGGCGCCGATTGCGCCACAGCCGGCGCCGCCACCGGCGCCCGTTGCCGCGCCGACCGCATCGACTGCGCCAACCGCCGTCGCCGCGCACAAGCCCGTCGCCACAGCTGCTGCAGAGATTCAGGGCGCGCGCCGCGAGCCGCGCAAGGTCTATCACCTGAGCGACGGCAATCCGCTCGCCTGCGAGGTCGACCAGAAGATCGAAGCCTCCGGCTACGAGCTCACGCTGCTCGACAGCGTGGCTGAGCTCAAGGAAGTGCTCGCGGCGTTCGCGCCGCACCTGGTGGTGGTCGATGCGCCGTTCCAGGATGCGCTGGAGACGATCGGCGAGATGGTCAAGTTGGCGCGCAGCCGCCTGAGCCACCGCCTCGCGCTGCTCACGTTTTCGACCTCGGGCGAATTGTCGGTGCGCTTGCGTGCGATGCGCGCCGGCGCCGACGCGTTCATCGGGCTGCCGGCACAATCCGGCGACGTGATGACGCGCATCGGCGAAATGCTCGACGCCGAATCGGCCGATCCATTCCGCGTACTGATCGTCGAGGACGATCGCTCGCAGGCGATCTTCGCCGAATCGATCCTGCGCAAGGCCGGCATGAGCACGTGTGCGGTGACCGATCCGTTGGCCGCGCTGGACCAACTGGACGAGTTCCGGCCGGAACTGATCCTGATGGATCTGTACATGCCGAACTGCGACGGCATGGAGCTGACCTCGATCATCCGCGAGCGCGAAGCGTTCATCACCACGCCGATCGTGTTCCTGTCCGGCGAGCACGACGAGGAAAAACATTTCGAAGCGCTCAACGCCGGCGGCGACGATTTTCTGTCCAAGCCGATCCGGCCGAAGCACCTGATCTCGGCCGTGACGAACCGCGCGCGGCGCGCGCGGCAGCTCGGACGTCGCGCCAAGGCGGCCAATCCGCGCGATCCGGTCACCGGTTTGTACGAGCGCGCCTACGTGCTCGATCAGCTCAATGCGCTGCTCGCGCGCGAAGACCCGGCCGACCACGGCGGTGGTCTGATCTACATCGAGATCGACGGCGCCGGGCAGATCCGCGAGCGCGTCGGTCTGATCGCGTTCGACGCATTGCTCAACCAGGTCGGCGCGTTCGTCGCCTCGCACATCGACGGCAAGGATTTCGCGACGCGCTACGGCGACACGAGTTTCGCGCTGCTGTGCCATGACGGCGACGAAACCGCGTTGAAGACTCTGGCGAGCGATCTGCGCGGCCGAACCGCGCGCGAGGTATTCGAGCACGAGGGCAAGACGGTCACCGTCGGGTTGTCGTTCGGGATCTGTCCGTTCGCGGCGGGCCTGGGCGATGCCGGCGCGATGCTCAACGCCGCCGAACGCGCGATGGCCGACGCGCGCGTGCCGGGGCAAGACCATATCGGCGTGTTTCACGCCGCGCGCAAGGCGTCCAGCAGCAGCGCCGACGAGGCGCTCGCGCAGCGTATCCGCGATGCACTCAAGGCCGAGGATTTCCAGTTGCTGTTCCAGCCGATCGTCGCGCTGCAAGGCGGCGACGAGGAACAGTTCCAGGCACTGCTGCGGCTGCGCGGCGATGGGGGCAAATTGTATACCGCGGCCGACATCCTGCCGGTGGCCGAGCGCGCGGGACTGACCGGCGAGATCGACCGCTGGGTGCTGTCGCATTGCCTGCTGGTGTTGGCCGAACGCGCGCGACTGCGCCGCCCGGTGCGCCTGTTCGTCAGCCAGACCATGGACACCGTGCGCGACGCGCAACGCATCGGCTGGCTCAAGCAACTGCTCGAGACGCGCCGGCTCGCCGGCGAACAACTGGTGCTCGAGTTCCGCACGGCCGACGCACTGGCGAACTTGCGCGAACTGAGCGACTTCATCGGCGCGTTGCGCGGACTCGGCGTCGGCCTGGCGCTGGCCGCGTTCGAGTCCAATGCGACCTCGCTGCAATTGCTGGAACATCTGCCGGTGGGCTTCATCAAGCTGGCGCAACGCTATATCGGCGACGGCTTGCGCAATCCTGCGCTGCGCGAGGAGCTGCGCCAGCTCGTGGCGAGCGTGCATGCACAGGATCGCAAGATCATCGCGCCACGCATCGAGGATGCGCAGAGCGCTTCGTTGCTGTGGACGGCCGGCGTCGACTACATCCAGGGTGATTTCGTGCAGCAGGCGGGCCAGGACATGAGTTTCGACTTCCATGCGATCGCTTAAATTCCGCACCTGACGATGTCACGCCTCGACGACTCACTCTACCGTCTGCATTCGATCGCGCCGACCATCGTGCGCGTGAGTCTCGCGATCGTCGTCGCCGTCGGCCTCGGCGCGCCGTTCGTGCTGCCACCGGAACAGGCGCTGTGGATCGCGCCGGCACTGGTCGTCGCCGCATTCGGCGGCTGGGTCGGCTGGCGCGCGTACGCCGCGGTCGCGATCGGCGCGCAACCGACGCGGACCGAGCCTGCGCCGAAGGCGGCGCAGGTCGCGGCGACTGCACCATTGCCGCCGCATGTGCAGGCCGAACTCGAAAAGCTGCGCACGGTGCAGCGCGACCTGATGCAGGCCAAGCAGGAAGCCGAAGCGGCGATGATGTCGAAGAGCGAATTCCTGGCCACGATGAGCCACGAGATTCGCACGCCGCTCAACGGCATCATCCCGCTGCTCGACATTCTGCTCTCCACCAAGCTCGCGCCGGACCAGCTGGACTATCTGCAGACGGCGTACAAGTCCGCGCGTGAACTGCTGCGCATCGTGGACGACATCCTCGACTACTCCAAGATCGAGGCGAACAAGCTCGAACTCGAAAGCGTCGGCATCAATCTGCGCGAGGCGCTCGATTCGGTGCGGCGCCTGATGGAGAAGAGCGCGGAAGCGAAAGGCCTGAAGTTCAGCGTTGCGATCGAGCCGTCGGTACGCCTGGCGGTGCGCGGCGATCCGACGCGACTGCGTCAGGTGCTCACCAACCTGGCCAGCAATGCAATCAAGTTCACCGAACGCGGCACGATCGCCATTCACGTCAGCAAGCGCGGCGAGACGCGCACGCACTACGAGCTGCTGTTCGCGGTCAAGGACACCGGCATCGGCATCGCGCCGGAAGCGGCGGCGAAACTGTTCCAGCCGTTCTCGCAGGCGGACGCCTCGACCACGCGCATTCACGGCGGCACCGGGCTCGGGCTGGTGATTTGCAAGCGCATCGTCGATCTGATGCAGGGCAAGATGGGCGTGCGCTCGGAACTCGGCAAGGGTTCGATGTTCTGGTTCAGCGTGCCGTTCCTGAAGGCGATCGGCGACGTCAGCGGCGGCCGTACCGACCTCAACGGCGCGCGCGCGCTGGTGCTCAGTTCCGATCAGGCCACCATGCGTCGGCTCGGCGGCTATTTCAGCGCGTGGGGCATGTCGTTCCTGCAGACGTCCGCGGCGAGCGATGCGCTGGCGAAGCTGCGCTCTTCGGCGAGCATGGGCGAAAGCTGGGCGTACGACTTGCTCGTCATCGATGCGGCGACCTTGCCGTCGAGCGGCGCGCTCGGTCTGATCCGCAACATCACGCGTGATCCGACGCTAGACCGCGTGCACTGTTTGTTGTTGCTCGGCGACGAGCCGGCGCCGATGGAGCTGGCCAGCGACGCGCGTGCCGCCGCGCTGCCGCGGCAATACGCCGAAGGTGAACTACGCGCCAGCGTGCTCAAACTGCTTGGCGTGGCCGAACACGCACCCGGCGGCGTGAGCCTGCTCGCCCAGCGCGGCGACGACGGGCCGCATGTTCAGATCGACGAACCGGCCACCACCGCCGCGCCGCTTGCCGGACACGTGCTGCTGGTCGAGGACAATCCGGTGAATCGGCAGGTCGCGCAGCGCCTGCTCACCCTGCTCGGCTTGAGTTTCGCCGTGGCCGAAAACGGCAAGGAGGCGCTCGACCTGCTCGACCAGCAGCATTTCGACGCCACGCTGATGGATTGCCAGATGCCGGTCATGGACGGCTATACGGCTACCCGAATCCGGCGCCAGAAGGAAAGCACTGGCGCGCGCCGCCTGCCGATCATCGCAATGACCGCGAACGCGATGGCGGGCGACCGCGACAAGTGCCTCAAGGCGGGCATGGATGATTACATGTCCAAGCCGCTCAATCGCGCATTGCTCGAACAGACGCTACGACGCTGGCTGCCGGTCGGCGCGAAGTCGCAGGCGGCGGCGCCGGCAGCGGCGGCCGCAGCGCCGGCGCCCGCTGCGCCACCCGCGCCGGTGCGCGCGAATCCCGTGCTGGCGCCCTCGCCTGCCCCGGCGCCGGCAGCACCGCCTCCGGCGCAAGCGCCGGTGCGCGAAAGCACGCTCGACGCCGAGGTCGTGCGCGATCTGCTCGATGTGATGGGCGACGAGTTCACCGATCTGGTGCGCGTCTATCTCGAGGACACGCCAAAGGCGATCGGCGCGCTGGAGCAGGCGGCTAGTCGCGGCAGCGTCGACGGATTGATCGCGCCGTCGCATTCGCTCAAGTCGACCAGCGCGAATCTCGGCGCAATCGGCCTGTCGGAACTGGCCAAGCGCCTGGAACACGGCGCACGCTCCGGCTCGCTCAATGCATCCGATGCGCTGGTGATCGTGGCCGAGGTCAAGCGCAATTTCCAGCGCGTGACGCAGGAACTCAGTGCACTGTTGAGCAGCAGCAACGCTTAGACGGCGACAATGTCGATCTAACTCGACTCAACCCGGCTTGTTGCAGAGTTGCGGCGCCAGCAGCGAGGTTGCGCGCGAACGACGCGCTGCGCGGAACCATCAGGCGGCGGCGAGTACCGGCAGAACAGGCGTTTGTCGCGACAGTGCCTCGTGCAGCACCTGTTCGGCGAGTTCGGCGCAGCAGCCGCAACTACCGGCACAGCCCGTGCGCCGCTGCAGCTCCGCCAAGCTGGTCACCCCGTCGGCAACGGCCTTGCGGATGGCGCGGTCAGTGACGTTGTTGCACAGGCATACGTACATGCGGAACCTGCAGCGCGGTGCGCTCGACTGCTCGATGACAGGTCCAAAAGCTAATGTAAATGAGAATGATTGTCAACAACAGCCGCGTTGCGGCTAGCAGGCGTCGGCAGACAGCTCCGCCTCGAGGGTCGCCACGACTGAACGCATTTGCGCCAGCGGCAGCCGGCACAGACTTTCTGCCAGCGGCGCCAGGTGCCGCAGAGCCCGCTCGTAAACGGAGCGCTTGAACGGCACCACGTGCGCGGCGGGATACCAGAAATCGACCCAGCGCCACAGATCGAACTCGGGCTTGTCGGTCAGGTCGAGCTTCACCTGCGATTCGTCGCCAAGAAAGCGCAGCAGGAACCAGACCTGCTTCTGTCCGATGCACAGCGGCTTTTCGTTGTGTCGCACGTAGCGCCGCGGCAGCTTGTAGCGCAGCCAACCCGGCGTCGCGCCGAGCACCTCTACATGCTCGGGCCGAAGGCCCGTCTCTTCGTGCAACTCGCGGTACATCGCCTCGAGCGGAGTCTCGTCGCTGCGCATGCCACCTTGCGGGAACTGCCAGCCGTCCCGAAACGCGCGTCGGGCCCAGAACACATGGCCATCCTCGCGCAACAGGATGATGCCGACGTTCGGGCGATAGCCATCCGGGTCGATCACGTGCCACTCCGACGCATACCACGCGATTCTTCCACAGCCGCCGCCGCCTCGGCAAGGCTGCGATGCACCGCACCATTTACCTGGCCGCCCGGCGCCGCTACACTACGCGACCCTCTTTGCACGCGTGGCTATGTAGCTCAGCCGGTTAGAGCACAGCACTCATAATGCTGGGGTCGGTGGTTCGAGTCCACCCATAGCCACCACTTCCATCGCCCACGCCGCCGCATGGAAATCTTCAAGACCTTCCAGATCGAAGCCGCGCACCGGCTGCCGCACGTGCCACCGGGTCACAAATGCGCGCGCTTGCACGGGCACTCGTTCCGCGTCGAGGTGCATGTGGGCGGGGAACCTGGCGCGCAGTCCGGCTGGATCATGGACTTCGGCGACATCAAGGCGGCGTTTGCGCCCATCTTCGACGCACTCGATCACCGCTATCTCAATGATGTGCCGGGCTTGGACAATCCGACCAGCGAGCGCGTCGCGATCTGGATCTGGGAGCGGCTCAAGCCCACGCTGCCACAGCTTTCGCGCATCGTCGTGCACGAGACCTGCACCTCCGGTTGCGCTTACGAAGGCAGCTAGGCGTCAAGTTCGTGCGAGCGCACCAATTTGCCGCGAAGCGGGCTGAAAACGTTTTCACCGAGTTTCAACAAAGGTGAAACAAATCATTGATATAGTTGATCGCTTGGGGTCGCCACACGATCATGTTGCATTGCACCAAAAACTCCAGTATAGTGACCCCATCAACCCAACCCGCAAATGCGAGGGCACTATCATGTACGAGCAGATCAATTCGCAAGTTCTGGCGCTGAGCAAATCTTTCGCCGACACCGCGTTCAAGGCTCATAGCCTCGCGGTCGAGGGTTTCGAGCGCATCACCGACCTCCAGCTCAAGACGCTGGAAAACCGCGTTTCGGCCGCCGTGGAGTTTTTCTCCGAAGCCGCCGAAGTGCGTGACTTCGACGCACTCAAGGCATTCTGGCCGAAGAGCGTCAGCCTGGTTAAGGAATCGACCGAGAAGTTCTACGCCAACGGTCAGGAAGTGTTCGGCGTCACGCTGAAGACGACCGAAGCGCTTGGCCAGCTGGCCAAGGGCAGCTTCGAAGCCGCGAACGAGAACTTCACCAAGCAGGTGAACGTCGCGACCAAGAAAGCCGCGAAGTAATCGAACCAAGAAAAACAATAAATCGAATTCGCTGCTGCCCGAGATCCCTCCCCTCGAATTTGCAGCGAATCTGGGCCGGATGGTTTGCCATCCGGCCTTTCTTTTTTTCGTGATCCGGATTCAGGCGCCGATTACGAACAAGCCGACCGTGCACGCCATCGCCGCCGCCCACACGATGCTGCGCAGGGTCGCCTGATTGGCGATATAGCACGCGCCGTAGGCAATACGTAGCGCGACAAAGGCCAGTGCGAGCAGATCGATCCGACCCTGCGCCGCGCCGACCTGCTGCGCGATCAGCACGCCCGCCGCGAACGGTGGAAACGCCTCGAGTGAATTCAGATGCGCCCAATGCGCGCGCAGCGCGGTGCCGGTGAGGCGTGCCTGGAATTCGCGCGGCTCGCGGTTGTCGAAGCGACGGATGTGCATCGACTTGGCAATGGCGGTGAAACCCAGCGGCAAAAACGCAGCAATCAATACGCACCAGTACGATACGTGCATGACGCAGACTCCTCGCGTGAACGGCTGTGCCGCATCATCCCGCGGCGCGCCGGTTTATGCCAAACTGCGATACGTACTGTTGCATCGATCGTTTGCGCCATGCCCAGTCTGATCGTCACGTCCGGCGCGCTCGCCGGACAGGTTTTCAGCTTCGCCGGAATGGCGGTGGTCGGGCGTGGTCAGTTTTCCGAAGTTCGCCTGAATGATCCCACCGTCTCGCGTCGTCACGCACTGCTGCGCTCGGTCGGCCCTGACTGGGAGCTGGCCGATCAGGACAGCGCCAACGGCACGCGCCATCGCGGTCAGCGCATCACCACGCCGGTGCGCATCGGCGACGGCGACGAGATCGAATTCGGCGAAGTAAAGACCGTGTTCCGCGCCGCCGCCAGCGACAACCCGTCGTTGCCCGGCATGCGCGCCGTAAAGATCGACGACAACGCGACCAGCGCGCGCTCCGCGGTCGATCCGAGCAAAGCGGCGTCGGCCGCGGAAGCGCCGGGTCCACGCGAACTGCTGGCGCGTCTGAAACTGCTGTGCGATCTCGGCGCGCTGGCGCGCCGTGAGGAACCGCTGCGCGACCAGCTCGGTCATGCGCTCGACGCCCTGCTTGCAGCGTTTCCTCTAGCCAGCCGCGCGGCGATCTACAGCAAGGGCGCCGCCGCCGACGTGCTGACCGCAATCGCGCAGCGCAAGCGTGCCGGCAGCGGCGACTTCTTCGCGCAGATCGAAGCCTGCCTGCAGGAATCGCTGCGCATGCAACAGGGCATCCACGTCGTCGACCCGACTGGGCGCGACGCGCTTGCCACGCGCCTGCGCGCGCCGACGCTGCCGGCGTGCCTGATCGCAGTACCGCTGCGCCGCGGCGCCGAAGGGCTTGGTGTGCTTTATCTGGACAGCGAGAAGGAACAGGCGTGGCGTGCGGCCGACCAAGAAGTCCTGCTCGGCATCGCCGGCCTGTTTGCATGGATGATGTCGGCGCAACAGGCGCAGTCGCCGGAACGCGCGATCGAGGCACACGACCTGGCGCTGGCGCGGCGCATCCAGCAGCGCTTTCTACCGCAGTCGCCGCCGAAGCTGCCCGGCTACCGCATTGCCGACAGCTATGCCGCGGCGCGCGTGATCGGCGGCGACCATTATGACTTCTTCAACTACAAGGACGGCCGCCACGGCCTGGTGATCGCCGACGTCTCCGGCAAATCGGTTTCGGGTGCGCTGTACATGGCACGGCTGAGCGTGCAGGTGCGCACCATGGCTCGCCACCTCGGCGGCCCGGGCGAACTGCTGGCGGGTCTGAACCGCAAGCTGTACCAGGAACTCGAAGCCGGCATGTTCGTGACGATGCTGGCGGCGGTGCTCGATACGGAAACCGGTGTGCTGGAGTTCGCCTGCGCCGGACATCCTTCGCCACTGATGCGCAGCGCCGACGGCAGCGTGCGCGAAATCTCCGAACCCGGTGCGCTGCCGCTCGGCGCGATGGCGGACACGGTTTTCCGCGAGCACGCCACGACGCTGCAGCCGGGCAGCTGCCTGCTGTTCTATACCGACGGCCTGGACGAAGCGCACAATGATAAAAAGGAACTTTTTGGAAAAGAGCGCATCGTGCAGACACTGCGCGACAGTGGCAGTGGCGCGCAGGATGCGCTCGATGCGCTGCTGGCCGAGGTCGCACGATTTTCCGCCGGCGAGCCGCAGAGTGACGATCTCACTCTGATCACGCTGTCGCGCGACGCGAAGCGCTAGCGCTTGCCGCCGAAAAGCCCGCGCAGCTTGTCGAGCATGCCGGGCTTGGCTGCCGGTGCCTGCGCCGCCTTGGGCGGTTTCGGCGCGGGTGCAGGAGTGGCTTTCGCCGGAGCCGCTGTTTTGGCGGCGACGGGCGCCGGCTTGACGCCGAGCAGCAACGCGGCGGAGCGCGCCAGTTCCGCCGCCTGCGGATAGACCGGCACGGGCTTGTTGGAGAGACCCAGCAGGGCGGCCGCCTTTTGCGCCAGAATCGCTTCCGGTTTCGGCGGTCCGGCTTGCGCCGCTTGCGCTGCCTTGAAAGCTTGCGTCGCCGACGATGGCAGCGACTTCGTCGCACTGGCGCGATCCGGGAAAATCGTGAACAGCTTGCTGAAACCGGCGACGTCGAATACCTGCTTCACCGAGGCGTTCAAGCCGCACAGCCGCAATGTCCCTTTTCCGCCATCGAGCTGCTTGGCCAAGCTGAGCAGCACGCGCAAGCCGGCACTGCTGACGTAGCCGATACCGCCCAGGTCGATGATGAACTGGCGTTCGCCGACACCGAGCAGATCCTGCAGGGCGAGTTCCACATCGACTGCGGTTTCGGTGTCGAGGCGCCCGGCCAAGGCCAGGACTTTGAAGGGGCCCTGCTCTTCCTGTTTGATTTCGATCGCCATTGGGCCTCTCTTGAAAGCAAGTGTTGGCGCTTGCTCGGAGCGCTCGCGCAACTGCGCAGCAAGCGCCTGCTCGCTGCGCTCGCGCCGTTGCTAAGTTCGGCCTTCCAGGCCTCACTAAGCAACCCCGCCCTACGCATCCTGCTGCGGGCGTTCGGCCTCGCGCGCGATGCGATTCAACGCATCGCGCAAACGCTCGGCCTCACCCCTCTCTGAACACGAAGCGGGCGGCGCCGATCTGGATCACGTCTTCGTTCGCGAGCGGACGCTCGCGCACTTTCTCGGCGTTCACGCGCGTGCCGTGTTTGCTGCCCAGATCGACCAGCGTAAAGCCGGCCATGCTGACGGTAATCTTGGCGTGCTTGGGATCCACGCCCGGACCGCCAATGCGAATCTCGTTGGAAGAATCCGCACCGATGCCCAGCGGCTTGAGGTTGAGCGTATACGTTTGCTTGCCTGCTTCCGGATTCTGCGGCACCAGACGTGCAGCGCGGAAGATTTGCGTGGCGCCTTCGGCCGCGGGCGGCGGCGGCGGGCGCGGCGCGGCCGGCGGCGGAGCGGCAGCCGGTTCGGGAATGCTGATCGCCGACATGATCTGCGTGCGCGCAGGCGAATCGCCAGCGACCACGGCGGGTACTTCATGCGTGCGCGCTTGCGCCTGCGCCAGTTCGGCGGCGCCGAGCGTCGGCAGTGGCCGCGTCGTCGCGGGTGCGGGCGCAGCTGCCGGCGCCGGCGGCGGCGCAGGGGGTCGCGGCGGTTCGCTCGACTCCAATTCGCTCTCGCTGTGGAACGCGTCGAGAAAACGCGCTTTGACCTCGAGCGCACGCGCGCGCGCCTCGGCGGCGTCCTTGAGACCGCCTTCGATTTTTTTCGAGCGCGCCTGGAATTCCTTGTCGTCGAATTCGCCCAGCTTGTGACGCAGCTCAAGCTCTTGCTGGTCGAGCTTGACCACTTCGTGGCTGGCTTCGAAGCGCTCGATCAGGCCGCGCAGCAGCGCGTACTGGTCGCGCGCCGCCTGCTTGAGCGGACTGGCTTCTTCCTCGAGCTTGCGCAGTTGTTGCGAGTAGTCGTCGCGCACGCGCAGGTACACCGGCGTCGGCACGCTCGCCTTGAGGTCGTCCATCGCCTGCAGGCGTTCGGACAGCTTGTCCTGTTCCAGCTTCAACGCCTTGAGCTTGTCGATCGAGGATTGATCGATCGCGGCCAGCGAACCTTGCCACTCATTGTCCTTGCCTGCCATGTTGCCTCCGATGGGCTTATGCGACGGCGACTTCCACTTCGATCATGCCGAAGCGCAGTTTGTCGCCGGGCTTGAGTGGAACGCTCACGCCACTGGCGACACGATCGCCGTTGACGAACGTGCCGTTGCTGGTGCCGGCTTCCTCACGCAGAAAGTATACTGCGCCATCGCGCAGGATTCTGGCGTGACGGCGGCTCAACGTGCGGTTCGCGTCGAACGGGCCCAGATTAATCTCGGGTGTGGTGCCGGTGGCCGGATCCGGTCGGCCGACCAGGAACTCAGTGCGCGCCGGATCCAGCAGCAGCATCTCGCCGCTGCTCAGGCACAGCGCCATTTGCGGCACGGCAGCGGCAGACGCGGGAGCGGGGGCTGGCGCGGGCGCGGGAGCCGCGGCGGGTGCGGGCGCAGCCGGACGCGGCGCTTCGGCGCGCGGCGCGGTCGCGGCGCTGCGCGCCTTGCCCTGCCCGCTCAGCGCTTCATGCAGGCGCTGCTCGGTCACGCGCTGGCGCGCCATCATGGTGCGCATGATGCGGATCGCGATCTCGGGATTCTGGCGCAGCACTTCGCCGAACGCGGCGCGTTCGATGCGCAGCAGGCGCGTCGGCGCCTTGGCCAACGCGGTTGCGTGGCGCGGCAGATCCTCCAGCATCGCTGCCTCGCCGAAGAAATCTCCGGGCCCGAACGACGCTGCCACTTCACCGTTGCCGGACGGATGCAGGATGTCGACCTGACCCGACTCGATCACGTACATCTCGTTGCCGGCATCGCCTTCCTTGAACACGGTCGCGCCGGCCTGGAATTCGACGAAGGGATCTTTGGGGTTGCTCATCGACGCGCCCATGTACGCAGCGGCCGGGGGCTGCTTGAGCGCCGATTATGCCGAGCGCTGCGCTCGCGCCGCAACCAATGCCGAGCTGCCGGCGCAGCGGCGGCGTTCACGAAACCTTGGGCGGGGCGGCGCTATTCTTGTGCGATGTTCAGGCTGTCGTTCCCGATTCTGGCTGTGCTGTTTGCATGCGGTGCCGCAAACGCGACGCAGTCCGTGGCCTTGCCGCCTTGGGTATGCGCGCATCCCGATGCGGTTTTTGTCAGTGCGTTCGAAGCCGGCGAGAACGCCGTCCCGCATCGTGGCTCCGGCGGCAGCGGCGGCGCGTATCCCGGCAACCTGATCCGCTGGGTGTATGTCGCCGACCTCGGTTCCGGCGCGCAGCCGTACTACGTTTATGTGCCGGATGCCTACACGCCGTCGCGGCCGTGGCCGCTGCTTGTCGGCCTGCACGGCGTGGCGCCGTATGCGAGTGTGTACAACTACGCCAGGGACGTGAGCGCCTATTGGTCCGGGGTGGCGCAGACCGGCGACTTCATCGTCGTCGCGCCGGTGGCGAACAATGTCATCTACGACAGCAACAGTCAGCCCTATGCGGTGTCGTGGCTGGTCCCGCCGAGTGCTGGGCCGAACGATTACGACATGCTCGCCGCAATCCTGGCCGACATGCAGAGCGCCTACAACATCGAACTGAGCCGCATCTACGGCTGGGGCTTTTCCGCTGGCGGTCACGTCATGCACGACCTGGGGGTGAGCACACACAGCACGGCGCTCAACGCGTCGACGCTGGCGGCCTATGGCGTGAGCGCGGGCGATCTCTCGGCGCTGGCGTGCGCGTCGATCAGCAATGCGGCATGCGACCAGCTACTGAGCGGGCTGAGCCGCAAAGTGCCGGTCGACCTGCGCGTCGGCAACGCCGATCCCAATCTGCCCTACGTGAGCGATGACTACAGCCGCTTCGTTGCCGACGGCTGGTCCGCCGGTCAGAACGTTTTCTACAGTACCTTCACCGGCGCTCACACATACTCGACGGCAGACTTGCAGGCCGCCTGGACCCATTTGTGTCCGAACGCGGTGGTGCCGTAGCGCAATCCGCCAGACGCGCGATCGCAGGTAGACTGGCACCGTACTCCGGGAGACGCGCAATGCGTGTGGGGTCGAGCAGGATTTGCGTTCTGTTGCTTGCAGCCGTCTGCATGCCGGTATTTGCGGCGGATGTGATCGTCTACGACGACCAGAGCGAGAACAGTTTCAACGATGGGTGTTCCTTCGGCGGAGGCGCGGGCGATTTCAACTTTGCCAACCCGGCGCCGGTGCACACGGGCAACGCTTCGATTCGTTTTACGCCCGACACCTTCAATGCGGTGAGCTGGTGCACGCCGGTGCCGTCATATTCCGCTACCACGGATTTTTCCGGCATAAGCTTCTGGGTCAACCTGAGCAGCGCGGGTGAAGGCGCCAACGTGGACCTCGTGCTGGCGCTGGGTGGAAATCCGGTGGGCGCGGCGAGTCTCGACACACTGCATGGCAGTGCGATCGTCCCCGGCACGTGGGTACAGGTGCAGGCGACGTTCGCCACCAACCTCGGCTATGGCGGCAACTTCGATCAGATCTCGCTACAGGATGAATCCGGCGGCGTGCAAGCGAACGTGTACTTCGACGACGTCACATTGCTCGGCGCGAACAACCAGCCCGATGAAATCTTCAAGGGTGATTTCGAAGGCGGCGGCGGCGCCGGTACGATCGTGATTGAACCGAGCGTCACTGCCTGCAGCGGCCTGCTGGCCGAGCGCTACACATGGTTCGACGCGGCCGGCCGCACGCGTTCGGCGACGCTGTCGCACAACGACACGGCGCAAAACGCCGGGCACGAAGGCGAGTTGTGCGACTACACCTACCATACCGATGCGGTGAGCGTGCGCGATGTGCAGGAACTCACCGCCGGCGGAGCGGGAGGGTTTGGCTATGTCGTCTCGCACCTCGTCTATCAATCTGCCGCCTACAACGCGGCAATTGCCAATGACGGCGATGATTCGCCGCTCGGACACGGCTTTGGCGGGACGTACACCCGTTTGTTGAATGGCCGTCATCACGCGATTCTGCGATTCCAGCTCAACTATCCACGCTGGGGTGTACCGGCCAGCAACGTGCCGACCAAGTACAACGTGCCGGTGACGATCGACTGGGTGATCGCGACCGGGCGCAATCATCCGCTATGGAGCGTGACGTTCGATCTCAATGCCGCGCCGAACAATGCCGTCAAGGCGGACAGCCGCGCACCGTATGGCGACATGGCGTTCGACGGCGCCGGCAGCGCGGCGAACTATGGCAACGACGTCGGCGGCGTGGCGTGGGGTGACCACTACAAGTTCACCACCACCGGCGCAGTGCCAATGACGCTGAACAGTTCATGGACCTGGAACCAAGCGAACACGATTCCCTATGTATACTTGTGGACGCAGGCGCCTGCGCCCGATGCGGAAATGGGCATCGTGCAAAGCGAGGACATCGCCAAGCAGGATGCCGGCAGCGAATTCAGCTATATCAACTGGAACCGTACTTCGGCCGCGCCGAATGCCGGCTGCCCCGGCGATGGGTATCTGATGCCCTGCGTCGACTATCAATGGGCCTATCAGGCCAATGCCGACGACGCGAGCATCAACCCCGAAGGCGACAAGCACCTGACTTGGGGCACGGGCTACGGTTTCCTCGGCACTAGCGGCTACGACACCGATGGCGGCCTTACCAGCTCAGGCGTCGGCTGGCCGACGCAGAGCTACGCGACCTACATCGTGCTCGGCCTGCACAGCGGCACCGCCACGGGCGCACAAGTTACACAAGTGGAAAATGCGATGTCTTCCACAATGTCCGCGAGTGTCGGCACCGTCAAGGCAAGCGGGCCCTCTGGTGTCGGCCTCAGCACTCTGCGCAACTTCCAGCCGGCCGGCTACAACCGCGTGTACGGCACCTGGGAGGTCAACGCCTCCGGCGGCAATGCCACGCTGACGCTGAACGCGGGCGGCAGCGGCATCGCCAACCCGATCTTCATCGTCCACAACCACGCCAACGCCCTGCCCGCCAGCGTGCTGTTCGACGGCGCACCGCTGACCGCGGACGTGGACTATTTCGCCACGGTCGATCCGGCCAACGCGGACCACGCCGACACGCGGCTATGGCTCACCGTCAACCGCAACTGGGCCGGCAGCCACACCTTGGCCGTGCAGTAGCACCCGCGGTCGTCGCGGCCGCGGTTTTGGGTTGCAGGTCCGCGCGGCCGGCCGCTATAATATTGGGCCTTGTCGACCGGTCTGCGCTGGCCGAAACACCTTCAGCCGGCACCGATTGCGATCTGGCGTTCCTATGCAGAATTCCATTGCTGCCGGCAGGCGGCTTGCGGTGCGTGTCGTCGCTGTGCAACTGGCCGTGACGATGCTGCTGGCAGTCGGTTTTCTGCTCCAGGGATGGCAATCCGGTCTGGCGGCGCTGAGCGGTGGCGGTGCGGTTGCTCTGGGAACGGCTCTGCTGGCGCTGCGTATGTTTGGCGCAGGGCCAGCCGCGGCGGGAGTGGTGCTGTGGCGGTTGATCGTCGGCAACCTGCTCAAGTGGGGCGTGATCCTGCTGGGCTTGTATCTGGCACTCGCCCGGGCGCAACTGCCGGGACTGCCGGTAATCGCCGGGCTGGTCGCCGCCGTGCTGGTACCGCAGTTCTACATGCTGCGCGACAACTCACATCGAACATAAGTAACGACGGGATTGCTCGAAGACATGGCGACTGAAACCACCCACGACACCGGTGGCTACATCCTGCACCATCTGACCTTCCTGCAGTACGACCTGCAGAAGAAGGAGATCGTCGAAGGCTCGCAGGGCTTCTGGGTGCTGAA
>Ga0157378_10001881_pt1 | contig 18842 bp, 13 predicted proteins | sample M65metaG_FD_115309 | JGI IMG/M metagenome (GOLD analysis project Ga0157378, IMG submission 115309) | Miscanthus rhizosphere microbial communities from Kellogg Biological Station, Michigan, USA - M6-5 metaG | ecosystem: Host-associated > Plants > Roots > Rhizosphere > Soil | place: USA: Michigan...
ATCGAGCCGGGTCACGTCCGTCTCTATGGCTCGAGCGAACTGGGGTCGTTCCTGCAGCGAGCTGGGATCTCCCGGGTGATGCTTCGGAAGCTCTCCGGTGGGGGGTTCGCGATCGTGCGGGGGATCGCGGCGTAACGGCTTCGACCCCTCCGGCCCACCCGGCGCGTCGATCGCGTGCTGATCGCCGGCCCACGATCCGGTCCCTTAGCCGGTTTGCTATCTCGGTCGAAAGGGCGTCAACTACGGCTGTTTCCACTGGGAGGGGGGTTGGTATGGGCACCGTGTTCGTGTTCGAGCCAGATGCGGACTATGGCCGGGTCGACGTCATCAGGAAGGCGGGCAAGATGCCCGTCAAAGGCCTCAAGTTCGTGGCCTCAGTGACGGGTCGCTGGAAGGTCCTGAAGATCGTCGAATTCGATCAGGTGGAAGCGGACCTTGCCGATCGATTGGACCTGGTCACCGGCCTCGACGAGAACGCGATCGTGATGGGCCAAGCCAAGGTCCGCAAGAGCAGCGCGTACCTCGCCCACACCGCTCTCGTCAGGATCGACGTCGATGTGAACGCCGATCTCGACGAGCTCCGGAGCCAGATCGAGGGAGCGAGCGGCTCCGATGAGGTCGATGTCGTGATGGGTGAATTCGACATGCTCGCTGTCGTGGTTGCTGATGACGAGGGAACACTGGGCTCGAGGGTCGTCGACATCCGCAGGATCGAAGGTGTCAACCGGACCGTCTCCCTCCGCGTGATCGACTACGTGTCGACGAGCGAGGGGGCGAAGAACGTCGAAGGGGACCACTACGTGGACCCCTTCACCGACGACTGATCACGTCGGGTCGCCCAGGAGGTCGCGGGAGAGGCTGAGCTCTCTCACCGACCTCAGCTCCTCGAAGACCGAAGCCGACCCTTCTGCCACGCTGCGCGCGCGGTCGGCCTCGCCCGAGATCGCCAGAACGCGGGCAACGTCGAGTCCGGTCACGGCGGCCTCCCAGGTCGCTTCGAGCTCTCTGAACCCATCCGCTGCCGACGACAACAGTTCACCGGCTCGCGCGGGGTCGTCCCGTGCAGCCGCAGCTCGCCCTTCCAGACGCATCGCGTAGAGCGCGAGGGGAGGCTCGCCCGCTCGAGCGGCGTGGCGCTTCGCCCGCTCGGCGACCTCGGCCGCCTCATCCCATGCCGCTTCCTCCGAGATCACCTCGCACCAAGCCTCGAGAACCTCGTCCTGCCCACGCCGATCCTCGACCACCCCCGGGCGTCCGAGGAGCGCCCGAGCCTCGCCGGAACGTCCCCGTCGCGCCAGCAGTCGTGCCTGCCACAGCGTGAGAACAGCGTCGAGCCGGTCCTCCGCATCCTCGAGCCACTTCACCAAGTCGAGATACCGGCTGGCGGTCTCCCTCTCGCCCCTCGCATCATGAACGAACGCGGCGATCGCGATGTGCATGGGAGCGAATCCGGGGGGCGAGTCACGCCTGTCGCCGAGGAGTTCTTCCGCGAGCGCGACGTCGGCAAGCACCCCGTCCCAGTCGCCGAGCCGGAAACGCGCTGCCGATCGGAAGTCGAGGCAGTACAACCCCTGGATCGATGACCCCGGCATCGCTGCCCGGAAACCGCGATCGGCCAGATCGAGTGACTCTCGATAGCGACCCGTGTTCAAAGCCCACCACGCGGCCATCGCGTGGATGTCGCCGACCTCGTAGGGGTCGGTGAGCTTCGGGGCCAGATCGAGCCGGCGGCGGACGGGGCCCTCCATCGCGCCGTATCGCCCGAGCGACTGATGCGCGGACGTGATGCCGTCGAGGGCGGCCGACTCCAGGTCGGCGCGTCCCAAACGCTGCGCCATCGCGGCCGCCTGCTCGCCCGTGTTCGCTGCGCGTTCCAGTTCCGCGTCGTCATTCCAGCGCTCGAGGAATGAGTCCGGCGCGAACGACTGCGCAACGAGGAGCCGTGCACGCTCCTCGCTGTCCTCCGGTCCGGCCGCCGTGAGACCGATATCGAGGTAGTGCTCGCCCTCTTCGCGCGTCACGCGATGACGCATGATCCCCGGTGCCCGGGTCAGCATCTCAAGGGCCACCGCGCACAGGCGAGCGAGGCTCCGCGCCTCGCCTCTATCGGAGCCCGGCGCCGCCTCCGTCCGGAGGTCGATCGCCTCCTTGAAGGATCGCCACGCTCGATCGCCCTCGTACTGGTGGAAGTACGTCATCCCGAGCGTCTGGAGAGCTCCGGAACGCTCGAGCGGTCCGGCGGCGAGCGACAACGCGTTTCCGGCGAAGCGCTCCGCCTGCTCCAGAGCCAGCTTGCTCCCAGCCTCGTTCGCGGCAAGGAGCGCGTATCTGAACGCGCTTTCACGCAGACGCTCAACCTCGTCAGGATCCGGGCGAGCCTCGCTCGAGATCGCTCGGTGCGCATGTTCGTAGTGATGCGCGAGCAACTCGGCGAACTCGCGCTCCCGATCCCCGGTCTGTCGCTCGATCCATTCCGCTACACGGGCATGCGCCCTGGCCCGATCGCGCCGGGGCAGGCTCTCGTAAGCGACGTCCTTGATCAGGATGTGCCGGAACGAGAACTGACGTTCGCCGACGATCGAGGAGCCGGTGCGCGCATGGACGAGACCCCGGTCCTCGAGTCGCCGCAGGACCTCGTCGAGCTCGACCGGATCCATACCGGGCTCGAGGAGGGACCCGACGGCGCCGTTCCAGAACGTTCGGCCGACGACGGAGGCCGACTGCAGGACCCGCTTCTCGATCGGCGTCAGCAGATCGATCCGCGCCGCGAGGACACCTTGAACGGTGTCGGGGATCTCGAGGTCCTCAGCGCTCGCAGGCTCATCCAACAACCGCTGCACGATCTCCTCCAGGAAGAACGGGTTGCCGCCCGCGCGCTCGAGGATCTGGGCGCGGAGATCGTTCGAGAGGGCACCGCCCTCCACGAGCAGATCGAGGAGCTCCGATGAATCGTTCGTGGACAGCGGCTCGAGCAGCAAGCTCGAATGGTTCCACCGCCCGCCGCCCCAATCGGGGCGGCGGGCCGTGAGCTCGGGCCGCGCCGGACACAGGAACAACAGCGGCCCCTCGCTCCGGTCGGCCACGTCCTCCAGCAGATCCAGCAACGCCGGGTCGGCCCAGTGGATGTCTTCGATGGTGACGATCACCGGCCCGGATCCCGCCAATGCCGAGAAGAACGAGCGCCATGCGCGGTGGAGGTCGTCGCGGACGGCTCGCGGATCCGAGGTCTCGAGCGACACGTCCGGATCTTCCAGACCGATCGTGTAGGCGAGGGCAGCACGCGCCCGCGCCGGGTCGGCGGAGACGTCCGGGGTGATCAGTTGGTCCCCGACCTTCCCGACCTTCTCGACGGCGAGCTCCGGCGGATCCGTGTCGAGGATGCCGGCCTGCGCTTTGAGGATCTCCCCGAGCGGCCAGTACGTGACGCCCTCCCCGTACGAGAGGCAGCGCCCGTTGATCAAGAGCGGCGGCCGCGCCAGTCCCATCGACCAGCTCGCGAACTCCTCGACGAGCCGTGTCTTGCCGACGCCGGCGTCTCCGTAGACGGTGACCAGTTGCGGCCGCCGATCAGCGGCGCACCGGTCGAACACGCTCCTCACCATCGTGAGCTCGGCCATCCGTCCGACCATCGGCGTGCGGTAGAGGCGAGCGTCGGTCCGCTGCGCCGTCCTCGGCTCGGCCACGTCCTCGTCGAGCAACTCGTATGCGCGGACCGCCTCATGCTTCCCCTTCAGCGTTAGCTCACCCAGCTCCCTGAACGAGACATCGCGCGCGGCCCGGACCGTTCGCTCGCCAACCAAGATCTGACCGGAATCGGCCCCCTGCTCCAGTCGGGCGGCGACGTTCACCGCATCCCCGGTGACGAACCCTTCTCCCGGACCGGGGATCGCGCGAGCAACGACCACGCCCGTGTTGACGCCGATACGCATCGCCAGGCGGATCGCGTGCACGTCCTCGAGCGAACGGTTCAGGCGATCGAGGCCACGTCGCATCCGCAAGGCAGCTCGGAGCGCCCTCGTCGGGTCGTCCTCGTGCGCGGTCGGCACGCCGAAGACCGCGACGACCGCGTCGCCGATGAACTTCTCGACGATCCCGCCTTCGGCCTCGATCTCCCGGCGCATCGCCGCGAAGAACGAATCGAGGACGTCGCGCAGCCGCTCCGGGTCGAGCTGCTCGCCCAGCGCGGTCGAGCCGGCGACGTCGGCGAACAGGATCGTCACCCGCTTCCGCTCCTCGCCGGGTGAAAGGGGCTCCGCCACCCGATGCCCGCACGCGGGGCAGAACGTCACTCCCTGCGGAAGATCGGCACCGCAATGCTCGCACGTCGCGAGCGCCGCGCCGCACCGCACACAGAAGCTCGCCGTCGCCGTGTTCTCTGCACCGCACGTCGAGCAGGTCCTCACATCGCGAGTCTAGGGACCCCTCGTGTGGTTTTCCTAGGGCGCCCGGCGCTGACCGCGGCCTCGGTCGATAGTGCGGAAGCGTCTTATGATGCCGAACCTATGCCGGATCAGGCGCGCACCGGATCTGACCCTCGAGGCGGCGAAGACCAACAGCTCTCGGGAACCGCGCTGCCGCCCGGGACGCCCGCCCCCGATTTCTCCCTTCCTTCGACAGTGGACGGACCCCTCGGGCCGCGAGACCGCCGGGGTCGCCCGCTGATCCTGGTGTTCTATCCGGCGGACTGGAGCCCGGTGTGCACCGACCAACTGGCCCTGTACCAGGAGGTCATGCCCGAGTTCGAGAGGCACGACGCTGCGCTGTTCGGGCTATCGGTCGATGGACCCTGGAGTCACCTGGCCTTCGCGAAGGACCGACACCTGCGATTCCCGTTGTTGGCCGACTTCGAGCCCAAGGGGGAGGTGGCGCGAACGTACGGCGTCTATCGGGCGCAGGACGGAACCAGTGAGCGCGCGCTCTTCGTGATCGATCCGGCTGGCGTCGTGAGCTGGAGCTACGTCTCTCCGACCGAGGTGAACCCGGGGGCGGACGGCATCTTGCTGGCGCTGGAAGATCTGGCGGCGAAAGGGGTCGCACGATGAGAGCCACGCGATGGGAGTCACGCTTGATCCTGCCGGTGTCGCAGGAGCGGGATCACATCCAGGGGCCGGCGGATGCGCCGGTGACCCTCGTGGAGTACGGCGACTATCAGTGCCCCTACTGCGGGGAGGCCTACCCGATCGTCAAGCAGATCCAGCAACGGATGGGAGACCAGCTGCGGTTCGCGTTCCGCAACTTCCCGATCAGTACCGCGCATCCGCATGCCGAGCACGCGGCGGAGGCGGCTGAGGCCGCCGCTACCCAGGACCGGTTCTGGGAGATGCACGACCACCTCTACGAGAACCAGCAACATCTGCAGGTCGACGACCTCCGTTCCTACGCTCGTGCGCTCGAGCTCGATCTCGACCTGTTCGAGAAGGAGCTCGCGGAGCATGTTCATGCGGGCCGGGTCCACGAGGATTTCCTCAGCGGCGTCCGCAGCGGTGTGAACGGGACGCCCACCTTCTTCATCAACGGGATGCGCCACGACGACTCCTACGACTTCGAGACGTTGCTGGCTGCGCTCCACGGTGCGGCAGGGATCCGCACGAGGAGCTGAGATGGAGGACCTGGAACCGCAGGACGCGGACGAGTCGGACGAGCAAGAGGCCGAGATCATGCGGGCGGATCACGCGTTCGCGACGGAGTCGGTCGGCACGACCGCCGAAGAAGCCCTGGAAGGCGAGACGCTGGACCAGCGCCTCGCCGAGGAGCGGCCGGAGCGGCCCGGCACCCAGGAGGTCCTGTCGGTCATCGATGAAGGGTTCTCCGACGACGAAGACGAGCTGGTCGGCGAGGCGGTGCTCGAGCGGGACGAGTTCGCGTCGCCCGAGGAGGCCGCGGTCACGGAGCGGGATCGCGCCCCCGGCGTCACGGACCACGCCGATCCGCATCCGGACTAGGGTGGCACCCAGAGTTCAAGAGTCGTTCGCCCGGCGTTATCCCCGGGGAGAGAGCCTGCGGAGCGATGAAGAAACGCACAGGGGGACGGGCCGCGAGCGTTCGGATCGGACTGGCGCTCGCCACGCTTCTGCTATCGCTGGCGACGTGGCCGGGGTCGGTCGCGAGCGCTCAAGTGTCTCCTTCGCCATCCAGTTCGGCATCACCGTCGGAACCGACGCCCACGCCGTCCGCCCAGCCCACGCCAACGCCTTCCGCCGAGCCCACCCCCACGCCCTCGGATCCGGCTCCCTCGGCCTCGACGACGTCGACGCCGACCGCCGGACCGATCGTCGCGCCCCCGTTCTCGCCGCTCCCGTGGAGACCGACGATCCGCCTAGCTGTCGGGCGAAGCGAGCGGGCCTCTCACGATTGGCTCACTCGCGCCGAGGGTAGAGGCCGCAAACACCGTCGCTCGTGGAAGGGCTGGGCTCCGGACCCACGATGGGGCACGTACGGAACCGCCATCCTCGACCGAGCAGCCGAACGCGCTCGGAAGAAGGGGTGGGATCCACGAAGGATAGCGAACCTGATCTACGCGCCGTTCTTGGTGATGGGTCCCGCGACCTGGTCGGACAGCTGGGGGGCCCCGCGGTTCGCGGGCGGATACCACCCCCATCACGGGCAGGACATCCTCTGCCGTTACGGGGCGCCGATCCTGGCCGTCCAAGGCGGGATCGTTCGGTTCGGCGCGGATCCGCTGGGTGGCCGGGAAGCGTTCCTCGAGCGGAAGGACGGATCGTACTGGTACTACGCGCACCTCAAGTCCTACGCGACCGGTCTCGCGAGCGGTGATCGAGTCAAGACGGGGCGGATCCTCGGACGTTGCGGAGTGAGTGGTGACGCGACCGTCCCGCACGTCCACTTCGCGCTCTTCACCGCCGAGCACGTCGCGGTCGACCCGATGCGCGCACTGATCGCCTGGCTCCGGCGGGCGCAGAAGAGCCTCCCCGGCATGCGGCATCACACGGAGCGTCGTCCCGTCCCCGCGCTCATCCTCCCGACGCCGAGGGAACCGGTGAACCTCGCGGGCACCACCCTGTACGCGGAAGGGACGGTGGGCTCGGCCGGCGCCGGATCGATCTCACCCCGACAACGCGCCATGGGCGTGGCCGGCGTGATGGTGCTCTCCTGTCCGATCGCGGTTGGGCTCGCCCGTCGTCGCAAGCAACGAGCGCCGGAACGAAGCCCGGCGGAGCCGTAGCCAGGCATCTCGTCCCTTGTCAGAGGCGTTCGGTCGCCGGACCATGACCTCATGGCGATGGGTGGGAACGTCATCCAGCGAAGCGACGAGGCGATCATGGGCTGGCGCACTTGGAACCTTTCCGATGACGCCTCGGCTCCTCGCCTCCTACCGGCCGGGTCCGGCGTGGATGATGCGTGGCAGCCACTGCAGGCGATGACCGCTCGATGCGGCGTGCCATCCATCCTGAAACTCGGCCGGCGCCGGCATGACGCGCCGGACATCGACTGCCGCTGCGGGATCTACGCGAGCCGCTCCCTGGAGGCCACGGAGCGCCCGAGACCCGCGTGGCCGCCGCCGTGCGTGGTCGGCACCGTCGCCCTGTGGGGAACGGTGATCGAGCACGAACGCGGCTGGCGGGGCCATTCCGCCTACCCCGCGAGGCTGAGACTGGTCTGCTCCATGTGCGCCTGGTTCGAGCCTGGACCGGGGACACCGACGTCCGTCCACGCGTTCTCGGGGTGCTTCTATGCGCTGTGCGACGTGCATCGTGGCGGGATCCAGATCCCCGACGGACGGCGGACGCGACCGACCGGTATCGATCCGAAGATGCTCCAAGCACGTCTGCTCGACGCGTACGCGGTCGATCTGGTGCCGACCGACGCGGTCCTTTCGCTCTTCCGGAGACGACGCACGCCGGAGCCTCCTGCGTACGTCCCCTCGATCCGCGTCGTCCCGTTCGATCAGGACGCTCGATGAGCGCGGGGACGTTTCCTTCGCCCCATGACGGGCAAAGCAGCCGGTGAGGTGCAAGCAGGTGCGCGGCGCCGCGACGCAGGGGAGTGAGGTCGATGCTTGAGGAGTTCAGGAAGTTCGTCACGCGAGGCAACCTCGTGGAGCTCGCGGTGGCCTTCATCATGGGTCTCGCCTTCGCCGCCGTGGTGACGGCGTTCGTGAACGTCGTCCTCAGCCTCATCGCGGCGATCTTCGGGTCGAGCGTGACCTTCGATCAGCTGACGTTCACGCTGAACGGTACGCCGATCCCGTACGGGATGCTCCTGACGGCGATCGTGAGCTTCTTGATCGTCGCCTGGGTGCTCTTCCTGCTCGTGAAGGAGTATCAGCGACTGGATCCGCCGCCCGAGCCGACGGAGACGAAGTCCTGTGACTACTGCAGGACGGATATCCCGATCGCCGCGGTTCGCTGTCCCAACTGCACGAGCCAGCTGGTCACGGCGACGTCATGAACGATCATCTGCGGCCGCGGTCGTCGCCGCAGCCCACGACCTGACGAAATCGGCGGGCCGGTAGTTCAGGATCTGCTCCCGGTGGATCCCGGCGAGCGCGGCGGTCGCCATCCCGAACGGCAGGAACTCGAGCTCGTTCGCGGAATGCGCGTCGCTTCCGATCGAGAACCAGTGAACTCCCTCCGATCGTGCGACCCTGGCCATCTCCACGTTCAGATCCTGCCGCCACACCGTCGCGTCCAGCTCGAGCGCTTTGCCCAGGCGTGCCGCTTCCGCGAACACCCGCCGCCAGTCAGCGACGAGGCCGACGCGCCTTCCGTACATCCTGGCCTTCGGGTGGGCGAGGACGTGCAACCGCGGCTGTCGGAGCGCGGCGAGGTAGCGCTCGGTCTCGTCCGTGGTTGAGCGTAGCTTCGAGTGGAACGCTCCGAGCACCAGATCGAGGCTCGCGAGTGACGGCTCGTCCATGTCGATGGTTCCGTCGGGGAACACGTCGACCTCGATCGACCGGAGGACGCGGAAGGGATCGCCCGCATCCTCGAACGCGCGATCGATCGCCTCGATCGCCTGGCCCTGCTCGGCGAGCTCGTCGGGTGTCATGCCGTTCGCGATCGTGAGCGCCTGCGAATGGTCGGTGATCGCCATGTAGGGCCTGCCGAGGGATCTCGCCGCCTCGACCATGTCCGGGAGCGGCAGGCCTCCGTCGCTGAAGGTGGTGTGCACCTGCAGATCGGCGCACGGATCGGCTTCCCATCGCGGGTCGGCGTCGAGCGTCCGCCGGACCTCGGCGTACGTGAGGAAACCCCGTCGCGTTTCGTCGGGTTCGGGCAGCGGGGGCGGCTCGTCGAGCCATCCCTGGATCGTCTCCGCGACCCATGGTCCGACGGCCCGGAGCTCGGTCGATGAGCGGCCGGCCTCGGCTAGCTCGCTCGCCTCGTCGGGCCAGAACCTCGCCGCCCTCGAGGCTCGCTCCAACGCCCGTCGTCGGTGGCCCGCCTCGCCCCTCGCAGCGAGGAACAACAGTTCGCCGATGTCGGCGTTGGTCAACACCCCGCCGGGCCTCCGGTTCGTGGTTCAGAAGCTGGAGCCCGGGGTAAGCCCCCGTCAGAACGAGGGAAGGAGACTGAGATGGGCGTCATCCTCACGATCGCACTCGTGGTACTCGTCGTGGCGGTCGCACTGTGGTTCTTGCGTCGCGCTTGATGGCGCGGGAGGCCGTCTCGATCATCTCACCAGGCGGGGTCAGGGACCGAAGGGTCCCTGACCCCGCCGATTGATGGCCGTGTCGGGGGGCCGATCCATCTCGACGAGGCTCCGGAACGTGGCTCGTCGCGTCGACGCGAGCCAGGAGCGACGGCCATGGATGGCGTTCCCGATCGCGGTCGCGCGCAAGTTCGGAGACGATCGTGGTTCGTCGCTCGCAGCGCTGATCTCCTACTACACGTTCTTCTCGCTGTTCCCGCTGCTCGTGGTCCTCGCGACGGTGACAGGCTTCTTCATCAGGGATCATCCCGACCGCCAAGCAGCGTTGATCCATTCGGCGCTCGCGCAGTTCCCCGTGGTCGGTGCGAACATCGAGGGGAACGTGCACGCCCTGAACGGGAACCTCCTCACCTTGGGGCTCGGCATCGCGGGGTGTCTGTGGGCAGGAGCCGCCGTCTCGGATGCGTTTCGCACGGCGATGGATGACATCAGGGACGTCCCTCGCCACCATCGGGCCCCGATGTGGCGAGGACGCTTGTTCGGCCTCGCGTGGCTCCTCGTGTTCGTGATCGGTGTGGTCGGCACCGGCACGCTCTTGTCGATCGCGACGTCCCACGGGATGGCCCTCCGCGCGGCGGGACTGGTCCTGACGATCGCCATCGACGTCGCCGTCGTTGCCACGGCGTTCCGTCTCCTGCCGAGCGACGGCCCCTCGTGGAGCGAAGTCCTCCCGGGCGCGATCCTGGCGGGCCTCCTGTGGGCTGTTCTGCAGACCGCAGGCTCGTGGATCGTCACCCGTCAGATCCAAGGCGCGAGCGACGTCTACGGGTTCTTCGCCCTCGTCATCGGGCTCTTGTCCTGGGTGTACCTGACCGCTGAGACGATCCTGATCGGGGCGGAAACGAACGTCGTCCTCCGGCGGAGACTCTGGCCTCGGAGCCTCGTTCCGCCGCCCCCCACGCGAGCCGATCTCGCGGTTGAACAGCAAGCCCGGGAAGAGCACGCGCTGGCCGGCGACCGGTTGGACGCCGAGGCGCGCTGAGCTTTCAACGGAAGACCAGGCTGACCAGCGCAACGACCAGCAGCACCGACCCGAGCAGACCGGCCCCCCACAGTGCCTCTGCCCAGAGGTCCGGTGTTTCCTCGGGAGGTCCCTCGCTTCGATCCACGATGTTCACCCCCTCTCCAGCGATCTTCGGCTACCTGGCAGCGTTGGGAGGCGAACGACCGAGTCAGGTCGTCGCTTCCAATGCTTCCTTGCGCGCGGTCATCCGGTCGCCCAGGTCGGCCAGTTCGTCGTCGCCGAGCGCGCGCCGAGCTTTCTCGAACATATCCCGCTCTTCCTCTTCGATGTGATGCTCGAGGTTCTCCTTCATGACCGTGAACTTGGCGGTCCAGGTCTCATCGCTCACCGGAAGGTGGAGCATCTCGCCCATCACCTCGTCGACGACGTGATGCTCCTCATAGCCCTCCAAAGCGATGTCTCGGGTCTTGGGATGCTCCTTGAGCGCCGGATAGAGGAACTCTTCCTCGATCGCCTCGTGGATCTCGAGGTCGTGCTTCAGTTGCGAGAACACTGCCTCGCGAGTCTTGACCGCTCGCTCGGTGCTCTCGTCGAGCTCGGAGAGCATCTTCTTGACCTTGGCGTGGTCCTCCTTCAGCAACTTCAGTGCGTCCATCGTTCGGGCTCCCTCTCATCCAGCGCGGTTGGAACGGTTGCAGGACCGATACCCAGCGGGAGGCGCGATAACCCTGGTGGTGCATGGTTCGCCGATGTCACGGGAGGGTAAGGACAACGCTTGCAACGATCCACCGACCATCGGAGGCCTCGTTGAGCCTTTCAACGAACACGAAGCGCCCGGCCTCCGACTCTCGGTCGGGGGCGGTTCAGTCGTGGGAAGGTCACTGGCCTCCCCTCGCCTACTGGGTGAAGGTCGTCGCGATCGTGGTGGCGACGTTCTGGATCATGATGGGCATCAAGGCCGTCGCAGAGATCCTCCTATTGGTGGCGGTTTCGCTGGTCCTGGCCGTCGGGATGGACCCGCTGATCGTGTGGCTGTCCGCGAAGGCGGGTATCTCACGCGGCCGCGTCGTGTTGGTCCTCGCAGCGGCCTTCGGTGCGATCGTGATCCTGTTCCTGGTCCTGGTGGTGCCCGCGGCGATCCGGCAGCTCGGGAACCTTTCGAACGATCTCCCCGCGTACCTCTCCCGCATCCAGTCAGAAGGCGGGTGGGCGGGCAACTTCCTTCAGCGAACGCAGGGGATCGCGAAGGCCCAGGCCTTCCTGCAAGGGTTGCCCGATCGTCTGGGCAGCTCCTTCGGGACGGTCCTCGGGATCGCGGGCAGGGTGGGGACGGCCATCCTCGGCATCGCGACGGTCTTCGTCCTGACGGGGTACTTCATGGCGGCGCTGCCGCGGCTGCGTGAGCGGGCGACGGTGCTCTTACGGCCCGAGGTTCGCGAACGCGCCGAGCCGGTGATCGAGCTCGCACTCGTTCGGATCGGCGGCTACGTCGCCGGGAACGCGATCACGTCCGGCATCTGCGCGCTCGCCGTGACGATCGGCCTGATCGTGCTCCGCGTCCCATTCGCGATCCCTCTGGGGATCTGGGCCGGTTTCGCCGATCTCATCCCGATGGTCGGATCCTACGCGGGGGCGATCCCGGCGATCGTCATCGCGTTCTTCGTCTCGCCGATGACCGGGCTCCTGACCGCCGTGTTCTTCGTCGCGTACCAGCAGTTCGAGAACTACGTCTTGGTGCCGCGGGTCATGAGGAACGCCGTTCACCTTTCGATGGCGGCGGTGATCGTCAGCACGTTGATCGGTGCGACGCTGGCAGGGTTGGCGGGCGCCTTGCTCGCGTTGCCGGTCGCAGCGACGATCAAGGTGCTCGTCATCGAGATCTGGCTCAAGGATCGCGCGAGGGAAGGAGACGCTCTCGCGCGCAAGAACCTGCGCGAGATCCAGCGACAAGAGGGCGCCTAGGCACCTTCGTTCAGGCCGCTGACGACGCCGCCCGGAGTGCGACGGGCCTGGGTAGGCACCTTTCTTGTGGACCGCTTTCGCGAGCGCGCTGCGCTGTTGTCCGGGTTGTGAACCGCGTGAGACACTCCCTCGGCGCTGGGCGGACCCACGGTGCTCTCGACGCCACCCTAGCTGCGCCCGAGCCAGGAGACCCGATGCACGCTCGTCCAGGACACATCCTCATCGTTGATGACGATCCGCTGAACCGCCGTCTCCTTGCGAAGAACCTCGACAGCGACGGCCATCGGACGATGGACGTCGACAACGGGTTCGCCGCCCTGACCGCGATCGGAACCGGCCAACCAGACCTCGTTCTCCTCGATATCCAGATGCCCGGACTCGACGGGATCGAGGTGCTGGAGCGGATCAAGACCGACCCTGCGATGCGCCACATCCCGGTCATCATGATCTCGGGGATCGAGGACAACGAGAGCGTCGTGCGGTGCCTCGAAGCCGGCGCCGACGACTTCCTCCCCAAGCCGTTCGATCCGGCCATCCTCCGCGCCCGGATCGGCGCGGGGTTGAACCGGAAACGACTGACCGATCTCGAACAGGACCGCGTGCGGGACGTCTTCGCGCGTTTCCTCCCCGAGCCCATCGTTGCCGAGATGCTGACGCGGAGCGACGGGCGAGCCTCGATCGCGCCGGTACGGCTCTACGCGACGGTGATGTTCGTTGACCTCCGAGGGTTCACCACGTTCGCGGATACCGCGCCGACCGAGCAGATCGTCTCGGTCCTGAACCGCTACCAAGCGACGATGGGCGACGCGGTCCTCGACCACGGCGGGACCGTCGTCGACTATCTCGGCGACGGGCTGATGGCCGCCTTCGGAGCTCCGATCGAGACGGTCGACCACGCCGATCGCGCGATCGCGGCCGCTCGCGACATGGCCTATGAGCGTCTCGACGACTTCAACGGATGGCTCCGAGCCGAGGGGGTCGAGGAAGGGTTCGGGATGGGGATCGGGCTCAACTCGGGGCGCGTGATGTCGGGAACGTTCGGCTCGGATCGCCGGATCGACTACGCGGTGATCGGCGACACGACCAACACGGCGGCCCGGATCCAAGACCTCACGAAGCAGACGGGCAACTCGATCCTGCTCGCCGATCAGACGAGGACGAACATGACCGGCTCCACGGATGACCTCGTGTTCGTCGACGAGTTCGACATCCGAGGGAAGCAGTCCCGGATCAAGCTGTGGACCGCGGACGAGCCGAAGGAGCCGCCGACGTGACGGGCGGAGACTTTCCGGACGATGTAGAGGTACTCCGAGAGCGGGTCGGCGAGCTCGAGTCCCGCGAGGCCGAGCATCAGCGGTCCGAGAAGGTCCAGGCACTCCTCTATCGGATCGCCGAGACGGCGAGCGCCGCGCAGGATATGCAGGACTTCTACGCCGAGATCCATCGGATCGTCGGCGAGCTGATGTTCGCGGAGAACTTCTACGTCGTCCTCTACGACGAAGACCGTCGGATGATGAACTGGCCATTCGGCGTCGACACCGCGGGTGACACCTTCGCCGGGCCGAACGTCTGGGAACCGATGGGAACCGGCGAGTCTCGAGGCCTCACCTCGTACCTCCTGCGGAAGGGGACTCCCTTGCTGCTCGCGCAGTCGGAGATAGATGAACTCGTCGCCCTCGGCGAGTTCAGCTACGTCGGGGTGCGAGGCGTCGATTGGCTCGGCGTGCCGCTGCGCTCGGAAGGCCGAACGGTCGGAGCGATGGTCGTCCAGAGCTATGCGGGAGACCCTCCCCACACCGAGCACGACAAGGACCTCTTGACCTTCGTCGCGAGTCACGTCGGCTCAGCCCTCAGCAGGGCCCGGGCGATCGAGGAGACCCGCCAGCGGAGCGCCGAGCTCGCGCTCGTGAACGACGTCCAGCGAGGGCTCGCAGAGCGGCTCGACATGCAGGCGATGTACGACCTGGTCGGCGACCGGATCCAAGAGATCTTCGATGCCCAGGTCGTGGACATCGGGATCGTCGACGCATCGTCTGGGTTTATCCGCTTCCCCTACACGATCGAGCGAGGGGTTCGCTTCCCCGACGAGCCGATCCAGGTCATCGGCCTGCGGCGCGTTGCCCTCGCATCACGCGAGCCGGTCGTCGTCAACGAGGACATCGAGAGGATCTCAACCGAGGCGGGGCAACCGTTCGTGCTCGCCGGCGAACCGCCCAAGTCGTCCGTCTTCGTACCCCTCGTCGTCGGTGACCAGGCCAAAGGCGTTATCTCGCTCCAGAACCTCGACCGGGAGCACGCGTTCAGCGATGCCGACGTGCGTTTGCTGACCACCCTCGCCGGGAGCCTGAGCGTGGCCCTCGAGAACGCTCGTCTGTTCGAGGAGACGCGTCAGCGGAACGCTGAGCTGGTCCTCATCAACGATGTGCAACGGGGGCTCGCGGAGAACCTCGACATGCAAGCGATGTACGACCTCGTCGGCGATCGCCTGCAAGAGATCTTCGATGCGCAGGTGCTCGATATCGGCGTGCTCGACCCCGAGGCGGGGGTGATCCGCTACCCGTACACGCTCGAGCGGGGGGTGCGGCTTCCCGATGAGCCGACTCCGATCGTGGCCGGGCCTGGCGCCCATGTGCTCGAGACTCGTCAACCGCTGTTGATCAACGACCGGTTCGCCGAGCGCGTCGCCGAGCTTGGCGGTGGGTTCGTCCAAGGTGAACCGCCCTTATCCGCGGTGTACGTGCCGCTCGTGATCGGCGGTGCGGCGACCGGCAGGATCTCGCTGCAGAACCTGGACCGCGAACGCGCGTTCAGCGAGGCGGACGTGCGCCTGCTAACGACGCTCGCCGGCAGCCTGAGCGTCGCGCTGGAGAACGCTCGGCTGTTCGAGGAGACGCGGCAAAGGAACGCAGAGCTCGCACTGATCAACGACGTGCAGCGGGGGCTCGCTGAGAACCTCGACGCCCAGGCGATGTACGACCTCGTCGGGGACCGGATCCAGGAGATCTTCGACGCCCAGGTCGTCGACATCGCGCTCCTCGAAGGGGCATCGAAGGAGGTGATGTTCCCGTACGTGATCGAACGGGGGACACGCCTCCAGGAGGCGCCGATCGAACTGATCGGCCATCGCCGCATCGCTGTCGAAACGCGCGAACCGGTGGTCATCAACGAGGATCTCATCGGCAGGAGCGCCGCAGTGGGTCAACCGGCGGTGCTGTCCGGCGAGGTGCCGAAGTCGGCGGTCTTCGTTCCGCTGCTCGTCGGCGATCGGGCTATCGGCCTCATCTCGCTCCAGAACCTCGACCGTGAGCACGCGTTCGGCCAAGCCGACGTCCGTTTGTTGATGACGCTCGCGGGCAGCCTCAGCGTGGCCCTTGAGAATGCTCGCCTGTTCGAGGAGACCCGGCAGCGGAACGCCGAGCTGGGCCTGATCAACGATGTCCAGCGCGGCTTGGCGGAGAACCTTGAGATGCAGGCGATGTACGACCTCGTCGGCCAGCGGATCAACGAGATCTTCGATGTTCAAACGGTGGACATCGGGGTCGTCGATCACGACGCCGGGAGGATCTGGTTCCCCTACTCGATCGAACGCGGGGTTCGCTTGATCGACCACCCGATCGAGATCATGGGGTTCCGGAAGATCGCCCTGGAGACCCGCGAGCCCGTTGTCATCAATGAAGACATGGAGCGCAGGTGTCTCGAGGCGGGCAATCCGCTCGCGATCGCCGGCGAGCCGTCCCGTTCCTCCGTCTTCGTTCCGCTCTTGGTGGGCAATCGGGGGACCGGGGTCATCTCCCTCCACAACCTGGACCGGGAGAACGCCTTCAGCGAAGCCGACGTGCGGCTGCTCATGACGATCGCGGGGAGCCTGAACGTCGCACTCGAGAATGCCCGCCTCTTCGAGGAAACCCGCCGCCGCGCCGCCGAGCTCATGATCGTCAACAGCGTGGGTCAGGCGATCGCTGACCAGCTGGATCTTGACGCGCTGATCGAGCGCCTCGGCGACCAGCTTCGCGAGGTCTTCGTCGCCAACATCGTGTACATCGCGCTCCACGACGAGACGAGCGATGTGATCGAGTTCGTCTACTACAACGAGAACGGGCAGCGCGACCCACAGCGGACGCTTCAATTCGGCGAGGGCCTCACATCTCGCATCCTGATCGAACGCCAGCCGTTGCTCCTCAACCGCGCGGAGGCCTTCGAAGAGGTCGGCATCGAGATGGTCGGAACGCCCGCGAAGTCGTACCTGGGCGTTCCGATCCTCGTCGAGGGACGGGCGATCGGCGTGATCAGCGTCCAGAGCACGCAGCAGACCGGTCGGTTCGGAGAGAGCGACACGAGGCTCGTCTCGACCATCGCCGCCAACGTAGGCGCCGCGATCCAGAACGCGCGTCTGTACCGCGAGACCCAGCGCAGGGCGAGCGAGATGGCCGCACTCGCCGACCTCGGACGCGAAGTTGGTGGGATGCTCGACCTCGACGCCGTCCTGAATCGCATCACCGAGCGCGCGCGTGAGCTGCTCGAGGCCGATACGAGCGCGGTCTTCCTCGAACAGGAACCCGGGACGTTCGTGCCCATCGTCGCGCTCGGCGGTCTCGCGGAACTCATCATGGCCGATACGATCCAGCTGGGCGAAGGCATCATCGGCGACCTGGCGAACCGGGCGGTTGCGGAGGCGATCAACGACACGGCCAACGATGAGCGCGCGGTGGAGATCCCCGGCGAAGAGGACAACCCGGAGGAACGGCTCCTGGCGGCTCCGCTGCTCGCCCGTGGTCGCGTGATCGGGATGATGGCCGTCTGGCGTTCAGGTCCCAGTGACCGGTTCACGGACGCCGACCTGAACTTCCTCGTCGGCCTGTCGCACCAGGCAGCGATCGCGATCGAGAACGCACGACTGTTCCGGGAGGCGCAGGCCGCGCGTCAAGTGGCCGAAGAAGCGAACGAAGCGAAGAGCGCGTTCCTCGCTGCGACCAGCCATGAGATCAGGACGCCGATGAACGCGATCATCGGGATGAGCGGCCTGCTGCTCGAGACACCGCTCGATGCGGAGCAGCGCGACTACGCGGCCACGGTTGCGAACAGCGGCGAGGCCTTGCTCGCGATCATCAACGACATCCTCGACTTCTCGAAGATCGAGGCCGGACGGATGGAGCTCGAGCGAGCCCCGTTCGATCTTCGCGCCTGTATCGAGTCGGTGGTCGACCTGATCGGCCCGGTCGCCGCCAAGAAGGGGCTCGAGGTCGCGTACGACATCGAGCCCGGCACGCCCGAGACGGCCGTGGGGGATGTCAGCCGGCTCCGGCAGATCCTGCTCAACCTGCTCAACAACGCCGTGAAGTTCACCGAGACCGGTGAGATCGTCTTGGCCGCGGCCGCCGGGAGTTCCACGGAGCCCGGCACCGTCGGGTACCACCTGACGGTGCGCGACACCGGGATCGGGATCCCTCCCGATCGCGCGGACCGGCTCTTCGAGTCATTCAGCCAGGTGGACGTCTCGACGAGCCGCCGATACGGCGGCACCGGTCTCGGGCTCGCGATCAGCCGGCGCCTCGCGGAGCTCATGGGCGGAACGATCTGGGTGGAGAGCGCCGGTGTGCCCGGCCGGGGCAGCACGTTCCACGTCACGATCGAGGCTGGGGAGACGGCGATGACGCCGACCGCGCTTCGCCGCGACGGGTCGTTCGCCGATCGCCGTGCCCTCGTCGTCGACGACAACGAGACGAACCGCCGCCTGATGACGGCGATCCTCGGCGCGTGGGGGATGCAATCGGTCGTCGTCCCCGACGCCGAACAGGCGCTGGCAACGCTGCAGAGCGGGCGGATCGACGTTGCCGTGCTCGACATGCTGATGCCGGGGATGGACGGGCTCGACCTCGCCGCGAACATCCACCGGCGCCTGCCGGGCCTGCCGATCGTCTTGGCGTCCTCGGTGAGCCAACACGACGTGGCCGCGGATCCGCGATGGTCCACGTCCCACATCGGCGCGGTCGTGACGAAGCCCATCAAGGCATCCCCCCTGCATGCCGCGGTGGCCACGGTCCTCGGAACCACGCTGGAGGACGCCGCTGAAGGGGCGGCGAGCTCGCTCGACGAGGAGCTGGCATCGAGACACCCGCTTCGGATCCTCCTCGCCGAGGACAACGTCGTGAACCAGAAGCTCGCGATCCGCTTGTTGGAGAAGCTCGGATATCGAGCGGACATCGCGGGGAACGGTCTCGAGGCGCTCGAGGCCCTCGAGCGCCAG
>Ga0157378_10001882_pt1 | contig 18837 bp, 22 predicted proteins | sample M65metaG_FD_115309 | JGI IMG/M metagenome (GOLD analysis project Ga0157378, IMG submission 115309) | Miscanthus rhizosphere microbial communities from Kellogg Biological Station, Michigan, USA - M6-5 metaG | ecosystem: Host-associated > Plants > Roots > Rhizosphere > Soil | place: USA: Michigan...
AAGGACCTGTCACATCGATGTGCCCGGCGTCGGCCATCCAGCTCCATCCCCACGTGACCGTGGTGATCGACGAAGCCGCCGCGGCAGAGTTGACCCTGGCGGAGTACTACCGCGACACGTTCGAGGGCAAGCCACTCTGGCAGTCGAGCTAGTGCCGGCTACGTCGCCGGGCACGCCTTCATCGCCGCGCTGACGACGACTTCGCCGGAGGAACCCTGCGCGGGATCCTTCGGCCCGGCCACGACCTCGCGTGTGACAGTCAGCAGGGGGAAGTCGGCGACATCGACGCCCGCCCACCCGGTGGCGTCTTCGAGGTCGTGATAGGTGCCGATCGGGACCAATTGAGTGCCGGCGCAGTTCTTCAGCCAACCCTCGTAGAACTCGTCGCCTTCACGACGCGGCAGACCGGGGACGGAGAAGTTGATGCGCACTCCTGAGTCGACGGAGGTGATGTCGGCCTTGCCGCTGACACCCGGGGCCAGATCCGTGCCGGTGACGGCGACGCTGGCGTCGGCGTGCTCTTGATCGCGGGTGACGACGAGCACCACGGCCGCGGCGGCGGCCGCGCCGACCGCGGCGGCGGCGAACCGCGCCGGCCATGGATTCCGGCGCTTCATCGGCACGACGACGCGACGATCCTCGGCGATCCCTGCGGCGACGCGATCCTCGAGCTGTGCGCTCGGTTCCTCCCACAGAGACGGGTCGTGAAGGAGCGCGACGATGTCGGGTTCCAGAAACGCGCCGTCTTCGTTGCTGTCCACCGTCACCTCCTCGCCTGGTTGGTACTGATCACTACGTCATCCATCGTCGATCGGTTCCCGCAGATGTTTGAGCCGATGGGCCAGATGTTGGTGAGCGCGGGAGGACCGCGACTTCACCGTACCCAACGGCACTCCCAGTTTCTCGGCGATCTCGGTGTGGGTGTGGCCCTGCAGGTGCTGCAGTCGCACCACCTCCCGCTCGTCGGGCGGCAGTTCGTCGATGGCGGCACGCACCTGCCAGGTCTCCCACACGGCCTCTTCCGACGGCGGCATGGTGACGAGGGCGGGATCGTCGACGCTGGCCACCTCCAGTGACGTCGACGGACGCCGGCTCTCGCCGCGTTGCAGATCGATGGCGACGCGGCGAGTGATGGTGGCAAGCCACGGGGCCATGTCGCGTTCGGGATCGAAGGTCGATGACGCCCGCCACGCCTGCAGGAACGCCTGCTGCGTGGCATCCTCGGCGAGCTGCCGATCGTTGAGGATTCGATAGGCGACCGTGTACACGAGGCGGCCGTAGTGGCGGTAGAGAGCGCGCACCGCGTCGTCCTTGCCGGCGCGGAACCCCTCCACGACGTCACGATCGAGCACGGCATCGGGCACGCCCCGATTGTTGCAGGGTCACGCCACCCACTCGTCAATGGTTAGGCGTGCTCAGGTGCTTCTCGAACCAGTGATGGGCGTACGGCTCGTCGTTGAACGCGGCGACCTCCCGGTAGCCGGCCGAGCGGTACAGGGCGATTGCCTCGGTGAGGTTGCGGTTCGTCTCGAGGTGAACGGTGGTGACGCCACGGAAGAATGCCTCCTGTTCGAGCTCGCGGAGCATCCGACGACCGACGCCCAGCCCGCGAGCGGTCGCCGAGACCCACATCCGCTTCAACTCCGCCGGCGCGTCGTCGTGGAACTTCAGCGCACCGCAGCCGATCGGCTCGCCGCGCAGCCGAGCCACGAGGAACAGCCCTGCCGGCTCGACCAGTTCGTCGGCCGTCGCCGAGATCCCGCGGTCGGGGTCGAAGCCGGCGTCGAACCGGTTCCCGAGCTCGGCGAAGTACGAGCGGAGGCAGAACAACGCGTCGGCAGTGGTCGGATCCTCGACATCGACCACCACGGACGACGCGGTGAGCAACCGATCGACCGTGCGCATCGCCGCGACCAGTGCAGCCCGGCGTTCGTCGTCGAGAGGTTCGAGGATCGACGACGCCAGTTCGTCGCTGAGGTCGTCGAGCACGGCGCGCTCGGCGCGGCCTGCCGGCGTCAACCGCACAACTCGGACGCGCTGGTCGAACGGATCCTGCGTGACCGTGATCAGCTCCTCGGCCTCCAGCTTCCGCAGCAGCCGGCTCAGATATCCGGAATCCAGTTCCAACCGGCTGCGCAGGGTGCGGGCATCGGTGCCGGTGTCGGCGATCTCCCACAGCACGCGCGACGCCCCGAGAGGTCGCGACCTGGCCAGGTACTGCTCGTCGAGTGCGCCGATGCGGTGGGTCACGGTGCGGTTGAACTGACGGACCGCTCCGATGAGATCGCGTTCCATTCCTCTGACTTTAGTCAGAGGAATCACCCGACAGAAATATGTGAATGCCCTGTCACCCGAAGGCCCTCGGTCGTCGTCTGTATCAGCGTGACTGACCTCGTTGAAGCCGTAGAGACCCGATCCGAGTTGCCGACCCGACGCACCCGGGTTTGGCCGATACTCATAGCCGGCCCGTTCGCCGGATTGGCACTGGGGGTCGGCGCCCGCGTGTGGATGCGACTGATCTCCGACAAGCCGGAGTTCTCGTGGAGCGGGACGATCTTCATTCTCGTCGGCTTCACCATCTTCGGCGTGGCCCAGTCGATCGCCATCGCCACCCGTCGCCGAGCCCGTCGACGGTGGACGTTGACGATTGCCCGAGTGGTCGGGGTCATCGGGTTGCTCCCGCTCTTCGTCGGCGCCGGCAGCGTGATGTTGCCGACGGTCGTCGCCGGTGGGTTGGCGTACGCCCGCACGGACTGGAACAGGAGCCTTCGTGTGGTGTGCCTCGCTGTCGCCATGTTGCCCGTGTTGTTCGTGACGAAGGACCTGGTCGGCTCGTTCGGTTGGTCGCTGCACACCTTGGTCGGGTTCGTTGGTCTGCTCGCCGTCTACGGCACGATCGTCGTCGCCGCGAGGTCGACATTCGCCCCGCAGCTCGACGGCTGGCGTCTCCCACGCTGGGCCAAGGTCATCATTCTGATGATGATCTGCGTGCCGGTACTGATGCTCATGGCCGGCAGAGTCTTCACGTAGGCGGCTCCGTCGGCCCGGACTGCGGCCCAGATGGCGATGTGGATCCGGGCGCCGGCTCGACACGTAGGATCCACGTTCCCTGGCCGAGCGGAGGGGCCTCGGTCGGTGGGCGATCGTCGAGGTGCCTGCTCGACAACATCTGGCCGATCACCGGCAGGGCCACGACGTTCGCGGCGTGGAGGATCCCCATGATCAGCAGGATCCCACCGACACGGGCGACCTCGTCTTTCAGCTGGTTACCGGTCGAGACACGCCAGTCGAAGGGCGCCACGAAGGTGACCGTGAACAGGACGAACGCCGTGAAGATCAGATAGTACGCCACGTCGGTCAGCACGAGGTAGCTCTTGCCTGTTCGCGGATTCGCCCGGAACACGTCGGCCGCATACGAACGCCCGAATCGCTTGATGAACGGGCCGAGGCCGATCGCCAGGGCAACCAGCACGATGTTCGTGATCAATTCGATGACCCACCAAGGCATGTCGAAACTCCTGTTGTCGATGTACGAAAGGGCGAGTGCCAACACGATGTTGGCGATGATGAATGCGGCGATGCCGCCGGCGAGCTTCCACCTGAACCGGCGCCGGGCACGCGCCTCGTCGAGCGACCGCGTCACCCGGGCGAACAGGTCCGGGTTCTCGTGCACGGAGGCGCGGGCATCGGCGAAGGCGTCGATCAGCCGTTGTTCCAACGCGAGATCGGTCACTGCTCGCTCAACGTCCGGTCCAGCGCCGACATGGCGCGTTGCAGGTGCGTCTTGACCGAGTTGGCCGAGACGCCGAGCGTCTCCGCGATCCGATCGATCGACAGCTCTTCGAAGTAGCGCAGGGTGATGCAATCACGTTGACGTGTGGGCAGACGACGAACCGCCTCCAGCACCCGCAAGTGCTCCTCCGAACGCACCAGCTGATCGGTCGCGTCCGGCGAGACATCGACCTCACGCCCACTCGTCGCGCGATGGCGTAGCGATACGAGGCCGCGCCGGTTGTGATCACGGGCGAGATTCAGCACGATCGATCGCAGATACGCCGGAGCGCGTTCGGCCGCGTCGATGCGTCCCGCGTTGCGGGCGAGGCGCAGGAACGCCTCTTGGACGATGTCTTCAGCCGCATCTCGGTCGTCGACGAACAACCGCGCCAGGCGCACCAGCGAGCGACCTTCGGTGAGGAAGAGCCGAACTACGAGCTCCTCCGCCTCGACGCTGATCGACTCACCCTCGAGTCTCGCCGCGTCGATCGCCGTCATCAGCGGCGCCAGCATCATGGAGCACAGCATTCCACCACCCACGGACAGACTCGGACAGGCGAAACCTGTCGCCGCCGACGCGGCCCTCGCCTCCATGTTGTGACAGACGAATGCCGCGGCCGCCCGGGTGACGTGACAGCAAGAAATTCCTGCTGTCGCCCGATGGGACCTGACGTTCGTCTGTCCTCACGTGGCATGTGAAGACCAGATCTCCTCTGTGGCCGCGGCTACGCCGTCGGTCGACGACAAGACGCGACGGTTTTTCGAGGTGATGCGCGCCCTGGTCGTCGGCGGAATATTCGGCGGCGCCCTCCTGATCGGGGTCGGTAGCCGGGTAGCAATGCTGATCCTGCGAGTCACGTCGCCGGACAACGTCCACGGCGTGAAGAGCGACGACGGATTCGTCATCGGCCGCGTCACACTGGCGGGGACGTACAACCTGATGCTGATCGGCGCCTCGTTCGGCATCATCGGGGCGGGCGCCTACTTGATGGTCAGGAGGTGGTTGATCGGCCCGCTCTGGTTCCGACGTCTCACGACGGCTCTTGCGGCGGGCGCGGTGGTCGGATCGATGCTGATCCACGCGGACGGCGTCGACTTCTCCCGCCTGGGGCCGACGTGGTTTGCGATCGGCCTCTTCATCGCGTTGCCCGCGGTGTTCGGTTGGTTCATAGGGTCCGTCGTCGACAACGTCACGCGCCAGGGGTCCTGGACGTCGACCGGCCGTACGCGATGGGTGCTTCCCCTCGTGCTGATCGCGTTGTTTCCGTTGACGGTGGTGGTTGTGATGTTCGCTGCGCCGATCGTCGGCGTGTGGGTGGTGGTCAGCGATTTCGGAGTTGTGCAGCGAGTTCGACGATCGGCACCTCACGCTCTGGTGATCCGAGCCATGTGGCTGAGTGTCGCCCTCGTCGGGTTGGTGGCCGTCGTCGGCGACGCCCACGCCGTGGTCACTCGTCGGTGATCCCCGACGCTGCGTCCAACGTGACGACGTGACACGATCACAGGACACGACGAGCACGCGAGGAAGAAGAGGACATCACATGAGCAAGCCAACGTTCGGCATCTTCGACCACATCGAAGACATTCCGGGCACGCCGACTCCGCAGCTGTTCAAGGATCGGCTCGACCTCATCAAGATGGCGGACGACGCCGGATTCGCCGGCTTTCACCTCGCCGAACACCACGGCTCCGATCTGTGCATGGCGCCCAACCAAGAGGTGTTCATCGCCGCCGCCTCCCAGATCACCAAGAACATTCGGCTCGGGCCGATGGTGAAGTTGCTGCCACTGCACCATCCCATTCAGATCATCGAGGACCTGTGTGTGGTCGACAACCTCACCAATGGCCGCGTCGACTTCGGTGTGGGCCGCGGCGTTGCGCCGATCGAGCACTACTGGATGGGCGGCAACTGGCCCGAGTCCCGCGACGTGTTCGTCGACGTGTTGGGGATCATCTGCGACGCGTTCGCCACGGGTGAGATCAGCAGCGAGAACTCCAAGTTCTACGACTTCCCGACCATTCCGTTGTCGACGAAGCCGGTCCAGAACCCGATTCCGTTCTGGTATCCGGGCAGCCCGGTCACCGCCGGCCGTCACGGCATGAACCTGATGTGGCCGGGTCCCATCGACAAGGCGTCGTACGACATCTACGTCGAGAACTGGATGGCGCACAAGGGCGACACGCACCGCGTCGAAGGCCCCGACGCCGTGCCGCGTGTCGGTTGCACGATGTTGCTGGCGATCGCCCCGAAGGAGGACGAGGCACTGGAGATCGTCCGCCGCGGCATGTCCGGGCTGATGCGTCGCACCCAGAACGTGCACAAGCACGATCACCTCGTGCTGTCGGAGGAGGAGTGCGACGCCGCGCTGAATCCGCTGCGGGGCATCGTCGCCCACATGGAAGACGCGATCCGGTTCGGCGCCGGCACCGCCGAGCAGATCAAGGACCGCTTCGCGGCCATCCTCGAGCCCGGCCTCACCGACTACCTGGTGTTGCAGCTGCCGGTCGGCGACATGACGCTCGACGAGGCCAAGAGCACCATGGACATCTTCTGCAGCGACGTCAAGCCGGCACTCGAATCGATCGGATGACGAGACGCCGGTGACAACCGCGGCGTACGTCGAGCGGGCCGGCTTGCAGGTCGGTGTCGAGCTCGCCGAGTTCCTCGACAGTGAGGCACTGCCGATCACGGCTGTCGAGGCCGACACGTTCTGGCAGGGGCTCGCCGCGCTGATCCGCGACTTCTCGCCGCGCAACTCGGACCTGCTCGAGACGCGAGTCGCGCTCCAGGCCGCCATCGACAAGTGGCACCGCGACCGTGCCGGGGAACCGCACGACTCGGCCGGGTATCGGGCGATGCTCGAAGACATCGGCTACCTCGTCCCGGTCGGTCCGTCGTTCACGATCGACACGGTGTGCGACGACCGAGAGATCACCACGATCGCCGGCCCACAGCTCGTCGTGCCGGTGACCAACGCCCGATACGCGATCAATGCTGCGAACGCACTTTGGGGCTCGCTGTACGACGCGCTGTACGGCACCGATGCGCTGGGCGACACAGCAGAACCGGGCCCGTACGACCCTGCGCGAGGAGCCCGGGTCATCGCCTGGGCGCGGCGGTTCCTCGACGAGTGCATTCCGCTGCGATCGGTCGATGGTCACGCCCGTTCGCACACCGATGTCGTCGCCTACGCCGTCGTCGGTGGATCACTCGTCACGACGTTCGACGACGGCGACAACGGAGGAACCGTCGAACCCGTCCTCGCCGGGTACACGGGCCCGGCACACCAGCCGACGTCGATCCTGCTCGACCACCACAGCCTCGGCATCGAGCTGGTCATCGACCACGAGCATCCGATCGGCTCGACCGACAAGGCCGGTGTCGCCGACGTGATCCTCGAGTCCGCCGTGACGTCGATCATGGACTTCGAGGACTCGATCGCCGCCGTCGACAGTGCCGACAAGGCGCTCGCCTATCACAACTGGCTCGGCCTCACGGCCGGGACCTTGACGGAACAAGTGACGAAGAACGATCGCACGTTCACCCGAACCCTGTCCGGCGACAAGAGCTACACGGCGCCGGAAGGAGGTTCGACGGTTCGTCGAGGCCGAGCGCTGATGCTGGTGCGCAACGTCGGACACCTCATGACGACTCCGGCGGTGCTCGACGCGGACGGAAGGCCCGTGTTCGAGGGTCTCCTCGATGCGATGGTCACGGTGCTGTGCGCGCTGCCCACGCTCGACGCGCAACGCCGCGGTTCGGTGTACGTCGTCAAACCGAAGATGCACGGCCCGGCCGAGGTGGCGTTCACGAACGACGTGTTCACGCGCGTCGAAACAGTGCTCGGCCTCTTCCCGAACACCGTGAAGGTCGGCATCATGGACGAGGAGCGGCGCACGACACTGAACCTCATGGAGTGCATCCGCGCCGCCAAGTCGCGTGTCGCGTTCATCAACACCGGCTTCCTCGACCGCACCGGCGACGAGATCCACACCTCGATGCACGCAGGTCCCATGGTCCGCAAGACCGACATGAGGGGCCAGCACTGGATCAAGGCCTACGAGGACTGGAACGTCGACACCGGAATCGCGTGCGGGCTGCCCGGCCGCGCCCAGATCGGCAAGGGCATGTGGGCTGCGCCCGACCTGATGGCCGACATGCTCGTCCAGAAGATCAACCACCCACTTGCCGGCGCCAATTGCGCCTGGGTCCCCTCACCGAGCGCGGCCACGCTCCACGCGACGCACTACCACCGGGTCGACGTTCGCGCCCGCCAGCAAGAGCTGGCCGACGAACTGGCCGGCCGCGGACCGCGTGCCACGCTGGACGACCTGCTGCGCATTCCCGTCGTCGACGAGCCGGCTTGGACGGAGCCCGAAATCCAGGCCGAGGTGGAGAACAACGCCCAGGGCATTCTCGGCTACGTGGTGCGCTGGGTCGACCAGGGTGTCGGATGCTCGAAGGTGCCCGACATCCACGACGTCGGCTTGATGGAAGACCGCGCCACGTGCCGCATCTCGTCGCAGCACATCGCCAACTGGTTGCTCCATGGTGTCGTCGCCCGCGACGACGTGAGTGCGGCGATGCGCAAGATGGCGGTGATCGTCGATCGCCAGAACGCCGGTGACCCCGCGTACACACCGATGTCGCCGGGCTTCGACGGTTCAGCGTTCCGTGCGGCGTGCGATCTGGTGTTCAGCGGTGTGGAGCAACCGTCGGGATACACCGAGCCGGTCTTGCATGCCCGTCGACTGGAACGCAAGGGCGAGGGCGTCTAGGCGTTTGCTCAGCTCCTGGTCGGGGTACTTCCGGCTGCAACGAAAGGAGACGCACCATGAAGGCAACCCTTCTTTGGGTGATCGCCGCGATTCTCGTGATCGTCGGCATCGTCCAACTGTTCCAGGGTCAGATTCTGCTCGGGATCATCCTGATCATCGCCGGCTGCCTGGTCGGCCCCGGCGGCTATTCGCTTTTCAGCCGCACCTGACTCTGCTCAATCGTCGAGGCGCAACTGGCCTGAGAGGCCACTGATCTCGACGAGCCTGGTGATGCCGGGGGTCGGGTGAGCGATGATCAATTCGCCACCCGCCTCCCGGGCCCGGGCAGCAACGTCGATGAGCACTCGCAGCCCGCTCGAGTCCATGAACGACACATCGGCGACGTCGACCACGACGTCACCGTCGGGCAGTTGCACCAAGGCGGTTGCCAGGTCGGGGGCCGTATGAGCGTCGATCTCACCCGCCAACTTCCAGCCTGTCGATGTTGTTGCGATCTCCAGTTGGGCGCCGAGTTCTGACACGCCCGACAAGTTAGCCCTTTCGTGGTCGAACAATGCACCCGGGAACAGCGTCTCATCCGTTCGGGTGACACGTCGCCCGAACGACGTCACTCGGAGTGGTTGGATTCCATCCACTGCCGCATTTTCTCGAACGATGCCCGCAGCAGACGTGAGACCTGCATCTGCGACACGCCGACTGCAGCCGCGATCTGCTCTTGGGACAATTGCTCGTAGAAGCGGAGCCGTACGATCTCGCGCTCGCGCTCCGGGAGGCGGGCAAGCAGGCTGTCGACGATTTCGACATCCATCGCCCGCTCGTAGCCGGCTTCCTCCGACGCCAGCGCGTCGATTCGATCGAGCGGTGTGTCTGCGTCGCCGTCGGCGCCGGTCGAGTGGATCGTGCCGACGTGGTAGGCCGAGGTCGCTGCCAGACCACGGAGCACCTCGTCGCGGTCGAGGCCGAGATATGCGGCGATCTCGTCGACCGACGGCGAGCGGCCTTCCTTCTGGACGAGTTCGTCGGTGGCTCGCCGCACGGAAAGGTGCAGCTCCTTTGCCGAGCGCGGCACCCGCACCGCCCAGCTGTGGTCGCGGAAATGCCGCTTGAGCTCGCCCTCGATGGTGCTGCCGGCGAAGGCGGCGAAGCGCACGCCGTAGTTCGGGTCGAAGCGATCGATGGCCTTCACCAAGCCCAACATCGCCACCTGGCGGAGATCCTCCTCGGTGCCGCCCGGCCGGCTGAACCGTTTGGCGATGTGCGCGGCCAAACCCATGTGACGCTCGACGAGGCGATTGCGCACAGCTCGACTGCGGTTTTCGGCGAACTCGAAGAACAGTTCGAGGTCGTCGAGATCGCTGTCAGGTTCGGAATCGTCGCGATGGTCCGTCATGGTCTCACCGGCACGCTACCCCGCGATGAATTCAGGCCGAAGCCGCTGGCGCAGGCGCGTTCAGCGCAACGTCGCTGTAACCACGATCTCCCCGGGGCTGGGCCGCTGAACGCGGACGTTCTCGGAGAGCTGATCGACGACGAGCAGACCACGGCCGGTCTCGGCGAGAACGCTCGTCGGCCCCCACAACGCGCGAGGCGGAGGGCCACCGTTGGATCCGTGACTGATCAACGCGATCGAGACCGATTCGTCGGAGTCGATGACCACTCGCACCGTGTAGGGCGTGCCGGGTGCCGCTTGCACTGCGTTCGACGCCAATTCGCTGACGACCAACTCGGCCCGTTCACGGAGCTCGGGCCCCAGATGGCGCGCGGTGAGCCACTCGCCCACCTCGGACCGAGCCTGTCGCAGCGTCTCGGTCGACCCGCGATACTCACGGAGGAGGACGAGCTGCGAATCCATCGCACGCGGGCTCATCATGCACCGACACTCCGAACCATTCCTGATGGAGGCGAGGTGATTCCTCCGCCGAGTTGTCCGGGATGCATTTGGCGTGAGGTGGGAGGCAACACGTTGTACCGGGCTGCTTGCAGCGCGGCTTGGGCGCGGTTCCTCACACCAAGCTTGCTGTAGAGGCGGCGCACGTAGGTCTTCACGGTGTCGACCGACAAGAACAGCTCCTTGCCGATCTCTGCATTGCTCATGCCGTAGGCGATGAGCGCGAGCACTTCCTGCTCGCGCACCGACAACGCGCTGTGATCCCAGGTCTGCCGACCTCGATGAATGTTGGCGAACCCGATTCGCTCACCCCGAGCGACTCGTTCGATGACATCCACCAGCGACTCTCCGGTTTGCGACTTGAGGACCACACCCGACACTCCGGCTTCCTCGGCCAGGGCCAGGAACTCGGCGGCCGCGTCCCACGTGTACAACAGGACGTGCTTGACCATCCCGCTTTCGACCATCTGCCGGGCCCGGTCGATCGAGTGACGTCGACTGGCGAACGTGTCGAACAACGCCACGTCCACACGACACTCCGGCTCCGACATCACGTCGACCTCGACGATCTGAACACGGTCGGAGTAAGGGGCCAACATGGCCGCAAGCCCGTGGACGATGATCTCGTAATCGTTGACAAGTGCGACTTTCACTGCATCGCCAGTGGCCATACGACCGGTCTACCCTGGACCGGGGACGACCAAACAGGCGTCACGCTGTAGCGTTCCCTCCGATGGCCGCCCAACCCGATGCACCTACGAGCGACGATCACTTCGAGGTGATCGTGCCCCTACGCACGAAATATGCCTCGACGGTTCGCATGATTGCTGCGTCGCTCGGCGCCGACGCAGGCTTCACGGTCGACGAGATCGACGATCTCCGCCTGGCATTGGACGAGGTGTTCTCGCTGCTCGCGGACCGTCACGCCGGTGAACGAGTCCGTACGACGTTCCGTGTCGACGGGCGCCAGGTCAGTGCCGCACTCATGCTGGAATCGAGCGGTATCGACGTCGAACCCGACGAGCTGGCAGCCAACATCTTGCGTTCGGTGGTGGACCGCTTCGAGTTCAGCGAGCGTGCCGTGACGCTGACCAAGGTGGCCTCCGAAACCTGAGGCCGACGGCGGGCAGGGGTGATTAGAGGCTCGCGGCACGGGGTACAACAGTCGCCACGTGAGCTGCCGCGTCTGGACGCACAGGCGCGGCAGCAACAGAAGAAAGCGAGATCGAAATGTCGAATGCACTCGCAGATATGTCGAGCACATTGAAGACCGCCGTGGAGTCGAGCGCCAGCACCTTGGCCGACCTTGTCGACGAGGCACGGTCGCGGATCGAGGATCTACCGCCGCTCGCCGGTCAACGTCATCGCCGCAATCGCCGGCGTGTTGCTCCGTTCGTCGTGTTCGGGTTGCTCGCGGTGGTCGTCTGGATGATGACGCAGCGCGGCCGGCGTCATGACGTCGACCCGGTCGATCAGTCGAGCGTTCGCCACCGGTGATCGGCTGACAGCGAGTCGTCGGCATCCAATTCGTTGCGACGAATCACCAACAGGGCGACGTCGTCGTCGGGGTCGTAGTCCTTCGTCATCTCCTCGAGCAACGCGGCGCACATCGCCTGCGGTGACAGGTCGCGGACCTGCTCGATGGTCTTGCCGAGCCGACGCAACCCGTCGTCGATGCCTTCGCCCCTGCGCTCGACCAGTCCGTCGGTGAACATCACGATGACATCGCCGGGGTCGAACATCACGTCGGCGGCCACGCCGCGGTTGTCGGGCGACTGGAATCCGAGCAGCGCTCGGCGCCCCTCCTCCAGCAACAGCGCAGGCTTGCAGGCGGGCACCAGCACTGACGGAACATGCCCGGCGCTGGCGTATCTCGCCGGCCCGTCGGGTTCGAAGAGGAAGTAGGCCACCGACGCGCCGATCGTGTCGGCACCTTGAACCGCGAACAGGTCGACGGCCGCGATCGCCCGGCTGGGGTCGGGATCGTTGGCGACGGCGGTGGCAATCGATGCCCGCAACTGGCCCATCGCTGCGGCAGCGACCAAGCCGTGGCCCACCGCGTCGCCGACGACAGTGACCACGCGTCCACCGCCGGCATCGAGGACCTGATACCAGTCTCCGCCGATCGCCAGGCCCGACGCCGGCCGATAGCTGGCGGCGACGTCGATCCACCGCGGAGTGCGTGGCAGCGCCGGCATGAGGCGTCGCTGGAATGTCAGGGCGATGTCGCGGTCGCGTTCGTACAGAGAAGCGCGCTCCAACGCGCCTGCACATCGCGACCCGAGCGTGACGAGCATCGACAGGTTCTCCGGCGAGAACTCGCGATAGTCGTTGAACGTGAAGACGAGAACGCCGCTGGTGCGATTGAGGATCCGCAGCGGGATGCTGAGCGCCATTCGGATGTCCGGCTCGCGATCGAACTCGCTGACGACGACGGAGCCCTTCTCGACCGACTGGGCGGCGACGTCGAGTTCGGCCTGCCGCGTCGATTCGCTCGATGTGCCCATGGCCTCCGAGACGACGAGGTCGCCGTCCTCGCTGAGCATGAACAACACTCCGCCGTCGGCGCCGAGGCCGGACGAGCCGTAGGCCAACGCGGCATGAACGATCTTGCCGCTCGTGGCGGCCGCGGCGATCCGACCGCTGAACTGCTGGAGAGTGTCGAGCGCGGCCCGACCGCGTGCTTGACGCTCGAACAGAACCGCACTGTTCAAGGCCGCCCCGACACGAGCGGCCACCTCGTCGAGCAACTCGAGTTCAGCTGGGTCGAATGCCGGCTGGCCCTCGCACCGCACAAGCTGGAGAGCTCCGAGGATGCCGAGCGCGCCGGTGAGCGGCAGCGTCAGGACATGTCGCAGCCCGATCTTGTCCAGCACGTCGCCGCCCGGAAGCGCGGCGAACGAGGCCGGATCGATGTCGGTGATCAACTCCCGCCGACCGGTGCTGATGACCCGCGCCGCGCCGAACGGAGCTTCGGGGTCGTACGGAAAGTCGCGCTGGACCTGCTCGGCGAACGCCACTTTCGCTGGGTCGGCGTGGGCCGCTGTGATGGATGGGCGGTCACGGCGCCTGTCGATCGAGATCACCACGGAGCACCACTCGGCGAGTTCGGGCACGACCGACTCCGTCACGCGCTTCACGATCTCCTCGGCGTCGACGGAGTTGGCCAGCACATCGTTGACCTTGGCGAGATACGTGGCGCGCTCGAGTTGACGTCGCTCCAACTCGAACAGCCGAGTTCTCTCCTCCATCTGGCGATGTCGGTCGTCGACGTCGATGGCGAGCCCGTAGGCGCCGGCCACCTCGTCGGTGTCCGCGTCGACGATGACGTCGCCGATCCCCTCGATCCAGTGGATGGTGCCATCGGGCCATGGAGACCGGTGGTCGAATCGGAACGGCTCGCGTGCCTCGAGTCCCGCCGCGAGCGCTGACTGCACCATCTCGCGATCGCGTTCATCGACGCGGTCCAGCCAGTCGTCGAAGGTGCCGTGGAACTCCTTCGCCTCCAGACCGAACAGCATCGCCACGTTGGCGTCCCATCGAATGGTGCCGGCCGCACGATCCCACGACCACTCCCCCATTCGGCCGGTCGCGAGCGCCGCCTTCAGTCGGTCGACTCGTCGCACGATGCGCATCGAGTCGGCCAGTTGGACCTCGCGTGCGTGGCGGGTCGACGCGACCTTGACGGCAAGCGCACCGCCCACCACGACGCTCAGCATTCCTACCCAGTGCCGGCGAGAGAGGGCGATGTCGTCGGCCCAACCGAGCCAGACTGCGTTGATGGTCGAGATGCAGGCGACGGCGATCGTGCCGCGACGTGTGCCGCCGGCCGCGATCAGCGATGGGAGCACCAGCAACCCGATGAGCACGAGGGAATCCGAGCTTGCGTCGACGATGACGATGACTGCACATGCGACCAGCCCGGCAGCGACGTACGAACGCTGGAACTCTCGCTCGACGATGTCGTCAGTCCCCACAACGCAATGATGGCAAGCTCAGGGCTGCACCGCCACCATCGAGCGGCCTATTCGGCGGGCGCGACATCCGTGCGTTCGATGATGGTTTCGACGACTCGTTCCTCGATCGGATTCTCCTCGCGCTCTTTGGCCTCGGCCAACTGCTCGACTTCGACCCGCGCCGCCTGCCAGGCCGACCAGTGGCCGGAGACCAGTGCCCACAACGAGAGCGCAGACACATAGGCGACGCTGCTGAGCAAACCGAACATGATGGAGACCGGGATCATCAGGATCCAGAAGATGGTCAGCCATCCGTTGACCCGCCGCATGAACACCGGATCACCCTGTACCGAGGCCCAGAGAGATTTGATGACAGTCATGGCTGCGCCATACCCGATAGCCCGCAGCGACAAACTCGGGCGAGAGCAGCGCGCCGCGTGCGGTCAGGTCGTCGAGCCGTACATCAGGGAGCCGGGCGTCGTCAGGACTTCGCCGGTCTCCAGCCACGTCTTCAAGCCGGACAGGATCATCGGCCAACCGCCGTAGAGCTGATCGTTGGCGCCCTCACGCAGTTGGTCGTGGGTGACGAGCAGCCGGCACGAGTCGCCGACCGGCTCGATCTCCCAGGTGACGCGCGAGGTGCCCTCGCTCTTCACGTCCTCACCCCACAGCGCGACCATGCTCTGCACGAGGCGTCGCGGCGGATCGACCTCCAGGTTCTCGCCCTCGCCGAGCACCATCCCGGGTGCGCCGGGGTTCGTCATCTCGAAGTGCCCTCCGGGCCGCCAATCCGACGTGATGGTGTTGCCGAACTGGAACTTGCGACGGACCTCCGGATCCGTGATCGCATGCCAGAGACGCTCGGGTGTGGTGCGGATGTAGATCTCGAAGACCTTCTCCATTTCGTTCTCCATTCTGTGCTTGAGGCCGAGGAGCGCGACGGTCCACGGTTCGGTGTACTTGCTGACCCATCGATCGTGGATGACACGGATCGGGATCGGATTGAGGAAGTGGAGCTTTTCGCGACCGCGCCGCTTGGTGACCACGAGCCCTGCCTTCTCCAACAGGTCGAGGTGCTTCATCACGCCGATCCGCGTCATCGAGAAACGCTCGGTGAGCGCGGTCAGCGTCTGCCCGTCCTCGCGGAAGAGGTCGTCGAGCAGACTTCGCCTGGTCGGATCGGCAAGCGCTTTGAACACGATGTCCACGTGGGAACTATATGTAACTATTTAGTTACTTGTCAATGCTCAGAGCCAAACTTTCGAGGGCCCGTGCAGGTCAGCTGTCGGCCTGGTCCTTGACGAGGTCGAGGGCCAGGCTGTTCATGCAGTACCGCTGCCCGGTGGGTGCCGGGCCGTCGGGGAACAGGTGGCCGAGATGCGAACCACAGCGTTTGCAGCGCACCTCGGTTCGGATCATCCCGTGGGTGCGGTCCTCGATCAGCTCGACGGCGTCAGCGGCCTTGGTCTGGAAGAAGCTCGGCCAGCCGCTGCCCGATTCGAACTTGGCGGTCGAGTCGAACAGTTCGGCGCCGCATGCCGCGCAGTGGTACGTGCCGTCGGAATGCTCGTTGACGTACTTCCCGCTCCACGGGCGTTCCGTGCCGGCGCGGCGGAGCACTTCGTACTGTTCGGGACTCAGGGATGCGCGCCATTCGGCGTCGCTTCGTTCGATCTCAGCCATACCGCCAGGCTAAACCAGACCGCTCACCATGTGACCTCGTCGCAGCCGTGGTGGTTGTCGGGCTCGACCTGCAACGTGGCGTGAGTGATCCCGTGGCGATCGGCGAGCAGCTGCCGCGCCTGATCGAGCACGGCATGCGAGTCGGTACCGACCGACACCATCAGGTGTGCGGTCGCCACGTCCATCTCCGACGTCAGGGTCCACACGTGGATGTCGTGCACGTCGACCACTCCGGAGATCGCAGCCAGCTCTGCGCGCAACGCGGTCATGTCGAGGCGGGCGGGTGCAGCCTGCAACAACACGTTCAGTGCTTCGTGGCCGAGCCGCCACGCACGCGGAAGGATGAACACACCGATCACTGCGCCGATGACGGGGTCGACCCACGTCCACCCGGTGATGCCCCAGACGATCGCGGCGACGATCACACCGACCGAGCCGAGCGTGTCGGACACCACCTCGAGATAGGCGCCGCGCACGTTGAGGCTGTCCTTCGCACCGCTTCGCAGAAGCGCGAAGGCCGCCAGGTTGACGACCAGTCCGATCACACCGACGACCAGCACCGGGCCTGACGCAATGTCCGGGGCGTCGTTGATACGCCGCACGGCCTCGAACAACACGTAGCCGGCCACGGCGAACAGCAGCATCGCGTTGAACAACGCGGCGAGGATCTCCAATCGGTACAAGCCGAAGGTCCGTTGCGGATGAGAGCGCGCGTTGGACGCAGCCTGGATCGCCGCCAACGCCATGCCGAGCCCCAGCGCGTCGGTGGCCATGTGCCCGGCGTCGGACAGCAGCGCCAGCGAGTCGGTGACCAGTCCGACCACGACCTGCACCACCGAGAACGTGACGATCAGAGCAAACGAGATCACCAACGGCTTGACGTGGCGGGCGCCCGCCCTGAACGCGGCAGCTCCGTGGTTGTGATCGTGACCGTGCGCCTCGTTCACGAGGCCACCCTATTCGTAGCGCACACTTTGGCGGTCGAGCTCCTTGTGGATCGAGACCACGTCGGTGGCGGCGACCTCCGCGCCGGAGTGGACGGACAGCGCGGCGGCGATGCCCGCCCCCTGTCCGAGGACCGCACAGCACGACATGTTGCGGGTCGACGCGTGCGAGATCCGGTCGCCACCGCTCGACCGCCCGGCCACCAACAGGTTGCGCACACCCTTCGGTACGAGGTTGCGGAACGGGATCTGGAAGTAGCGGCCCGTGGTCGGGAGAATCAGGATCCCGTATCCGTCGATGAACTCCGGATAGATGCCGATCGCGTCGTCGAAGCGCGCCTGTTCGCGCACGTCGTGCTCGGTCATGTTGTACAACGCGTCGATCTTGCGGGTGTCACGAATGCCGAGCGTCATCCCGAAGTTGCGCAATCGTGCCCCGCTGCAACCCGGCGTGTAACGCCGCAACGCCTCGATCGCGTGCATCGCCTGCCGGCGTCCTTCGATCTCGCCGCGGGTGAGGTCGTCGGGGTCCGTGCCGTCGATCCCGTCCATGTGGACGAGGTTCATGTAAGTGAGTTCGCCCGTCTCGTGAATCGCACCCCACGTGCCGGCCAACGTGGCCAACGTGGGCGGCAGCAATCCGTCCTTGATGGCCTGCTCGAACGGCCGCTTGAGGAACGGCGAGAACATGTCGTCCTCCTTGCCGCCCGTCTCGATGTTCCATTCGCCTCCACCGGCCCAGTCCTTGTACGTCTGCGGATCGGCCTTGACTCCCTCGATGAACGCCTTCTTGTCGACACCCGCCAGATGGAACATCACCGACGCGGCCATCATCTGTTCGCGAGGGGTGTGGAAGGTCGGGGCTCCGGCCCGAAAGGCAATGTCGGCATCGCCCGTCGCATCGATGACCCGTGCGGCGAGGATCGCCTCGCGCCCGGCCTTCGACTCCGTGATGATGCCGGTGATCGTGTCGCCGTCCATGATCGGCGCGGCGAAGGTGCGATGGAGCATGCCGCGAATGCCCGCTTCCTCCACGAGCGTGTCGGCGACCAACTTGAAGCCCTCGCTGTCGAGTTCGAGCGACAGCGACTGGCTCTCCTGCACGGCGGCACCCATCTCGTGGGCCCGGGTCTCGAATTCCCGACCGATGCCGTTGGCCTCGACGGTGTCCTCGTGTCGGTACCACGCCATGCCTTCGACTCCAACGGCGGTGATGTTGCCGCCGAAGCAGCCGAACCTCTCGACGAGCGTCACCTCGACACCCGCACGTGCCGCGGCGAGCGCCGCCGCGAGGCCCGCGGGGCCCGACCCGACCACCAAGACGTCGGTTTCGTGGATGACGTCGATCTGACGCGCCGGTTCCGTGATGGTCCTGGTAGTCACCACGTCAGTATCGCGGGTTCGCAATGTTGCCTGCGCCCACCTGTTGGGGAGCGTTCATGCCTCGTTCACCGTGCGTTCACTCGTCCAACCCTTCCGCTTCAACTTCGACTCCTACGGTGACCGCCGTTGTTCATCCTCAACCGTGCAACAAACACCAAGGAGACACACGACGTGAACACCGTTAGACGGCGACTCGCAATCGCCGGCATCATCTCGCTCTCGCTCGTCGCGGCGGCGTGTGGCAGCGACAGCAATTCGTCGAGCTCCACTGCCGCACTGACCACAGCGGCGGCGGCCACCCCGACGACGGAAGCAGCGGCCACGACAACGGCGGGCGAGGCCGCCACCACGACGGCAGCGGCACCGACCGACACGGCGGCGAGCACTGATGTCGACTTCTCCGCGTTGAAGGGCAGCCTCATCGCCAGTG
>Ga0157378_10001883_pt1 | contig 18828 bp, 14 predicted proteins | sample M65metaG_FD_115309 | JGI IMG/M metagenome (GOLD analysis project Ga0157378, IMG submission 115309) | Miscanthus rhizosphere microbial communities from Kellogg Biological Station, Michigan, USA - M6-5 metaG | ecosystem: Host-associated > Plants > Roots > Rhizosphere > Soil | place: USA: Michigan...
CTTGCCGACCTTGGCGAAGAGCTGGAACGGCGTCTGGTTGTAATACTTCGACCAGTTCGTCTGCAGAAACTCGTGCTCGGGAAAATTCTTCTTCTGCCACGCCACCAGGGCATCGTGATGCTTTGGTGTGATCGTTTCGGTCGTGTAGGCTGCCAAGGATCCTCCTGAGAAAACTGCCGGTGCGGTTGACGTTCGCAACGCCCGGGGACACCGCTCCATTCTCGCCCCATCGGTGCGATAATTCCGCGGCGCGGCGGATTGTAAGCGGTTCCGCGGCCGCGTGGAAGATCGATGGAAATCCCCCGGTTGCAGCCAACGCCGACACGCCAATGCAGACGCTGACGCTGGTTCATTCCGAGAGCTTTCCGATCGGACAATATGCCGATGCCCTGCGGCAGGAATCGATCTCTCTCCACCCCCTCGCCAGCCTCGACGAGTTGAAGCCGGATGGCGCGTCGCTTCGCGTGATCCTGCTCGATCCCGCCATCACCAATGGCCGGTCATCGTCGTTCGACCGGCGCACCGCCGTCGTCGGCGTCGGGCTCGACGAAGAGCCGAAATGGCTCAGCGGCGACAGCATCTACGTGCCGGTGCCGAAGAATCCGTCGTCATCATCGCTGCTGCGGGCCATCAAGCGCGCCTGGCAGGCGCTCTATCAGAAGCAACGCGCCGATCAGCTCGAGCGCCAGCTGAGCGAGCGCACCCGCGAGCTGCGCGAATTGAGTGAAGTCGGCATCGCCCTCTCTACCGAGCGCGATCATTCCGTGCTGCTCACCACCATCCTCAGCAAAGCGCGCGAGCTGTCGCGCGCCGACGCCGGGTCGCTCTACCTGCTGGACGACGACAAGGACGAGAAAGTCCTGCGCTGGAAGCTGGCCCAGAACGACTCCATCAAAGTCGGCGCATTCGAGGAGATGGTGCTTCCGATCACGCGCCGCAGCCTGGCGGGCTGGGTCGCTCTCACCGGCGACACGTTGGTCATCGACGACGCCTATTCGCTCCCCGAGGATGCCGAGTATTCGATCAACCGCTCGTTTGATGAGGCCAATGGCTACCTGACGCGCTCGATGCTGGTCTTTCCGATGGTCACCCACGTCGGCGAGCTGGTCGGCGTTCTGCAGCTCATCAATCGCCGCAAGCCCGGACCGCCTTCGAAGCTGACCGCGGCCTCGGTGCCATCCGAGGTGGTGCCGTTCGATCATGAGACTGTCGAGCTGATGCGGTCTCTTGCCGCGCAGGCGGCGGTAGCGGTCGAGAACAACCTCCTCTACAAATCGATCGAGCGTCTGTTCGAAGGTTTCGTCACCGCGGCGGTCACGGCGATTGAACAGCGCGATCCGACCACCTCAGGACATTCGTTCCGCGTTGCCGACCTCACCGTCGAACTGGCGCGCGTCGTCGATCGCGATGATGAGCGCTATCACGACGTTCACTTCAGCTCCGAGCAGGTGCGCGAGATTCGCTACGCCTCGCTGCTGCACGATTTCGGCAAAGTCGGCGTGCGCGAACAGGTGCTGGTGAAGGAGAAAAAGCTCTATCCGCTGCAGCTGGAGACGCTGCGCAACCGCTTCGAGTTCGCCATGAAGACCGCCGAGAACGATGCCAACCGGCGGAAGCTCGAATACCTCATCGAGCACGGCCCCGAGGCCTTTGCCAAGTTCGGAGCGCAAACGGATGACGAACTGCGCCAGCAGCTGGCGAAGATGCAGAAGGACTTCGCCTTCATCACCAAATCGAACGAGCCCACCGTGCTGCCGGAAGGGGAGTTTCAATACCTGCAGCAGCTGGCCGAGGAGGAGTTCGGCGACATCCGCGGCGAGCGCCGCCGCCTGCTGAATCCGGAAGAAGTGCGCATCCTCTCCATCCGCAAGGGCAATCTCGACGCCGCCGAGCGCAGCGAGATCGAGAGCCACGTCACCCACACCTTCAACTTCCTGCAGAAGATCCCCTGGACCAAGGATCTCGCCGCCGTGGCCGACATCGCTTACGCCCATCACGAGAAACTCAACGGCCGCGGCTACCCGCGCAAGCTGACGGCAGAGGAGATCCCCATCCAATCGCGGATGATGACCGTCTCCGACATCTACGACGCCCTCACCGCCAACGACCGCCCTTACAAACGCGCCATCTCCACCGAGCGCGCGCTGGACATCCTGAAGATGGAAGTCGGCGACGGCCTGCTCGACGCGAATCTGGTGAACATCTTCATCGATGCAAAGGTGTTCGAGCGCGCGGGCGTCCTGCGGACGTAGTCACGCGAGACGCTTGATCGTCATCGCCGTTCCAAAATCCACACGCCGACCTGCAACCCGCCGCTCTCGATACGCCGTTCCGCGGTCACCTTCAGCTTCGTCGTGCGTCGCAGAAGCGCGATGAGCGTCTTCGCGTGCGCCGTGTAGAGCAGCGCGCGGCCGCCCGGAGCGAGCGTGCGGGCGATGTTGCCGACGATACGGCGATAGAGCCCGTCGAGATTGCGATCCGCGGTGCGCAGGCCGAACGGTAGGTTGGCCAGAACCTCATCGCACCGCTCCGGCCACGCCGAAGCTTCACCTCCGTCGCCCTGCCGCACGGCGATGCGCGCCGCCAGACCGGCAGCGATCACGTTTCCCGCCGCCGCACGAATCGCAGTCGGACTGATGTCGATCCCGGACAGCATCGTCCCGCCATCGAGCATGGCCCGTTCGATGAGGAGCGTTCCGCTGCCACACGTCGGATCGACGACGATGCCTTTGTCTCCGCGCCGTACCAGCCGCGCCAGGCACGCCCCGACCACCGGATTGATCGATGCGCCGACGTCGGCGAGGCGATACGCAAATCGCTGGTCCGTTTCGAACGTCGGCACGAGCCAGATCCGCGTGGCGTCATCGTCGGCCTCGACGCGCAGCATGGCCGCATAGCTGGATGGCGAATCGACCAGCCCCTGTGGCGCGAAGGTCTCACGTGCCACCCGCAGCAGGTCGTTGAATTCCTGCTTGGTGATGCGCACGTTTTCCAGGGAGAATCGATAGGGGAGGCTGTCCGCGACGCTGCTGATCCATTCGCGCCAGTTCACCGTCGCACTTCTCACCGTTTCCGCAAAGGCCCCAGCCTTTCCCTCGGCGACCAGCATGCGAACGTCGTAAATGCAGCGAAGCGCGGCCGGCCTCACCGGTAACGCGATCAGTCCTTTCCGCACGAACGTGGCATCGCGCGCCTCAGCGATCGCCACATCCTCGAGCCCGATCGGGACGCTGGCAAAGACGTTCTTCACATCGCGCCACGCGAATCCGGTAGCCGGCCCGCTGACCCGATCCCGCGCCTTGCGCAACGCCTCGGCCTCCGAATCTGATCGCGGCTCGATCTCCGCAAGCGCCGCACGGGCTTCATCCCCGCCAATCTTCCCAAGCGCCAGGATCATCGACGGCCGGACCCACGCCACTTCCTCGGCCGCCAGCGCCGCCCGCAACGCCGCGACCGATCCTTCGCCGCCGCGCTTGCCGAGGGCGATGGCGGCGATGCGGCGTCCCTGCGGAGATGGGTCGCGAAGATCGGGCATTCGGCGCGCAGTCTAACGGAGCGCCGTCCCGGCGCCGTGTAGGATGCTCGGATGGCAGACGAATTCGACGCCGTCGTCGTCGGCTCCGGCCCCAACGGACTTGCGGGCGCGATCACGCTTGCCCGCGCCGGCCTCGGGGTCGTCATCCTCGAAGCGCACGAAACCATCGGCGGCAGTGCGCGCACCGAGGAGTTGACGCTGCCCGGGTTTCGACACGACGTCTGCTCCGCAATCCATCCGATGGCTCGCGTCTCGCCGTTTTTTCGGACCCTGCCGCTGGCGGAACATGGACTGGTCTGGAAGGAATCGCCGTATCCGATCACGCATCCGCTCGACGATGGCAGTGCCGCGGTGCTGGAGCTCTCGGTCGACAAAACCGCCGCGCGCTTCGGCGATGACGGTGACGCGTATCGACGTCTCATGCAGCCCTTCGCCCACAACGCCGCGGCGCTGTTCCACGAAATCCTCCGTCCGATCAGCCTCCTCCCGCGGCATCCTTTTCTTCTGGCGCGTTTCGGATTGAACGGCATCCGTTCGGCGATGTCGTTGGCGAAACGATTCCGCGGCCCTGCCGCACGCGCGCTTCTCGGTGGCTGCGCCGCGCACTCCTTCCTGCCGCTCGACGCCGCCGGCTCGGCATCGTTCGGGCTGGTCCTCGCCGTCGCCGGACACGCCGTCGGCTGGCCGTGCGCCAAGGGCGGCTCCGTGGCCATCATCGACGCGCTTGCCAGTTACTTTCGATCGCTCGGCGGCACGATCTGGACTTCGACACCGATTCGTTCCATGCGCGACGTTCCATCGTCGCGCGCCGTCCTCTTCGACGTCACGCCGCGCCAGCTCGCAGCGATCGCCGGCGATGAATTGCCATCCTCCTATCAACAGCGTCTGCGCAAGTTCCGCTACGGTCCGGGCGTCTTCAAAATCGACTGGGCGCTCGACGGGCCGATCCCGTGGCGCGCCGAGGAGTGTAGACACTCGGCGACGGTGCACGTCGGCGGCAGCATCGAAGAGATTGCTGACCACGAAGCGGCCATCTGGAAGGGCCGTGTCACCGATCGTCCGTTCGTCCTGGTCGCGCAGCAGAGTCTCTTCGATGACAGCCGCGCGCCGGATGGCAAGCACACCGGCTGGGCCTACTGCCACGTTCCCAATGGCTCGACCGAGGATATGACGGATGTCATCGAGAGCCAGATCGAGCGCTTTGCGCCCGGCTTCCGGCAGCGCATCCTGGCGCGGCACACCATCAACACCGCCGCGTATGAGGCCTACAACCCGAACATCATCGGCGGCGACATCTCCGGTGGCGCCAATACGCTCTCGCAAGTCGTCGCGCGCCCTTTCCTGAAACGCGATCCCTACGCCACGGCCAACAAGCGCCTCTACCTCGCTTCCAGCTCCGCGGCGCCGGGCGGGGGAGTGCACGGCATGTGCGGCCACGGCGCGGCGCTGTCGGCGATCAAGCGAGTGTTCTAGCGAACACAGCGGCGAGACGTCGCTGAGCCAGCCGGCGAGGACCCTTCGTCTTCGCTCAGGGCAGGCTCTCGCGCTCCGGGACTGGCTCGCTCATTGCTCTAAATAACCGTGAAATTGCAGCCCCGACAGGAGGCATTATGCAGAAGAAAACACAGCACTTACGAGGCGGCATCGCGGCCGCTGCAGTCATCTGTTCCATCGCCATCTTCGGATGCACCACCAACCGCACTCCCGGTGATGGCCAGCCATCGACGAGCCCGCCGATGACGCCCGCCGCGACGCCGGGCACATCCTCCGGGACGACCCCGCCGATGGCCAGCGCCATGGATCTGAGCAACCAGGTCGAGCGCTCCGTCGAGGCGCAGGCCATCATGGCCGCCCATCAGCGCGAGAGGTTCCTCGGGTACATCAATCCGGTCGGCCCGCAACCGACGCCGCCGGACCAGATGCCTCCGACCGGTCAGTTCATCCCGCCGTCGCAGTACGCGAACCCGATCGTCACCGTGAACGCATCGATCAGCTCCCCTCCCACTCCGGTCATCACCAGCGGAGCGAACGGTGATGGCGCCGTGAACTTCGTCGCCGCACCCGCGACCGTTCCGCCGTCTGTAACCGGAACCACCAGCACGTCGCTGGCCACACCGACCACCGCCGCGCTGAACGCAACGCCGGGTCAGTTCGCCGCGGGCCCCACGACGCCTGCGACGACCGGCACGACGGCGACCATACCCAACACCGCGGCGCTCACGCCAACGCTCTCGTCATCGAATACGCCGAGCCCGACTCGTGCCGCCAATCCTCCGATGACAAGCTCCAGCACGACGACGGCGTCGACAGCGACGCAGACGTCTGCCACGGCTACGTCGGGAACCGGACGTCTGGTCATCGCCAACGGAACGACCATCGCCAGCGGCTCGGTCCGCGCGATCACCAACGCCACAGGCGCGATCACCGTTACGAACATGCCCGTCGTCATCAAAGGCAAATAGCGAAGCGCGGGTCGGAAACGTAGGTCGGCCTCTCAGTCCGACCTACGTTACGCTTGCCCTCGCATGAAACGCCTTCTCGCACTCGCATCGCTCCTCCTCTCCGCCTGCGCCACCCATTACGACGTCGTCCTCCGTCACGCCACGATCTACGACGGATCGGGGAAGCCGGCCATCAACGGAGACGTCGCCCTCCGCGGCGATCGCATCGCCGCCGTTGGCGAAGTGCACGGCGCCGTCAGGACGGAGATCGACGTCCACGGTCTCGCCATCGCGCCGGGATTCATCAACGTCATGAGCCAGGCCCAGGAGTCGCTCATCGCCGACGGCCGCGGCCTCTCCGACACGAAGCAGGGGGTGACCACCGAGATTTTCGGCGAAGGGGAGTCGATGGGACCTCTTTCGCCAGCCATGAAGAAGGAGCTGGTCGAGTCGCAGGCCGATATCAAGTATCCGGCCGCCTGGACTACGCTCCGTGAATATCTCGACTGGCTGCAGCATCGCGGTGTCACGCCCAACATCGGCTCGTTCCTCGGGGCCGCCACGCCGCGCGTCTACGTCCTCGGCCGCGAGAATCGCGATCCGTCGCCCGCCGAGCTGGAGCAGATGCTGGCCATCACGCGGAAGGCCATGGACGACGGCGCGTTCGGCGTCGCCTCTGCGCTCATCTACGCCCCCGGCGCCTATGCTAAGACGAACGAATTGATCGCGCTGGCCAAAGTCGCCGGCGAGCACGGTGGCATCTACATCTCGCACATGCGCAGCGAAGGGAACCGTCTCGTCGAAGCGGTCGATGAACTGATCACAATTTCCCGCGAGGCCCACCTTCCCGCCGAGATCTATCACCTCAAAGCCGCCGGCCGGCAGAACTGGCCGAAGATGGACGAGGTCATCGCCCATGTGAACGCCGCGCGCGCCGCCGGCCTGCAGATCTCCGCCGACATGTACACCTACACCGCCGGCATGACCGGTCTCGACGCCTCGATGCCGACCTGGGTGCAGGCCGGCGGCTACGAATCATGGCGCAAGCGGCTGCAGGATCCAGCCACGCGCCAGAAGGTGATCGCCGAGATGCGCACGCCGAGCGACAGCTGGGAGAACCTGCTGCTCCTCTCCGGCGGCGCCGATCGTGTCCTGCTGGTCGGCTTCAAGAGCGACGCTCTCAAGCCGCTCACCGGCAAGACCCTGGCCGAGGTGGCGAAGATGCGCGGCGTATCACCCGAGGATGCGGCCATCGATCTGGTCATCGAAGACGGTACCCGCGTCAGCACGATCTACTTTCTGATGTCGGACGACAATCTGCGCAAACAGATCGCGTTGCCCTACGTCTCCTTCGGCTCCGACGCCGACTCGTCCGCGCCCGAGGGAGTGTTCCTCAAGTCGTCGAACCACCCGCGCGCCTACGGCAACTTCGCCAATCTCCTCGGCCGCTACGTCCGCGAGGAGCACGTGATCCCGCTCGCCGAGGCCATCCGCCGTCTGACCTTCCTCCCAGCCCAAAACCTCGGCATCGCCAACCGCGGGTTCTTAGCGCCAGGCAATTTCGCCGACGTCGTCGTCTTCGATCCCGCCACCATCGCCGCCCAGTCGACCTACGAAAAGCCGATGCAATTCGCCACCGGCGTCGTGCACGTGTTCGTCAACGGCGTCCAAGTGCTCAAGGACGGCGAGCGCACCGGAGCGAAGTCGGGGAGGGTGGTGGTGAGGGAGAAGGGGCGGTGATCTGCGTCGATCTGGCGTCCAGGAGTTGATGACGGTTCGCTGGGAAGGCGCGAAGTGGAGAAGCAAAAAAAGGCCGCCGAAAAAATCGGCGGCCTTTTCAACATCATTACGAAATCGCGAGTCCTACTTCGCTGTCGGTTTCTCGAACATCTTCGGATCCACTGTCGGGTTGATCTCCATGGTCGTCAGCTTGCCGCTGCCGCCGGGTTGGCCGTTGGTGGTGGTGATGAACGCTACCGGGACGGTGATGCCGTCGAAAGTCTTCCACTCGGTGTAATCCGTCACGCCTTCGCCGCGGGGGGAGGAGGAGATGCGCTGCAGGATCTTGCCCGTCGCCGGGTCGACCACCCATTTGACCGGGGAGCCGTCGGCGTCGATGGTGAGGATCTGGGCGTCGACGTTGCCCACTTTGGCGGTGCCGGCGGTGGTGAAGATGTACTTCGGGTTATCGATGTTCTTCATCACGCTGATGATGTCGGCGTGCGACTCGTTGCGGATGGAGGTGCGCTGTGAGCCGGGCATGTCCTGCGCGCCCATGGGCGTCTGCATGAATGCGCCGTCCGGGGTGATGACCATGGTCATCTCGCCCATCGGGGTCTTCATGATGCGGCGGCTGGAATCGGGATACTTGATGATGCTGTCGACCTCGACTTCCATCGGTCCCTGCGGCGTCTGCGCCTGCATCGAACCGACGGTGTGCGTGGCCTGAACGGCGTCGACCTTGGCCTTGCCGCCGACGAACGCCTGGACCTTCTTCGCCAATGCGATTCCCTCCGGCGTGCTCGCAGCCGGCTTGGCCGGAGCGGCTGCAGTGCCCGCAGCTGCGGCGGCCGGCTTCGCGCCCGGCTCGGGGATGGTGATATCGATCGGGGTCACCGCGCCGAGGGACGAGAGAGGCTTATCGAAATCCTTCTCCTTGCCGACGACGAGCACCGAGGTCTGACTCGGCGAAACGTACTTCTTCGCCACGCGCGCGACGTCATCGGCGGTGACGGCCTGCAACTTGGCCGGGTACTGCTGGTAGTAATCGGCGGGATAGCCGTAGAACTCGAGGTTCACCCGCTGGTTGAGAATCTTGGCTTTGGAGTCGGCGGTGAAAACGTAGGCGTTGAGGATCGCTTCCTTCGCCTGGGCCAGCTCGTCGGCGGTGAACGGCTTCGTTTGCAGATCGCTCAGATCGGTGCGCAGCGCGTTGACCGCTTCGACCGTCGAACCGCTCTTGGTTCCCATCCAGATGTGGAAGAGTCCCGCGTGATCGAAATTGGCGTCGACGCCGCCGCCGACGCCGTAGGCGAGGCCGCGCTGCGTGCGGATGTCGTTCATCAGGCGGCCGGAGAAACCGCCGCTGAGGATCTCGTTCATCACCTGCACGGCGTAGAAATCGGGGTCCTTGCGCAGCACGCCGGTGCCGCCGTGGACGACATAGATGTTGCTCTGCGTGACGTCGTCTTTGGCGACGAAGTAGACGCTGGCCTTGGCTGCCGTGCCGGCGGCGGGTGCCGCGGTGGACGCCTGCGGCCCCTTCGGCCACGCGTCGAAGGCGGCGCGGAGTTTCTTCTCCATCGCCGCGGCGTCGAAGTCGCCGGAGAAGCTGAGGATGATGTTGTTCGGGTGGACGTACTTCTTGTGGAAGGCCACCAGATCGTCGCGGGTGATGGCGTTGACCGTCGCATACTCGGTTACGCGCGCGTACGGCGAATCGGCGCCGAAGCCGAGCTTGAGCATCTCGCGGTCGGCGATACCTTTCGGATCATCGTTGCGGCGCGAGATCGCCGTCGTGGTCTGGGTCTTGGCGAGATCGACCTTGTCCTGACGGAAGGCCGGGTGCTCGAGGACATCGACGAAGATCGGGAAGACCGTGTCGAAGTCTCCCTTGAGCACGGACATCGATACGTTGGTGGAGTCGTCGCTGGCGCCGGTCTCGACGCGGGCGGCGCGGGCTTCGAGAAAGTCATCGAGCTCGTCGCCGGTCTTGGACTGCGTTCCGCCGGTGCGCCAGGAGGAAGCGAGAATCCCAACCAGCCCGGTCTTGTCGGCGGCCACGTCGCGGCCACCGCCGCGGATGCGCGCGCCACCGCGGATGAGCGGCAGCTCGTGATCCTCCATCAGGAAAATCACCATGCCGTTGGCGAGCTGCACGCGCTTCGGCTGCGGCAGCTGCATCTGGTGCAGCGGCGGAGTCTTGATGTCGTGGTAATCGGAAACCTGGGCGAGGGCCGGGAGCGACAGAAGCGCCGTCGCCGCCGCGATCGCATGCATGCGAAGCGATGTCATTTCGTGTCTCCCTTCGGCGCCGCGGCGGCGGCCTTCTTCGCCGACTCGATCATGGCCGTGGTGCGGTTGGCCGGCACGAACGTGGCGTTAGCGACGCGGCGGATGTCCGCCGGCGTGACCTTATCGATCCTCTCGACTTCATGAAACAGCTCGCGCCAGTCGCCGAAGACGGTCTGGTAGGTGGCCAGCTGCAGGGCCAGGCCGGAATTGCTGTCCAGCTGGCGGAGCAGCTGCGCTTTCGCGCGGGTCTTGATCGACTGCAGATCGGCGTCGGAGACGTCTTCCGTCTTCAAGCGCTCGATCTCGGCGTGGATCGGATCGGCCATCTCGCTGGCGCCATGTCCGGCGGTGGGGATGGCCAGGAAGGCGAAGAGGCTGGGGTATTTGTTGCCGGGGAAGCCGTTGAATCCGGCGGCGACGGCGGCGAGTTTCTTATCCCGGACGAGCGAGCGATAGAGCCGCGACGTGCGCCCCTCGGAGAGGAGCATCTCGATGGCGTCGAAGGTCGGCGCATCGGGATCGGTCTCCGCCGGGCGGTGATAGGCTTCGAAGTAGAACGGCTGCGACTGCTCGCGGACGATGACCGAGCGCTCGGCGGTCTGCTTCGGCTCGACCGTGCGCAGCGGCTCGGGCGCCGGCGCTTTCGGCAATCTGCCGAAGTATTTCTCCATGATCGGCATGACCTCGGCGGCTTTCACGTCACCGACGAGCGCGACGACCATGTTGGCCGGAACGTAGTTCTTTTTGAAAAACGCGGCGGCATCGGTGGCGGAGAAGCTCTCCAGATCCGACGGCCAGCCGACCACCGGCTGTCCGTACGGATGCGCGGTGAAGGCGCTGGCAAGCGCCTGCTCGATGAGGCGGCCGATCGGGCTGCTCTCGGTGCGCATGCGCCGCTCTTCGTGAACGACGTCGCGCTCCTTGTAGAACTCGCGGAAGACCGGATGGAGAAAACGCTCGGAGTCGAGATAGGCCCAGAGCTCCACCCGGTTCGACGGCAACGAGTAGAAGTAGACGGTCGAATCGTCGTTCGTGAACGCATTCACGCCGACGGCGCCAGCGCGATCGACGATCTTGCTGAACTCATTCGGCACGACGTACTTCTGCGCGTCGTCGATTGCGGCCTTCCACGCCTTGTCGAGCGCGGCGATTTTGGCCTCGTCATGATTGACGGGGTCGCGGCGGGCGCGATCGTAGGCGGCGTAGGCCTCCTCGACCTTCGCCAGCGCGGCCGACTCGGCCGTGTAGTTCGAGGTGCCGACTTTGTCGGTGCCCTTGAAGGCCATGTGCTCGAACATGTGCGCGAGGCCTGTGATCCCCGGTACTTCCTGAGCCGACCCGACGTTCACGACGGTAGTGAACGAGAAGACGGGGGCTTCGGGGCGCTCCATGACGATCACGGTCAGGCCGTTGTCGAGCTTGCGCATGGTGGTGCGCTTCTCGGCCGAGGCCAGATCCTGCGCGTGCAGGGTCGCCGTGATCGTCAGAAGCAGGAAGAATGATGTGGACAGTCTTCGAACTGCTCCCTTCAAATGATGCCTCCTTGTGGTTTGTAGGTGGTGCGGGTTGAAAAAGGGATGAGGGGCGAGGGATTAGTGACGAGAGAGTACACCTTCGGGCGGCTCTCGTCCTCGTCCCGCTCCTATGTTTCGTGATACGTGTTGACGCCGGGATGGTTCTGTTTATTGCACGATGATGACTATTGACGAGGAGGTCGAATACCGAGGGTGGAGGCGGCCCGGACCGTTGCCTCCGCGAGGTGTGCCGGTCGAGCCCGGCGAGACGCTCGATTACCTCTGCGGACACTTCCGCATCTTCCAGTACGAGCGCGGCCATCGTTATTCGACCGACGATGTACTGACGGCGTGGTACGCCACGCAATGGGCTCCCCGCGTCGATCGTGCCGCGGACCTCGGCTCCGGCATCGGCTCGGTTGCGCTGATCACGGCCTGGCGTCTGCCGGGCGCGCGCTTCTGCACGGTCGAAGCGCAGGCGATGTCGGCCCGGCTGGCGCGGAAAAGCATCCAATACAACGGGTTGGAGTCGGGCTTCATGGTGTACGAAGGCGATCTTCGCGATCCCTCGATCCTGGCGAACGAAGCGCCGTTCGATCTCGTCACCGGTTCGCCGCCGTACTGGCCGGCGTCCGCGGCCACCGGAGCGGCGCATCCGCAAGCGGTGCCGGCGCGGATCGAGATCCGCGGAAGCGTGGCGGATTACGCGGCGGCGGCATCACGAATCCTGGCGCCCGGCGGTGTCTTCGTATTCGTCTTCCCGTACATCCAGCTGCCGCGCGCAGAGGAAGCGATCGCTTCGAATGGGCTCGTGCTGCTGCGACGTCGCGACATCGTCTTCAAAGAAGGGGAGACGCCGATGATCTCGCTCTTCGCTGCACACCGCGCCGACGACATTCCGCCCGGACGCGAAGCGTGGATCGAGCCGGCGCTGATCATTCGCACGACGGCCGGATCCGTGCATCCGGAGTACGCCGCCATCCGGATGAGCTTCGGATTTCCGCCGGGGGACATTGCGCCGGCGCCCGATCGATGAAACGGATGTGCGGTGGGCTTCACTATCCGGGAAGGGCGGAGACGCCCTCAACGAATAGGAGGAGTTTGTAATGAGAAAGTTCTTCTTGCTGGTCGCAGTCATTCTCATCACCGCCGCCGCCATCCCGTCCGCGTATGCCGGGACGTCGACGCTGGCCTTGAAGCGCACGAACCTGATCAATGTCCCCGATGCCGCGGGAATCTGGCAGTTCGAGTCGGGGACGGTGATTGCGGGGACGTCGCAGGTCGGTATGTTTTCCGCGTCGCGCCGGTTCGTCACCGGGGCCACGGCCGACATGTTCACCCTGACCCTCTTCTTCAAGGGGAACCCTCCGCAAAACGTCACGCTGATGGGATCGTGGACCACCAGTCCCGGCGGAGGAATCGGCGGCGTGAGCGCGGCCTCGACGCCGTATCAATTCCTTCAGCATGACGGGACGTTCGTCATGGTCCCCGCCGGCCCGGGTGCGTACAAGCTGACGATCAACTGGACCGGCGTCGGTTCGGTTCCGTAAGTTTTGGAGGGGGCGGCGCCTCGCCGCCCCAGTAACGCTCCAGCGGCCAACGAAAATGAATCCGTGCATCCGGAGAACGCCGCGAGCCGTATTAGTTTCGGTTTTCCGCCGGGCGAGGTCCCGGCACAGGGGGAAGTGAATGCCGCTCGCGAATGCGCTGATCGCGGAACTGGAGCTCGAGGGGAAGTCGACGCTGCGGATGCTGGAACGTTTGCCGCTGGACAAGCTCGATTGGACGCCGCATCCGAAGTCGATGCCGCTGGGCCGGCTGGCCTGGCACGTGGTCTCGATCCCATCTCTGGCTGTGAAATTGGTGGCCGACGGAAAGTTCGATTTGAAAAACGGTGGCCCGCAGCCGATGCCGGAGAATCCCGAATTCGTGGAGACATTCCGCCGCAATCTATCCGCCATCCAGTCGCTGCTGGCAGGGATGGACGACGACGCGCTGAAGGCGCCCTTCGTCATCTCGCGCAATGGCGATGTGCTCAACGAGACGCGCAAGATCATCTTCATCCGCTCGGTGCTGATGAATCACAGCTACCACCACCGCGGCCAGCTGTCGGTTTACCTGCGGCTGCTGGACGTGCCGCTACCGGCGATCTACGGGACGAGCGCGGACGAAGGAATGTAGCGGCGGCTTGTGCAAGACTACCCGGATGAAAATCGTGGCCGGGGACATCGGCGGCACCAAGGTCCTGCTCCAGCTTGTCGATGCATCGCAATCGGGTCGCACGGTGCTGGCCGAGGAGCGATTCGAGAGCAGCGCGTATGCGACGTTCGATGATCTGCTGTCGGACTTTGCCAGGAAGCACATCGCCGGGCCGATCGATGCGGCCTGCTTCGCGGTGGCAGGGCCGGTCTTCGCAGATCGTGCCGAGGTGACGAATCTGTCGTGGAAGATGGACGCGATTGCGCTGGCGAAGCAGTTTTCGATCAGCCGCGTCAGTCTGATCAACGATTTCTACGCGGTCGCCCTCGGCGTTCCGATCCTTGAGCCGGCCGATTTTCTTGTCCTCAACGCCGGCACCCGCGTTCACTTCGCTCCCATCGCCATCCTCGGCGCGGGCACGGGACTCGGTGAAGCGAATCTCGTTCACGACGGCTCGAAGTGGAACGTCGTGCCGTCCGAGGGAGGTCACGCCGATTTCGCGCCACAGGATGAGGAGCAGTCGCGGCTCTTCCTGGCGCTGCACGCGAAATTCGGACACGTGAGCTGGGAACGGCTCTTGTCGGGCGCGGGGCTGGTCAACATCCACAACTTCGTGTCGGGCGAAGAGAGGCCGTACGACGAGACGCTGCCGGGAGAGATCGCCAAAGCGCTGGCAAGCGGCGATGCCGCGGCGGCGAAAACATTTGCCATCTTCGTCGATATCTACGGTGCCGAGGCAGGCAACATGGCCTTGCGGCTCCTGGCGCGCGGCGGCGTCTACCTCGCCGGCGGCGTCGCGGCGAAGAACGTCGATCAATTCACCGACGGTCGCTTCATGACCGCGTTTCTGCGCAAGGGACGCTTCCAACACATCCTCGCCGCGATTCCGGTGAACCTGATCACGAATCCGAAGGTGGGACTCCTCGGGGCGGCGGAGATGGCGGCGCGGGTGATGAAGTGAGCTCATAGCGCTGGCCGCTGGCCGGCTGGACCGCCGCCGGCTCGGCGGCGCGTAGTTACCAACTGCCAGCGAGCCGCTGGCGGTCCAGCCGGCGGGCCGCCAACGCTACGAACGGAATGACAGTCTGACCCCATCCGTTCCTCCCGCCGCAACACACAGGAGTCAACAACACATGGGTCTTTCTGTCGGAATCGTCGGGCTGCCGAATGTGGGCAAGTCGACGATCTTCAATGCGCTCACGGCCGCAGGGGCGCAGAGCGCGAACTATCCCTTCTGCACCATCGAGCCGAACGTCGGCATCGTGCCCGTGGTCGATGCGCGGCTCGACAAGCTCGCCGCGCTGGCGCAGAGCAAGCAGACCATCTACACCGATCTCAAGGTGGTCGACATCGCCGGCCTGGTGCGCGGCGCGTCGAAAGGGGAGGGGCTGGGCAATCAGTTCCTGGCCAACATTCGTGAGACCGACGCTATCCTCCACGTCGTCCGCTGCTTCGATGATCCGAACGTCGTGCACGTCGAGGGCTCGGTCGATCCCGAGCGCGACATCGAGGTGATCGAGACCGAGCTGCTGCTGGCGGATATGGACGCCGTCGGCAAGAAGCTCGATCGCGTGGCCCGTCTGGCGCGCGTGGGACAGAAGGAGTACGTGGTCCAGGCCGAGGCGCTGGAGAAAGCGAAAACGGCCGCGGACAAGGGGACACCGCTGCGCGCCGTCGAGTTCAGCGACGAAGAGCGCGAGACGCTGGTCGAGCTGAATCTCATCACGCTGAAACCGGTGCTCTATGTCGCGAACGTCGCCGAATCGGACCTCGGCAACGAGACGCCGCTGCTGCAGAAAGTGCGCAAGATTGCCGCGGAGAAGAAAGGCGAGGTTGTCGTCATCTGCGGCGAGCTCGAAGCGCAGATCTCGGATCTCCCTCCCGCCGAGCGCACAGACTTTCTCAAAGAGATGGGACTCGACGAGCCGGGCCTCAATGTCCTCATCCGCGCCGCCTACAAGCTGCTCGATCTCGAGACGTTCTTTACCGCCGGACCGAAAGAAGCGCGCGCCTGGACCATCCATCGTGGCTCGAAGGGCCCTCAGGCCGCCGGCAAGATTCACAGCGATTTCGAGCGCGGCTTCATCCGCGCCGAAACCATCGCCTACGACGACTACGTCTCCCTCGGCGGCGAGCAGGCCGCCAAAGCCGCCGGCAAGATGCGCAGCGAGGGGAAGGACTACGTGGTGCAGGATGGGGATGTGATTCTGTTTCGGTTCAATGTGTAGGACGTCGCCCTACTTATTCACCACTTCCTGCAACTGCGGCGGCTGATCGCGAGGCTGGATGAAGTGCGTCTGGTTGGTTTCGTTGTCGACAACCGAGGCGTAGACGTAGGTGTCGGGCGAGCTGGTCTCAACAAGTACCAGGAAATCCTCTCCCTTCGTAATCAGCGGGAAGAGTGATTGCACCGAGGTGTGGACGAGGGTGTTCGCGGCAACCTTGAAACGGGTGACGGCGACGTTGCGGCCGGGGACGCGTTGCAGCGCGAGAGTGAATGAGGCTTCCTGATCGCCGAGGTTGGCAAGGCCGACGTTCGTGCGGAAGGCGTCGCTGAAGGAGAGACCGTTCAGCGTGCGCAGTGGAAAGGACGTGGCGCCGTAGGTCACGCCGATCGGTTCGGGCGGGAAGACGTCGGCATCGCGGATGCCGTAGACGCTGGCCAGCACGCGCACCGAGCGGTTGCTGTCGATCGTTGTGATCTTGAGCGGGGAGAGCGTGGCCTCCATCCCGAACGTCGAGGCCACGATGTCGGAGAAATGCTGGCCCGAGCCGGGGGCGATGGAGACGAAGATGAACGGCTGATCGGGCGCCGTCGGCAGCGACAGCATCACGTTGGCCTCGGATCGCCCATCGTTGAAGAGATCGATGTCGGTTTTCCAGCGGACGTTGTTGATTCCCACCACGCTGCCGACGATCGGTACGAGCACGCTCACGCTCTGCGGCGTCGTCTCCGCGGCAAAAGAGGCCGCCGATGCCAGGATCAGCAGAATCGGTATCAGGGAGCGCGCCATGCCGTTTGTACGACGAAGCCTGATCGTCGCACGTTTCAAGCGAATCGCGGGCGGATGAGTCTTCGTGCGATGACGATCATCTTCTGAACACGGCTCAGAGACAGGCGCTTCCTCAGCACCACCAGCGGATCGCGCCGCAGTTTGGCCAGCACCGTGGCGTAGACGCCGCCCATGAGCAGCGTGGGGAAGCGGGCGTCGAAGGACAGCTCGTGAATGAGCGGCTCGGCGGCCTGAAAGTAGCCGGCTGCGCGCTCGATCTGAAACTCGATGAGCCGCCGCATGGCCTCACTGTCGCGCCGGGCGAAGAGATCCTGCTCGGTGACGCCGAATCGCCGCAGCTCCTCCTGCGGAAGGTATACGCGGTCGCGATCGAGATCGTCGGCGACATCGCGCGTGACGTTGGTCAGTTGCAGCGCTGTGGCCAGATTGCGTCCGTAGTCGATCGCCGCAGGCGTGCGATAGCCGTAGATGGCCAGCGAGATGTCGGAGATCGACGACGCCACCAGCTCGCAGTATCCGAGCAGCTCGTCGAAAGTCTCGTAGCGAGTCTTGACCATGTCCTGCCGGCAGCCGTCGACCAGGGCGACGAAGGCGCTCTTCGGAATGGCGAAGCGCTGCTGAGCATCGGCGAGGGCGAGCGTGATCGGATGCGATGGGTTGCCCGCGTACGTGGCATCGAGCTCGCGCTGCCAGGCGGCTAGGCGATCGAGCACGGAGGCTGACGAGTCGCTCGGTTCGTCGGCGATGTCGTCCGCCCAGCGGCACCAGGCATATGCGGCGTAGACCGCGCGCCGCTTCACGCGCGGCAGAAAGCGAAATCCGACCGAGAAGTTGGAGCCGTAGCGATGGGCGATAGCCCGGCAGAAGGCGTAGGCCTCGTCGACGGTCGGTGCGACCGGCAGCGGCAGCGCTTCGGAAGTCATTGTTTTTGAACCGGTCCGAGCGGCGGGACTTTGATCTGCGTATCGCGCGCGCGGCACCAGTGCAGTCCCGGTTTGTGAAGACAGCGGCCATCGTGTTTCCAGACGCGGCGGACGACCGGCGAGAGCAACGACTTCCACCAGCTGTTGCGATGCCATCCGCTGAGATAGCGATGAAAATCCTTGGCCCGCGCGGCCTGCCGCACGAACATCGACAGGCCGAAGTTACCGCCGGACTCGTAGAGGAAGCGATTGACGAGACTGGTCTTCTGTTTGGTCTCCAGCTCGCTCTTCCACAGCTCGTCGTAATCGCGCCCCTCGAGGATGCTGCGCGCGGCCAGCGATCCGCTCGTCAGCGCGTAGCGGATGCCGAGTCCGAAAAGGTAGTCCTGAAATCCCGCCGCCTCGCCGACGAAGCGCGCACCATTCGAGGTCGCGGCGCGCTTCAGATGGAAGTTCATGTACGAGTATCCGGTGCGCGCATCCGCCGGCACATCGAAACCGTGCAGCCGCCGCGCCGCCGCCAGCGAGTGATCGAAGTACGAATCGATCTGCTTGAAGTCCGCGACGATGGCGCAGCCGAACGTGGCCACGCCGTCGAGGATGAAGAGATACGAGTAGCCGCCGGGCGCGAGGTTGTGGTTGAAGTAGACGTCGATGAGCTCATCGTCGTCCGAGCGCCACGTCATCTCCTTCGCCAAACCGTCGGGCGATGCCGGCCCTGTGGCGACGATGTCCGCTTGATCGGCCGACAGTCTGCTGTTGAACACTACCTTCGCTCCCGCGCCCTGCGCCTGCGCCAGGAGTCCGCGATCGAGCGTTCCTTCCTCGGCGCCACGATGGATGAAGTATCCATACGGTTCGTTGCTGCGGATCACGCGTCCTCGCCCGTGATGGTCGTAGAACGTGGCCCAGTCAGCGGGGCGGAAGTAGAAATTGCGCTCGATGCCGAGGCGGTCGAGAAAGGCGGGCACCGGTTCGGTCTCGGAGGCCCCTTCGATGATCTGCAGGTCGCCGATGAAGCGCGTCCCGACGTTCCCTTTGGCCTCGTGGACCTCGACGGCGCGGCCTGCGCGGCCGAGGATGATGGCGGCGGCGAGACCGGACGGCCCCGCGCCCGCGATCCGGATCGGATCATGATTGGGCATCAGTCGCGGTATGGTACCGCGCCGATCCGGCGCGAATTCCGCA
>Ga0157378_10001885_pt1 | contig 18814 bp, 23 predicted proteins | sample M65metaG_FD_115309 | JGI IMG/M metagenome (GOLD analysis project Ga0157378, IMG submission 115309) | Miscanthus rhizosphere microbial communities from Kellogg Biological Station, Michigan, USA - M6-5 metaG | ecosystem: Host-associated > Plants > Roots > Rhizosphere > Soil | place: USA: Michigan...
TGCCGTTGCATCAATCGGTTCATTGCTGGAATGTGATCATACGTACGAGGCAATTGCATATAGGAAAAAACAATTTTGTGGTTCTCCTAGAGAAATTGACAGATCAAAGGTATTGAAGATTAACACCGACACTTTCCCGTTTACATTTAACAGTTATGATAGTGTCCACAATAGAGTACTAGTTACTCCGCACGGTCCGGATCCTGTCTTTTGCGGGATTAGAGGGGAGGATCCTTTTACCGTCATAAGAGCACTTGAATATATTTTACCTGGTGAAAGACTTGACGGATATATGGTTTTCAGGACAAACCAGGGCACGAATATGCATCTTCAAAATGATTTTTCCTTAAAAAAACTCAAGAGCCATAATTCAGGATATATGAAATGCTTAGTTACCAAAAGACCAGCAATTATTCGTGGAGGACATGTATTTTTTGAGGTATCAAACTTTAATAATATTAAATATCAGGTTGCTGTGTACGAACCAACAGGTCTTGGAAAACTTGCTTCGAAATTGATTGAAGGAGATTATATAGATATTGGTATTTCCGTTAGTAATGGTGATTCCAACGGATTGGTACTTAACATTGAATATCTTTCAATTTTGAATATAGTGGATGACGTGACCGATATCAATCCATTATGTTTTAAGTGTAAAAAAAGAATGAAATCAGAGGGGAAAAATAAGGGATTTCAATGTAAAATATGTGGAGATAAAAGTAATTCTAAACTGGTTGTTACTAATTCAAGAGATCTACAATGTGGGACATATCTACCAAACCTCAAAGCCCATAGGCACTTGACGAAACCATTACATAGGTTTGGAATGGAAAAGACTTATCCATATCTTCCGAATATATCAAGACATCTCAACTTAGAATGGATAAAATCTTATTGAAAGACCATCGGATTAACCTCGGATTTTTAGAATCCTAAAAAGACGTAGCGGGGGGTTGATTTGAACTTACGGCCATTAAGCTTTACTCTAATGGAAACCGCTCTGCGGGTTATGAGCCCGCCGGGATAACTTAGCCTGTGATATCTGGCTTCCCCACCCCGCTATTAGCAAATTGAATGTGGGGGAAATATATCTCTGTCTGTAACCCAAAAATAAACAAAATCAATTAATGCGACCCTCTCTCACCAACATATAGAAAAGCAGAGAATAATCATTGTAGGCCAAATTTATGAAGGTTTGATTCTTGACATCGTTTTGGCATTCAACTGATTCGAGAGGTCTGACTCAAACCGTATTGATTCAAGAAGATGTTCATAGGTGAGACAAAGTTTGAAGTGAATTGGATGCAGATAGTTAGGTTAATGCGGGGGGTGGGATTTGAACCCACGAACCCCTACGGGATGAGGTTTCCCAGCAGGATCAATTCATCTGAGCATCGTGTCAGATTTGATCTCACGCCTTTGACCATGCTTGGCAACCCCCGCGCGAATATTCAGTCCAAGGACTTCTTTTTTGTAATAGAAGTAAAATGGACAGGTCTTAACTTCAGTTTTTTGGCTTTCTTATTTTAACTCTTTTGCCATGGGAAGATGGAATTATTGACATTTTTGCGTTCTGAAATGTAGAAATCAATTCCTTTCCTTGAAAGAATCTATCCAAAAATATTGCTAACGCTGCGATTTCTGAATGTGGTTGATTTCCTACGGCAATGTTCATGTCGGCCAAGCTGTAAACTTCTTTTGGAACTTTGCTTGCCCCTATAACAATTAATATATTTTTTTTGAATCCAAAATCAAGAGATATATTTTCTATATTTAAGCCATACATTGTTAAATGTATAACGATACCCTTATTCTGTTTCCATGTATTTATAACCGATTTCCAATTCTGGATAATTTCAATATTAAATTCTTCGGAACCGCCCCAATCATCACACAGTTTTTTGACGGTCTTTATTATGGAATCATCCACGTCACTCATGAATATTTTCTTACAACCAAAAGCTCTTGAAACCAAGGCAACATGAGTGGTGGTACGATCATCCCTCACAAGCCTGTGTCCCAACCTTAGAACTGCAATAGACACTAAGTATTATCCACCTTTACTTTATCCACAAAGATTTTGGAACAGATAGTCTTCAGGAGAACATTAACGTTAAACCCAGTTTTTGAGGAAATCATTACAAAATTGTTGTTGCCTTCGTCAAATATTCCAAGCTGACTGCACTTCTCCATTGCGTCCTCAGGATTTACCAAATCCACCTTATTGAGTACATATACTATTTTTCCCATTGATACTCCCAAGTGGATCAAGACAGTATAACTACTCGATAGCTGTTTTTTGATCATTTCATAGCTTTGACTAATGTCCAATATCAGAAGGATGACATTTGAAAAGATTAACTCTTGAAGAGTTGATTTAAAGGCGTCTATCATGTACGCTGGAAGTTTACTTATGAATCCTACCGTATCTGAAAACATTATTTTATTCCCGTCTATATTCACTACCCTGCTAGAAGTTGAAAGTGTTGTAAACAATTCGATTCCAACTAATTTTGATTCTCCTGTCAAAAGGTTAAACAGAGTTGTTTTGCCAACTGAAGTATAACCTATAATTGATACAGTAGGAAAACCGGATCTTGCCCTGCTAGTTCTTTGTAAAAGCTTTCTTTTTTCTTCTCGCATGAGTTTTTTTCTCAGGATAGAAATTCTTCTCTTAATATCTAGTAAATGGACATCTGCATCGTATTTTCCCAATCCGAAAAACCCCGGTTGTTCTCCCCGCTTTGAAAGTCTTACTTTTTCTTTGATTCTTACTGCTTCATAATGTAATTCGGCAAGTTTGATTTGAATCTTGGATTCTTCTGTATTTGATCTTAATCTAAAGATTTCAAGAATTAGTTTCTCTCTATCAATAATGTCAATCTCACATAATTTTGCCAGATTATATTGCTGTGTTGGTTTCAAAACTTCATCAAAAATTACAAACTCAACATTCAATGACTTGACTAATTGACTTACTTCATCTGCCTTTCCTTTGCCGATACCAAACTTTGATCTTGTTAGGTGTTTCTGAGTTACAGTACGTGTTACAGAGTATCCGGCAGATTCCGCTAATGACATTGCTTCGTCGGATATGTGTTTAATTGGATAAGTGATAAGTAGTGAAGATCTATTCACTAGTGTCTACCTCCGTATACAAAGATATCCGAAAAAATCTTTCCAGTTTTTTGGTAAGCGCTTCATCAGGTTTTATTGAGCCACTTTCTATTTTCCGTAAAAAAGAAGATCTTTCATTTAATGAAAGTCCTAATTGTTCATGCGTAAGTCCTTTGGTCATTCTGGATTTTCGAATAACTTCAGGAAGATCGCTGATCAAAATCTTGTTGTCTTCAAATGTTATTCTTTCAGACTTTACTATTTTCTTTGGTCTGGGATAACCCGTTTTTTGCACATAATGTTGGTTGGTTGATGGTCTGGCAGTTTTTTGGACGCTTTGTTGGTTAGTTGATGGCTTGCCCCTCTTTGAACATGATTTGCAAACTGTAAGCAAATTGCCTTCAACGTAAACTCTGTCAACCTTTTCGAGTATCTGAATTCCGCAAATTTCACAAGTAGCCATGGATAGATGCTGTTGATTGAACATCTAGTTTATTTTTTTCTAATTTAATTGCTAAATTTCACAATTCAATGAGTCATCTTGAAGACATATTGCCGTATGTCAATCGGATTCCACCTCAAAAACAAATGAGATTTACTTTTATTTGATTTTTGAGATTTAGAAAATTTGAAAATTCCAGATATGTTTTAAATACAGAAGTAAAATACAGTAACCAATTCATGAAATCGGCCGAAAAAATTTCTATTCATATAGATGCACTCTTTGGTAGGGGAGTTTCAAATGTTTTACCAGAGAATATTGGATTTACATACTCTAAAAAAACAGGAAGAATCAAGAGTTTTGGAATCAAAGACAAACTCGTAGGAACATTAAGATCAGACGGAGGAATAGCACTTACTATCTTTGGTGCTTCTGTATTTATGAACCACGGCACTTTCAGAGAGAATTGCATCATTCCAATTGATGATGCTCTTCACTTCGTCAGCGAGGGTAGGTCTCTATTTTGCAAACATGTAGAATGGTATGGAAAAAATATCAATATTGGATCAGAAGTAGTTGTTATAGACAGGAGCAACACTGTTCTTGCGGTAGGAAAATCAGTTGTTAGCCAATCCCAATTAGATAGCAGAATTGGAGATGTCGCTGTAAAAATTAGAGAAGGAATAAAAAGTAGAGGCGAGCAACAAAATCTATGATGCGCGGAAATCGCGATATGAGGCGGATGCTCGACAAGATGGGCCTCAATATGCAAGAGATGACAAATATTGAAGAGGTGGTTATTAGAACTGATTCAAAGGAGATCTTCTTAATTAAACCACAAGTAATTGAAATGAAGGGCAAAGAAAGCACTATCTTTCAAATTGTTGCGGGGGATATTGAAGAAAAAGAAAGAGAAGTTCCAACCTTTAGTGAGGAAGACATAATCCTGGTAATGCAGCAATCTTCAAGTTCAAGGGAGAAGGCTATAATGGCCTTGACTGATACCAAAGGGGATATTGCGCAGGCAATACTTAATTTAACAACATGAATCAAAGAGGCAAGGTAATTGTCGCCAATTAATGCAGAGTTAATATATGGTTACAGGAATTTCTGATATATATGGCCGCTGTTGAAAAAATAATTACAGCACTGTCTGAACTCGAAAAGGATATTGATACTTTGTCAATAAAAGTTCAAGATATGAAAAAAAGAATCTTGTCAAATTCTGACAAAGAGATTTCACAACTCAGGGAAAAGGTAATAGAAGTTGCAAGGACTGAGTCAGAAAAAATTGTGGCAATGGCAAAAAACGAAGCAGAAGAGAAATCTCAGAAAATTTTGCAAGATGCTGAAATTAATTTGACAAAATTAAAAGAAAATACTAAACTTTCATTTGATAAATCTGTAAAGTTAGTAGTAGACTCTGTGTTAAACCAAGGCGACACAATCTAGCAACGGAATTTTAGAAAACAACACTCAAAAAATTTAATAAGAATTAAGACTAACCTTATTTTGAATGGAAAGCCCTTAGAGACAGAACAAAGCTCTAATCAAATTGTAGTAGCTACAGTAGAAGGTCGGTCATATTATAAAATCGTCAGCATGCTTAAAGCCATGAATATCAGTTTTTCTTCGCTGTCGCCCGAAGAGGCATCAAGGACAAATGCAAAAATAATCATAACTACCAAGAATGAAGCATCCTTATTTGCAAGACAAGATCTAATTTATGACTTTCAACTTGATACATTCCCGCCCGTTTTTAAGGCATTGTTATTGAAAAATTTAAATGGTAACTATTTTGAGGACATTTTAGTTGTGGGAGTAGATCCTGGAAATAGGATTGGAATTTATGTATTCTATTTACACACAGAATTATACAGTACAGTTCAGAGCTCATTGAAGGATGCGATAAAATTTATCACGAATATTCTTTCTTGTATAAAATCCAGTAAGAAGGTTCTCAAGATTGGGAATGGAGATTCGATTAAATGTAATCATATTGCGCAAGAAGTCAAAAATCTAAACAAGAGTGTTAGAATAGAAATTGTTAATGAATTTGGCACATCACGTAATATTCTACCAAATTGTCGCAGAAACAGGGATGTGGGCTCTGCCAAGTCCATAGCCATGCGAGCCGGGCGCATGTACTAACATCAAATAGCCTTTTATCTAGTAAGATGATGTGGCGCTTGGTGTAGAAACACCTATTAGTATTATTCAGGGGGAATTAAAATCAATGAGAATAAGAATATGAATTAATGTGAAATCAAATGATTTAGATATCTTGAATTACCAGAATATTGATTGTTTTGCAATGAGCGAACCTCATCAAGGAAATTTTACAGAGAAGAAAATAATCTTAAATTCAAATCGCGTTTTTTTTCTAAAATTCGTCGAATTTAATAATGGTTGTTTTGTTTCCTTATCTGAAGATTTGTGCAAAATTGGCGGCATTCATGTTTCTGTTGCCTCTAATAATAGAACTCAAAGTGCTAGGGTAATACCAAACATAAAGGATCCCATTTTCATGAAGACTATTTCGGAAAAACTTTCATTAATGACCAATGGAATTACAATAACAAACTTGAACAACAAAAATCCATTGACATTGAGCGAAATGCAAGAGTTGATGAATGAAGTATTAAAATTGTTAGAAACAAAAACAAGTGATTAACTATGAAAAAATTTGAATTCGACAAAATACGAGGCTTTACTGATTTTTTAAACGAATTAGAAAAGAATGATCAATTAGTAAGAATAACAAAATTAGTAGATCCAAAATTTGAACTTGCGGGGATTGTAAGCAAGTTAGATAAAGATAAGGCAATAATTTTTGAATCTGTAAAAGGTAGCCAGATTAAAGTGGCTGCAAATGTCTTGGGTACGAGGTACAGAATTTCTCTGTCAGTAAATTCAAAAAATGAAAACGATATTCAGGAAAGAATTAATGAAGCTATAAGAAACAAGTCCGAAATTAGAAATATGACGGACAAGAAAATTTGGGATAAAATTTCTAAAAACCTATTTGACCTACCTATAGTAACGCATTTTGAAAAAGACTCTGGAGCTTTCATAACTTCATCTTTAGTCATAGCAAAAGATAAAGAAACAGGCAATCAAAATCTATCAACTCATCGGCTGTTGAGGTTGGACAAAAAGAAAATGGCCATAAGGATGGTAGAAGGGAGACATCTCCATAAATGTTTTACCAATTCTAGAGATCATAATGAGGACTTGCCTGTTTCGATAATAATTGGCACCCACCCAGCGGTATCGGTTGCTGCAGCTTATCAGGCACCTTATGGAGAGAATGAACTCAATATTGCAAATTCGTTAATGAGAAATAAATTGTCCCTGACAAAGTCTCCTGGTACAGGACTATATGTTCCTACAAACTCTGAGATCCTTTTGGAAGGAAGGATTCTCGCAGACGAAACAGCGGAAGAACAAATGGTAGAGATGTTACGAACTTATGATATTAAAAGGAAACAGCCAGTATTTGAATTAGATAAAATCCACTTAACTAGTAATTCTATTTACCATGACATCTTGCCCGGCTATGGAGAACATAGATTATTGATGGGACTGCCAATAGAATCTAAACTTTTCCACAGTGTGAAGGATGTTGTTGCAGGAACTAGGAAAGTTCAATTGACAGACGGAGGTAGCAATTGGCTCGTTGCGGTAATTCAGATAAGAAAAAGACTGGAAGGAGAACCAAAAAATGCAATCATTGCAGCATTCGCGGGACATCCGTCATTAAAAATTGCAATAGTGGTAGATGATGATATAGACCCGAACAATCCAATCGATGTGGAGTATGCAATTTCTACCAGGTTTCAGGCAGATAAGGATCTCATAGTAATCCCAAATTCAAAAGGATCAAGTTTAGATCCTTCAAGCGATCAAACTAATCTATTAACTACAAAAATGGGAATAGATGCAACTGCAACGCTATTGAAATCAAAAGACAGATTTGAAATTGCGAAAATACCTAGAGTTGAAAAAATTAGATTATCGGACTTTTTGTGAATAACATTAAACTATGAAACTGGTAGCACATACGAATTCCCTTTTTTAAATCCCAATTTTGTCGTTTATAATAGATTAAATATCCATAACACCCATATTTCAGAGTACATGGCATGAAGCCCAATAATTTTGCAATGAGAGATTGGCATCTTGAACATGTTGAAAAGGTAGTTCTCCGTTACATGAAGGGTATTTCGCCTGATGCATCGTCTTTTGAAAAGCGCAATTTCAAAAAATATAGCACTATTTCCAATTGTTCCAAACAAATAGAATACGACATTAAACACGGAGTAACAGTCCAGGAAGTAATAGAGCTTATGAACAAGATACGCAACGACGCATCATATTCTGAAGTGAGACAAAACCAAGATGCAGTTCAAAGATTAGATGAATTGGAAAGACAACTCAATTCTCCAAAGAAAGGAGATTGGTAAAAATTTATTTCTATGATGGTAATCTAAAGTAATATGTCTGAAAATAGATTCGTATCTGGAAATATAATAGTTATTTATTGCAATTTCGTAAAATTAGAATCAAATGAACAGTTGCCAGAACATGTGATTGATAGAATATCTGTATGTAGTAAAATTTTTGAACGAGTTATGAAATCCAAACCTGATAAATCCGATACTTTCATCAGGGTCATTGCTGACATTAAAGTTGGTAATTTGGTTAAAAACATACTTGTCGCCAGAGATATCGAGGAATCAAAGATTGTGATTGATAGCTCTTGTGATAGTGTAGCACATCTTTTTTCTAAAATTATGAATGAGATAAAGAAAAGACCCAATCCACCTGTAATCTATTTCGTCAGTTCATATCAACAAAAGGACATTTTTGACGTTGCCAGAGCAAGTTACAAAGGTTACAAAATACAGTTTGAGGGGGCATTTGATAAGAGACCTTCGGAAAGTATTCAGGAAGATTCTAAGAGGGAAAAGTCTGACAAAAGGTTTACAAATATCAAAGAAAAAGGCAAGAACAGAATGGTGGACATGCTTTTAAATTATATCTTCCCAGAAAGTAAAAAATAACAAGTTCACAAGATTTAATATCCAGAATATCATCGCATAAAAGATATGCGGTCATCGTCTAGTTTGGTTAGGACACTGGCCTTCCACTCCAAGATAATTTGGAGAAGAAAGCCCGTAACCCGGGACTCTACTTAGCTGGAGCGGGAATTCAAATCCCGGTGACCGCACTTGACATATTTCTATTCATCTAAAATTCAAATTTCCTAACCGTAAGATGGATCGGGAAAGGACGTGTAAACCAAATTGCAGATCGTTTTCAAAAATTGAAACGTTCATCATTTTTAGCCCAAATTAAAAAAGGACTAGATTTATTAATCAACGCTTAATGGAAATGAATAAAATAAACAAATTGGCAAGTATTGCTAAATAAATTAAGAAATTTCTAATCAGGGAGTGAAATTGTCAGTATCCCTCAATATATGTTATCAATCGAATAGATAATGCCAAGATTTTTATATTATTAGCTTGATACAAATCTATCTTTTGTCTCAAATTGTTAATCTTCCAAGAAGTATGTATAAAAATAAGCACGAATTATTTGAACAGGTATTTCAAGCAATTCTGAAAAGTGGTGAGGATGGTGTTTTTCAAACTGAAATTTGCAAGGAATTCGCTCTGGACAGTAGAGACGGATCGAGACTTGCGGGCAATCTTGAAAAGCAGTCATTAATATCTCGTGAAAAAATATTGCACAAAGGCAGGTGGACTTACAAATTAATAGTTAAGAAATCAGCAATTGCAGAATATAATCGAAAGCCAATACAGATTGAATGTGTTGAAGGGGCCCCATGTTTCAGTTGTGCTTATCAGCATTCATGTTCTTCTGAAGACGAAACCAGTCCTTACAGTCCTGCAAAGTGTACCTGGCTTGAAGAATGGATTATTGCAGGTTTCGAAAAGAGCTACATAAAGAACGAAGAATAAATTCCTAATTTTGGGCGGGTAGATTGCCGCTGAAATCAATTGGGTATATTGTAAATGCAGAATCTATCTGAGCTGTTCCGTTTACCTTCCATTCTGTAGAATTTGTATTAAATTTTTCATTGTGGATTTTATCAAACAGTGCTGAATTAGATGCCGTGCGATCAAGTACAAACGTAGATTCAAGTGAGGTAGGCGAATGTGGATACAGTTGTGGCCTTCCATTTGGTGGTATGTCTTCATATGAGAGTAATCCATTACCCAAACTGGTATTATTTGCATAAATTGTGTAATCAATTTTAGAAGTTGACAATGCTTTATTGTCCTGATTATTTATCTTGAAGGTTACTTTTAAAGGGATAGTGTTGTTAATAGTATTGGTATTTTCTATCGTGATGTTTTGAATGCCGACTGTCACGTCCTTCAATTCGCTGCCTCCTCTCAGTAAGTCTGGTATAGCAGGAAACAGAACAATAAACGCAACAATTGCGCCAATGACAGCTATAAGAATGGCCCTTCTGGTCCCAATGAACATAATCACGATTATTCGGTCATAAATATAATCTTAGTCCAAAAATAATGTGGACTTGGTTGAAAGTCTATTTGGACTGTCAGCCTTGCCACTTAGTAATAAATAGACTAAAATAATCTATTGTTTATAGCACACCCCATGGAGAATAAAATTACAGGTGCTATTGCCACGATTGCTTTAGCATTGATTATAATTTATTCTACCACTATTAATGGAAGCTTTCAGTTAAATGATGTTTCAAAATTAGGTATTACTAGTTTGAATTTCGTCGAGGCTAGTATTTTCAATGACGATGCAGTTAAGGATTCTGTACCTCCCGAATTGTCTATCAAAAACATCACTGCTAACATTGTCGATGACAAAACTGGAAATCTGTCAATCATCTTTGATGTGTACAATCCAAATAAGATTACAATAATGCTAGAGTCTGTATCCTATAATGTGTATTCCAATTCCACGAGAATTGTTTCAGGTGATATAGGCCAAAGACCAGAAGGATTTATTGATTCCCAGGATAGTATTTTTCCAGTTATTGGAAACGGAACTCTGGTTCTAAAAGATAAAAAGATAATTGATACAAGTCGTGGTTTGAATCTGTCCAAAATTGCCACAAGTAATAGCATCTCGGAATTTTTGGTAAACGGAACTTATTTCTTTAAACAAACAAGTAGCTTTCAATCAACTGGTGGTGAAAAGGAATTCAGCATTGTTTATCCCAAACACTGAATGTGGAAATTTAGAAAAAATTAAATGTTAATGATTTAGAGTTATGGCAGTATGTCGGATGTATTTTTTATGTATGGTATAGCGACAGGAGCCTTTGTTATATTCACAGGTATCCTATTTGGAGTTCGAACCAAAAGAATTAATCAGTTGTTAAAGGGATCAAGAGAACAAAAACAATCTACCTGACTGTTATTTTTTTTTGCCAATTCCAAAGACATCAAGCAAATATTCTGATTCTTTTTGCTGTCCGAAACATCTTTGATAGTACTTGCATGAAAAACAAAATTCGCTTGGTTCTACAACTGGTGTTTTTTTGTCCTTGAGTAAAAGATGTAAAATTCTTGCTCTTCGTACAACTTGTTCAAACATTCTTTTACTTGGAGAAACGCTGAATTCAACGGACTTGCCTTCCGGAGTAAAATATACTATGAATCCGCCGCGTGTCTCGAAAACAAACATCGATGCATTGGTGTATAAGAGGTCATTTGGATGTGGGAATTCCGGTAAATTTGAAACTGGCAGGAAGTTAATGACGATTTCATTATCTATTATCAAGTCGACAGTTGCATATATCGAAAGTTCGTCAACTTTATATTCTCGAGTTATTCCGTTTAGAAACTTTCTAAGTGAACCTTGGATTAATTTTGACAATGCATTTGAAAACTCATCTTCGAAAGCATCCATTCTTTCAAAATAAGATAATCTGGTACAACGTGTAATTTCGAATACATGTATCCCATTTTGATCATAATCTTGCCCTAGTTTTTTGGAAAATTTGATTAATTCATCCTCTATTAGTTTATGGAAATTCCTACCGCCGAGCATCATTCCACATTGAATAAATGTCATATTTATATTACATACATAGAAGAATGCTGTCGAATTATTTACCAAATGCAACAGTATGTTAAATTACAATTCAGCAATTTTGAGGATGAAAAATTTTTGGGTTTTGGGTTAGAAACCAGATTTTATGGGATCGATAGGTTTCATTAGTTCTCGCAACAATATGGTTGCATATGAGCCCACGGGTATTTTGAAACTTATCGACAGATTATCCGAGTAAGAAAAATCATTTACCAACAATGGTAATTGTCTAAATCCACCTTCTACACTTAATTCCTGCATCTCCTTAAGATAGAAATCTTTGGAAGAAATATTCTCTTCTTTCATAATGAATGACAAATTCTTTTCGAACCGTCCTTCTGTGGGTTTGAAAGAGTAACCAGGCAAATGCATTGCTGGGACCAAGTTTGAGCTATCTTGGCCTGTATATTTCAACAATTTACCCAAAGTCAACTGGTTCTCTAACTTGAAACAAAAATCATCATTAGAGCAATTAATGATTGTTTCACCCTTTCCAATACTGTCGCTTAAAGTTTCGTTAAACATGTATGCCTGATAAGCATGAACAAACAATCTCCTTATGTTGATTGGAACAGATCTTAGAGCACCTATGTAATCTTTACCATTAACAAGAGCTCGCAAAATATTACGTTCTAGATCCATGCCTCTTGGAACAATCTTAAGAACTCGCCCATAATTGTTTGGATCCTTGCATTTTTCTCGTATTTCTTTACTAAATTGGGTATCGTGTTCAGTTGTATGACATAAAAATAGCTCGACTGCTCGCTTAAAATTCCTTTTGATTATCTCTCTGCCTACTAAATGAGTGACAAGTCTTTCGCTACCAAAGCGTTGAAGCCCATAAAAATTAGGAATGTTTTGTAATTGAGAAATAAACTCAGAAATGTTACCTTTAGTTACATTTGAAATTTTAATTTGAAATTGGTTTCCCATTATGTGTGATTTTTTCAATGAATGCTTTGAATATCCGAGCAAAGTCAGATTTGTATGAGTTGTTTTACCTTCTCTAAATTTACTACCCTCGGACGTGGCATATTGCGTAGTTTCTGCTTTTGAATCCTTAATTCCAAGCACCTTGATTCTAGTTCTCAGCTGATTGGATATCTCTATAACAGCGTGATTCGAATCCATCCCACTTTTGTGTAATAAAAAAACCGGAAATCGATATGATTTATCAGGAAATTTGGATATGTCTTTTGAAATAGAGTCAACAATTAATTCTACAACCTTAAAATCTTCATTTCTTAGCTTTATTGTGCCACCAATGCCTTCAAACCTGGTGGTGTATAATTTGATGCCTGCCATCTTGTCGATATTTGGAACATCAGTATGCATAGTGCATTAATGCTCTGGGACATTATTTTTATTTCTTGTTTGATATATCAAGTCAATAATTGTTTGAAAATATTTCTAAATTAGAATCTGATTTTTGATGATAATTGGCACTTTGATGTTCATCTATAAAGCTTAATATATGAATTGGAGCAATTGAAGTTGTGGATAGATTAGAGTCGAATCCATGTAGAAAATTTGTGATTTGTGAAAACTGCCTGCACTCTGATAGTATTTGTATGTTCTATGATGCGCACAGATATTGTGTGGAGTGTTTGTGCGACCATGCATGTTGTCCTGAATGTAGTTCTGGATATCATGCAATCATGATAGCAGACTAGTAATAGTGTGAGGGTTATTTCTCCAAAGTTCCAATTTATTTTTCCATTAGTGGTATATTTAAAATAAAGAATTTATACAAAGATGAACACAGATATTATATGGGTGTAAGTCGATATGTCGCAAGAGAGATTATGAAAGAGATTGGCAACCGTTCGAAAGAATTTTACGAATTTGTATTACCGCCTGTCGATATTTATGAGGACGGCACAGAGCTTGTTATCGTTGTAGACCTCCCCGGTTTTCAAAAAAAGGATATTCACGTAAATATCGCTAAGGATATTCTTACAATAAGGGCAAAACGTGTTATCGACATTGAATCACATACTATTCATTTTAGCCAACGACCAAATAAAATCGAAAAAAAGATACCTCTGCCTTTTTCGATACCAGATGAGGATAATGCAAACACCAAAGCAGATTATGCAAACGGTGTTTTGAAAATCAAGATACCAATATCGAATATGACAAATGTACCTATTACTTAAAATTTCTATCAACCGGTAATAGAAAAACTAGATCGAATTCCTAATTTTTACAATGGATTAGCCATCCAACTTTTTTTAACACGAAGGTATAATTTTGTATTATGGTTTATATTCTGTAGTCAGTAGTCAGAACTTGTTTGGAAGCAAATAATATTCTACTTATGCTGATGTGGCTGGGTGAATTGACTTTAGCAAGCTGGTTACTTTCATATGGTGCCGAACATCTTGCAGCTAGATTTGGCGCTAGGTTCGTGGGAAGAACACTTCTAAGCGTGGCAACTACTTTACCTGAAATTGCGATAGTTGCCTATGCAGCTTCGGCAGGTTCATACGGCGTGGCCCTTGGAGCTGGATTGGGGAGCAATGTACTGATGATGACACTTGGACTAGCAATAATGCTCTTAATCGCAACTACGCGTCTTTCTAAAAAACCTATCAAAAAAATAGATGTTAGCTCATTTAAACTTGACAAGATTTTCCTGTTACTAACTGCGGTAATAAGTGCAGCACTCTTTATCGATGGCTATCATTTTACAGATGGAATAGTCTTTACTGGTTTATTTTTTGTGTATGTATTCATTGCATTTTATGAAATGAGAGTGGAAAAGAAGAAAGACAAGGAAAAAGCTATTGTGGAACATGGTAATTCTTTTGAGAACATTAATCCTCCCAATAATCAAAAACAGTTAATAAAATCGGGTATAATCTTCATGGTAGGAACGATTGGTATCTTTTTAGGTGCAGAACCCTTCATCCATTCTTTAGAACATGTCTCTGCTGATATAGGTGTTTCAGCAATAATTCTTTCGGTAGTGATAAGCCCGATTGCAGGTGAAATGCCGGAGAAAATATCTTTGATGTTGCTTGCCCGAAAAGGGTCACATGGAACATCCATTGCGATTGCCAATGTACTTGGCTCAAAAATATTAAACAATACACTATTACTTGCTTTTGCCGTTTTCGGAGCTATGTATCATAGCGGTATTAGTGCGAGCATAGACAGAAACGAAATATTAACACAACAGATGTTGTTAGCAACAGTAGTTACATTGGTTGCCGTGGGTTTATTGTTTAGGAAAGAAATTGGAATAAGAACAGGGTTGATTTTATTGTTAATGTATATTGCAAGTATCGGACTACAATTCTTTTTGAATTCTTGAATTTAGATGATTATACTAGCAGATATGAATTTCATATTCCCCAACGACGACCTAATCGTATGAATCTTTTGTGGTGTTAGTATTAGTACTGTTACTTCGATCACCTAATAGAACCCCAATATCCAAGTAAGATTGATTTCTAAGAACTGTTAAATCTAATTTCTCTCCTGGTTTTTTGTGTTCATCCATATATGATACTAAATCTTCCATATAAGTAACATTACGATTGTCAATTGCAGTAATAATATCTGTTCCATGTTTATCACCATATTGATCAGTAGTACTTCCACGAAGTCCGGCTTTATCTGCCGGTCCATCTTTTGTTATAGAATCGACATAAACTCCCTTAAAGTCCCTACTTAGATTCTCAAAATTCTCCGTTAATTTTGAGGTTAACGTGCTTGCAGAGACACCAAGCCAGGGGTGAGTATAATTACCCTTACTGATAAGAACTGGAACTATTTTTGAAATTGTGTTGGAAGGAACTGCCAAGCCAATACCAGAGAATGCTCCAGAATCTGACAATACACCAGCAGTGTTCATTCCAATCACTTCTTCATTAATATTAAGCAACGGGCCTCCCGAATTGCCTGGATTTATCAATGCATCTGTCTGGATTACACTAGGAATACTAAATGCAGATCCTCCGGTTGAGATCAATCTTCCTTTTTGACTCACAATTCCCAGAGACATTGATCCAGCAAGACCATAAGGGTTACCGATAGCAATAACCTGGTCACCTACTTCCACACTAGATGAATTTCCAAGTATTAATGGGTGTAGTCTTTCAGATATATTTTGGTTAATCTTAATAACAGCAACATCATCAAACGGATCACTACCAACCACGGATGCCACATATCGATTACCATCGATGAAAGTAACGTCTACATTTTTAGAATCGTCTACTACGTGATGATTAGTGATTATTCTACCTTCTTTATCGAAAACAAATCCAGAACCTAAACTGGTAACGTTTTCGTCTCCTGGTGATCCTGTAGGCAGCTTGTTTTCACGAGTAATTTGAACAACTGAGCCTTGTACGTCTTTAAAGATCTTGCTAAACGAAATTGAAGCCGAATTTTTGGTGTTATCTGACTGTCCAAAAATTTCATGCCCAGCATAGAGCATTAAACCGGAAAACCCGAAAAAGATTATGGGAACTAGAATAAATGGGGCGATTTTCATACAAAAAATCCATTAAAATAATCATATAGACGTTTCTATTGATGGTTTATCCTTTATCGCATTTTTGAATTGATAAATACTCAATATTTCGCTGACCAACTTCATTTAAAATTTTCAATGGGAACCAGCGGGTATCAATAGTCAAATCATAAAATTGCTTGAGGTCTGATTACCTCATATCAATTTTCTGATATTTTTCAGTCAGTTTTATTTTAAGTTCATCCAACTGGTCAGACGCCCATTTAACAAAACCGTCAGTCATCTCTTGTGGTATACTCTTCTTTTCGGCAAGTGCCAAATAACCTTCAAAGATCTTTGCATATGCAGAATTACATACCATCATATTTGCCAAAGCGTCTGATACAAAGTCATCACTATTGCTTTGGAGAAAATTCCGTTTAAATAAATCCAAAAGATTCTTGGTTCGCCTATCGATCTCACTTTGATCCAGCCCATTTGTCAGTGCGAATTTGCTCATAGTTAGGATCTTTAACTCTATTTTACATTATTAAAGTATTCACGGCTGATGTTCCTAGATAGTCAGTCATTACTTAGACTGAAAATTAGAGACATATGCAAGCTCTTTAATACAAATAAGAAAATAATATTTTTCAATGTTTACAAGAATTGTTTCATTCCTTCCGAGTGCAACAGAAATACTTTACTTGTTGGGATCCGAAGAACAACTATTAGGAGTAACTCACCAGTGCAATTTTCCATCACAAGTAAAGAACAAGCCCCAAGTAATCAAATCAGCATTTGATTCGGAATCAATGACAAGCGTGGAAATTGAGGAAAAGATCCAGGAACTTTCTCGATTACAAAAAGGTTACTTCATAGTAGATTTTGAGATGATAAATCAAATGCACCCGGACCTTATAATTTCCCAAGGATTATGTGAAGTGTGTTCACCACACATAAAAGAAACAGAGAAGGTATTACGTTACTTGGATGAAAAGCCACAAACCTTGGTTTTAGATCCTCACAATGTTGAGGATGTGCTACAAAATATTATTGATGTGGCAAAAGCGGTAGAAAAGAAAACACACGGCAACCAAATCTGTGATGCCTTGGCAAAAAGAATCGAAAGTATCAAAATTGCTGAAAAGAGTAACACACCAAAAGTAATTTGTCTCGAATGGTTTGATCCATTCTATATCTGCGGTCACTGGGTTCCTCAAATGGTCGAGATTGCAGGTGGTATTAATGGGATTAGCTTAACTGGTGAGCGATCTCGCAAAATGGGCTTTTCGGAAATTGTTGAATTTGATCCAGACATTTTAATTCTTTTACCATGCGGTTTTGATCTTGGAAGGATTGTAGGAGAATATGAGTCTCTTAGTCATAATAATCAATGGAATTCCTTAAGAGCAGTTCGGACCGACATGGTATTTGCAGTAGACGCTCTCTCGTATTTCAGTAGACCGAGTCCAAGAATAATAACAGGTATCGAAATACTTGCCAAAATTTTTAATCCACAATCATTTTCCAATTTGATTACTCCATCTAATTCATATCTTAGAATGAAGAAAAAATAAAGATAGAAAATTAGAGTTTAGGTTAGAGAAACTTCAATGTATACGTCGTCAGGAATTTTTAATCGCATAAGCTGCCTGATTGATCTATCGTCAGCTCCCAAATCAATAACACGTCTGTGAATTCTTAGCTCATATTTATCCCAAGTATTGGTACCTTGGCCGCAAGGAGATTTCCTAGTAACGACTTTCATTTTCTTTGTAGGGAGTGGATGCGGACCTCTAAATTTAATTCCATTTTTCTCCCCTATACCCTTTATCTCATGGCATACATTTTCTAACATAACAAGATTGGTACTAGTTAATTTGATGCGTGCTTCCTGAGTCATTAATTAGACTCACTTTTTGGCACTTGGGTCGTATTTTTCTACTATAGATTTAACGACGCCAGCGGCTATAGTTGTTCCCATATCCCTTAAAGCAAATCTGCCAATTTCAGGAAATTCTTTAAAAGTCTCTATTGCAAGTGGTCGAACGGGTTTTATTCGAACAATTGCAGCATCTCCAGTTTTTAGAAACTTCGGTTTCTCTTCGACGGCTCCTCCAGTCTTAGGATCTATTTTTGCCACAAATTCAGATAAGGTAGCAGCAACTTGTGCGGTATGAGCATGAAGAACTGGGGTATATCCTGGTGCCATTGCTGTAGGATGATGAATAATAATTATTTGCGCCTCAAATTCTTTCGCAGCATTTGGTGGATTATCAACAGGTCCAATTACATCTCCACGTTTAATTGATTTCTTATCCACACCTCTGAGGTTAAAGCCAATATTATCACCTGATTCTGCTGACTCCATTTGGGTATGATGAGTCTCTATGGATTTGACTTCGCCAGTCACTCCAGAAGGCATTACCATTACCTTTTGATTAGCCTTTAGAACCCCTGTTTCCACTCTACCAACAGGTACAGTGCCAACACCGGTGATTGAGTAAACATCCTGGATGGGAATCCTAAGTGGTTTTCCTAACGGTTTTTCTGGAGGCTCAAAGATATCAAGTGTTTCAGATAAGGTTGGTCCCTTGTACCACGGCATATTTTCCGATTTCTTGACCAGGTTATCTCCTTTCCAACCTGAAACTGGTATGAAGCTAATCTTTGAA
>Ga0157378_10001887_pt1 | contig 18798 bp, 16 predicted proteins | sample M65metaG_FD_115309 | JGI IMG/M metagenome (GOLD analysis project Ga0157378, IMG submission 115309) | Miscanthus rhizosphere microbial communities from Kellogg Biological Station, Michigan, USA - M6-5 metaG | ecosystem: Host-associated > Plants > Roots > Rhizosphere > Soil | place: USA: Michigan...
AATCCCACGGCGCTGAGCAAGTCGTGCTGGCCCGACACGGTGAAGCTCATCCTCGCGAGCGAAGCCGGAGTCCGCGAGGCCGATCCCGAGGCGAAATTTCTTCTCCATGTCGCGCATTGGTGGGATGCCGACTTCTGCATCGCCTTCTACCGCTTCCTCCTCGATCACCGCGTGCAGGTCGATTTCGCGGGGTTGAGCTATTACCCGTCGGCGAACATCGGTGGCTCGCTCGAGATGGAGCAGTTCGGCGCAGTTGCAACGCGAATTTTCGAGGCCATCAAGCGCCCGCTCATCGTGCCCGAGGTCGCCTACCCGAGCACGGCGGATTTCAAGGGGCAGTTCTCACGATGGAAAAAAGCCGCGCCCGGCTATCCGCTCACGCCTGAGGGACAGCAGCGTTGGCTGGCGGATTTCCTCGCCTACTGCGCACATCTGCCGGCCATCGACTCGATTTACTACTGGAGCCCGGAGTGGTATGGCGAAGGCATGTGGAAGGCGTTCGCGCTCTTCGATTCCGCGGGTGAGGCAAAGCCGGCGTGGAGCGCCTTCCGCGGAGAACGCGCAAGCCTCCCCACGCCGAAGAGCACCGTCTTTTTCGAGCTCGATGGTGGGCAGCTTCGCTCCGTCCCAATCGCGGAGGCGCGGGACAGGGCCATCCCGCAGCTTCGCGCGGAACTCGCCAAAACCGGGCGCGTGAACATGGATTACATTCACGCCATCACAGCCGCTCAGCTGGTCGTCGAGGGCTGGCGCGTGAACCTGCGGGCCTCATTGATGGGCAACATCGACCTCCTGCCCACGGATCACCCGCCAAAGGCCGTCGATTGGAAAGCACAGCTCGGCGAGGTGGACGCGAAAACGCAGAAAGCCGTGATCTTCGTCCGCGGAGAGGCCACTCCCCTGCTCGACGAAGTCCTCGCGTCAGCGAACCAGCGCGGCCTGGAAGTCGCCACGCATCCCGTGGCCGCCGATGCGCCGCTGAAATTCGGACTCGGCTTCGACTGGCAAAAAGGACCGCAGCCGGAGTGAGCGTCTACTTCTGATACGACTCGCCGAAGTATTGCGCGCCGAGTTTGTCAAAGTAGCCGACCTCGAAGAGGTGCAGCAGCTCGAGGTTGATCGGCTCGCGCAGCGGGCTGCTCTGCGGCACCGCGAAGCCGTAGTTCACGGGCTGAAACACGGGGCCGACCTCGTGGATCGGCACGCGTGGATGCGTGTAGTCGTAGTATTGGAGCACGGGGGCGTCGCCGACGACGCACTGGACCTTGTTTTTGACGAGGTCGTTGACGGCGGCCTCGATGCCCGGGTAGGCAGCGTAATCGAGGTTGCGCTCGCGGGCGTAGGCTTCGCTCTGCGAACCGCCGATGAGGCCGATCATTTTATTCGGCAGATCCTCGGGGCCGTGGATGTGGCCCTGAAGAATGTCCGCCGTCATCGACGAAGTGAAGACGCCCTGGACATAGACCACGACGAACAGGCTCGCGACCATCCAGCCGACGAGGACGAGGCGGCCGAGAACGCCGGAGAAGCCCTTGTAGGACGACTTCCCAAGCACGAGGCCCATCACGTAGTAGAACGACTCCGCGAGCCCCGCGCCGCGCGTCTTCGGGAAATCGGGATTATGCCGGCGCTCGAAAGCGGCAATGATGACGGTGGCGATGAGCACGCCGATGAAGACGCCGCCAAGCACACGCAGGTGCTCGGGCGCGCAGAGCCGCTCGAAGAATTGCGCGAGATGCCCGCGCTGCTCGGCGACCATGATTTGCAGGCCGGCGCGATAATAGGGCTGCGTGAACTCCACCCGCTTCTCTCGCTCGCTGGTGATGCTCGTATTGCCAACGAGCACGTCGCATTCGCCGCGGGTGATCGCCTCGAGCGCGGCGTCCATCGTGGGGAACTTCCGAAACGTCGCGGCGGTCCAGCCGTTCGTGGTCGCGATGCTTTGCCAGAGTTCGACGGTAAAGCCCGCCGGCGCGCCGTCCTTCGCGGTCATCACGAAGGGCGGCGAACCCGCGAGCGCCACCCGCAACGGCGCGGCCGGGGAGCCGGGCGAAGGCGGGGTTTCGGCTCGCACGATGGTTCCCGCCAGCAATGCAAACAGACAAAAGAGGACGCCCTTCATGGAGATCAGGCGGCGATCATGGCCGATTTCGCGCCCCGGGAAAAGCGGGGACCGTGTTTCCGAGCGGCGGCTTCTCAGAAATTACCGCGCGCGTTTGAAGAAAGTGGCGGCGGCGTAATAGGGCCGCGTGAGGCTCGGGAGCTTCCCTTTTACGAAGATCAGGGCGATACCAATGGTCACCTCAAGGAGGTCTCCGCGACGATTCCCCTCCGTTGGAACGAAAGAGTCCCGCCCCCACCTCGTCACAACTAACTTGATCCCCATGCCCTCCAATCTCCTCGCCCCACTGGCAGGTTTCCTCCTTTTGACCGGACATCTGTTCGCGGCCGACCCCGCCACGTTTCCCGTCACCATCCAGATCGATGCCGCGAAGCCCATCGGCGAAATGAAGCCGATCTGGCGCTTCTTCGGCGCGGACGAGCCGAACTACGCGACCATGAAGGACGGCAGGAAACTCATCGCCGACATCGGCCAGCTGCGTCCCGGCGATACGTTCTTCCGCACGCACAATCTGCTCTGCACCGGCAACGGCACCGCCGCGCTCAAATGGGGCAGCACGAACGCCTACACCGAGGACGCGGCCGGAAATCCGGTTTACGACTGGAAGATCCTCGACGGAATTTTCGACACCTACATCCAGCGCGGCGTCCATCCCTACGCGCAGATCGGCTTCATGCCAAAGGCGCTCTCGATCCACCCGGAGCCCTACCAGCACCACTGGAAGCCCGGTCTCGACTACGGCAAGATCGTCACCGGCTGGGCCTATCCGCCGAAGGATTACGACAAATGGCGCGAGCTCGTCTATCAATGGGTCAAACACTGCGTCGAGCGCTACGGCCGCGCCGAAGTCGAGCGGTGGTATTGGGAGGCCTGGAACGAGCCCAATGGCTCCTACTGGAAAGCGACCCCCGAGGAATTCCAAAAACTCCACGACTACGCCATCGACGGCGTGCGCCGCGCCCTGCCGACCGCCCGCGTCGGCGGCCCCGATGTCGCCGGCGATGGCGGCAAGTTCATGGACGCCTTCCTCCGCCACCTCGTCAGCGGCACGAATTATGCCACCGGCAAAATCGGCACGCCCACCGATTTCCTCGCCTTCCACGCCAAGGGTGCGCCCACGTTCATCGACGGCCACGTGCGCCTCGGTATCGCGAACCAGCTCCGCGTCATCGACACCGGCTTCCGCAAAATCGCCGCGATTCCGGAGCTCAAGGACAAGCCCATTGTCATCGGCGAATCCGATCCCGATGGCTGCGCCGCCTGCCAGGGCCCGCAACTCGGCTACCGCAACACGACGATGTATTCCAGCTACACCGCCGCCGTCTTCGCCCGCAAATACGAGCTCGCCGACCGGCGAAAAGTGAATCTCGACGGCGCGCTCACCTGGGCCTTCGAGTTCGAGGGACAACCGTTCTTCGCCGGCTTCCGCGTGCTCGCCACGAACGGACTCACCCTGCCCGTCTTCAACGTCTTCCGCATGTTCAGCCAAATGGGCGGCCAGCGCGTCGCCGTGCAAAGCTCCGGCGCCGTGCCGCTCGACACCATGATGAAGGACGGCGTCCGCAATGCCCCCGACGTGAGCGCCCTCGCCAGCCTCGCCCCCCACAAACTCGCGATTCTCCTCTGGCATTATCACGACGACGACGTGCCCGGCCCCGCCGCCGACGTCGCGCTCGATCTCTCGGGCCTTCCCGCCGCCGCCCGCTCCGCAAAAGTCCGTCAATTCCTCATCGACCAGACCCACAGCAACGCCTTCACCGCCTGGAAAAGGCAGGGCTCGCCCGCCGCGCCGAGTTCCGCGCAATACGCCGAACTCGAGGCCGCCAGCCAGCTCGCGAGCACTCCGCCACCGGCGCTCACCACCGATAAGGACAAACTCACCTTGAAACTTGGTCTTCCCCGCCAGGCCGTCTCGCTGCTCGTGCTCGAGTGGTAACCGCCGATTTGCGCCGCTGAAGGGAGCGTTGGGAGCGCCAAATCCGTGCAATCCGCGGATAATTCGGTATTTCCCTGAGCATGCCGCGCCGCATCCTGCTCCTTCCCATCGGCAGCTCCGGCGACGTCAATCCCTTCCTCTGGATCGGGCGACAGCTCCACGCGCGCGGCCACGAAGTCACCGTCGTCGCCAATCCCGTCTTCGGCGAAACGATCCGCGCCCTCGGCCTGCGGCATCTTCCCTTCGGCGACGAGGCGGAATACCACGCCCTGCTCGACCATCCCGATGTCTGGCATCCGCTCAAGGGCCCGCCGCTCGTGCTGCGATTCGCCGGCGACGTGACGCAGCGCTACTTCGATCTCATCGCGACGGAAATACGCGCCGACGATCCGCCGCTCGTCCTCGCACCCGCCACGGCCTTCGGCGCCCGGCTCGCCCGCGAAAAATTCGGATTCCCGCTCGTTTCGGTCCACCTCCAACCCTGCATTTTCCTCACGGTCGGCGACACGCCGCTGGTCAGCCGTCTCTTCGGCTGGCTGCAAAAGATCCCGCCGTGGGCAAAGCGCGCATTCTTCGCCTTCATCCGCGCGCGCATCGGCGCCGAGGTAAATCCCGGCGTGCGCCAGGCCTGTCGGGCGGTGGGAATTCCGCCACCAAAAAATGCCTTCCGCGAGTGGTGGCAATCGCCCGACGGCGGCGTCTGCCTCTGGCCGGAGTGGTTCGGACCGCCGCAACCCGAGTGGGCCCCTGGCGTCGTGAACGTCGGCTTTCCGCTCTATGATCTCGCGGACCAAATCGCGCTCGCGCCCGCGCTGGAGGCCTTCCTCGCCGCGGGACCGCCGCCCGTGCTCTTCACGCCCGGCACCGCCATGGCCCAGGGCGCGGAATTTTTCGCCACGGCGCTCGCCGCCTGCCGTCGGGCAAAGGTGCGCGCCATCTTCGCCACAAAATTTCCCGCCACGCTTCCCGCCTTGCCGCCGGAAATTTTCCATGTCGCTTACGCGCCGTTCAGCGCGCTGCTTCCGCGCTGCGCGGCCATCGTTCATCACGGCGGCATCGGCACGACCTCGCAGGCGCTCGCCGCCGGCATTCCACAACTCATCCGCCCGTTTTCGCACGACCAGCCCGACAACGCCGCCCGCGTGCGCCGCCTCGAAGTCGGCGAATGCCTCTGGCCGAACCAGTTCACCGCCGAAAATCTCACCCCCGCGCTGGCAAACTTGCTCACGGACGAAGCGCGCAGGCACCGCTGCGCCGCCATGGCAGACCGCCTCCATGCGGAACGGCCAGCCGACCGACTGCTGACGGCGTTGGAACCGCATTTCCGCGATTCACGATAGAAAGTGGCGACTCTAACGGGATTCGAACCCGTGTATCCGCCGTGAAAGGGCGGTGTCCTAGGCCACTGGACGATAGAGTCAGACGGGCCGCAAAATATGGGACCCCGCTCCGGCCAAGGCAAGCGGGAATTTACCCCGCCTCGCGCCGTCGGGCCGCGAGGTAATGGCGGGTGAATCTCAACCTCGCAGGCAGGAGCGGTAATGCCACCCGGATGGACGTTCGCGCCAGGGCGAAAGCCACCCGCGAGGCCGGCGTGCTGCGGAAGCCCAACCGCTCGCGCACGGGCGACGGCAGCGTCTCCGCAATCAATCCGACGAATGGCTTCGATCCCAGGCGCAACCATGCGGGAGCGGGCGGCACGGCCACCGCCCAGGCGACTTCGCGGCAGAGCGGGATCGACGCCAACTCCGGGCCATTCAGCATCGCCGCGTAATATTCGCGAAATTGGGTCGCCGTCTGCGGACCGTAATTCGGAGCGAGGCCGAAGCATTGTCCGAAGATGCGCATGTCGCGGTAGTGCGCCTCGCGCTGCGCCTCCGTGAGCGAAAAGCCGACCTGCTCGAAGACCCACGTGCCCACGTCAATAAGCGTCGCAAGCACCCACATTTGCGCGGCGGGCGAGAAGGCGTCGTAGGCCACCGGATGCGTTCCGCGCACCTTCGCGTGGATGGCCGCGATGCGCCGGCTCATGGCGGCGGCCTCGGCGCGCGTGGCAAAGGTGATCGTATAAACCGCGTCGAGCGTGCGGCGCAGCCGGCCGAGCGCGTCGGCGCGGAATTCGCTGTGCGCCGCGACGCCGGCGGCCACCTCGGGATGCGCCACCTGCAGGATGGCCGCGGCGGGTCCGCCCAGAAGCAGGGCGTGCTCGCGGCTGAGCCGCCAGATTTGCGAATCGGGCGGAAACAGGAAATCGTCCGCCGCGCTCATTCCGCCCGTTTGCTCAAGCCGCCAGCGCGCCGTCCTCGATGTGGAGGATGCGGTCGCCGCGTCGGGCGAGGTCCGCATCGTGCGTGACGACGATGATCGTGCGACGATCCGCGCGACCGAGGCCGAGCAACAGCTCGATGATGGATTCGCCGGTGTGCGAATCGAGATTGCCCGTGGGTTCGTCGGCGAAGAGGACGCTGGGATCGTTGATGAGCGCGCGGGCAATGGCCACGCGCTGTTGCTCGCCACCACTCAGTTCGGAGGGCAGATGCTGCATGCGGTCGCCGAGGCCGACGCGCTCCAACAGGGCCTCGCCGCGCTCCGTCGCGATTTTTCGGCCGATCATCGCGGGCACGAGCACGTTCTCGAGCGCGGTGAGTTCCGGCAGGAGAAAATACGATTGGAAGACAAAGCCCATCCGCGCGTTGCGCAGGCTCGCGAGCCGGGCGCTGCCGATGCCATAGACGCTCGTTTCCTCGAAAAATACCTCGCCCGCCTCGGGACGCTCCAGGCCGGCAAGCGTGTAGAGCAGCGTCGTCTTGCCCGCGCCCGACGCGCCGCAAAGAAAGACGGTTTCGCCCACCGCGACCTCGAGATCGATGCCGCGGAGCACGTCGAGGGAACGCCGGCCGATCTTGAACGAACGCCGCAGGCCGGTGGCGCGAAGGAGCGGAGCGGAAGACATGGGCCGCAAGCTAGCGCGAGAGCGTGCCGGAGGACAGCGCCTTTCCGCCGGGCGTGGCGGCGGGGCCGTGATGGAGAATGGCGGCGTCCAGCACATCGATCACGGCAAGCACCCGCGCGAGGCGCTCGCGAATGGCCGTGCGCGGATCGATGTTCAAGCCGACCACGCGGGCGTTCCAACCAATGATGTCCTGCCCGCGCGAACGGCCGATGAAGATCGCGCGTTCGTTGTGCGACGGCTGCGAGACGACGATGCAATCCGGCGCGTGGAAAATTTCCGCGGCGCGAACCACGGAGTCGAACGTCCGCAGGCCGGCTTCGTCCGAAAGGATGCGATCATCCGGCACGCCGCGGGCGACGAGGTCCTCCCGCATCATTCGGGGTTCGTTGTAATACGGGTCGGCGCCGTTTCCGCTCACGATCAGGCGTTCGACCTTGCCCGCCTTGTAGAGCGCGACGGCAGCGTCGATGCGGTATTGGTAGTGAAGATTCGGGTGGTTGCCGGCAACGTATTTGGATGTCCCGAGCACGAGGCCGAACTCCCGCCGGGGCACGTCGGCCAGGCGGTCGTAGGTGCGCCCCCAGGCCGCGATCTCGACCGCCAGCTCGCAGGCGAGCCACAGACCGACGACGAGAATCGCCACCGAGACCACGAGCCGCATCAATCTGGAAATCACCCACCGCATCGTCGCGCGTCACCGTCGTTTTTCCGCCGCGCACTGACAAGTGGAAGTCTTCGCGTCGCGCGCCCGGTGGACGCTTCCGCCGTCCCATACAACAGTCCCGGAGAAAGTGGAGCGGGTTTAAACTGGAAGGACCGCCCTTGGTCGTCCCCGGCTCGGCCTTGCAGATGGGAATCTCCACCGCGACAACGAAAGGGGCAGGCGGACCGGAGTCCCCTCTTCCAATCATGGACCCGGCGCGACTACCTTCCCCAAGTCAGTATTTGACGATCTTCAACAGAATAATGGTCGGTTGAACGTTCGTCACCGTGGAGGGGCCGGCGTTGCTTTGCGTCGGTGTATTTGCGAAAGCCGTGGACGTGCTTGCGCCGTTGACGCCCACGCATCGCAAACTCGTGCCCGTCGTCGTGGCATTATTGTTGAAACTCACGCCCGTAAGAGGGGCTCCCCCCATGAGGTGCGTGTGGCTCGGAACATCGCTATTGGCTTGAACTCCTCCGGCCATCCCTAACGAGCTGCCATCAATGCCGCAACCAGCCGTCGTGATTCGACCGATAGCGGTGCCTCCCATGTTATCTCTTCCCGCCGTCACGCGTCCGCGACAATCCGGCAAATTGAAATGCGTTCCGTCCACTGCCCCAAAGGCCGTGCCGATCGCCGCGAACAACTGCGGGTAGTCGGACCGCAAAAGCGATTGGCCGTAGCACATCAGCCATCCCGCCGGCGCGGTAGCCCCTGCGTAATCGAGGACCGTTCCCGCCGGCACAGAAACCGTTTCCCATCCCCACGGCGTGCCCTCAACGCTTCGTTTCACGTAAAGAGTCGGATTTGCGCTGTCGTTTCGCAGGTAGATACTGCCAGCCGCGCCATACGAGGCTCCGTCCGGCGCGATCGCCCCTCCTTTAACCGACGGCCCCACGATGGTGCCGAAGGTTAAATTTCCGGGGATGCAAACCGTCCCGTATTCGTTGCCGAAAATCGACTCCACCAACGTGCTCGTGGAACTGCTGTAATTGGAAAGGCTCCAATTCGTTCCTCCTCCCGGCCGCACCTTCCAGGAGATCCCCCCACGACGGAAACCCGCATACGCCGAAAATCCCATCTCCCCTCCGTCGGACGGGTAGGTATTGTTGACGCGAAAATCCACCAGTCCGGGATCGTTCCGCTGCAAGGTCGCGGATACAGTATCGGACGAGACCCCGCTGTTGACCGGAAGATTGCTGGGGTAGGAACCCGTCAACTGCGTCGTGTTTGCCGCCAGCGTCAAATCGGGAAACGCAATCGCTGAGCGGAGATAGATGCCGGAGAAAGAAGAATTTTCCGACGACATCGTATTACTTTTCACCGTGAGACCGGAAATCGTCGAGGCTAGGGATGTATCGATATCGATGACCCCATTCGCCGTCTCTCCACTTTGCGAAAGGTTCCCGATCGAAGAGAAACTATTCCCCACCAGATTGATCCGACTAAAGGTATCTCCGGCTTGGGCGGATTTGAGGGCAAACGCCGCCTGTTGCACAGCAAAGCTGTTCCCAGACAGGGTCAGATTCTGAATGGAACCCGTATCGGAGCGGTATCCAAAGCGACAATCCTGCGCGACGTTGTTCGAAATGATCACATTGCTCGTTCCACCGGCGCTATACGCAACGTATGCCCCACCGGTAACCACATTGTTGGCAATGATTCCTGAACATCCCGACAAAATGATTGCGCTAACATAATCGCCGATACAGTCGCGCACCGAGCAGTTCAAAATCTGATTGTTTACCAAATTAGGCGCATTCGTGGTGTTGAAAATGGCCAGCGCGAAGCTTTCCAGCCCGGAGCCCCACCAAGATTCGTATCCCGAAGGAGGCGACGACGCCCGGCCATGAGGATTGATCACCTCAACATTCTGGATTGAACAATTACCACCGGAAAGTTGCACCCCGTAGATGGAATGCTTCCGATTTTCGTCGCTCAGCGGCCCCGTTAACATTCCTCCGAACAGATTCCGGGCATTACAGTCCACGGTCAAATCGCGCACGCTGATAAAGGGATAATTAACCACCCGCGTATCCCCATGGTAAGACATGCCGTATCTCCCCGCCACGATCACAACGTGGAAAAAATTTGGACCATACCGATCATAGCCCATGAGTCTCACGGTGGTAATCCCGCGACCGGAACCCCGCAACGTGGTATTGGGCTGTAACAGATAACCATTATTTCCTCGCCCATCGTAGTCCCCATACGTCTGATAAACGCCCGGCCCAAGGATGATTTCCTTATTCCCTCCATCAACCGCAGAAGTGATCTCATGCATCGTGGAATCGAACCAAGATACGTATGTGCCGTGTGATCCCTCCGCACGCCCGTTGTAAGGATCATCAATCGTTCCACTTCCCTTCAGGAGGTCATTGCGGATGGCAAAATAATATGGAGTCTGGGGCGTTTGAGCCCTAGCTATACCACTCGTTAATACCAAACAAAGCAAAAAAAGGACAGGGGAGAAGAAACGCATTAAAAATTACTATTTCCCCATTCTTAAAACGTAAAGACAAAAGCCCTTTGTATCCCGCAATCGCAACAGCCACCACCCCGTTTTCAAAAAATAAAACACCCCAGGGCCCGACGGCCTAATTTCGATCAGTCCAAAGGGCGAAGCCCGAAGGCATTCGGAGAATTTTCCATGCGAACGTCAGACAATTCCAACGTGCTGATGCATGCTACGGGCAGCTTTCGAGGCTCTCCCAGCTCGAAGATTTTCATCGAGTCCCTTATGTCTTCACGTTCCTAGATGTACCGGTTCAATCTTTTTGAAAACCAACCCCTTCCCTGTTTTTCGTCGGAGAGGATGTTTGCCATATTCTGCTTGAATTTTGATAAAAGTATGACCAATTTCATTAACGGTCAATGAAAAAAGTAGGAAATATTTCAAAGCGCGGCGGAACTAGGTTTGGCTCGGGACGCAAACCAGGGCAAACCAAACGGAAGATTTCTATTTCCGTAGATGGCAAGGTTTTGGATTCCGCCCTAGAGAAATGGGGAGGTAAAGCGTCCCCTCTGGTGGAAAAACTCTTGCGTTCCTACACGGAATAGTCATACTTTATTCAAACCAGTGGACGTGACGGGGCTCGGACCCGCATTGCCGAGGTGTAAAGTCGCGGCAGTTTACCGATTAACTTACACGCCCATTTGGTTGATATAGAGCCGATTGACAGGGCCGCGTGATGCATTCGCCAGAACTTAATCACGCGGCCCTGCTGTTATCATCGTGCCTGTAGAGCGGCGACTTCCTCAGGCACTAAAACTTTAACACCATAGGTTCCTTTCTGGGTTTATTGGCGAAATTCATGGGAAATTGACTCGGTAAGCGTGTTTGCCTGATTTGATCGTCAACTTGAGAATTCCCTTCTCGGTTTGGCGCTTACAGGTGTTGGTCACGATTTGGTTGAAGTGTTTTGAGTCTTGCCCGTAACCATATTTACGGAGGTGTTCCGCGATTTCTCTCGGCGTGTATTCTTCGCTCGGACGGTGTGAAAGAAATTCAGTCACAGCATCTGTCAAACTCGTTCCCCCTGATCCAAGAGATAGGATTGGCTGCGGTGGGGCCACTTTGGGCATTCCGAGTTTTCGCAAGGGCTTATCGGAATCCATTGTAGTAAGGAGCGCATTGATCAAATCCAACTGCTGGCGTTTTTTCTCCAAATTCGCCACCTCCACCTCAAGGGATTGCTTTTCTGCCATTAGTTCGTCGCGAAGCATGATTGCAGAATTAGAACCGCAACATGGTTGGCTGTCAACTGAATCATAACCAAAACTACAATCATGATTGCAGTTCAATCCCGCAAACCTTGGCGCAGAGAGGATTTGCGGGTTACAAAGACATCAAAAGAAAAATGAAAAAAATTCGGATGTCAGCGTTAAGATGAGGTCCAAATGAGCTTGCTACTTGAATACCTCGACAGCAACGGGTGGGAAACGACCCGCGCTGGCACTCTAAGAATCGAAAAAGACGGATGGATTTACGACTGGGAAGGCACTGGACGTCTTACAAACTTGTGGAGATGGCCAATAAATCGCTCAAGCGACCACGAAATAGATATTTTCATTATCACTGACGAGACTCGCGGGTTGGAAGTAGCTCAAGGCATCATGTCAGGAAATCATCCTGACTCTCCAATCAGAGACCCGAAGAGTTACAAGAAGATCGGAACGCTCTGAATTCAAAATAGGACACTACCGCGTCGCGCGCCCGGTGGACGCTTCCGCCGGGGTGTGTTACCGGTGGGCATGGTCAAAAAACTCCTGCACACGCGCTATCGTGTGACCGATCTCGAGCGCACCATCACCTTTTATCGCGACGTGCTCGGTCTGGAACTCACCCGCCGCAGCAAGAGCCCGCGCGGCTCCGAGCTTGTGTTCTTCAAGGCCCCCGGCAGCGAGGAGGAAATCGAAATTTGCAAATTCGACAAGAGTGGTCCGGTGCAGGTCGGCCCCGACCTTACGCACCTCGCGTTTTCCGTCGATGACATCGAGTCCTTCGCCAGACACGCCGCCGCCCTCGGCTATCCCTTGAGCGACGGCCCGACGAAGACTTCGAGCGGCTCGGTGTTTGCCTTCATCGACGCGCCCGAGGGCTACGAGGTGGAGCTGATTCAGCACGCGGGGCGGGACTGATTCCGCCGTGCATCCGAACGTCCGCGTCTTTCGCTACCTGCGCCGCTATCCGGGCCTCGCCGCCGCCACGCTCGGTTGCGCCATCCTCGGCACGCTCACCGTCGTCGTTTTTCCCGACGTCACGCGTCGCATCATCGACGACGCCATCCGCGGCCATCGGCCCGAACTCCTCGTTCCCCTGATCGCGGCGGCCTTCGCGGCGTTCTTCGCTCAGGGCGTGCTGAATGCGCTACGCATCGTCCTCAACAACGTCTTCGAGCAAAAAGTCATCTTCGATCTGCGCAGCGACCTCTACGCGCACATCCAGCGACTGCCGCTCACGTGGTTCGATAATCGCGCGACGGGCGACGTGATGACGCGTCTCGTCGAGGACGTCACCTCCGTCGAGCGCGTGCTCATCGACGGCGTCGAGCAAGGCACCGTCGCCATCCTGCAAATCGCCGTCGTCGGCGTGCTCATGGCCATCTACAACCCCGCGCTCGCCCTCGTCGCCGCCGCGCCGATTCCCCTGCTCGCCGCCGGCGCGCTCGCCTACACGCTCACCGCGCGCGGGCGCTACCGCCAGCAGCGCCGCGCCGCGTCGGACATGAACGCCATCCTCCACGACAACCTCTCCGGCATCCGCCAGATCAAGACCTACACGAGCGAGACCGCCGAGCATGCGCGCTTCAATGGCGCCAGCCGCCGCCTCGCGGATGCCACCCTCGTCGTCATGCGCGCCTGGGCGATCTACAACCCCGCAATGTCCTTCCTCACGGCCTGCGGCTCCGTCGCCATCGTCGGCTATGGCGGCCACGAAGTGCTCGCCGGGCGCATGGACGTCGGCGCGCTTTTCGCCTTCCTCGTCCTCGGCCCGCTGCTCTACGAGCCCATCGGCCGTCTGCATTCGCTCAACCAAATCTTCCAGGCCGGCCGCGCCGCCGGCGAACGCGTCTTCGAAATCATGGACGCCACGCCGGAGCCAACCGGAGCCGACGCCTCCGCCGCCGATACCCTCCCGATCCGCGGCGATGTGCGTTACGAAGACGTGAGCTTCTTCTACGCGGAGGACCAGCCCGTGCTGCATGCCGTCAGCCTCCACGCCGCCCCCGGCGAGATGATCGCGCTCGTCGGAAGCACCGGCGCGGGAAAATCCTCGCTCGTCAGCCTGCTCGTGCGTTTTTACGAGCGCAGCGGCGGCCGCATTCTCCTCGACGGACGCCCCATCGAGAACTTCCCCGCCGCCGCCCTCCGCCGCGCCACCGCGATGGTCACGCAGGAAAGCTTCCTCTTCAATGGCACCACCGCCGAGAACCTCCGCGTGGGCAAGGCCGACGCCACCGAGGAGGAAATGTGGCGCGTGCTCGAGGCCGCGAACGCTGCCGACTTCGTCCGTCGCCTGCCCAAGGGCCTCCACAGCCCCGTCGGCGAGCGCGGCGTGAAGCTGAGCGTCGGCGAGAAACAGCGCATCTCCATTGCCCGCGCCCTGCTCAAAAATCCGCCCATCCTCATTCTCGACGAGGCCACGGCCAGCGTGGACACCGTCACCGAGCAACTCATCCAGGGCGCGCTCGATCGCCTGATGGCCCACCGCACCAGCTTCGTCATTGCCCACCGGCTCTCCACCGTGCGCCATGCGGACCAGATTCTCGTCCTCGAGCGCGGCCGCATCGTCGAGCACGGTCGCCATGCCGAACTCCTCGCCGCCGGCGGCGTCTATGCCCGCCTCTGTCGCACCAATTATCTCGCCGACGCGCCCGACGAACTTGTGACGGAAATTTTGCATTAACGGGATGCCTCGCGCGGGAATTGCTTGAGGTATTCGCAATCCGACCGCTCCAATGAAGACGTTGAAAATCCGAGCCCGCCTTTCCCCCGCCGGAAGCCGCTTTCCCGAAGTCGTTCTTCGACAGCTGCTTGCGCTCACGATCACCGTCGGCGCGCTCCTTAGCGGTTGTTCGAAGCCTTCGCCCGACTCCCCGGACGTCATCGTCCTCCAGACCGGCCGCATGCGCGGCAACGTCTATCCGCCCGCCCTCCAGAATCTCGCCCCGCTCCAGCACTATCCGTATCTGGCCGGCTACGTGAAAAAAGTGCGCGCGGAAGCCGCGAAAACCGGCGCGAAAGTCGTCCTCATTGACCTCGGCGACAGCCTCGGCGGCTCCTTCGCCAGCTACGCCACCGGCTACGGCAACATGGTCACCCTCTTCAACGAAGCCGGTTACGATTTCGTCGCCCTCGGCAATCTCGACAACAACATCCCGCCCGCCGCCCTCGCCCAGATCAAAGGCGCCGTCCTCTGCCCGTTCATGGCGCCCGACGGCCGGCCCGCCACCGCCGGCACGCAGTTCGCCGCCCGCCGCGACCTCGCCGGCCTCCCCGTCGAGGTCCTCGCAAATTTCTACGGCGACACCGCGCGCGAAAAATTCCCCGAGCGTTTTCCAACGTGGTTCGGCACCACGGCCGGTGACGTCGAGCCCGTCCGCGACTATGCCGGCATCGTCGCGAAGCTCGGCCCGCGCCCCCCCGGCGCGCTCTCCCTGCTGAGCTGGATGAAATTCGAGTCGCCGAAGGATCCGCCCACCGCCTTCCTCGCCCAACTCGACAAACTCGGCGTCAACGCCATCCTCGCCCACCGCATCTATTCCGGCCGCGAGCGCGACGCATGGTCCGAAAAGACCTTCTACGCCTGGAAACCGCCCGTTTCCGAAAACATCCTGCGCGACAACGGCGGCTTCACCATTGCCCGGCTCGATCTCAAGCGCGACGGTGGCTCCTGGCGCGTCCTCCATCAGGAACTCCTGCCCATGACCGCGAACACCGCGCCCGCCGACGAGGACCTCGTGAAGAAAATCAGCCTCTTCACGGACCAGATTCGCCGCGCCGACAAGCCCCTCGGCGATCTCTCCGAGGCCATGTCCGAGGACCAGATTCTCCTCGGCTGCCTCGCCGCCCTCACCGAGGTCTCCGGCACGCAAATCGCCGCCTACTCCCGCCAGTCCATCCGCGACGAATGGCCCGCCGGCCCGCTCACCGCCAGCCGCGTTTACAACAGCCTGCCGTGGACCACGCCCCTCGTGCAGCTCACGCTCACGCCCGAGCAAATCGCCCGCCTCGGCAAATTCAGCGGCATGGTGCTGCTCAAGCGCGATGACCTCCCCGCCGGTCAGCCCGTCGTCGTCACCACCTCGAAATTCTTCGGTTCCCTCCTTGCCCAGGAGCTCGGCCTGCCCGCCGGCACCCTGCGCGACGCCGCCCGCGGCTCCGAGTTCGACTTCTTCCTCGCCTACCTTTCCAAGGCCCCTCAGCCGCTTAACTTCGCCGCCCCCTCCGGCTGGACCATCGAAGAGCCCCGTGGCCTGTAGCCGCCCATGAAAGCCCGCGAAATCCTGCTCGCCTGCGCCGTTGGCATCCTGCTCGTCGTCGCCGCCATCGCGTGGTTCATCGACCGCGGCAAGGATGCCACCGGCATCGCCAGCGCCCGCAATCTCCAGCAATGGGGCATCGCACTGAACCTCTACCTTATCGACAACGAGAACCAGCTCCCCGAGGTCGGCGCCACCCCCGTCGACGCGAAGCAGGACAAGGCCTGGTATAACGCCCTGCCCTCCTACCTCAGCCAGACTCCGCTCGCCGAACTCCCCGTCGGCCAGCGACCAAAACCCGGCACAGCCTCACTCTGGATCGACCCTACCTCAAAGGTCCCGCGCGTCTGGGATCCCGAGCAGTTCTACTTCAACTACGCGATGAACCGCTTCCTCCAGCCGCAGGCGGGCGTCCGCAGCTTCAAGATCAACGAGCTCAATTTCCCCGGCAATGTCGTCTTCCTCACCGAGGTCAACGACTACGAACCCGCCGTCACGCCCGAGACGGTGGCCTTCACCCACGGCAGCCATCCGAACAGCCCCAGCGCCATCGCGAACGTCCTCTTCTGCGACGGCCACGTCGCCCCGGTCACCCGCTCCGTGCTCGTGGACGACACGAACACCCGCGCCGCCGCAAACGCCGAAAACGGCGTCTCCTGGTTCGAGCAATAGGGCTCCGCCGCCCTCCGCCGCATCCGCCACTCGACATCCGCCCGCCCCGGGTTTAAGAGCGTGACACCCACCAAGCCGCCAAAATGATCGACCAAATCACCTCCCTCCTCGGCGAAAAGGCCGACTCCCTCCTCCAACATAAATGTGGAACGATCTCCACCGATCTCCTCCACCTCCCCGGCCCCGATTTCGTAGACCGCATCTTTGCCCCGAGCGACCGCAACCAGCGCGTCCTCAACAATCTCAACTGGATCTACAATAGCGGCCGCCTCGCGGGCACCGGCTATGTCTCCATCCTCCCCGTCGATCAAGGCATCGAGCACTCCGCCGGCGCCAGCTTCGCCGCGAACCCGATCTACTTCGACCCCGAGAACATCATCAAGCTCGCCATCGAGGGCGGCTGCAACGCCGTCGCCAGCACGTTCGGCGTCCTTGGCATGTGCGCCCGCAAATACGCGCACAAGATTCCGTTCCTCGTCAAAATCAACCACAACGAGCTGCTCACCTACCCGAATAGCGCGAAGGAAATCCTCTTCGGCACCGTCCAGCAGGCCTACGAAATGGGCGCGGCCGCCGTTGGTGCGACCGTCTATTTCGGCAGCGACGATGCCCACCGCGAGATTATCGAGATCGCCGAATGCTTCGCCCACGCGCACGAGCTCGGCATGGCCACGGTGCTCTGGTGTTACCTCCGCAACGACGCCTTCAAAAAGGACAAGGATTACCACCTCTCCGCGGACCTCACCGGCCAGGCGAACCACCTCGGCGTGACGATCGGCGCCGACATCATCAAACAGAAACTGCCCGAGAACAATGGCGGCTACCACGCGCTGAACACCGGCAGCTCCAGCTATGGCAAGCTCGACGAACGCATCTATACGGAGCTCACGACCGACCACCCCATCGACCTCTGCCGCTACCAGGTCGCGAACTGCTACATGGGCCGCGCCGGCTTGATCAACTCGGGTGGAGCCAGCGGCAAACACGACTTCGAGGACGCCGTCTTCACCGCCGTCGTCAACAAGCGCGCCGGAGGCACCGGCCTCATCAGCGGCCGCAAAAGCTTCCAGCGCCCCATGCCCGACGGCATCAAGCTGCTGAACACGATCCAGGACGTCTATCTCTGCAAAGACGTCACCATCGCGTAACGCCTCAAACGCCATCCGGCACCAGAAATCGGCATCCGACAGAAGCTCGGAGGCATTCCCGACACCGAGGATCGCCTCAAAAGGCCGAAAGCGCCTCGATTTGCCCAGCGCCGCGACACTTTTCCCAGATTTCCATTGAGGCCGCCCCGCCAGTTCGCTAGCAGAGCAGGCATGCAAATCGGGAAATTCCTTCTGCTCGGCCTCGCGCTCGCGCTTGCCGGCTGCGCATCGCTCGATCCCTCGCTTTCCCCGGAGGAGCGCGCCGTCCTCAACTTCAACGTCAACGGCGTGACCATCGGCGGGAAGCCCGGCCAGCTCGCCCTCTTCCAGCAGGTCAATCACATCCCGATCAAACTCGGCGGCTACGACGTGTGGGAGGTCTTCAACGTCAGCGCCAACATCTCCGAGCTGAAGGCCTGGTATTTCAACGACAAGCTCGTCCGCCTCGAGCTGCGCTACTTCAACGGCCCCGGCGTGCATACGCTCGCGAGCGCTGGTGGCTGGGAGGGCATCCGCAACTACCTCTTTCAGAAATACGGACCGCCTTCGCGATTCGGCTCCGACGTGCCGATCATCGCCACCAAGGGCCAGTGGAACGCCAAATACGCGAAGTTCAACGGCGAGTGGATCTTCTCGCGCATTCATCGGCAGATCAATTACAGCGCGATGGCGGACAACGGCGAAGGCATCGGCGTCGTGACGATCATGGACACCACGCCCGTCGTCGTGCCGAAGACGGCCGCCGCAGAAGAAGTGCGCGTCGTCAACGTCGCCCCGAAGACCGAGCGCGCGCCCGAGGAAGTCGTCACCCGCGCGCCGAACCCCGGCTTCTAGGTCGGGCGGCGTTCCGTCGCCGTCCGTCGCCTCTCGCGCGATGCCCGATCTCGCCGGCAACATCCCGCGATTCCTCGCTTTCCGCGTGCTCTTCAACGCGCGGTTCTACTACCCCGTGCTCGGGGTGCTCTTCATCGATCTCGGGCTTACCGTCCCGCAATACGCCCTGCTCAACGTCGTCTGGGCCATCACCATCGTCGCCCTCGAGGTGCCCTCCGGCGCACTGGCCGACGTCATCGGCCGCCGCCGCATGGTCGTGGCCGCCGCCGCACTGATGGTGATCGAAATGGCGATCTTCGCCTTCGCCCCGGTCGGACCGCTACTCTTCCCCCTCCTCGTGCTCAATCGCATCCTCAGCGGCGCGGCCGAGGCGAGCGCAAGCGGTGCGGACGAAGCCCTTGCCTACGATTCTCTCCCCGCCGAGGACCGCGACGCGGCCTGGAGC
>Ga0157378_10001888_pt1 | contig 18798 bp, 11 predicted proteins | sample M65metaG_FD_115309 | JGI IMG/M metagenome (GOLD analysis project Ga0157378, IMG submission 115309) | Miscanthus rhizosphere microbial communities from Kellogg Biological Station, Michigan, USA - M6-5 metaG | ecosystem: Host-associated > Plants > Roots > Rhizosphere > Soil | place: USA: Michigan...
GTCGGGAACCAACCGAGCACATCGACCACCACATCGACACCACCGGTGTTGTTGTAGAACGACACCTGGCCACCCGCACCAACCGGGACGATGACCATGTTGGGGATCGTCTGACCCGCACCGAAGTTCAGATTCGACGCCAACGGCCGATCCGCACCCGTCGGCCACACCGTCAAGAAACTCGCAGCCGACGGATTCGTCGCCGTCACGTTCAACGCCACCGCACCCGCACCGGTCGCCGGCACACCACCACGCCCGACCACTGTCAGATCGACGGAGTCGCCCTGGCCGAGCTGGCCGAGCGCCGCGAACTGGCCGTCAACCGTCGTCGGCGCCGCGGCCGCATTGCTGGTCCCGAACACGATCGACCCGGCAAGGCAGCTCGCCGCCACCGCCACGACCGCCACCCGTCGTCCCGTGCTGCGCCCCACTACGCGCCCACCTCGCGTCCGCCCCATTTGCCCTCCGTCCGATGAGCCCCCCGCTCAGGAGCGGAAACCTAGCCTGTGCAAGTAGCCGGCGAAAGGGCCAATCAGCGGCGACTCTCGCCCCCGCCGGCGAGCAAGCGCACAACCGTCTCGAGGTCGAGATCCGCGCCCGCGGCCATGCCGGCCTCGATCACGTCTCTGCTCAACGATGCCCGCGCCAGCACGCGGTCCGCCTCGTGCTGGTCGATCGATCCCGCTGACCGCTGCCGGAGGTGCAACCCGAGATAGGCGAGGCCGACAGCAACCTGCCCGCGGCTGATCAAACGGTCCGCCTCACCCACGAGGCACAAACATTGAACCAGTTCCGACCGCAGATCGATCGCCGCGGCAGCAACGTCGCTGATGAGCAATCGGGCGTCGTCGTCGAGACCGAGCCGAACGTGGGCCTGCGCCATGTTGAGCGTCATCATGAGGCTCATCTGGCGTTCCCCGAGCCGATCATGGATCTCGATCCCACGCCGATAGTTCCGGATTGCCTCGCGGTAGAGGTCGTCGTCGCCTTCGGCATCCCCTCGCAGGTGGATCACCACGCCGAGGTTGTCGAGCGCCCGTGCCTGCGCGTCGAGGTTTCCGGCCACCACCGCAACGGCGAGTTGTCGTTCGACGCACCGCTGACTGGCCTCCAGGTCACCCTGCTCGGCGACCACCAGCGCCGACGCTCCGAGTGCCCGGCACATCTCGGTGAGGTCGTCGAGTTCCTCGGCAAGAGTCAGCGCTCGCGCCGCGTGCTCCTCAGCGGCCGAGAGCTCTCCGGAATTGGACTCCGACCACACCAACCCGATCAACGTTCGAATGAGACATGGTCCACCCGCTTCCTCCGCGAGGGGCAGCGCTTCGGCGAGCAACACTCGCTCACGATCCGGTTGGCCTTCGAGCGCGGCAACCCAGCTCGCGAAGTTGGCAACGTCGGCCCGCTCGGCAGCCGTGACCGCCCGTGGGCGCGCACGACCGAGCGCGACCTCAGCCGCGGCCGTGTCACCGACGAGCGCCAGGGCTTCGGCCAGCGGGAGGAGGGCTACGACGGGCGGTGCCACCCCGGCTTCGTCCCAAAGTTCGACCGCAGTAGAAAGTGATCGAGCTGCGGCCGCGGGCACACCCGTTGCGAGCATGGCCTCACCCGCGCGCCAAAGGTGCTCTGCCGCCCGAGCGAACTGGCCCGCAGCCCGCAGGTGACCGGCGATCATCTCGCGGTACTCCGCGACTCGATCGCCGGCAGCGGACTCCAGCCACGCGGCGGCCACGGCGTGCAGGAGCGGCCGCTCGCCGAGCAGAACCGTCTCGTAGATGACATCGCAGAGGAGTGCGTGCTTGAACATGTACTCGTCCGTGTCACGGAACGATGTCTGCTGCCGCCGGAACACCAGCTCGCGCCGGCGTGCCACATCCAGCGACACACCGACGTGGTAGGTCTCACGAGCCAAGGCTGCGACAGCCGCTTCCCAGAACACCCTGCCCATTACGGCCCCGCACTGCAGCGTCTTTCGCTCCGCGAGTGACAGCGAGTCGAGACGAGCTTGCAGGACGCCGGTCAAGCTGGTGGGCACGGCCCCCGGATCGAGTCGGGAGAGGTCGACGTGCCAGACCTCTTCGTCGATGCCGATGACATCATCGTCGATCAGCATCTTGATCAACTCCTCGACGTAGAAGGGGTTGCCATCTGCCCGCGATGCAATCAGTTCGACGAGAGCATCGGGGACCTCAGTGGCCCGTTGGAGCACCTCGCGTGCGAGCAGTCGGCAGTCGCTATCAGTGAGGGCGGCGAGATCGAGCCGCGTCGCCGAGACAGCTTCGCCCGGATAGTCGGCGTGTCGTTCGAACAAGGTCGGTCTGGTGAGCCCGACGACCAGGAAATGACCGTCCCGAAGTTGACGGAGGAGATCGACGAGCAGATCGAGGGATTCGTCGTCGGCCCAGTGCAGATCCTCGAGCGCCAGAATGAGGGTGTCGGTCGCGGCAAGCGCTGCGAAGTACGAAGTGAGGTGAGCGCGCGCGGTCGCCGCGAACTGGCTGCCGAGCAGCCGTTGAACCGCCTCGCTCGACGACACGTCGAATCCGAGCCAGTGGCCGACGATGTCGGCCTCGTCGGTCGAGAGGTGACCGGTGAGGCCCTCTTCCAGCTTCCGCAGAACCTCCGCCGGCGGGTCGCCGTCACCGATCTCGAAACGCGTCGCGACCACATCACGGAACACGCCGAGCCCGACCGTCTGACGGTTGGCCAGAGCCCGACCCGTGAACAAGAACGCGTTCGACCGCTCCAATTCGACCCAGTTGAGGAACTCGTAGAGCAACCGAGACTTCCCGGTGCCTGCCTCGGCAACGACCAGCGCCAACCTCGCGCCACCACAGTCGACGACCTGAGTGAACGAGTCCCGAAGAGTGCGGAGCTCGGCATCGCGACCGATCGTCTTCGTTTCGACGCCCTCGACTCCACGAGTGGGGATCCGGAACACGCGCTGCTTCGCCCGCTCGACGAGATAGATGCCGACGCTCTCAGTTCGGCCACGGACATCGACCTCGCCGAGTGGCTGGACATCGAACACGCCGCGCACACTCCGATAGGTCTCGTGGGAGATCAGCACTCCGTTCACGGGAGCGAGATGTTCGAGCCTGCTCGCAACGTTCACCGTGTCGCCCATCGCGGTTGACTCGGTGGACGTGCCGACTGCGCCGAGATGCACCGGGCCCGTGCTGATCCCTACGCGCATGGCCACCTGCAGACCGGTGTCGGAGGTCATCGCCGCCAATTCCGCCTGCAGGGTGAGGCCTGCCCGGACTGCGGACTCGGGATCGTCCTCCCGAGTGCCTTCGGCACCCCATAGCGCCATCATCGCGTCGCCGATGTGCTTGTCGACGTGGCCGCCGTGCGCGCCGACGACAGCGTCGAGCCGGGCCCAGATCTCGTTCATCCTTCGTGAGAGCAACTCCGGATCCATCTGTTCCGACATCGCCGTGAACCCACTGACGTCGGCGAACAGAACTGTCACCTGTCGACGACGCGGTGATGCCGCATCGAGTCGGGCGAGCTGCTGTCGGAGAGCGGCGACAGCAGCATCGACGACATCGTCGGGCACCGCGCCGCGCAACGCCTCCTGCGCGGCGATGGCTCGCTCGAGCGGATGTTGATCGGCGGCCATCTCAGCGACGGCCTTCGACGCCGGTCACGTGAGTCATGCAGCCCTCCCGATGTTGCGCCGATCGTAACCGGCTACTTGCAGACGAGTCCGTCCGGAGGCAGGTGACCGACGGGATCGATGAGGTAGTTCTCGACCGCCGACGTCGAACACTCGTTGACCCCGTAGCCGGTGTGCTGGTTGCCTTCGACGACGACGAGTCGACCGTCCTCGAGCGCATCTGCCATCTTGCGCGTTCCGTCGAGCGGTGTGGCCGGGTCGCCCGTCGTACCCATCACCAGGATCGGGCCGGCGCCCTTGCCCGTGATCTCGATGCGAGGGTCCGACGTGGGCGGGTAGAAGGTGCAGTCGTAACCGCCCACCGATCGCCGCGCCATTCGAGGTGCGACCGCCTGCATCTCCGGCACAGTGGCGTCGTCCTGTTCCACCGTCAACCGTTCGGCGGAGTCCATGCAGCTGATGACCTCGAACGCCTCCAACGAATCGGCGTAGGTGCCGTCCGGTTGCCGCTCGTAGTAGTCGTCGTACAGCGACAGCAGACCGGCGCCATCACCGGCCTGGGCGTCGGCCAGCGCCCTGGCGAGCCGAGGCCACAACTTGTCCGAGTACATCGCCTGGGCGACAGCCGTCAACGCGACCTCGTTCGAGACCGCAGGCCGGTGGTCGACACTCGGTATCGGCTTGGCGTCGATCGAGTCCATCAACCGGTCGAAGGCGCCCTCGGCGTCACCTTCGTTGTTGAAGGCGCACTTCGGTTGGGCGTCGCACGTCGACAGGAAGGTGGTCAGCGCGTCCTCGAACCCCTTCAGTTGCTGGACGCTGCTATCGGTCGCGTCGGCGGTCGGGTCGACGGCGCCGTCGAGCACCGCGGCGCGCACGGTGTCGGGGAACAGCGTCGCCCACGTGGCCCCCAACTCGCTGCCGTAGCTGAAACCCAGGTAGCTGATCTTCGGTTCGCCGAGTGCGGCGCGGATGCCGTCCATGTCACGCGCCGAGTCGTTGGTCCCGACGAATTGGTAGATGCCGCGGTTCTTGTCGATGCAGTCCCCTGCAGACTCCTCGGCCAAGTCGATCAGTGCCTGACGCTCCTGTTCGTCGTCGGGTGTGATGTCGCTCGACGCGAAGAAGTGGTCGTAGTCGGAGAAGCAGTCGATCTTCGGTTCGCTCAACCCGGTACCCCGCGGGTCCCACGCCACGATGTCGAAGTGATCGAGCAGCTGCTGGCCGAAGTTGGCCTCGGCGAACAGCGCGAGATCGGTTCCTCCGAAACCGGGGCCTCCCGGATTGACGAGGAGGCTGCCGATGCGTTCGTCCGGCTTCAGGGCCAGATGCCGGGCGATGTTCAGCTGGAAGTCGCCCTTCGACGGATCGGCGTAGTCGATCGGAGCGGTGAACGTGCCGATCTGGATGTGATCGCCGAACGGTGTCCAACCGAACGGATCGTCGGTCGGATCGAACGTCGCGTCCGAATGCTGCGCATCGGTCGCCGACACGCCCGAATCGACGCCGCAACCAGTCAGCAGCGCCGCACAGCATGCCGTCGCCAGTACAAGTCGGGAGGTGCGCTGCATCGGGCGGAGAGCGTATGGCCCACCGAGGCACCTCACTCGGCGGGCCGTATCCTCGAAACCATGCGCATGAGTCCCCACTGGTTGCTACCGGGAGATGCCGAGGCGATCAAGGGATCGCACATCGAGGGCAGCGCGGTGAAGCGTGCATGGCGGTTCGCTCGTCCGTATCGGTTGATCATCGCCCTGTTCCTGGTGACGATCTTCGTCAGCGCGTTGTTGGAGCTCGTCCCGCCGTTCGCCTTCCGGTCGATCCTCGACAACGCGATCCCCAACAAGGACAAGAAGCTGATCGCGGTGCTGGCCACGGTGGTCGTCGTCTCGGCACTCGTCGATGCGGCGTTGGCGATCGTCCAGCGCTGGTGCTCGGCGCGCATCGGCGAGGGTCTGATCTACGACCTGCGCGTCGCGCTGTTCGCCAAGGTGCAACGCATGCCGATCGCGTTCTACACGCGCACTCAGACCGGCGCGTTGACGAGTCGCCTCAACGGTGACGTCGTGGGTGCGCAGAACGCGGTCACCAGCACGCTCGGCAGTGTCGTCAGCAACATCGTCGTGCTGGGAACGACGCTGATCGCGATGCTCGCGCTCGAGTGGCGGCTGACGCTGTTGGCGCTCATCGTGCTGCCGCTGTTCATCCTCCCGGCGAAGCGTGTCGGCAAGCGCTTCCAGGCGCTCGCCCGCCAGCACATGAACACTGACGCGGCGATGAACATGCAGATGGCCGAACGGTTCAACGTCTCCGGTGCGCAGCTGGTCAAGCTGTTCGGCCGATCCAACGACGAGACCGTGCTGTTCGCCAGCCGCGCCGCCAAGGTGCGCGACATCGGGATCAAGTCGGCGATGTACGGACGCGTGTTCTTCGTCGCACTCGGTCTCGTCGGCGCACTCGGCGCCGCGGCGATCTACGGGATCGGGGCGTTCCTGGTCGTCGACGGCAACATCAGCGCCGGCACGCTCGTCGCGCTCGCCGCACTCGTCACGCGGGTGTACTCACCGTTGACGGGTCTCACCAACGCACGCGTCGACCTGATGACCGCGATGGTCAGCTTCGAGCGCGTGTTCGAGGTGCTCGACGCCCCTGAGGGCGTGGCCGATCGGCCGGGCGCGGTCGACCTCGTCGATCCGAAGGGCATGATCGAGTTCGAGTCCGTCACCTTCCGCTATCCGACCGCCAGTGAGGTGACCGTGCCGTCGTTGGAGGCGCCGAACGCGTTGTTGGGTCACGACCCCGATCGCGATGTGCTGACCGGGCTCGACCTCACCTTGCATCCCGGGGAGACGGTTGCGTTGGTCGGCGCGTCGGGCGCCGGCAAGACGACGCTGGCGAGCCTGATCCCGCGGCTCTACGACGTCACCGGCGGCCGCATCCTGGTCGACGGCACCGACGTCCGGGATCTGACGCAGGAGACACTGCGCGCCGCGATCGGTGTGGTCACACAGGACCCGCACCTGTTCCACGAGACGATCGGCGACAACCTGCGCTACGCCAAGCCCGACGCAACGATGGCCGAGCTCGACGCGGCCTGTCGCGGGGCCCGCATCTACGACATGATCACCTCGCTTCCCGATGGGTACGACACGATGGTCGGCGAGCGGGGCTATCGACTCAGCGGCGGGGAGAAGCAGCGGCTGGCGATCGCCCGGCTGTTGTTGAAGAACCCGGTGATGATCATCCTCGACGAAGCGACCAGCCACCTCGACAACGAGAACGAGGCCTACGTGCAGGCCGCGTTCGAAGAAGCGCTGCGCGGCCGCACCGCACTTGTGATCGCCCACCGCCTGACGACCATTCGGGATGCGGATCGGATCCTGGTGCTCGACGACGGCCGCATCGTCGAAGAAGGTACCCACGACAGCCTGATGGCCCTCGACGGGCTGTACGCAGCCCAGGTGCGCGCCGGCGAGACCACCCTCTTGCCCGGCTGACCTGCGGTTTCAGGCCCTGGCGAGGCCTATCCGCGAACCGTGTAACACCCCGTCGTCATGATGGTGAGCATGGAGATCGCACTCGTCATCTGCCTCGTGGCCGCAGTGGCCGCGGTGACATGGCTCGTCGCCGACCGCACCCAGCGGGCCGGCGTTCCTGCCGCCGCGCCCGCTCCTCCTGTCAGCGCCGAGGTCATCAGCGAGGCCGCCCGTCTGGCGGTCGAGCAGGCGGTCACCATGAGCCGCGAGCAACTCGGGGCCCACAGCCAGGCCAACGATGCCGCCCTCGCCGGGCAGCGCCAGCTCATCGATCAGCGCCTCGACGAGGTCCAGACCGGCGTGCGCACCGACGTCGAGCGGCTGTCGCAGTTGGTGCAGCAACTCAACCAGGCGACGTCCGAGCGGTTCGGTCAGGTCGACCGGTCGTTGCAGGTCCACGCCGAGATCACGCACGTGCTGTCAGCCACCACCAACAGCCTGCGCGAGGCGTTGGCCAGCTCCAACGCCCGCGGCCAGTGGGGCGAGCGCATGGCCGAAGACGTGTTGCGCCTGGCCGGCTTCCACGAGGGCGTCAACTACCACAAGCGCACGGCGGTGGTCGGTGACGGTCACGGCATCCCCGACTTCACGTTCCTGCTGCCGAAGGGGCACGTGCTGTTCATGGACGTCAAGTTCCCCATGGCCGCGTACCTCAAGTTCCTCGACGCAACGACCGAGGCCGAGCGATCGGCACACCGCGCCACGTTCGTGCGCGACGTGCGGGCCCGGGTCCGCGAACTCGCCCGCCGCGAATACGCCGCCAACGACGATCGGGCGACCGTCGACAACGTGTTGCTGTTCGTTCCGAACGAGACCATCAGCGCCTTCATCCACGAGAGCGATGCCGGCCTCATCGACGAGGCGATGGCCGTCAACGTCGTCATCTGCTCGCCGCTCACCCTGTTCGCGTTCCTCGGTGTCATCCGCCAGGCGTTCGACAACTTCGTGATCGAACAGACCAGCCAGGAGATCCTGCAACTGCTCGGCAAGTTCGGTCAACAGTGGGGCAAGTACACCGAGTCGGTCGACAAGGTGAAGCGTCAGTTCGAAACGCTCAACCGATCGTTCGACGAACTGGCCACCACACGCCGGCGGGCACTCGAGCGTCCGCTCACGGCGATCGACGAACTGCGCCGCAAGCAGCACCTGCCGATCGACGGCGAGCTGTTCGGTGTCGACGACAGCGGCGAAATCGACAACGTGCGCGAACTCGGCGCCTGACGGGCCAGAATCTCCCCGTGAGCCAGGTGGCGTTCGACTTCGATCTCGACGACGGTGGAGTGCCGACCTACACGGTCGGTGAACTGGCCGAAGCCATCAACTCGGCGCTGCGCCGGCGGTTCACCGACGGAGTGTGGGTACGCGGCGAGATCCAGGGGTGGAGCGAGCGCGGCCCGCACGCGTACTTCCGGCTGGTCGGCGAGGACGACGACGGAAAGTCGGCCATCAACGTGCAGTTCTTCGCCAACTCGCGCATGCGCCTGCGCCCGATCCTCAACAAGCACCGCCTGCGCCTGGGCGACGGGTTGAAGGTGCGGATCTTCGGTCACCTCGACTACTTCGCACCCTCCGGCCAACTGGGCCTGAAGATGAGTGGCCTCGATCCACGGTTCACGCTGGGCGAGATGGCGCTCGAGCGCGACGAGGTCGTTCGGCGTCTCGTGGCCAACGGGCTGTTCGACGCCAATCGACGCACTCGTGTGCCCCGTGCCCCATTGCGCGTCGGCGTGGTCACCAGCACAGCCAGCGCGGCGTGGGGAGATTTCACCCACGAGCTCGATCGCAGCAATCTGGCCTTTCGTCTGCGTGTCATCGATGTGCGCGTGCAGGGCGAGTGGGCCGTCGACATGGTGTGCGCGGCGTTGCGCACGCTGACCCGCCACGACGATCTCGACGTGGTCGTGTTGATCCGCGGTGGAGGCTCGAAGACGGATCTGGCCACGTTCGACCACGAGTCCATCGCCACGACGATCGCCACATCGCCGATCCCGGTGTTCACCGGCCTCGGGCACGAGGTCGACCGCAGCGTCGCCGACGAAGTGGCCCACAGCTCGCTGAAGACCCCCACCGCCTGCGCCGCCGCGCTGGTCGAGCACGTCAACGCGTTCCAGACACAGGTCGAGCAGGTCTGGGCACAGATCGATCGGCGGGCGAACCGAGCGTTGCTCGACGCCGGCACTTCGCTCGCCACGATCGCCCACGGCATTCGCCGAGCCACGGTGTCGGCCGTGGAACGCAGCGACGATCGGCTCGAGCACCGTCGCCATCGGCTCCGTAGTTCCACCGACCGGGCCCTCGAACGCAGCACCGACCGCGTGACAGCGGCGTGCGCAGTATTGCGACGGATGCCGGCGCGCCTCGATCCCGAGGTACGGCACGTCGATGCCGTCGCGGCCCGCGTCCGCCTGCTCGACCCGGCGCACACGCTGGCCCGGGGTTGGAGCATCACACGCACCAGCAGCGGTCAGATCGTGCGCGACGCGGGCGACGTGGCACCGGGCGACACGATCACCACCACGTTCGCCACAGGCACCGCCCGCAGTCGCGTCGAGGAGACATCCACATGACCGAACCAGTGGCAACCGGGTACGCCGCGGCACTTGCCGAACTCGAGACCATCCTCGGCGAGTTGGAACGCGCCGACGTCGACGTCGACGTGCTGGCTGCCCGTGTCAAGCGCGCTGCCGACCTCATCGGCTTCTGCCGCGATCGCATCGGCAGCGCCAGGCTGCACATCGAACAGGTCGTCGCCGATCTCGACGACGACACCGCCTGACCAGCCGACACTGCCGCTCCCAGGGGTTTCGTCGGGCCGGCATGGTATTTTTCAACCATGTCGGCAACATCATCGATCTCGACCGATGTCGTCGTTGAAGCCAAGCGCGAGCTTGCCGCGGCGTTCAGGGCCGCAGCGTTCTACGGCTACAACGAAGGCATCGACAACCACTTCTCGCTCGCCGTTCCCGGGCACGACGATCTGTTCTTGTTGAATCGCTACGGCCCGCACTGGTCGGAGATCACCGAGGCCGACATCTTGACCATCGACTTCGAGGGTCGGGTGGTCGACGGCGAAGGCGAGTGGGAGACGTCGGCGTTCATGATCCACCGCGGATGCCACCAGGCACGTCCCTCGGCGCGGGCCGTGTTCCACACCCACATGCCCTACGCCACGGCACTGTCGTTGACGGTCGGTGGCTTCGACTCCAAGCTCAGCCAGAACGCAATGTTGTTCCACAACCACGTCGCCACCCTGGCCTACGGCGGGCTCGTCGACGCCGCCGAAGAGGGCTGCCGGTTCGGTGAGGTCATCGGCGACAACATCAACGTCGTGATGTTGGCCAACCACGGTGTGATGGTGATCGGCACCGACGTTGCCGACGCGTGGAAGAAGCTCTACTTCTTCGAGCGAGCCTGTCAGGTACAGGTCCTTGCTCAGTCGACCGGCCAGCCGCTGATCCGTGTCAGCGACGCCATCGCCGAGCACACCGCGGCGCAGTGGTTGAAGGAAGCTCCGAAGGCCGCGTCGCAGTTCGCCGCGGTGATGCGCGTGGTCGACGGCTCCTCGCAACCAGCCCGCGCGTAACCTGCGCAGGTGCCCCCGGCAGCGCCACCGCCTTCTCTCGCGCTCGTCGCGGCGCGGGTCGAGGCACGGTTGGTCGAGGTGCTCGACGACGCCATCGCCAAGTGGTCGGCGTTCGACGAGGACCTGCGCGCCCCGATGGAACAGATCGCCAAGCTGGTGCTCGCCGGTGGCAAACGGTTACGTCCGTCGTTCTGCCACTGGGGCTTCGTCGGCGCGGGCGGCGCGGCCGACGATCCGCGCGACACCGATGCCGGCGCGGCACTGGAGTTGATGCACGCCTTCGCCCTGTTCCACGACGACGTCATGGACGACGCCGCCAGCCGGCGTGGCACTCCGACGGCCCACACCGCGTTCTCCGCACTTCACGACACCGAGGGCTGGACCGGTGAATCGCGTCGCTTCGGCGAGGGCGTAGCGATCCTCATCGGCGACCTGACCTTCGTGATGGCCGACGAACTCCTCGCCGGTGCACCATCCGATGCCTGGTTGGTCTGGAACGAACTGCGCACCGAACTCAACATCGGCCAACTGCTCGACATCATCGGCAGCGTGCAGCGCGACCGTCGCCTCGACAAGGCCGAGCGGATCTGCCGCTACAAGAGCGGCAAGTACACCGTCGAACGCCCGCTGCACCTCGGCGCGGTCCTCGCCGCGCCGGATCGCGCCGGCCAACTGCTGCCGGCCCTCAGCGCGTACGGGCTGCCGCTCGGCGACGCCTTCCAGATGCGCGACGACGTGATGGGCGCGTTCGGCGACGAGGCGGTCACCGGGAAGCCGGTCGGCGGGGACCTGCGGGAGGGCAAGCCCACACCCCTGCTCGCGCGAGCCGTCGCTGCTGCGTCGCCCGCCCAACGAGCGGTGCTCGACCGGGTCGGCACGCCCGGGCTCGAGGACGACGAGGTCGCAGCGATGCAGCAGGTCATCATCGACACCGGGGCCCTCGCGGCACTCGAGTCGCAGATCGCTGCGCTGACCGCCGAGGCGGTCACCGCCATCGAGCAGGCCCCGATCACGGCAGAGAGCCGCGACGAGTTGATCGCGCTGGCGAACTACGTCAGCTGGCGCGAGGTCTGAGGCCGACCGCGGCGAGTAGCTCGTCGGCCGGCAACACGTCGACCGTGATCTCGATCGCTGCGGATCCGTCGGGCTGAGCCACGGCCAGCCAGGCCTCGGTGACCTGCAAACCCGTGGCCTTCTGCAGCGCGGCGACGTACGCCGACATCTGCGGCTGATACCGCATCGCCAACTCGGCCGGCGAGGTGATGAGTGTGTCGGTCTTGAAGTCGACCAGCGCCAACGAACCCTCGGCCGTTGCGAACACCGCGTCGACGTAGCCCCAGATCGTCACCTCGCCGAACTGAGCACCGACGTACATCTCCCGCCGGCAGTTCGGCGATGCCTGCATGCGGGCGAAGAGATCACTTTTCAGCAACGACTGGACCATCAGCTCGATGTCGCGCCGACGATCGAGCACGCCCTCTGCCTCCGAGGCGACATCGACAAGCGTTCCCAAACCAAGCCACGGGTCGTCGAGCACCACTTGCTGCATCACGGCGTGGACGGCGCTGCCCTTGGCCGTACCGAACCTGCCGCCGCGTCGGCTCGGCCGATCGTTGGGGCCGGGCTCCTTGCGGTTGCCGGCGTCGCTGGCCTCGCGGTCGTCGGTGTCCGCCTGGTGACGGCCGACCGCAACGCCGAAGCGCTCACCCGGCGCGACCGCCTCGTCGTCGAGATCCGTCTCGTCTCCCTCGACGGTGAACAACGAGCCCTGCACCAACGCCACATCGGAAGTCGGTCCGCTGGCGTCGCCGAGCGCCTTGGCAAGACCGCTCGGAGTCCACATCCGGCGCACCTGCCCACTGGTGCGATCGATCTCGTCCGGTTCGGGCGGCACGTCGCCCGTCGGAAGCTCGGGACGTCGATGATCGGGAGGGTGAGCCTGCGGGAGTGCGGGCTCCCACATGGCCGCGAGCGACATGGCTTCGGGCAACGTGACGGCCTCCATCAGCCGGCCCGCCGGGCAGCCGTCGTTCTTGTGATGCATCGACACGACCAGATGGTCCTTGGCACGCGTGAACGCCACGTACAAGAGACGCGCCTCTTCGGCACGACCGGCCTGTCGTTCACCCGACGTCACATCACCGAGTGCGCTGCTTGTCATCTTTCCCAGCCGGACCAACGGAGTGTCGCCCTGCCAGCGCAGGCCGGTTTCGGCATTGGGGGCGTCGGCGCCACCGAGACCGGCCACGACCGTGATCGGGAACTCCAAGCCCTTCGCGGCGTGCACCGTCATGATGCGCAGCGAGTCCTCGCCCTCGTCGGTGCTCAGCTCGACGCGATCGACGTCGTCGATGCGTCGGTCGACCCACGCCAGGTATTCGGCCAGGGTCCCACCGGTGGCGTCGCTCCAGGCACGAGCCTCGTCGATGACGTACCGCACTCGTCGCCACGTTTCGCGCGCCACCTGCTCGCCTTCACCGAGCGCGGCGGCCACGCCGCGCCAGCCGTCGTACAACTCGGCCAGCAGCTCCGCAGGCGTACGTTCGTGTTTGCGGCGACCGAGTTGCTCGAGCACCCGCAATGCATCGCCGACCGGGCCCGAGTCCGCTGTGTACAAGCGGAAGTCGCGCGCGTACGGCCGGATGGCCGACGCCTCGCCATGCCGGTACACCAACAGCTGGTGGTCGTCGATCCCGAAGATCGACGTGCGCAGCGCGGTGACGACCTTGAGTTGGTTGGTCGGGTCGTCGACGGCGCGCAGCACGCGCAGCAACTCGTAGACCTCGCGCGATCCGTAGATCAACGTGCCGCCCTCGACGCGGTACGGAACGCCCGCCTGGCGCAACGTGTGCTCGAGCACCCCGAGGCGGGTGCGGCTGCGGATCAACACCGTGATGTCGCGGTAGCTGGCAGGTCGGTCGCCGTCGTCGTCGGTGACCAACCACGGTTCGGTCCCGACGACTCGTTGCACGAGCGCGGCGATGTCGGCGGCCTCGGCCCGCGCCGTCGCCTCTGCCGAATCGTGGGGCACCGGTGTGCCACCGGGCGCGCCGAGCACCACGACCGCGGGCCCGGCGCCCGGCGAGTTGGCCAAGCGCTGCGCCTCCAACGCCGTGAACGGAACCTGGTACGGGAGCTCGGTTGCGTCGCTGGGCTGCTCGAAGCGTTGAGCGAGCACGACGTTGATCCAATCTCACACGTCGGCGCTGGTGCGACGATTCACGGTGAGTTCCTGACGCGACGGATCCGCCGCGAGCAGGCTGGAGAACAACCCGACGTCGGCGCCGCGGAATCCGTAGATCGACTGCTTTGGATCGCCGACGGCGAACATCGACGCGGGGTTGGGTGCCACCGACGACGTCAACTCGGTGAGTACATCGAACTGCACCTGGTCCGTGTCCTGGAACTCGTCGACGAACAGGTGACGATGGCGAGCCCTGACGAGGGTGCGGATGTCGGGCCGCGTTCTCAGCATGCGCCGGGTCAGCACCAACAGGTCGTCGAACGACAGCTCGCCGCGGGTGATGCGACCGTGCGCAGCGTCGACGACGAGCGGTACAAGGGCGGCCATCAGGCGGTCGAGCGCCGGCTGGAAGCAGGCGTAGCGCATCGTGTCGCGCAGCGGGCCCCACGGTGGGGTCGGTGGGTACGTGTTGAGCTTCGTCGCGACGCGGGCCAGTGCGGGCACCGAGTCGACGAAGTCGAAGGCCTGCTTGGCGACGGCGACGGCGGTGTCGATCTTGTTGCGCATTGCCTGTGACGCCGACACATAGCGCGGATCCATCGTCACCTGACCGAGCATCCGCATGACGGTCGAGTGGGCGACCTCGATCGACACCGGGCGATCGAGTTCGACCTCGGTGAATCGCAACCAGTCGTTGTCGATGGCGCGAACGAGGTCGGGGAGGAACATCATCGCCCCGAACGAGGCCATCACGGTGAGTGCGTGCTCGATGGCGGGCTCCTTCGCCGCCTTGTTGTACAGCTCCTGCACCACCTGCGCGGCGCGCTCGTCGGCCAGAGCCCCCGATGTCAGCTCGTCGGCGGTGGTGAACCGCGGTGGCAACCCGGCCTCGATGGGATACCGACGCAGCAGCGATTGGCAGAAGCCGTGGATCGTGCCGATGTAGGCCTCGTCGAGCGACACGACGTTGCCGAGGCGTTGGCGAAGGCGGTGCGAAACCTCCCGGGCCGCCTTCTCCGTGAACGTGATGACGACGAGCTCGCTGGGCGGCACCCCGCCGGTCTCGATCAGTGCGGCCACCCGACCGACGAGGCTCGTGGTCTTGCCGCTGCCGGCTCCGGCCGAGACCGAAAGCGAACCGCCGGGGTCAGCGGTCACCCAGTCCGGCAGCAGAACGTGATTCGGTGAGTCGGTCGGCGGCGCGGTCATTCGGACTCCTCCGAGCCATTGGCCCGTCCGGAGAAGTGCCGCGCCCGTTCGGCCAGTTCCTCGACCCCCAACGAATCGACGCAACACATCAAGCAGCGGCCGTTCGGCGGATGAGGCTGAGGCGAGAACTGCCCGGCGGCAATCTCATCGAGCCATTGGGCGACGTATGCCTCGAACGCGCCGATCAGCGCAGCATCGAGCGCGACCTCGACAGCCTTCACACCCGCGTCGCGCACCTGCAGATAGCGAGCAGTCGCCGGTGGCCAACCGCCGTTTTCGCTGCCCGTCAGCAACGCCCGATCGTGATCCGCCGCACGTGCGTAGAGCGGGAGCTGCAGGCTCTGCCCGCCACTCAACGGATCCTTCGAGGCCGTGACCTTGCCGGTCTTGTAGTCGGTGACTCGCAGCGCGCCGTGGGGCATCAGGTCGATGCGGTCGATCTTGCCGCGGAACGCCACACCCCCGACCTCGACACCCGAGAAGCTGTGCTCGCCGGCAACCGGCCGTGAGCCTTCGCTCGCCTCGTGGTCGAGCGCAGCGGCGATCGACTGCAGGATGTGCACCCGTTCTGCTGCCCACGCCGCTTCGTGCCCGAGGCGGTGCTGGCTGCCGATGTCGGCGGCGAGTTGGTCGAGCACTTCGATAGCGCGCTCGTGCGTGGCAGTGAGATGGTCGCCGTGCAACCACGGCGGACGACCTTCCTCGGCGAGGGCCAGCCACTCCGTCGCGACCAACTCGAACACGGCGTGCACGAGTGTGCCGCGTTGCGCCGGTTCGATCGACAGGATCGCGGCTGGGTCGGTCTCGTCGGTGAGACCGAGCACGTGCGGGCCGAAGTATCCGAGCCCGCACGCCGCCTGACGCTCGACCGCGGTGATCGCCCAGACCTTGCCCGGGGGCGCCAGCGACGGATGCGGCCCGACGATGCCGTCGAACTCGGTTGCCTCCGGGTTCAACCGGGCTCGCAGCGCGTCGACTCGACGGGCGAGCCGTGACGAGTGGCTGAGAGCGAGATCGTCCCGAGCGAGGCGCTCGGAGGTGGTCAGCGCCTGCCCGTTGATCAGCCCATCGGCATGCGATTCATGACGTTCGATCGACATGCCGACCAGCAACGGCGATGGGTAGACCTCACCGCCGCGCCTGAGGTCGGTTCGGGCGAACGTGGCCGTGACGGTTGCGTCGCTGGCCAACAACGCGTTCCACGCCCGCTCGGCACGCGAGGCCCTGGCGCGCGGCCCTTCGATGACGCTCGCCGCAGGTTCCGGCAGATCGCGTCCGAGGAGCAGGTCGTCGACGGCAGTCGCCGGCAGCACACCCTCGTTGACGCCGACGACGAAGACATGTCTCGCATCGATGCACACCGCTCCGCCTATGTCAGCGATCGATACCGCCCCTGCCGCATCTCCGCGTCGACGGACCGGCGTGTCGACCAGCGTGCCGACGACCTGACGCATCGTGGATGCCGTGAACGGCACGGCGACGCCGTCGAGATCGAGCTCGGCGAGGCCGGCCACGAGATGCTCGACGTGATCGGCGGCGTTGCGCTGCCAGGCCGGCCCGTCGGCCCAGGCCCGCTCGCGCCACGTGGACACACCGATGTGGTCCTCGAGCATCGAACCGAGTGCTTTCGTCGCCGCCGCCCACGTCTTGGCCTTCATGATGCGACCGGTTTGATTGCGCAACCGCTCGACGAGCTTGAGCAACCGGTCGAGGCCCTGCGTGTCGGCGGCCTCGCGCCGTGAGGGTGCATCGTCGGGATCGTCACCCCACCGCTGGCGTCGGGCCGATTGGGCCGCTTCGAGCCGCGCAGTGGCCGCGGACCAGTCGGCCTCGCTGACGAGACCGAGCGAACGGCACAGGGTGGTCCACTGGCCGACACGGCGCGGTGCGCCGAGATCGCCGATCGGGTACATCGGCGCGACCGACAGCAACCGGAACACGTTCGGGCGGTCCCACTCGCCGACGATGCCGTCGACGAGATGCCGCAGCACCTGGCCGGCGACCGAGCCGAGCAACTTCTCCACCGCACCTCCGGACCACGCGATACCTGCGCGTTGCAGCTCGTCGCGAACCGGTCGGCGATAGGACTGGGCCGCACAGATCACGGCGATGTCGTCGGCCGGGACGCCGTCGTCGATCAGGGCCGCGCACCACCTGACGACCTGTCGAACCTCTTCGTCGGGGTCGGGACACGACACCACCCGCGGCGCTGTTGTGGTGGGCGACTGCGGCACCTCGCCACAACCGAGCTCGCCGAGCTGGCGGATCAACGACGAGTCGGTCGCCGCCGGCACGATCGACACCAGCCGACACTGCGACTGGTCGGCGACACGTCGCAGGAACCCGACCTGTGCGGGGTGAAACGTGTCGGTGACCACCAGCACGACGCGCAACGCGGCGAGCACCGACTCGTCGACATCTTCGACCGCGGCCAGCGTGGCGCTCTCGTCGCGCACCCGCAGTTCGACCAGACGTTGCCGAGCGCGTCGCACCACTTCGACCAACGCCGAACGTACCGACCCGGGCTCGCCGGCAAGTGCCGTGAGCGCCCGCTCGTGCACGTGCGCGGCGCGCAGCGACAACGCCATGTCGACCAAGGCGTCGATCGTGGCCGGATGGTCGCGAACCCCGAGCAACGCCTCCGGACATTCGTCGCTGCGCAGGACCGCGGTGATGGCCGCGAGCTGCAGTTGTGTGGTGACGGCGCGCATCGTGCTGACCGACGAGTCGACCAGCTCCACGGCGAGGTCGATGGGGGTGAGGAAGCGGATACCGGCGACACCGCCCGAGACCTGTGGAAGCAGTCGCCGCAACGTCGCGGCCGTGCCGCCGGGAGGAACGACGACGATGACCTCGGCCAGCCGGTCGGGGCCCTGCAGTTCTGAAACCGCAGCGGCCACGGCCACAGCGACGCCGCGGCCGGGCCGCACCCAACTTGCTTCGATCTTGTTCATCGGTCTGGGACAGATTGTTCCAGATGGGTGTTACACGGTGGTCGGGCGGAACATGGCCAGCGCCTCGTCCAGCGAGCACGTGACCACGCCGACCTCGTTGACCACCCCGGTCAGCCAGCGTGGCCGCACCACGGCAGTGACCGCGATCGGGTCGTCGAGCCCGGACGACTCGACGGCCATGCGCACGAACAGGGTTGCGTAGTCGGGTGGCCGCAGGTCTCGGGACAGCTCGAACAGGGCATACGGGTCGGGCGGGTGCGGACTCGGTTGAATCTCGACGAAGCTCTGCGACGTCGGGCCGGTCGGGCCCCCACTCAACCCGGGACCGTCGCGTAGCACCGCGCCACGCACCTGAGTAGGACGGGCGCCGGCCAGCATCAGGGCGATGTACGCCCCCAGGCCGCGTCCGACGATGGTGGCAGTGCCCAACTCGGCCAGCGCCACGTCGGCGTCGGCCAGCAGGATCTCCGCCGAGTATCCACCGCCACGAGGGACCGTCGAGGAACCGTGGCCGGTGAAATCGAGCGCCGCCACCCGTCCCGGCCAATCCGCCGCCCACGCAGGGGCTTCGGCCGGGGAGGCTTCGCCCAGGCCGTGCAGGAGCAGCAATGGTGTGCCCTCGCCGTCGGCTAGCCGGTGCAGGGCGAGGTCGATCTTGTTGTGCCGCAGCATGGTCGTGCCTGTGGTCATTCCGACCCCAGGAACTCGAGCAC
>Ga0157378_10001890_pt1 | contig 18795 bp, 19 predicted proteins | sample M65metaG_FD_115309 | JGI IMG/M metagenome (GOLD analysis project Ga0157378, IMG submission 115309) | Miscanthus rhizosphere microbial communities from Kellogg Biological Station, Michigan, USA - M6-5 metaG | ecosystem: Host-associated > Plants > Roots > Rhizosphere > Soil | place: USA: Michigan...
AGTGCAGGTGCTGCGCGAGCAACTCCCACGAGGCTGCAACACCCGCTATCGTACGTACGAGGTCTCACGCGCGGCATCCCTCACGATATTGTCGAACGAATCAAGGCACTGACGCTGGAGACGCGCGCAGCGCTTTTCGGAGACCAACCCTTTGACCACCATCAAGCGAAGCGGCTAACGAGGCGAAGCGCGCCGACTTCCGTTGTCTATTCGAGGAGTTGGCTTGGCGCGACGTGCAGAGCTCGTGCGATTCGTAGGAGGACGAGCACGGAGGGGATCTGGCGACCTGTCTCTACTCGCGAGACGAAATTCTCATGCAAGCCGCTGACCTCGGAGAAATCTTCCTGCGACCATCCTCGCGCTGTGCGGAGCGCTCGGATCTTCATGCCGAGTGCCTTTAGCGCTGCTGTCTCTTTCTTTGTCGCGCGCACCGTTGCTTTCTGGTGCAGTCCACCCTATCGTTGTGGTGAACGCCATGACTGATAGTGTGGCGACCGATCGTGTGGACGCGAGATGCGTTCCGAATGGAGTCGAATTGATGAAAAGGCTGCTGGCATGTCTTCTCTTCGCTGTCGCGCTGTTCAGGAGTGGTGCGCTCCTCGCGCAGGACGCTGATGACCTTTCAACGTATGGCGTTCCGCCGAATCCCGGGTTCGCCACGGATTGCTTCTGGGATCAACCGCGGCACGGTCCTGGCTCCGAGCAGTGCACGTTTCCCGCTGTCACTCCGCTCCAGCAGATCGAGGATTACTACAAGGCGGGGTTTCGGCGGCGTGGCTGGCAACTCCAAGCGCGGCATCAGGACCAGCGGAGCACGGCAACCTTTGTCACGATGGTTTGGGTGCGCTTGGATTGCGGGCAAGACTACCCGCTACGCGATCTTACGTTGTCGATCGGTCGCGCGGCAGAGGTAACAATCTCGTGGAATCCATCCTTTCGCAATGAAAGCTACGTGTCCTACTTTGAGGGATTGCAGGGCCAGTTCGAGCAGTACCGCACTGACACCGCGTGCGAGGTCTTCGCCATTGCCCGCGCGCGAGGTGTGAGCCGGAAGGAGAAGGAGCGGCGCTTGCGTGTTGTCCAGAAAAATGTCGGAGTGCAAGCGTTTGCGGCGGCGGTCCGCCTCATTCCCGTGTATGACCGCGACGCGAATGATGGCGCCGGAGGTGTCGTGACACTAGACACGTCGTTGCGTGCGACGGGCAAGTCGATTGACCCTACGGGGAACGGTCCAATGCATGAGGATCCGATCGGCGCAATGATCAGCATGGTCGTCGATCCGAGCCTCGACAACATCGGTCGGAACACAGGCCTGCCATCACCGCCGCAAGGAAAACACTGACACGCGCGACTGACCTCTCACGGGGAGCCCTCAGGTGTGGATCAACGGCGCCAGCGGGACCCTGTAAGAGTTGGAATCGCGCTTGGAGGAGGCCAAGCGGCCGCCGCTCAGGTGGAAAGCGGTGGCCGCGAGCGCAGGGAAACCTCGCAGGCGATTGGCAAGGAGCGAAGACTCGGCAAACTCTCTAGACCTTCGCTGTCGCTAGTTTTTCTCAAGATGCCGGGGGACCATCGTGACAGGGATACTCGCTAACCTCGCCACCGATCACAGGCCGATGCAAGCTGTCTTCGTCATTGAAAGCGCCTATCCATCGCTGACGCCAGGGAGAGCCAGTCGTTTCAGCTAGTCTCCCTCGGTCTCGTCGCACCACCGCTCCAGTTCCGCAGCGAATCGCCTCTCGTTGAGCCGTGCGAACTGAACGTCGTCGAGCGCGGCAGCGATGCGCTTTATGATCGGAAGGTGCGCTTTGGAGAATATTGCGTGACGAGCCAACCTCTCAAACATGCGTCGTAAATCGAAAGATATTCTTGGAACCAATTGGGCAAGTTGATTGTCATCAAGTCCCGAAGCAAGAGTTAAGAACTCGTCCATGCGATTTTCTTCATGGAGTAAGCCAGCGAGGTGTTTCGCTCTTGATGGACGCAATTCGCCGCAACGTTGGAGCAAGCGCTCTCGATATTCGTTGCCTGACACACCTGCAAGCCGTTCAAGCGCGTCCGCATAGACTTTGAGGAGTCCGTCATCCGGAGCAAGCAACGCAGCGCCCACATCGACAATTGAGAGAAGCGCTTTTGGGTCGGACGTAGCTCGCACGGCCTCCTCGCCGAGGAGTGTTCGCCAGTGGGCTCTCAATATTGCTTGACGATTGTCGATAACCCACGACACAAGCGGAAGAATACCTATCGCAATATTCGCTTGGTTTGCATGCCAACAGTCCGGCGTCACCCTGTCCTGCTCGATCCTCCCTTCTCGTTGGAGTCGATAGATCGCCTCGCCAAATCTATATGAACGCGCTTCCTCCGTGGGGGGTATCGAAGTGGCGAAGCTATTCGTTATGAGTCGTACCAGATAGTCGGGCGCAGGAGTGAGGCCAAAGTGTTCGACGCTAACGACGGCCTGAAGCACCAGCGTGTCGTACTCCCTAGCAAGGTCTGCTCGTAGTTCCTGGACATCGATGCTTGGGCCGGCGATCTTTTTTTGACCAGAAGGCGCCCTCGCACCGTCGCCAGTCGCCTTTTCAAACGGGCGTTTGAATTCCGCTGACTCCGCAACTCTTATCAGGGTGAGTTCGACGCCCGCAGTGACTATGAAAGGTACAAGGAGTACTAATCGGTGTGAGGAATCGCTCTGCTCTAATGCCCCTAGCATTTCCTTGTCGGTATCGAACACGTTTTCAATCGCGGTTAGCTCCCCTTTGAGTACGGCCGAAAAGCCCTCGTTTAGATGTCCAACGAACTTCTTGTTTTCTTCAAAGAATACGCGGGCTGGTGTCTCTGCAAGGCCCAAAAGGCGCTCGCGCACGCGAGCCCCAATCCACAGGTTGCCGTTCTCATAAACTGGAAAGTCGACGCCAAGAGGATCAGCGGCATCTTCCCGCATCTCGCGGCAGATGCGCTGTAGCCGTACACGCTCCTTCGCAAATCGGTTCGATGCGGCAAGCCGCGCATCGAGATCACTCCATTCTCGCTTCCACTTAGCGACAAGTCGTTGTCCCACGCGTGCCACACCAAGACTCCAGGTGGCGCAGAGGTGGTAGCGGAAGTCATTTAGCGATAGGTTTTTAGCCTCGGTCATCACTCTGTTCGTGATGATTCCAGTTTACACAACGGCGGCAACCCGCCGCTTCCGGCTACAAGATGGCATGCGCGACGTCTTCTTCGTCTCGGGCGCCCTCTCGTCGCCGACCCATTGGTGTCAGGGTAGTGTTCGAGTGCACTCCGAACTTCACGTCACGCGACTCGGTACCGCCTGTCGGGCTCTTCTCGCGTTCGTCGCGGACAAATCGTACGCTGCCGTTCTGGAGGACGCCCGGCGAGACTTCCTATTTGCATACGGAACACTCCGGCATGAACTCTTCGGTGACGTTGCGAAGAATGAATTTGTCGCGGGATTGGGTAGCGCGTCTCGTCGACAAGTCGAAGACTTGGCAGGTCGCTTATTGTATGTCCCGATGAGCGACCCGGGCGACCTCTCGCTTGGCATGTACATCGATCTCCCTCTCGACGATTTGCCACGTCAGCCCATCCCGGCAATTCTGCGCGGTGTCCTCCGCTACTCGCCACGAACCTTCCCGTGTGCAGCGATCGATCTTTTCGATGTGCCCCCACGCACTTCGTGAACGTTCACCAGCGGACGTGCACACAAACAATTGAGTTCACATTCCAGTCGCGCGCAGTCTTCGCGACGGAGGTGAAGCGTGAAGATTCTCGGTAGTGGCTTGCGGCTCTCCATCGCGAAGGACCCGGCGCCCGATGTTCAGTGTGCCGCCGGTCTCTTCTTTGACGATCCGACGCTGCGTTACTACCCGCCTGTGGTTTCGCCGTGCGGTGTTTGTGGGGGTGTTGACCGCGTAGGAGCGTTGCGTCGTGTGCCGCAGCAGGACCTTTGGTTGCGGCGCGGACCTGCTGTCCTCACTTGCACTGCTTGCTCGTCGGTGTTTCTGCGCGTGGATGGAGCGTGGTGATGAACCGCGGTGATTTGAGAGGTCGGCTATGAGTATTCCTGACCAGATTCGTGAGCAGCGGGAGGTGTTGCGGGCGTTTCCGCAGTCGTTTCTTCTCGTGAGCGGAGGTCTCACTGGGACGCCGCCGACGCTGCAGGTTGTCCATCGTGGCTTCATCATCGAGCCGCGCTTTCCCTTGAATTATCCGTACGAGCCGCCGCTCATCTATCTGCGGTCCTTCGATGCCCGCGCGAGTCTGCGCAGCCGTCACTACTACGTGCATCCGGGCGAGCAGACGCCCCGTCTGTGTTGGTGCCAACCATCTGATTGGTCGCCGCGTATGGGGCTCCTCGTTGCCGTCTGTTCGGCGATGCGGTTCATCAATGACTACCTCGCACGACGAGTCGACTGAAAAGGAGAGTTCTAACCATGGGTCTCGTAGAGATTGCTCACGTCGCGTACGAAGAAATCCTCGATATCGGTCTCGCCGCCCGTGCGCGTGGTGTCGAAACACCCCTGTACGTCTTCGGCCTCCGCACACCCGCGTCGACCCTCGTCAGGAAAGTTCTGCGCCCTGGTACCCCGATCGAACATACCGCCATGACGCAGCCGGACTACCGAGCGACGGCGCAGGAGATGCGACCGCTTCTCGCCGCCGGTTACCAACTTCTGGGTGAGATGCACAAGCACCCCGATGAGTACGTTGGGCCTTCACCAGGCGACCTGCGCATGGTGCAAAGCATTCCATCGGACAGGTTCCCTGGCTACCTTTGTATGGTGCTCACGTTCCGCGCCTCTGGGCCACCGGTCATCACTGCGCACAGTGTTGAGAACGGAGAGATCGTCGAACACGAGGTGCGGGTCATTGCGAACGGTTATCCGGTCCTCTTGCCATCGAGCGTCAGCGACGTGACGATCTTCGCGCCAGGTGCAGGATCCGGCGCATCACTAACGGACTTACAGCTCGCGAAGCTCGGCGTCAGCGCGATCACGATCGCCGACCACGACCAGTTCGAGGAGCGCAACCTCTCACGTCACATCGTCGACAAGCGTGCGTTGGGCAAGTCCAAAGCGCGGTACCTGACGAGGTTCTTAACTCAACGCTCCGCGACGCGGATCACCGCCGTTGACTTCGAGATCACTCCTTCTCGCACGGACAAACTCGACCGCTTCGTCCTGGAGCACACACTCACGGTGAATAACACTGGCCACCCGCCAACATCCATTCTCATCAGTCAGGCATGCGCGCGGGCACGTAAGGTGTGCGTCCACGCTGGCGCGTATGCCCGCGGGGCTGGTGGGTTCGTCTTTCTGCAGACACCGGGTGGCCCGTGCTACGAGTGTCTTTACGACCTCCAGCGCCAGCAGACCAGTGACGACGCTGCGACCCTCGACGCCCTGACGCAGCAGTACGGGTATTCCGAGAGCGAGTTACGTGCTGTTCAGGGCCTGTGGGTTGACGTCAATGTCGTGTCCAGCGTTCAGGCCAAGGTGGTTCTCGAATTGCTCAAGCACGGGCGCCTTCCCAACAACCTGTGGGTGATCGACAACGATCGCCTGACCCTCACCGCACGACGCGTGCAACGCCACGCCGACTGCACGACCTGTCAACCAACGGAGGCAGCATGATCAAGCGCGTACCACTCCTCAACCCCACTGACGGACAGCAGTATCTCCTTAGCGGCGAGACAACCGACATCGTCCCCAATGAGCGCACCGTGTACATCGACCGAGAAGGCAACACGTTCGATCCCGCGCAACGCAAGGTCTCCTTCGACGAGCTTCCGCAAGACGGCGTGATCGAACTCCCGCGCACCACCTGGTGGATCGACGAAGAAACGTTCGAAATCCTCCCCGACGGCATCATCGTGCCACTCGGGATGCAACCGCTACGAAAGACGCCGATCGCTCTCGTAGACCTCAACCCCATCACGACGTGGTGCTTTCTGGACGCGACGGCGGGAGTCGCTTGTGACGATGAGGAAGGGAGGCCGTGATGCAGCGACCACTGCGGGCCTTCGTCCTCATGCTGCTCGTCGCCGTTGCCTTCAACGTGCTCGCAGTTATCGGGGAGCACATTCGCGCGCCGGCGCTAAGTGCCGCCTTGCGTCTCGTCGCGCACGGTAGCTTCTTCACGCTCGGTATCGCTGCCGGATGCATCGCAACCGGTGAAATAGGGGTGCTCGCGACGATCAGTCTTGCGATTCTCCTCGTGACGTGGCCGACGGACCTGGTGCGTCTTGCCGTCGCACTCGTCACCGGCGGTTTGCTCGGCGTGGCGCTGCGCTCGTTCCTGCGTGCACATCATGACCACGAATCCGTACCACGACAGCGCGACGTCCTTTGAGACCATCGCGACGGAGCGCACGCTCCTCGTCGACCCGGCGACTGGTGCGACGATCACGATCGGTGCGCGCGTCGAGCACGTGACTGTCGACGCTGTCACGGGCCGGCAGCACCGTGAGGTCACGCACCTCGTTGCCTGCTCTGCGGATGGGCAGCAACTCCTCTTCCCCTACAAACAGGCGCTCTTCGCGTGCGCGTGCTGTGGCGCCCGACCACTGATGCACGCGACGCGCTGCTCGGCATGTGGGCGCTTCGTCTGCGACGCATGTCGTGTGCTCCTACCGACTGGCACCATCTGCCGCGATTGCGACCGCAAACCCTGGTGGCTGCGAGTGTGCCAATGGATCACAAACCTCTAATACGACGCTTAGACCCGCACCGGTTTCCCACGCCGGCACCGGTGCGCGGACCCGACGCGCGCGCGATGGCCGAGCTGTTGGGATTCTGTCAGCGCTACGGACTGGATCGTCAATCGCGCATTCGCGCTTGCCTTGCTACCGTGCGCTCGGATGATCCCGACGTTACCGCGCGTGCCTTGGTCGAACTGGCCGCACTCGTGCGGCCCTATCGTGAGTTTCACCGCGAGCATCCCTACGTCACGGTTACGACTGGTCTTGATGGCGCGATCGTTCTCGGCTTGCAGACCGCCGACCATCGACCCATCGGGCTTACGACAAACGACGTGAACCTGCACGGCACGATCGTTGGTCCCTCGGGTTCCGGAAAAACCACCGCGCTCTTCACCATTGCAGCGCAGTTGCTGGAACCACGCGGCGGGTCATCGGGCACGCTGCTGTCGGTCATCGATTGCAAGGAGGATTTTGGTTGGCTGCTGCGCCGACCAGATGTGCTCCTCATCGACGAAGCGACACGGTGGAACCCGCTCCTCCCGCTGCCGTTTCTCACCGCTCACGAAGCGCGCAACGAAGCCATCGAACTCATATTGGCGCGGTTTTATGGCGCGGAGCACCAGCGACAACACCTTCATGAGGCGTGGGAGGACGCGGCACGGCGGCACGGCGTGGTTACGATCAGTGATCTCGTCGAATCGTTGCGCTCACTGGCAAGTCCGAAGGAACCGGCATCGCGAGCCGAAGCGCGCCGCGGATGTATTGCCCGACTGCGACGCTTCGAGGATCACGCGCTGTACACCACGCGCGAGGACGGGATTCCCTGGAACGTGCTGCTGAATAGCACGTTCGTCGTGCGCACCCGAGCGGGCGAAGACACCGCGCGTCTCGCCTACGACCTGATCGCACGCTATTGCTACTTGCAGGACCGTCACGAACGTCGGCGCGGACTGTACAGAGTCCTGGTCATCGACGAGTCCTACGCGCTTTTTGCTGCACAACACGACGGGATTCGCTCCATCGAACCACTGGTGATGCTCAAGCAACTCTGCCGCGAATTTGGAACGGGCGTACTCACCTCCACCGTGACCCTCGATGGTCTGTCGACATTGAGTCGTGCCTCCACGCACTTCCATCTGGCCCTTCCGCCGAACAATCAGGAAGAGGCACAAGCCATCATTCGTGTCCTGGGTCTCTCACCGGATACGGCCGACCACTTCCTTCATCACATGCGACCCGGCGACGCGCTCTTGCGCATAGGCAACTGCCCCGACGTCGTGCACCTGCACATCACCCCCATTGACGTGCACAAGCACGCAACGCACGACGAAATCCTCGCGGCACGTGAACGCACCAATCAGCTCGCACCCACCCAACATTTTTCGCCTAACTGCGCAGCAAAGGAAGGGATCGCGAGCAACGGGCAGCCGACGTCGGCGCAAGAACCCGCGCCGTCATTCTTAGCACCGTCACGCGTTGCGCCGGTGGTGGAACAGCCGACTGCGTACAACACGCCCAAGGTTTCGCACAACAGCGCGGTGATTTCGCTCAACGCTCCAGAGATTCCGCTCAACACATCAAATGTTCCGCTTAACAGTGCGTTGCATACGCGTGAGCGGGACGAAGCAGCCTTGATTGCGCGACGCGGCATCATGCTCGTCTCTGAAGTCATCGCCGCGTTAGGCGTGCATCCGATGCAGGAGAGCAGAACGCGCAAGACGCTGCGCGCGTACGGTCTCGTGGAGGAACACCGCATCGCCGTGCATGCAGGTCGTGGCGGTACCGGTATCGCGCTGCTGGCCTGCGACAAGGCCTACAAAATCCTCGATATCGCGAAGCCGCACTTGGGGAAGGGTGGTGCGCAACATCGTTACGCATTGCGCGAGCTGCGCGATCATCTCGGTGCCGCGCTCGAAGTCAAGCAGACGGATGCTGTCATTGCGTACGACACGGAACGACATGCGCGACTGCGCGCGTTTCTCGATATTGCGTTTACCGATGGGGACACGATCGGGATCGAGGTGGAATGCGCCAACCCCAAGGTGACCCTCCAAGCGAATCTCGACCGAGATCAGTACCTAACGTGGGTGATCGTTGCGACATTGCCGCAGCAGGTCGATCAACTGCGCCGGCGTCACGCGTCCGCACGTGTGCGCGTCGTTGATCTTCTCCAACTCCTCGATGCGTTGCGTACAACGGAGGGGCGATGACGCACCATCTCAGCGCGCAAGCGGTTGCTCACCTGTTGGGGATCAAGACGGCGACGCTCGCCAAATGGCGACGCGAGGGGAGAGGTCCTGGGGGTTGGTTCCACGTTAGCTTGACGCTCGTTGTGTACCCGGTCGAGGAGGTCGAGCGCTTCCTCGCCGAGCGCAAGGCCACGGGTTCTTTCGCTAGCTTTTCTTGATGAATCACGCATTGTTGTTCTGACACACACATGACGCGTCCGACCGGCCTGAAGTCTTATGACAAGCGATCGAAGAAAGCGATCTTCGAGTGCAGCGTGCCGGGCACGCGCGGCCGCTCCCGGAAGCGCAAGGTAGTAACCGTCAAGGGATGGGACGATCTGCTCGCGCAGCTTCGGTCGTTTCGCGACTCCGTCCAACATCCTGAAACCGCAACCGTGTTGCCCGGCGACATTCCGACGCTCCACTCGTACTCGACGAGTGCGTGGGAGAGCATTACCAGCCGCCTCTCCAGCGCGAAGCGCGTCAATCAGGACGCGCTTCTCAAGCATCACCTCCTGCCGGTATTGGGCAGCGTGCGGCTGGATCGCATCACGATCGCGCATCTCGAAGACTTCGTGAGCGCGATGCAGCGCAAGACCCACGGCGCAACCAAGCGCGCGTACAGTAACAGCACGATCAACACGTGCCTGCAACTCGTCCGCAAGATCCTCAAGCACGCCTGGCGACGACGCGTTCTCACGGACTATCCCTTGCGCGAAAAGCTCCCGCTCCTCCACGAGCCCGTCGTCCAGAACGAACTCACGACCATCGAGCGCGACACCTTTCTCGCCAGCTTCGACAACGTTGCGGGCTTCCGATCGCACTTCACGACGACCACGCTCCGTCACAAGGACCGCAAACACCAACCACCAAAACCAGAGAGCACCTTCGTCACCTACGCCTTCGAGCGCTTCCAGTGGAGCAAACCACTCTTCACGCTCGCGCTCTATACGGGACTGCGACGCTCCGACCTCCGATTCCTGAAATGGGAAAACGTGGATCTGCAGGCAGGCGTCATCCGCGTCATCATGCGCAAGACGAAACGCCCTGTCCTCCTCCCGATCGTCACCAAGGTCCGGACAGCGCTCGCCACCTGCCGCAAGCGACCCGTCATGAGCACATACGTCCTCGTCACCCCAGACGGCAAGCCCTACTCAGAATCAACGATCAAGCGCTACTTCACGACCGCCAAAGCAATCGCCGGCATCACCCGACGATTCCGCTTCCACGACCAACGACACACCTTCGCAAGCACCCTCGCAAGCAAAGGCATCAACAGCTTCACGCTGCGCGACCTCCTCGGCCACACCAGCACACGCACCACCGAACGCTACGCCCGACCGAGTACTGAAGCGCTTGCTGCTGTTGCAGCGGCGCTCGTCTGACTTCGAAAGATTCGCGTAGTGCCATACTGCCTGATTTCCGGTAGAATTATACGCACAGCATGGGCAGGACTCCTACGCTCCGTATCGGAGAGCGCCTCGGCGATCGTTTTGAGATCACGGATGTCTTGCCTGCCGGCGGCATGGGGGAGGTGTACCGTGCAAGAGATACTGAGTTGCAGCGCGATGTTGCGATCAAGCTCCTGCTGGGCACCACGCAGCGCGACCTCCAGCGGTTTATTCGCGAAGCGCAAGCCGGAGCTGCCTTCAAGCACGCCAACGTGGTCAGCATCTACGACTTTGGAACCTTTGTGTACGAAGGTGACGATCGTCCTTATCTCGTTATGGAGTTCATCGAAGGAACAACATTGCGAGATCGAATGGGCAAGGCACGCAAGGATCAAATCATCCGCTGGCTGAGCGAAGTTGCCGACGGGCTTCAGGAGCTACACCGGAAAGGCTTCATTCATCGAGATGTGAAACCGTCGAACATCATGATTGGGACCACAGATGATCGGGCACGCATCGTGGACTTCGGTCTGGCGAAGACGGAAGGCGCCACGATCACGACGACAAACACGATCGTCGGCACGATTGACTACCTCTCGCCGGAACAAACTGAAGCAAAGACACTTGATTTTCGTACCGATATCTTTTCGTTTGGCGTAGTTCTGTATGAAGCGCTGACAGGACGACATCCGTTTCATCGGCCCAAGGATTACCACACGATTCACGCAATCAATTTTGAGTTTCCTGAACCGATTCGCGAGCCTGAGGGTGTGATCGTTGCGCGCTGCCTGCAAAAGGATCCGATCGACCGATACGATAGTGCTGCTGATATCGCCCGCGCCCTGCGGGAACTACAACCGTCGCCATCACGAAACTCAACGCCGACACAAGCGTCGACCGTCGATCAGGACGCGTCAACCGTAAAGATCGACTCCGCGTTACCGCACCGGCGTCGGCGGCATCTGATAGCAGCACTCCTCTTAATACTGCTTGTTAGCGTGATCGCGCTCTGCCGGAAGATACTGCCCGTTGGGGTGCCCGCGCTGCGGCAGGCGATAGTGACTCCACAAAACGCGATGCCAGCCGCATCAATTACCGTCTCACCAGGATCAATTGGGGGGGGTCAATCGGCTCATCTCGCCTGGGCAAGCACCAACGCTTCACGGATCCAAATCACCCCAGGCATAGGATTCGTTGCACCATCAGGCAAGATCGACGTAACACCGCAAGCAACGACGACGTACATCATTTCAGTGTGGAATGCCGCGGGGGAACTGGCGAGGACATCTGCAAAGCTTGAGGTATCGCCCGCTGCGACGGGAGTGTCCGGTTCATTTTTCGCGTCGCCCGACACGATCCATCCGGGCGAGTCCACGGAGCTAAAGTGGAATTCGTTCAACGCGACTAGAGTGGTCATCACCCCCGGCGTGGGCTCTGTGCCGCTGCAGGGACGGATTGAGGTTTCGCCGCGAGCGACCACTACCTACACGATCACGGTCGAAAACGCTTCCAGCAGCACGCACGGAACAGCAACTGTGTACGTGATTGGGAGTAGCACACCAAAACGATGAGTTCTCCGACTTCCGAGTTCTCCCTTTAAGTCTAAGACCGAGGTTCGCTCTCAGGCTCTCGTGGGTTGCCCGAGCGGCGGATGCGCTCGGTTCGACGAAAAGGCACTTCCGACCCGGTGAACACTTGTGTGAACACTACGAGCTTCCGAGCACCAAACGAAACGCCGCTCGGTCTGACTAACCTGAGCGGCGTGAGGGCTTTAGGTTGGTAGGCGCTAACGGACTCGAACCGTTGACCCCCACCGTGTGAAGGTGATGCTCTACCGACTGAGCTAAGCGCCTATGGAAACTCTGTCAACGAACGACCGGAGCATCGTATTTCCGCGCGTCCCCCGCGTCAACCAGCTCCCGCAGCGGGCGGAAGAACTGTGCGGCCAGGCTTTCTTCTTCCGGCTGCTCTTCGAGCCCGTAGCATCTGGCCCGTCCGGCGTACTCGACTCGCGTGCCGAACAGGTGATCCCATACTGAGAACACGCGCCCGAAATTCGCATGATGATCGCTTGCGTCGATCGAATGATGCACCGCATGAAACGCAGGGCTCACGAACAAACGCCCGAGCCGTCCGAACGTCCAGTCCAGCCGCGCGTGCTGCGTCGTCTCGGAGAAGAGCTGCAGCATCAACAGCGGGAACCAGTGTGGCGGTGAGATGCCGAGCAGCAGCGCAGGAATCAGCAAAAGCAATCCCGAAAAGAGCTGCTCCGCGGCGTGAATCCGATTCGCCGTCAGGAACGTCAGCTCCCTCTGCGAGTGATGCACGCTGTGCAGCGCCCAGAGCGGCTTGAACGAGTGCTGCATCCGATGCGTCCAGTAGTTGAGGAAGTCGAAGATCACCCAGCAGAGCACGATCGCAACAGGCTCAACGAGGCCCGGCCGCGGCTTCCTCGGAACGAACCACGCGAAGAGAGGAAACATGAGCACGTTGTAGATGCTGCACTTGTAGAACACCGCGTAGGCCAGGTCGTGCAGCGCATTCGCCGACTTGTAAACGGCGAAGGTCCGGCCGTTCGCGCGCTCGGCGATGAGCACGAACAGCGCACACACCGCATACGCGGCGAGTCCAACGAGCGTCGAGACAATGAGCTCCCGCGTGTAGCGATGCCTTGCGAGGAGCTCCATCAGCTGTGTCACGAAGCGCCTCTCTGTGGAATCACGCCCGTGCCGCGCACGATGTTTCCGGCGAGAGTCCTCAGCAGCGGAATCGATGCTCGTCCGTTCCAGCGCAATGCTGCGCCGATCGTGAGGATGGCGACATTCGCGAGATACCCGCGCGTTTCCGCGCGATGCTCGCCTCGCGCATCGAGCATCGAATACGCGTAATTCGTCAGCCAGCTTTCCGGAACGGCGCCGACATGTTTCTTCAGCATGTCATTGATCTCGCGATGCACCTTCTCCGTCGCGCGCACGGTCTTCGTGGCCGCGTGCGTTCTCGATGCAGCGAGTTTGCGCGGCACGTGGACGAACCGTGCACCGTGCAACGCCGCTCGCAACCAGAATTCGTAATCCATGCAGTGATCGAATGCAGGATCGAACATCCCGCGGTCGAGGATGCGGCGCCGGAAGAAGACCGCGGGCTGGCAGAGAAAGCACATCTCCTTCAACCTCTCGAGTGACCACTCTTCGGTCGGATAGTCGGCGAGGACATGGTCATCGGTGTCGATGATGTCGGCGCGTCCATAGACGACATCCGCTGACGGATTGCGATCGAATGCCTCGAGCGCTGCCTCGATGGCGCCGTCGTAATAGATGTCGTCCGAGTTCAGATATCCGAGGATCTCGGCGGTTGCTCGGGAGAGGCCGGCATTGATCGCTGCCGTCTGTCCCGAGTCGCGCTCTGATGACCATGTGACGCGATCGCTCCAGCGTGCGAGGATCCCTTGCGTGCCGTCGGTGCTGCCGCCATCGACGACGATGTGCTGGATCTCGCCACGAAGTGCGCCGCGATTCTGCACAGCGACGCTTTGCAGCGTCCGCTCGATGAAGTGGCCCTGCTGGTACGACGGTGTGACGATGGAGATACGCACGGGTTGCCGGGCATTCTAAAGTCTCATCCTGTCCACTCCACTAGAATCTCGGCGTCATGTCATCGAGAGTTCTCGTCGTCGAGGATGAGCTGGTCACGCGCCATCTCCTCACACGGCTCCTCGAGACGGAGGGTCACGTCGTCATCGCCGTGTCGAACGTCGCCGCTGCAGAGGCATCACTCCTGCGCGACAAGTTCGATCTGATCCTGCTCGATCTCATGCTCGGTGGCGAAGATGGTCTGACGCTGCTTCGCCGGATCCGCGGCAGGCAGAGCGCGCCGATCGTCATCGTCAGCGCGAAGGGCGAGTCCGCCGATGTCGTCACCGGGCTCGAGCTCGGCGCTGACGATTACGTCATCAAGCCATTCAACGTCGACGTGCTTCTCGCGCGACTGCGCGCGCACTTGCGGCGCGGCGGAGGACGGCGCACCGAGCCCGAAGAGCAGATCCGCGCCGGCAACATCGTGATCGATCCCGGACTGCGCGATGCCCTGGTCGACGATCGTCCGGCCGGCCTCACGCAGAAGGAGTATCAGCTCCTGCAACTCCTCGCGCTGCGCCATGGCCGTGCGGTTCCAAGGAACGAGATCTCCGACATCCTCTTCGATGGCGAGATTCGCTCCGACAAGATCCTCGCCGTATACATCCGGCGGCTGCGCGAGAAAATCGAAAAGGATCCCGAGAATCCCGATCACATCCACACGATCCGCGGCTTCGGATACCGGTTCGGCTGAACCGGTTTTTCATCGGCGTGTAATCGACGCTTAATCTCCTCTTAACCATGAGAACTCATAGTTCTCCGCATGGAAACGAAGCCGTCGCGTTACGTCGTTCACTGTCACAGCTGCCGGCTCGCGTTCGATGCGATCGAAGCCGCATGGTGCGGCTGCGTAACGAAATCGCGCAGCCTCGTCTGTCCGCACTGCAACCGCTGTTTCTGCGAAGCGCCGCACAGCTATAACCGGACGTTCTGGGGTGACGCGCCGCAGCCGATGTGGGAGCGTCGCGCGCACTATCGCGAGTCGCAAACGAGGCCGTTGCCGGCCGCGCAGATCCGTCCCCTCGTGCTTGTCGTCGATGATGATCCCGATGTGCTCACGTTCGCGAGCGGCTCGATCGCCGAGCTTGGCTACGGCATCATCGCCGCGAGCTCGGCGGAAGAGGCACTCATCCTCGCGGCACAATACCGCCCCGATCTGATTCTCACCGATGCGCTGATGCCGAAGATCGATGGCCGCGAGATGTGCCGGCGAATCAAGGACACACCCGAGCTCGCAGGGACACGTGTCGTCATCATGACGGCGGTCTATAAGTCGAGCCGTTATCTCACCGAGGCAACGCATACGTTCGGTGCCGATGGTCTGGTCGTGAAGCCGCTGACGTTCGAGAATCTGCAGAGCGTGCTGAAGGCGAATCTTTCCGCGCCCCCGGGCGGAGTGACGCGATGATCGTGGCGCCGCTTCCTCCTGACGAGGAACGCCGTCTCGCTGTACTGCGATCGTACGGTGTGCTCGACACGCCGCCGGAGAAGGAATTCGATGACCTCACCCGGCTCGCCGCGCTGATCTGCGATGTGCCGATCGCACTGGTGAGCCTCATCGACCGCGATCGTCAATGGTTCAAGTCGCGCGTCGGTCTCGATGCGCCCGAGACTCCGCGCGACGTCGCGTTCTGCTCACACGCCATTCTGGGGAGGACACCGCTCGTCGTCGGCGACGCATTGCGCGACGAACGATTCCATGACAACCCTCTCGTTACCAGCGATCCTCTGATTCGTTTTTACGCAGGCGCACCGCTGAGTGCTTCCGATGGAGAGCGAATCGGGACGCTCTGTGTAATCGACAGAAAGCCGCGCACCCTGACCCCTGAACAACTGGAGGGACTCGAGACTCTTGCGCGGCACGTGGTGACACAGCTCGAGCTGCGGCATCAGAGCGTCCGCCTCGCACGTGTTGCGCACATCCTCGCCGAATCGGAAGACCGCTTCCGGCTTCTGAGCGATGCCGCACCGGTCGGCATCTATCTCGCCACTCCCGATGGACGGCGCATCTATACGAATCCTGCATGGCGCGAGATCTCAGGTCAGTCTGTGGAGGGAAGTCTCGGGCTCGGCTGGGCCGACTCCATTCATTCCGGGGATCGCGATCGCGTGCTCGCGGAGTGGAATGCAGCCGTCGCAGAGAATCGTGAGTTCAGCGCGGAGTTTCGTTTCGTCCTTCCCGATCGCTCTGAGCGTTACGTGCTTTCCCGCGCACGTCGCGCCGATGATGAGCACTGGGTCGGCGCGACCAGCGACATCACCGCGCGGCGCGCCATCGAGCTCGCCCTCGGCGCCAGCGAAGAGAGGCTTCGCCTCGTCATGCAGGGAAGCACCGACGGCTACTACGACTGGAACGTCGCGACCGGTCACATGCAGATCAGCGGCCGGTGGGGAAGCATGCTGGGATACGACGCTGGTGAGATCACGCCGCACATCGACTCCTGGAGGAGTCTCGTGCATCCCGACGACTTACCGCAGGTGACGCGTGCTCTTGAAAATCACTTCGAAGGCCGGCGCCAGAACTACGAGAGCACGCATCGGCTGCGGATGAAGTCGGGCAGCTGGAGGTGGATTCTCGATCGCGGAAAGGTCGTCTCACGCGATCCGCAAGGCAAACCGCTTCGCGTCGCCGGTACTCACACGGACATCGACGAAAAGAAACGGGCAGAGGAGATGCTCGATCGCTTCTTCTCCCTGTCGATCGAGATGTTGTGTGTGGCGGGACTCGATGGCTATTTCAAGCGCGTGAATCCCGCATTCGAGAAGATCCTCGGTTACTCGACGATCGAGCTGCTCGCGCGGCCCTTCCTCGATCTCGTCCATCCGGATGACCTTGAGATGACGAAGAAGGAGCTGGAGAAACTGGGTGAAGGAGCGGCGACACTCCGCTTCGAGAACCGCTATCTCTGCGCTGACGGCTCGGTGCGATGGATCGCATGGACGGCGTCGCCCTATATCGAAGAGGAGCTCGTCTATGCAGCCGGCCGCGATATCACGGAGAGCCGCGCAGCAGAAGAAGAGCTGTTCCGTTCGCACGAGACGCTGCGCGCGCGCGAATCGGCGATGCGCTCGATCATTGGCAGTTCACTCAGCGGCATCGTCACGCTCTCGCGATCGGGCACGATCGCCTCCGTCAATGCAGCCGCTGAACGCATCCTCGGTTACAAAGCGGAGGAGCTGCTCGGCCGTGATGTTTTCTCGCTGGTTCCCGATAAGCCGGCGGACACGAAAGACTTTCAGCGCCGCAGTATCGATGCCTCGCTGGGGCGCGTCACGGAGTGGTCGGTTAAGCGTGGTGACGGGCGCATCATCACGGTCGAGCTCGCGATGTTCGAATTCGAAACGGCCGAGGGAAAGCAGCTGGCCGGAAACATTCAGGATGTGTCCGAGCGCCGTGAAGTCGAGCGCATGAAGCGCGAATTCATCGCAACGGTCAGCCATGAGTTGCGCACGCCCCTGACATCGATCCGCGGGTCGCTCGATCTCCTCAAAGGCGGCGTCTTCGGTCCGCTGCCCGCGGGAGCGGACGAGGTCGCGACGATCGCGTTGCGGAACACGTCGCGGCTGATCACGCTCATCAACGACATCCTCGATCTGGAGCGCATGGACAGCGGAAAGCTGGAGCTCCACTTCGGGCGGGCCGAGGCTGGCGCGATGATGCTCGCGGCCGTCGAGGCGATCCACGCGTTCGCGGAACAGAACGGAGTGGTCCTCGACGTCGTGCCGTCGCCGGCAACCGTTCGTGCAGACGCGGACCGCATGATTCAGGTGTTGGTCAACTTGTTGTCGAATGCAGTGAAGTTCTCGAATCGCGGCTCGATCGTCCGGCTGACGGCATCGCAGGAAGATGGCGATGTCGTGTTTCGCGTCGAGGATCAGGGGCGAGGCATTCCACATGACTACCTCGCGCGGATCTTCGATCGGTTTCAGCAGGTGGAGTCATCGGACTCGCGCACGAAGGGCGGCAGCGGCCTCGGATTGGCGATCTGCAAGGCGATCGTCGAAGAGCACAACGGCTCGCTTGGAGTCCTCAGCGAAGAGGGCGCCGGCAGTGTGTTCTGGGTCAGGCTTCCGCTCGATGTCAAACAGGCAACCGGCGTTCGGATCGGCCTTTTCACCTCTTCGTCCGATCCGACTCCGCTCGCACGGCTGCTGCACCGCGAGGGACACGAAGTGCTCCCGCTGCACACGTGGAGGCAGGTACGTACGGCAGTGGACACGCAGTCGGTGACGCTCGTGATCATGGAGTTGTCTGACGATGCGGAGGCGGGCGATCTGTTGAGCCGGTTGCGCAGCGCGCAAACGGACCATCCGGTGCCGATCGTCGTCATTGCGTCCTCGACGGATTCGATTTCCATGTTCGACGACAACATGACGGTGTTCGTGCCGCACGGCCACGATCGCGAACTGCTGGACGCAGTCCGGAATTTTGCCGACGACCACAGCGGACCCGATGTGCTGATCGTGGAGGATGACTTCGCGCTGCTGAATGTGATGCAGAAGCAGCTCGCGGCGGACGAGCTGCGAATCCGTGTCGCACGGACAGGAGGCGCGGCAGTGGCGATCGTGCGCAAGAGTGTGCCGAAGCTGATGGTGCTCGACATCAATCTGCCCGACATCGACGGCTTCGATGTGGTGTCGATCCTCAGCCGCGATGAAAGAATGCGGACGATGCCCCTGCTGGTCTACACGGGGCGCGACCTCGATGCGGCGGAGCGCGAGCGTCTCACGCTCGGTCCGACGCGATTCATGACGAAAGCCGCAAGCGGAGATGAGCGCTTCCGCCATGTCGTGCTCGAGATGCTGGAGAAATTATGAGAGTGCTGATCATCGATGACGAAGAA
>Ga0157378_10001891_pt1 | contig 18787 bp, 32 predicted proteins | sample M65metaG_FD_115309 | JGI IMG/M metagenome (GOLD analysis project Ga0157378, IMG submission 115309) | Miscanthus rhizosphere microbial communities from Kellogg Biological Station, Michigan, USA - M6-5 metaG | ecosystem: Host-associated > Plants > Roots > Rhizosphere > Soil | place: USA: Michigan...
AGCTACTGTACGGCCTTCCGCCGCGTCGGATGAGCCCGACATCACCAAAGCGCCCGGCGACATCCCTATCGGCCTGCCGGCCAGCTCTTCGGCCCTGATGCCCGCGTCGTCCAGCTCCGCGCCCTTCTTGGAAGAACCCGGCTCCCACCAAGGCATTTGCTCTGCGGCGACGTCTGTGTCGATCAGGCGCTTCCAGCGCAGGAACTCGCCGTTCAGGTAATGCCCCGCGCTCCTGTCGCCCTTGACTTGCAGGGGGCTTACGCACCTCAGCACGGGGAAGCCCACGAGTTCCGAATCGTACCCTTCGATCTCGGATACCATCTCGCGCATCGCTTCGAGTATCAGCGGCCTTTGGCTCCCGCAGTCCGGGCACTTCCGCCCCGTGGAAGTATCGAGCAGGCGCTTCGCCGACCCCATGCTGCCGCATTCGCAGATGAACGAGTCCGGGCCATTCGGCTGCCTTTCGGCGCCGTAGCGCGGGCGGTCCACGTAAAGGCTTCCCGCATCGGGGGACCAATGCGAATACCACCAAACGCCCGAGTACAACTGGCGCGTCTTTTCCGATTCGAGCAGGAATTCGGGGGTAAGGAGTTCTTGCTCGTTGTAATCATGCAGGCGCTGCGCTGCTGCTGCGGCCTGTATGTTCTGGATGTCGCGGCCCGAAGCGGCGACCACGATGTCGGGGCTTGCTTCGAGCGCCGCCGCTATGCTCAGGTCGCAAAAGTACCGGAACCAATTATGGGGATGGAAGGGGTCCTGCGAAGAATGGGGGAGGTCGCGGATGCTGCTGTCGTAGTCGTCGAAGCGCCAGAAGTATTCGCCTTCGTAATACTTCTGGTTCGTGATGCCGTCGCGGTACATCACCCTGTCGAAGGACTTCTCGGTGTCGTCGATCTTAGAAGCCAGTCCAGTGAAGAACTTGTCCCAGTCATCCTCGATGACGCGGCGCTCGCGTCTCTTGGCTTTCTGGAACGACTCAGGAGTTGCTCCGCCTCCGGGAGGGGCTCCGTTTGGTCTGGCTATGTCGAAGGCCGTCGTTGACATTTAGAAATTCTTCTGGAAGAAGATTACAATTCGATTCGACGCAAGAGACTGCGCTGCATTTCGACCAACTGTCCAAGTGTGTCTGCCTTGGCGCTCAGTGTATCAGCTAACGGGACCAGCACTTCCTGCGGACGCTTACTTTCTGCTCCCGTTGGTACGTCCGCTCTGCAAATCGACGACAGTCGTTGTTCGATCTCGTGCTGCTGCTTGAATGCTTCTTCTGCGAGATTGCAAACACGCTCGAGATTAATCTCAACCTGACCGCGATCTCGCGTAGCCTGTACACCTACTTCGGAATCGTACTGCTTAATTTGCGACATCATGCACTTCCTCCTTTCTGATTTTCACTACGAAACTCTTCCTATCTCGCTCGGCACCCCGACTACCACCCCCATCCCGATATCCGCGTTCTTCTCGAACGCTTGTAGTTCGGCTTCGCGCTGTGCGTAGAGCTGGAGTATCTTCTTGTCTTTGGGCTGGCCGCTTTGAAGCAGGTCTTCTATCCGGTTTTGCAATGCGACGAAATCGCCGTGCTGAAGCATCGACAGCAGCTTGTCGGCCTCAATCTCCAGCTCCATCTGCTTAACCGAGTTCTTCGGCTCGATGACTTTTGAACTATGCGCCGAAGCCAACTTACGAGCTTCGGTCGACATCGGTAGAAGCCCCTTGGAAAGCAGCACCGAATCAGATAGCTCGCTGAACTTCGTTTGCCAGAATCGCTCGCGCCTGTCTGCTTCGTTGCGCAGGAGCGCCTGCTCTTTTGAGGCTTCAGAACGGACGCGCAGGACTTCCCCCTCGGCTTTAGCGAGAGCAGTTTCAAGCTCCCGTGTATTCCCAAGAAGAAGACCAAGCAGGCGAGACGTAGATTGATGCATTACCCAAGCAATGAATCGATTAGGTGTCTTGGGGTATCTATCTACGTCCTCGCCTTGCTGCTGCGACGTGGTCGGCCCCCCAATCTCCGCCGCAGGGTTCGTTGTATCTTGTGCCGGCATTGGCGATCTACCCTACCGTGCTGTAGCACTGTGCTGCAGTAAGCAGCGAGTCCTGGGTCGTGAACAACGCCCGCAGGCCCGCGACGGTTGTCAGGCTTAGGATCAGCGCGTCTGTCAGCGTCCCTATCGCCTTTGCTCGGTCGACCGACTTCTGCCACATCTCGTAGAACCGTCGGGCGGTCTCAGGGCCGGTGAACGCAGTCGCCCGCAGGCCAGCGACCGTGTCTGCCGCAGCGACTGCCGCGTCCGTAATGACGCCTTCATTGACCATGACGTTCAGCCAGTTGAGCGCCTGTCTGTTGAGTCCTATTGAAACCTCTGGAATTGTCTGTGCCATTTCGATTCTCCTTTCTTCCGGAAGAATTACATTTTCAGATTTGGTCTAAATCTTAAAGGGGCGGGAGAAGGACTCGAACCTTCGACCTCTGCGTTATGAGCGCAGCAAGCTACCATCTGCTCTATCCCGCCGTATTTAATCCATGCTTGGACTACCGTTTCCGTTACATCCTCCATGCGTGGTTGTCCCGCTCGGAAGCTTTCCTACGGTACGTCTTTCCGCCTGTAGCGATTCTTTACCCATGCAGCTATTACAAACTGCGTAAGGACTTCGGCCTTTTGGTCCGCCGCATTGTTTACATGTGCGGATGTTGATACTCTCGGGCTTTACCTGTACTGCCTTACCGAGCGGATCGGCCATCACTGGAATAGGTCCAGGGTTTAGCTCTCCGCCAACAAATCTCTGCGTGACTGCCCGGCGAGCAGAACATCTTCCGCGATGTCTGCTGCTTCTACCGCATGCGCATTTGGTTTCCATGATCTTTTTCTTTGGCTCCCGGATGGAAACTGATTCTCGCCGTTTGGTCCGACCTAGCGGGAAAACTAATTCCCGAATATCGTAACCAACAGTGCCGCATTGACGGCTTCCGGGAAGTTCTACGGTCTTCCATACGGCGACGAACGACGCATATGCTCGCGTGCGTGGATTCCCTGTTCGTAGACCTTCTTAGCATCGGGCCTTGCGTGCTCGGGCTGCGATCCGACGTGCTTCGCGATTGCCGACTGCATCGGGGAATGACCTTCAGAGTACCCGCACGAAGCACACTGCCCTCCATCCATCTTTCCGCCACACTCAGGGCATGTACCGCCGCTTTGGGGCATTATCGCTGGCGGAGCAGATGGGCTGGCTAGGTCGGTGGGATTTGGGGGCGCTCCTGCGTCAGTGGTAGGCTGTGCGCCAGCAGGAGGCGCTCCCGCTTGAAGCTGCGCCGCATCGCCGTCAGTGTCGCCGGGAGCGAAAGAAGTGCCGCATGAAGGACAAGTGACCATTACGTCATTGTCCCCGTCCTGATCGCCCATTCCCGCCATCGGCGTTCGGTTCGCCGCTTCCGCCATTCCCGAATTCATCATTCCCATTTTAGTTCTCCTTTAGCGATACATCGCCTTCTACTTTAGCGTAGTTCCGTATCCCGCTGTACGACTTGTAAGAATCCGAGGCGCTGCCTGCTGTTTCTCTTTCGGTCTCCAACCTCGTCGCCATGCTTCTTCGTATTCAGTAGCTGGATGCTTATACGGAGGCGGCATCAGTACTTCCCCTTAGCGAATATCGCCTTGCGCTGGCTGTCGGATAATGGCGCACGTGATCTGTAACGCGCTGCATGTCGAGGAGCTTTTGCTTGCATTCCGAGCTGACGCTGTAGCTTGCTTACCTGTCCTGCGGGAGCCATCTCTTCTGTGCGATAGACAGGCTTGCCCTCGTCAGTGCTGCCGTAGCTGGAACGCTTGTATCTTGCAGGATACTTAGGCATTACGATGCCTCCTTGTACGTGCCATGTCTTTCGGGATCGTAAACTACCCATCGCTTGTTCGGAAGTATTGCGCAGCGAACTATATGTCCGTCGAGCTTACGGAAATGCAGATTGAGCGATATGCGCTGCCACTGCGATTTAGTCGGCAACGGAAGGGCGTCTGCTTCCATGTAAAACGTAGTCGATAGATTCGGCTCTGTATAAGCGAACTCAGTGCCATGCGATTCCAATGGCTCTAGCGCATAACAACATTCTGGTTCTTCGTATCGATAGCCATGATAGCCATGGTATTGGTATCGCATTGCAGCTTCGAGAACATCGAGATTAAAATTATCGACCATCCTGGGAGTAGCTACGCCGATACGTCCATCTGAAGTACCAAGCAATACAAGTGACTGTCGATCCAGCAGCGTCAAAGGCAAGTTGTCTTTCCAAACATAAATGTTCGACTCTTTGACTTTCATTGACCACTTAAGCATCGCTACTGGCTCTTCGCCTGCAAGTCTGCGGTTTACTACTCCAGCGCGGCAGTCGGGCTCATGCCACTGAGTAACAGGAGGAACGGTTTCGCCAGTATCCGCCATCCGCTGCCAATGTATGTATCGCGCACAGCAGAAAATAGCTGCCTTGCCCACCGGGTATTCTTCTGGAAGAACTGCGCTCATTCTTTCGCCTTCTTCTTTTCCACGTAAGCCTTTGTGCGCTCGTGGTGAGGAACGTGCTCGGGAAGCCCGGTGCGCTTGGTCGATGCGAACTCGCGAAGCTGCTGTTTCGTCATGGCCCTCAGTCCGACATTGCGCTTGTAGAGCTTCTCTGGCGAGTGTTCTGCAATCGCAGTCGCGGCTTGTTGTGAGCGAGATACACTAGGCATGGCAGGTCTTTCTTGTTAAGGATGCGCCAATGTGTCAAGAGGATGCGGAAAGTCCTTTAGTCCTATAAGTAGGAACAGCACCTGAAGCTCATCGCGAAGCCGAAGATGGCCCAAATGGTCATCAGGAACCAATACCAGAAAGCGTACGACATAGCTAAGTACTCCTTGTTCTTCTAGAAGAATCTACAAGCATCCAGTTCGAAATCGTAAGCCAGAGAACTGCGCTGTACTATTCTCACCTGTTAAAACAGTGGCCGTTAGTGATAACAGCTCGTATTCCGTTCTTACGGGAAGCGATCCAATCTCGTAGAGGTACCGTCCGCCCACAACGGGAACTGTATCATTAGCGAAGTTATGAATTCCATTTCCAGGGCCTCGAAGCACGCTGCACTCGCGGAAGCATTCCTTGTAATGCTAAACACGATACGCCAGCCATCTGTTTCGCTAGTTCGTAGGACTTAATCATGGTTCTTCTGGAAGAAACTAGATGCGGATACTGTTTAGCTTCGGAAAATCGTCACGATTGAATGCCGCCTGCTGATGCACCCTGATTGCCTGAAGCGTGTTATCGCTTAGACCGTACACCCTGTCTGGATCGATGCCCGCGTTTGCCTTCCAGTCTGTACGCGCTGGCTGCGTACCCTCAAGCGCTATCGCCACCCTAAAAGCCTGCGCCGCTTTCTTAAGCTCGCGAGCAAGCTCGATACTGCTTAGCCAAGCGCCCTGCGTATCGTTGAACACTGCCTCCATGTCCAGATCGAGGGGGACTTCGTACTCGCGACCTGAATGCAGCGTGCCGCTTACGAAATGGCGACCGATGCCCGCTTCCCATTCGATCTTGCATGTAAGGTGCGCGTCTTCCACCTCGGGGAGCATTCCACGAAGTGCGCTCTCGCTTACTGCGCCTAGACCTACTGCTATTGCTACACTCACGCCGCCTTCTCCATCTCATATCGCAATGCTTCCTCTAACTGAAGCCTGTCTGAATCAAGCAGCTTCCATGAAGCCTCTGTGCGTTTCTTTACAGAACGTTCAACTACCGCCAATGCGACAAAGCTTCCGGTGCCGTTGAAGTCGCTGCGCCGTATGAATAGTTCAGAACGGGCCTTCAGCTTACCGCAGCCTTTCAATACAACTCCGTTCTTTGAAATCGCTGCTGTGGCGCGTCTATACTGCGAGGTCTTCGTCGGACCGAGGTTTCCGCCGTTTAGTTCGTACTCTACTATTGTATATATGATTGCTTCGGAAATGTCCATGATCGTCCAATGGGGGAAAGCACCGCTTTCGAGTATCAACTTATGAACAGTATACCATGGAAACAGCTTTGTGTCAAGTGTTATTTTTCAGATGTACTGGATTCTTCTGGAAGAATCGAGTAGTAACCCATGTTGCGATTCTTGCGCATTCGCCAACGTAAAAGCCAATTGGGAATGATCGTACGAATCGATGAACGGCTACGCGCCAAGCCTACTACGTTTTCCGTAAGCGTTCGTGTATCTACTCCGAATAGAACTTTAACCCTATCTCTGAAGCAAAGATGAATACCCACCTCTGTACGGATACGATCCTTGAATCCTTCAGGGAGAGCGCCACTGTAATCCTCCTCGCTAAGTCCCGCCAATCGATCATTGACGCTCTGCGCTCGTTCTCGCTGCTCGTCTGTCATGTTCATGTCGTTTCTCTTTCTTCTGGGAGAATCGTCAAGCCGCTTTGCTGACGTATCCCGCTTTCTCCGCCCGGCACATCCAACAGGTGTCACATTCCGGAGCTGCATGCTCGGCGTAAGTCATCATGCATGGAATGCAGATGTGGTCGACCATGTATCCTGTTTCCTTCGACTGCCCCGCAGCCCACGATTTCTGGTAAGGAGTCACAATTACCTCTTGGGTGCAGTTCCGGCAATTCGCGGGCAGGATTCCCGGTATCTGTGAATTCCATGGATCATCGGGAAGCGCACATACAAGGAGTACTATGTGCTCAGGTAAGCTCTTTTCCTTGTTGAACTTTATTCTGCTCATTTCAATCCCAATCCCTTCATAAACCCGCCCTTCGACTTCCTCGCATCTCGTGCTTCCTGTGCGAACTCCTGCATCCACATTGCAGCGCTTACTTCGGCCATGGGGTGCGGGTTCATTGGTAAGTTTTCAGGACGTAGTCTTTCATCGAGCCTGTCAAGCGCACGAGTTGCATCGTCTTTGCGCTGCACTGCAAAACGAGCCTTTGCAGCCATCGCGATAAGCATGTCCATCGCGTCGTCGTCTATCTTGCGCGGGTTCTCTTTCTCTTCGCCTGCCGCCGTGATGACATGTCTGTACTTCGGGAACTCCCACCGAGTCCTGCCGAAGCCCTCTTCGTCGTAAGCGTCGAGAACTTTCAACTCTCCAGATGCATCGACGTATAGCTCTCCCTGATCATCGGGAACAATGAAAAATATCCTTGGCATGCCATCAAGTGGCTCACCTGTTCTCGGGTCTCTGCGAAATACGTGCGGTATCACTGTCTGCGAAATCGCTACGCCCTCTTCATCTGTACCTGAGGCTTGGATCTGTCCCTCGATCATCAGTAAGTCCTGCATGGTCGAGATGCCAGCCTTCTTGTCGGTCGTGTCTATCGCGTCGACATGCATACCTTCGTACTTCATAGGAGCGCCGTCTTTATCCCATGCATTAGGAATATCAACGAGCGGTAAGTCCACTTCGAAGCTGTTCCTGCACATGGCTTGTTCATGCGATCCTATACGCCAAGTGACCAGCTTCTCTTCGCCGGCAAGTCGCTCAAGGTCTTGTATTTCCATGCCTAAGCGAAGAGGCGATACTACTTCGACTTGATCCGTTCCGGGAAACGTCGGTCTGCACATCTCGCGATATACAAACAGGCAGTCGCTGTGCGGGAACCCCTCACCCGGCTGCCAAGCCCAACCTACGACACTGGGATGTCCGGGAGTTGTTCCCGCGTCCATCGCCCAATATCTGTAGCCGTGTCTTGGAATGAAGAAGTCTACGGATTTACCTCGCGATCTGCGAAACATCTCTTCAGTCTTGACATAGGGGCGGAACCTGCGCATGAACTCTGAACGCGTAATAATATGCCTCGTAGGGTCCCAAGCAGGGAAGATTGCACCTTCGTAAGGAGTGTCGACCTTCTGCATGCCCTCTGTCATGAAAGCGCGATAGCCCCATGTGTCCAGAAGGCTCTGTACTTCCGCGATCTGCATTGCGGGCCAGCGGGGTTTGCCGCCAAGTATCACCCATTTCTTCTTCTGGGTATTTCGCTCTATCGTGCAGTTCTCCATGATCGGGATAGGACCACCCATCGAGATGATTCTATCCTGTAAGAAGTCCGCTTGTCCATTCACGAGTCGCGCCATGATTGAGTCGCGATGAGTCATGGTCTGCATGAAGAATACCGCCAGCGTCTGAGTATCTCCCGCTGGTAGTATCTTCTTCGTAATCATCTCAATCTTCTTCTCGGTGATTCCGGGAGTATCGCGGTCTTCGTCTACGTCATCATATACGCAAAAATCAAATCGCTGCTCTCCGAGTCTCGCCCCTCTAAGCCCTGCATCGAGCCCGTAAGCGTCCATAATAAAGTCGCCTGCTGTCCATAGGCGCTGCATGTTGTATCCACGAATAGATGATGTCTGCTGGCCTATCTGCGGACGAGCGAGTAATGGATATCGCCGCGCAAGTTCTGGTTCTTCCAGAAGCGTTCTAATGTTAGCAAGATGGTCGTTAGCCTTCGCTTGTATAGCATGTATGTATGCGCCGTAGCGCCTGATACCTCTCGCTCCTAAAGCTACAGCTCCAAGCTCAGTACCCATGCTCTTAGCGCCTGCGCGAAACCAGCATGCGACATAAGGGGCTGGCTTGACGTCCTTTTGAATCCCCCATGCATGTCTCCAGAAGTCATGATGAAAGTCTGCAAACTCTCGCTTGACATACTTCCCGAAGATAGTACGTAGCCATCGCTCATACTCTGGCATAGCCTGACGTGCTTGCAGCTCATGCCACTGCTTTAAGTACGGGGCACTGATTTCGTATGGGGTAGGACGTGACATCGCTTTACTGAGTATACTTAGAAGAATGATCGCTATCGTAACCAATGCTACGTATGTAAGTCTGACGATTCGTAAGCGCATTGCATTTTCTTCTGGAAGAAAGTTAAACCGCAGCCTTGCTGACGTTATGAAATGGACACATGCTTTCATCTTTAACAAACTCGTGCAAGTGCTCCTGTATCGCGAGTAGATGTTCTTTTACGCTTGCGAAGTCGTCGCCGTGATTAAAATGCGTCCACATCGATACAGAGCCATCGGGAAAAACATCAAACTCGAGAGTTAGTATCGGAGTTCCTCGCTCTGCGATTCTTTCTTCTCGTTGCTTATTTGCTAGTTCTATTTTGCCTTCTTCTGGAAGAATTCGAGCTATCTTTCCACTCCTGGATGATTCTCATACCAATCGGGATCGCCCATTAGTCGACACCACTTCGCACGAAGATCCTTGACCCATTCTAGGTAATCTTTGGATCGATTAGATTGGTCTAGTACCTGTTCTTTTAATCCTAGCTTTCGCTCTGCAGCCAACGCTCTCCGTCTCCAGTACTTCTTGGTTTTCATTACGATCTCTCGTCGGCTGTCTGTAATGTATCTTCTTCGTCAGTGTCACCTAGAAAGCCGAAGTCTAGGTCGTTGTCGTCGTGCTCGTACATGCTTAAAGATTGAAGGGGCTAGAAGGCTGCCGCGTTGCTTCACGAATAAGATTCATTCCGCTAGAGGCAGCAGCTCGACATCGCCCCATAAGCCCTATGCTCCCCAAAGAGGAATGCCTTTCTCGATCCAAGTCGTCATGGCTTTAATCTGCCGCTCTGCTTCTTCGAAGTTAGCTTGGTAATCAACTGATTTTCCAGTGGGGCGCTTAGAGACTGACGTATCGCAGCCGAGTAGCGTTCGAGCGTTTCGCTCAAATGGACTCTCTTGCCATGTTGCTACGATATTCTGCGCGAGCTGGTTACGTAGCTTCTTCGCGTACAACGCAAGCACTGGAAGCAATGCTGCGCGAAGGGTTAGTAACGAAGATTCCCTCTGTGTACGCAGTGCTGACGCTTTCTCGATACGCTGCTGAAGGGTATCCGCTGCAATTAGTCCGTTTACCCAATCCACGTCGACTTCCTTATCATTCCAGAAATGAAGCACCACGATCTGCCAACGCGACCACTCTTGTAGATTGAGTGCTATCTCTAGCGCGGAATGTACGATGACGTAACGATCTTCGTAGATTGGCTCGTTCTCGCGGGGATCAGGGATCATTCTATCAAGGTGCTTTTTCTCCAACCATCTATCAGTCATTCTTTCCCGCCCGACAATAACCCGCTCTAGCCTGTAAAGCCCCGCTGCTTGCTTCTGCTCGCCTTCCGAGGGCTGCCAGCCCGTGAGCCTTGGTTTCATGCCGAATATGCGCCCGAAGCGGCCCGGTTGCGTGTACAGTGGCCTCCCTGGGCGTTCATTCCATTCATCAATGCCCCTCGCGCTCCATTCCTCGCACTGCTCAATGCGAGTCACCTTGCCACCCGGAATCATTGGTATCTGTCCGAACGTGTGGTCGCGCACGTCGAAGTCCATGCCGGCGTTGTAGACGTAGGCCACGGACTTGTGCGGTTCGCCTTGCTTTGGTGGGCCTACGTAAGGATCGGAGAAGCTGCGTGGCGTCAACGCTTTCTTCTGGAAGAATGATCTCGCGGCGAAAGCTTCTCGCGCTGTTAGTATCGCTACGCTCAATGTGCCGATGAATGTTCTCCGCGTGGTTTTCATTTTATTCTCTCGTTTGGTATAGCTGTCCGGGAAGGAAACCATCGCCCTCTTATCTTTGTAGCTTTCTTCGAACCAGATGGTTCAGCTCCACTCTCCCTCCTCAAGGAGAATGCCCTTCCCGAACAGTTCCGTGGAATTCGTTAGCCCTCGGGAACAGCGTCCGGAGTCATGCCTTCAATGCTGACGCCACCTACGATAGTCAATGCACCAGGAGTGAGATTGAACACAATCGTGTCGACAGTGACTGTCGTCTCGACGGCATTCGGTCCTGGGGGAGTGAAAGTCGCTTTGCGACTGAAGTTACATGTGCCAAAGGTGCCGAAGTGAAATGACTGATTAGGCGCATCGCCTACGATGTCTACGACGCTTGGGTTGTCGACTACGAGTGCTTCGACGACAGGAATGTCAATTGGGCCTTCATCGTCGCTAATGACTAGCGGCGCAAGCGTGAATGGAGCGTCTGCGTGGTCTCGGGGGATGTTACTGTAAGTGCTATTGCTCATGTCTTCTTCTCCTTGAAATTCTCTTAAGCTAGGTATGTGAACAGTTTGGCCGCTGGCTACGACCGTGATGCGGTGGACGTGAATGACTGGAGTGGTTATGCGTTCGAGCTCTGCAAGAACGCGCTCATTCTGCGCTTCGAGACGATCTGATCGCCGCCTAATTAGATCGCGTGTTTGCTGCGCTTGCTCGTGCGCGGCTTTCTGCGACTCCTGTATCGCATCGAGAATAGTCTTGGTCGATGCGTATACATCGGAAAGCGCGACTTCATCATGTCGATGATCCTTCGGCATTACCTACTCTCCCGTGCTGCGTTGTGGCGTGTTTATAACGATGGTCTGCGACTGCCCCGATGGAGCCACAGAGGGCTGCATTGACTGGCTGTTAAGCTGCTTACTGCCGCCTGATATCAGTACGGGCTCTGGCGTGAACGGTTCGGGTAACGGGTCTACTCCGAAATGACTTCTCGGCTGCTCTAATGCCGTTATATTCCCTTCGAGCTTCGCGAAGTGCGGAAGCTCGCGGCCAACCTGCACTTTCAGGTCTTTCAGGGTTTGCTTCATCTCATTGAGAATGTTCTGTATGGGTCCCGGTATGCTCATCTCTTTATCCTCCTTTACTTGCTATCTGCGATCCAGTACTTCAAACAGGGAAGTGGTAAATGAAATCTATACCACCAATACCAACGATCTACGTCCACTTGCTCGTATCCACGCTTTGATAGAACCTTTCGAAGGTATCGCATTCTATTCTTCTGGAAGAATTAGCGCTTCCAGTCGTTTACGCGTCCAAGTCTACGCTTGATTCTGTCCGTGGTTTTTAGAAGGTCTTCTTCTGCTGCCCTGCGTGTCTCGCGACCAGCATTCAGAAACCTATCCGCCGCATCGACGAGATCGTTAAGTAACTCGTCCTGCCGTGATGCCCGTAGTAATGAACGAGGCATAGGATCGCCGTTCTCTACGTAATCATGTAGACGTATAACGCGTCCCGCTTCACTGCGAATCGATGTCGGATTTCGTTCCTGACTTAGGCTCATAACCGCTCCCAGTTCTCCCGCATGTACTGTTCAATTCCTCGTCCTGGCTTGTACTGAGGATAATACGATTCGAATTCTTTTCGGGCTGCATCGTAACTCTCATCGCTTATCTTATGCATGTCCTTTGCCATAATAAGCAATGCGAGTGAAGGGGCGCGACTGTTTCCTTGATTACAATGAATGACTAATGGTATTCCTCTGCTCATGTGCCTTCTTGCGAAAGCGCGTGTCATTGCAAATGTTTCACTGCGGAACAAAGATACGGCAGGGTCTATCATGTTCAAAACCAAATCGAATGGGCGTATAAATGCGAGGTAATCGGGATGCTCCTTTGGCAGCTTCCCCGTTCCTACGAATCGAGCATGGCACGGGTACTTGGCTGCGTGAATGACTGCCTTCGTGCCGGCAAGCTGCAGTCCTGGTAGGCACTCAGTGTCGTCGGCTATTGATAGACCTGGATGGATTTCAGTTATCATGCTGCCTTTCTTCTGGAAGAATCCATCTTCGCCAGCGTAGCCCGCTCTTCTGCCAGCCGCTCGCGTTCCCTACGAGACTTACGCATGTCGCGTCGGCGCTGCTCTCTGGGTGTGTAGTTCCTCTTCTTACGTCCGTCGTCGATCCGAACAGGATCGCGTGAAATAGTGAATTCAACTTCATGTGAATGTGTTCCGTTCTCATGTCCCGGCAGCTTGAATGCTCCGAGTATTGTTAGTCTGCGACGTTCGCTTGGATCGTTTACGTTCATTTCATCTCTCCGAAAAGAAACTCGCTTGGATCTTCGTCAGCCTCGCATGCTTTCCATGCCCTGGATAGAGATTTCAATGCATCTTCAAGACTCTCCGATGCGACTCCTCTGGCTTCATTTCCTTTCATTGCTGAAAGTAAATTTTCCAAAGCTGGCAGAACTGGCATTGGCTCTCGCTCGGTACTCATCTCTTCCCCTCCGTTTTCCAAAGCAGCTCTAATGCATCGACTATGTCTTCGGTGTCCTTTCTGTTATCGCACGTAGCCATCTCGCGACTACCGTCACGTATAGAGAACTCTCCGAAACGCTCTCTAAATGAGTAGCGCGTCAAAGGCTTGGGCTTAGTTACTGCGCCCTTCTGAATTAGCCGTCTTACTGCGTTGACTGAACTCATGCTGCATTCTCCCGCTCTGAATTCCGTGCTGCCAACTCTAAGAGCCGCTCGCGTACTCGCTGTACGCGCCTACTTATCTTCACTCGGCCTGGATTTCTCTTGTGCCGCTTTCCCGGCCCGCAACTCACGTACATGTCATGCTCTTTTAGTATCGCTAGCTGCGCCCTGAATATCTTCCTGCACTCTTCGCATGCGTTAGGCAGATGTGGAAGCTTTTCTTCGCCACGCATGATACGAGTGTAAGATGCCATGCCTTCAGGCTCGAGCCAAGGATGAGGAGGTTGACCAAACCAGACATTGCCGCTATGTAGATCGTAGCCAACTATGGTATTAGGAATCGACGGCGAGATACCTGTGCTGCCATAGCATCCTGCTTGAACTAGAATACTACTCGCCGCAAAGCTCGATGCATGGCTAGCAGGAGCAGCCAGTCCCGTTAGACCCAAACGCATAGCTCTTACTATCTCCGCATCCGCTTGTTGTACGGCTTGCATGACTTGAGCATCGGAGAACTGATTCGTAGTTCCATTATTCAATACCTCACGAGTCTTTGCCATGATCTCTTGCATACTGCTCATACAGTTCCCCGTGCAGCTAGCTCGTGAAGTCTTTTTGTTACTAGACTTCTTCTGGAAGAATAATAAGCGTCTCCATGCTTGGCGAGCATGTGATTGGAACGTAGAAGGTCGAGCTGAATCCTGAAAGCTTTTAGACACTCTTTGCAGAAACTACTTACGCCTAATGCGGGTGCTAGTGGTGCATGCGGCAACTCTATCTCTCCCCGCATTAGCTGTGTGTATGCTGCTAGACCGTCGGGCTTGGTCCAGGGATGAGGATCGGACTCGAATAACGGAATCCTGTAATCTCGTTGATTTACCGGAACTGCTTTGCCTGTTGCGAATAATGAGTACAAAGACTCCGTCTCTACGAACTGCTTGCGAATCGCTTTCAGCTCTCCCATTTCCGGAGCTGCTGCAACTTCTGCCATGCGCTTCTTAAGCCCCATCGTCGCCTTCCTGGTTGTTTACGTGAAGTTGCGCCAAGCGCTTATACAGAGGGCACTCTTCGTCGAACTGCGTGGCGAGCTGTAATTCCAGCGTCTCTGTCGTAACAGAAGGCTGATTGTCGAGCCATTCCTTAATTACTTCGCCGTCTCTCTCGTAGTCTTCGAGGGAGTAACTGTCGTCCAATAGTCCGTACGTATTAGATGTCGTCATTGTTACCCTCTCGTAGACGAGCCAATCCTCTCGTGACGAAATCAACTGTAGAGTAATTCAACCTACCTATCTCTGATAAAAACGAGAGTGATGCCGTTTGTCTTACAAGATCGAACTGCTTATCGAATATCGCTCGGCATTCCAAACATCTACCATCCGGTATGTGTGGCAATTCATCTTCGCCTCGCATGATCCTTGTATACGATGTCAAGTCTCCGTGAAGCCAAGGATGCGGATCTTTAAAGCTATGGATAGATGGAAAATAAGCCTGAACTATTTGCGCCATGTCTAATGACACCGTAAGCTCATTTGAAACCTGTATAAAACTCTCCGACATGTTATTCTTCTGGAAGAACTTCGTATGTTCCGTGACCGTTGTTACTTAGCTGTAAATCTGCTTTGGTTAATAAACCGAGAGCCGATTTAGGAATCCCAAGTAGCACTACGTTTTTCAACGCTTCCGCCAATGTGTACCCATTCTCTAAATGCCCTCGAACCATTCCTGCTACTATTTCATGCTGCATCTTGACATTTAGTTCTGCGTCTATCTTTATTGGACCGCCATCTGCTCCCGTGTGTTCAATCGTCTGCTTTTCTGACATTCCGCCCTTGGCCTTCATAAGCATTGCTACTGCCCATGATTGACCATCACGAACTGCTTCGTAGAACTTTACCTTGCCTATATCTACAAGCGGTCTTTCACTTCGTATGCGTTCTTGCTCTAGCTCTGGATAACGTTCCAAGTAGCTGTAAACCGTGCGCCGTGCGCAACGTAATATCCGTGCTGCTGGATCGACTAGCCCGTTGGATCTGCGTAATGCTGCTGCCACTTCCGCTATAGTGAACATGTTCTGCGGATGACTAAGTGTGCTGCGCAGTGCAGAAGTCGGAGGATTACCATTGCCTCCTATGATTGATTCTTGGGATGCGCTCATATCTATAACTCGAAACTCGGATTCGGTATACCCTTTATTCCTATCGATGATGCTGGTATACGCCAGAGACGTGGCCCAAATTGCTGTCCTATGATTTTACCCGTTCGGAGCCATTGGTATATCGTGCGTGTCGTAACGCGAAGTATAACTGCCGCTTCGTCGGGCGTGAGGAATTGCTGCTGCTCGATAGCACTCGCTCGTTCGCCATCTAGATATTTCTGCGATGCGCTCATAATTGACTCGCTGTTATTCCTAGATCGCTCTGCTGTATCTCGTTTGTCTTTATATCCTTCACTTCGCCTGAACGTAGGATGATCGAGAACTCAGCAGAAGAACTCGACGTAAAACCATGATCTCCGTTTGGATAGTACGCGCTCTGCCTGATCCATCCGCCACGACAATCGTAGAATGAGCCTTGGAATAGCTGCGCTTGTACAGGCTCCTTTACTAATACTGAAATGGCTGCTCGTTCGAATTGATTCTCGGGAGTCAGGACTAGCTGAACGATTCCGTCCTCGATATAGATGGCTGTTTTCACTGCTCGCCTCCGTCTGATACGTGCGCATTCGCCAGTCCTGCTATGTACGACTCGCGGCCCTGATGCTGCATTTCATAATTCCACATTTGCATGAGAGCCATTGCACAATCGACTATGTCTTCTAGTGGAATCACCGCCATGTGAACAGTCTCGTCGTCGCAATCTACGGGAGTAACTACTACGTTTGTGGAACCTTCTAGTACTTCAAATGCTGTTCCTTGTGGACCCTGTAGCTTGATCGCTTTTATCATGATATTCCAAACCGGCGTTGCGGCTGATACATATTACTGTCATTGTTAATGGTATACGAGAATCTCGCATAGAGTTTCTTATCGCTCTCGAACCGCTTCGTGAAATCTGGATTCACTCTCGTCTTGATAATGGGGCGTTTTCTTATACCTGCTAGAGGTATCGCGATTAGCGTTGCAATGAATGATCTTCGGTTTATCATTCCGCCTCCCAGAAGTCCGATGCGAATACCTCTGTCTCTGTACGACCATCGCGTAGGACTGTTACGTATGCGATATTTAGGAGATTGAAGCCCTTGACAACTCCTGTGGATTGATGCTTGCGACCGTCTAGCTTTCCTTCTAGGGCTTTCAGTGTCATTCTTACGCGCTGGCCTATCTCGAATCTTTTATCAGTGGTTTGCTTTGGCGGCATACAGAGTAATGTCCTTCGGCTTGATAGGAGCTGCTGTTTACGATGTGCGCTCATGCTGTACTCTTCGCTGGTCCGCTTGTCGTTTCTTTTAAGTCTTCTAGCTGCTCCATTGTGCACGTGGGACATACGAGTCGTTTCGGACTATTCGGGTACTTACCTCGTATAAATACCATTCTGCCACCGCATGTACATTTCGCTTTGTCGTACGCTATACGTACTGCTCTCTTCGGCCAAAGTAATGAAACGCCTACTATCGGCTCGGGAAGCGGTCCATCTTCTTCGTACTCTTCAGCCATGTCGCAAAAACCAAGCACTGCACGAGTTATCTTGCGACCTACTACCTCTTCTAGATTTCCGTCCAGTTCGTCACCTGTCCAGCGTATACCTACGGCAAATCGACGAGGTTCATTAACGCTTCCTATCGTTCTTAGCTTGGCGCTGACCCATGAGTAGTACTCGTCCATGAAAGCGCCACCTGAACCTGTGTGTTGGAAAATAGCCCCCGAGTCGCTATGTATCATTTCCCATGAGTCAACAGCACTTAGCTCTTTAGGACAAGGCAGAGCATTGAATACTGCTAGTACTCGCTCGGAAGCTTGTCTTATAGGAGTGACTGCCATTTACCACATCTCCGTCGGTTCTTCCAGAAGAACCGTACTTGCCGCCACTGCCTTCTCTATTGGCTTCTGGAAGAATTCATATCCGCACTTCGCGCAAGTCCGAACAATGTGCTCTTCCTGTCCGGGGAACTCGCAGAGCAATGTAGTGCAGCCTTCCTCTTCGAAGCTAACCCCGTGATACTCCGTGTGGAGAAGAGGCCAGTCGCATTTCGGGCATTTGCTCTTGACATCATACGGCTCCATAATGAACACTCTCGTCCGAATGAAGTTTCCCTGTAGTGCCGCCCCATGGAGCTTCAAGATAGAAAACTGGCTTACCATGTGCTACCGCATAGTCGATTTCAGAACGTGTCGACTCGCCTACGTATCCGTCAATATTGATCACGAAGACAGTGTCCGCTAGATCGATTTTTCGCTTATGTAGCTCATCGATCTGCTCCTTGACGCCTTCCTGCTCCGCTGCATTCGTGCGAGCACCCTTGAAATAGCTATCTGGTAGAGCATTCCATGATAGTACGATCTCGCCCTTCTTCTCGCGCTCCCATTTAAGAATCAGCATCTGCGCTGTGAATCGAGTCGAGCCGCAGAAACAAACTATCTTCGGTCGATTCGGAAGTCCTATGCCATGCAGGTGCGCCACCTCTTCTTCTGTGCTTCGTATCCGATTTGCAGCTTCCTGCGCGAGCGTTGCGGGAACATGGTCGCCTACGCATATCGTCCCAGTTGGCTTTGCGTTAGGGTAATCAGGACCGCAAGCGATCATTCCCTTCTCGATATCGAGCGCCTCGTATAGCTCTGGATAGCTAAGAGCTTTGCCGAGTATCTGCTCGACTTCGTTTAGCTCCTTGGCTTGAAGCTGAAACCGACGCTTAAGCTCTTCGACGACATTGGCACACTGCGAGCAGCCGCCATCTCTGAATCCATCGCAGCCTCCATACTCTGGATGCATTAACTCTGCTTGCTTGTCGATGCTTTGAATTAGTCGCTGCCGATGCTCTTCTAATGTACCGTATTTCAGACGCTCCTCGATCTCGGCTCTTAGGTACACTATTTTATCTAGCGATTCTTGGTAAGCATCTACGAGATGATTTCTTCCGTTGCCAGCCTGTAAAGGAGTACCGTAGCGCTCGCGGCCGACTTGGTCGCGTGCTTTCATATCAGTGATCACGAGATCCCATACGGAAGCTGAATCGTTTGGAATAGGAGCTGGCTGGTCTTTTATCTCGTCGTTCATTGGCATTCTTCTGGAAGAACCGCAACCACGTCGCTGCGTAGTACTTCTGCCTTTTGTCCTGAAAACAATCCCTGAGAGGCAGCGAGGAGTATTCGCACCCGGTCGCTGCCAGTTAGTCGCTTGTCGAAAATCCCGGTCAGTCCGCTGAACAATCCATCGCCTACGATTTCAACCTTCGAGCCTGGGCGCAGGCTGTCTGTCTCTGTGTACCCATCGAGCATGATGTATCCGTCGTGTATCCGGGATTGAATCAGCATGATCTCGCTGACCGGAACTGATACTGGTCTTCCGCAGAACTCCAGTATCGAATGTAATCCATGCGCGTTCTTCACTAGCGCTTTCTGGTCGCCGTTCTCTAAGTCGACACAAGCCAGCACGTAACG
>Ga0157378_10001895_pt1 | contig 18777 bp, 21 predicted proteins | sample M65metaG_FD_115309 | JGI IMG/M metagenome (GOLD analysis project Ga0157378, IMG submission 115309) | Miscanthus rhizosphere microbial communities from Kellogg Biological Station, Michigan, USA - M6-5 metaG | ecosystem: Host-associated > Plants > Roots > Rhizosphere > Soil | place: USA: Michigan...
CGCGTACGTCAGTCCCTCGTCCGATCTGCTGCCCGAGCTCGAGCGACTCCGGCTCGCGGTCCGCGATCGCGCGCGGGTGGCGACGACGCTTGGCGTCGGCCCGCGATATCTCGACTCGACGGGCCAGCTTCACAAGGGCGGTCCCAACAGCGTCGTGTTCCTGCTTTTCACGACCGAGGCCGCTCAGGACGTCACGATTCCCGGACAGCCCTACAGCTTCGCCACGCTGGAACGCGCGCAGGCGCTCGGCGACTTCGCGTCGCTCGACGCCGCCGGCCGCCGGGCCATCCACGTCCATCTGCCGTCAGCCGATCCGCAGCAGGCGCGCGGCATCGTCGACAAGTTGATCGCGGGCATCCGCGGCGGGTCGTCGTAGAATGTTCCTGCATGCGCTATCTGGTCACGGCGCGCGTCAAACCCGGAAAAGAAGCTGAGCTGGCGGACGCCATCGAAGACGGCACGCTCGGCCGGGGATCCGTCGCGGGCGACGAATACGATCGCAACATGCAGGACGCGCGCGCGCTCGACGACGGACGCGTGCAGTGGGTGGAAGTCTGCTATTGCTACACGCCGCTCGACGAAGAGCGCGAGTACTGGGAGCAGTATTTCCACCTCGACAAAGTACAGGACGCCCACGCGCGATCGCGCTGCAAGGACCTGAGCGGCACCGAAGCCTGGGCCTGCGGCGACTGCGACTGCTCCGCCCGCCTCGAAGCCCGCCTCGCCACCAAGGGCCGTCCGTTCCTGGACACTCTTCGCCCCAGAAAATAGCGTCGCGGGAATGCCCTCCTCCTCTCTTTCGGCCCTGCTGGCGCGCGCCGCCACGGCGCTCGAGCGCGGCCACGGCGTCGAGGCCGCGCAGCTGCTCGCCCCCGCGCTCAAGTCGACGCTGCCCCGCGACGACGAACTCGGCGTGCGCGGGATGCTGGCCGAAGCCTGGCTGCAGCAGGACGATCTCGACCAGGCCGCGACGGTGCTGGGACGGGCGCCCGATACGTTCCGCGATGCCGTCGCGCCCGTGCGGCTGGCGACGCTGTGGCGGCTGCACGGCCGGCTGGCCTCGGCGCGCGGCGATCAATCGCGCGCGATCGCGCTGCATCAGCGGGCGCTGAAGCAGGCGGAAGCGGCGCACGAACCGCGCGCGATCGGCCTGGCGCACTACGAGCTCGCCCAGTGCTACCGCCAGGTCGGCGACACGGCGATCGTCCGCGACCACATCTCGAAAGCCGCCTCCGCGCTCCACGCCGCCGGCGACAAGCGGCACCTCGCGCTCGTGCACTCGCTCTCGAGCATCCTGCTCGCGCAGGTGGGCGAGTACGACGAAGCGATGAGCGCGCTCCGCCAGGCCGAACGTCTCGCGACGCTGGTGCAGGCCGACGACGTGCTGGCGACCGTCTGCGGCAACCAGGCGGGCGTCATGATGATGGAGCACCGCTACGAGCAGGCGCTCGCGCTGGCCGAGCGCAGCGTGGCGCTCCAGGAGGCGCGCGGGTCGGGCCACGGCCTCGCGGTCGCGCTCGGCAATCTCGGCCAGATCTGCGTCCGCCTCGGCGACCTGAACCGCGCCGAAGGCGTGCTGCACCGCGCGCTCGAGACGCGCAGCCCGATTCAGTTCCACGAGACGACGGGCGCGGTGTTCGACACGCTCGCGCAGATTCAGATGATCCGGGGCAACTACGAGTCGGCCGCGGACTTCCTGTCGCGCGCCGGCGAAGCGTACGGCGCGTACGGACGGCAGACGAGCCGCTGGTACGAGTGGTCCGTGCGCGTGCTCGGCGCGCGCCTCGCGCTGCGGCGCGGCGACCTCGACGACGCCGTCGCGAAAGCCGACGAGATCCTCCAGGAAGGCGCGCCGCCCTTCGACACGCTGCAGGCGACGCTCATCGCCGCCGAGGCGCTGACGCAGGCCGGGCGTCTTTCCGAAGCCGAGAAACGGCTGGCGACCGCCGGCGACACGCTCGATCCGACCGTCGCGCCCGCCGAGTGGGGCGAGTATCTCCGCCTGCGCGGCGGCCTCCACGCCAAGGGCGGCAGCTCCGCCGACGCGTACCACAACTTCGCGCAGAGCGCGGCGCTGCTCGATCTGCTCGGCGAACGGTACCAGGCCGCGCTCAGCCATCTGGCGCTCGGCCGGCTTGTCGCGCAGACAGGCGCGCGCTCGATCGCCGAGAAGCATCTCAAGCAGGCGCGAGGCGTCTTCGAACAGCTCGGCGCCGAGCGCGACTCCGGAGACACCGAAGCCGCCAACGAACTGTTGACCACAATCGGCTCGGGCGAATACGTCATCTCCCCCGCCGACGCCGACGACGCGATCGTGCGGCGCATCGTGGACGCCGCGGCGCTGCCGGATCTGCTCGGCCGCGAGACCGCGTCGGCGATGCTCGAAGCGGCATCGGCGGACTCCGCGGTGCTCTTCGTGCGCCGCGCAGGCGCCGACGTCAAGATCGTCGCGTCGGTCGGCGTGGACACCGACACGGCCCGGACGATGACGCGGTCGGCGTCCAACGGACAGGTGTACGGGCGCGGCGCGCTGTTTGTCGAGGGCCTCGGACGCGATCACGAAGGCGAACGGTTCGTGGTCGTGGCGTCGCCGCGGCCGATCGGGCATCCGGTCATGCGGCGCCTGCGGATGATTGCCTCGGTCGCCCGCCAGGGCTTCGCGCTCTGCGCGGCGCGCGATCGATCCGTGAAGTCGTCCGTCGTGGCGATGGAAAAATCACTGGAGCCGCTCCTGCCGGGATTCCTGACCGCGAGCCACGCGATGGCGCGGCTCGTCGAGCAGATCCAGCGTCTGCAGGGCAACGACTTGACGGTGCTCGTCACGGGCGAGAGCGGCACTGGCAAGGAGCTCGTCGCGCGCGCCATTCACGTCGGCTCACAGCGCAGCGCCGGAATGTTCCTGCCCTATAACTGCACGACGACCGGGCGCGATCTGGCGGACAGCCAGCTGTTCGGCCACCGGCGCGGCAGCTTCACGGGCGCCGTGACCGACCAGCCGGGCCTGGTGCGCGCGGCCGCCGGCGGCACGCTGTTCCTCGACGAGATCGGCGACCTGCCGATCGACGTGCAGCCGAAGCTGCTGCGGTTTCTCGAGCTGCAGGAGATCATGCCGATCGGCGAGACCCGCCCGCAGCGCGTGGACGTCCGCGTCCTGGCCGCGACCAACGCCGACCTCGAACAGCGCGTCGCCGAGGGGAAGTTCCGGGAGGATTTGTATTACCGGCTCAGCGTCATCCGCATTCACGTGCCGCCGCTGCGCGAGCGGCTCGAGGAGATTCCGCACCTGAGCGCGTTCTTCCTGCGCGAGGCGTGCGAGCGCCTGGCGAAGCCGGACGTGCAGCTCGGTTCGGATGCGCTCGAGGCCTTCAGTCAATACGGGTGGCCGGGCAACGTCCGGCAGTTGAAGAACGAAATCCAGCGCGCGGTGGCCATGAGCACTCCGGGCGGCACGATTGAAGCCGAGCACCTGTCGCCGGAAGTCGGCGCGACGGCCGGCACGGCGACCTCGATCGCCGGCGCGAAAGCGGCCGGAGCCGCGAGACCGGCGAGAGCCGCCGCCAATCTCGCTGATGCGATCGAAGAAGTCGAACGGGAGCTGATTCAGGCCGCACTCAATGGATCGGGCGGCAACATCTCTCAGGCCGCCCGGGTCCTCGGCCTGACCCGGCGCGGCTTGTATCTCAAACTCCGTCGTCTAGGGTTGGATGCTCCTGCTGAGGTCGGATGACCGTGAAGTTTATGCTTGGACCTAGGTGAATTCCCTATCTTTCGCCTCTGAACAAGCGCACACTCGGTTGTGGCCAAAGACGATGAGGAACTTGCAACGCGTCTGAGGCGAATTGCTGAGTTGAACGAACGCCTGCGAATAGCCCAAGCCGACTCCATCGAAGCGAAACTGCGCGCCGCCCGCGTCGAACGCGAAACCCTGCTCCTGAATCTGCCCATCTCACGCCCAAACGGTTCGTCGAGGAAATAGCGACCGGATACCAGATATGCATATGTAGTATCCATTCAGCGGCGCTGAAGGATACAGAGTATCCACGTGCACACAACCTGCGACAGCCTCGATTTCAATATAAGTCGAAGTAAACAAAACTGTTAGGGCGTGAAGCCAGTACATGGCTTTCACGAAAATTTGGACGGCCCATCTATTGAGTAAGGTTCTGTCACCTGGGCACGCCAGGGAGGAGCCTTGTGAACACTGTCAGCACCGTCAGCAAGCACATCTGGACCGATAAAGCCCTGCGCCCGACCCCTGCCGAGCAGCGCGTGTCGATTCGCAAAGACATCAACGTGCCGGCTCGGCTGACGTGGAAGGACCAGCGCGGCGTGCAGCGCTTCGCCAGCGTCGTCACGCGCAACGTGAGCGAGCACGGGGTGTATGTCGAGTGCCAGTCGGCGGTGTCGATTCCGATGTTCCGTCTGGTGCAGTTCCAGCTCGAACCTGCGGTCCGCGATGACCGAAACCTCCCGGCCGCGCTCCGCAACGGCCGCGTGCTGTCGGCGGTCTACCGCGTGTCGCCCGGAACGACGTCGGGCCGTCCGCAGTGCCTCGCGCTGAGGTTGATGGTGGATCCGCGCCGCCGCGTGACCGAGATTCCCGAGGCCGAACTCGCGACTGCCTGATGATCTGACTGATCCGCAGACCTGAAGGTCTGCGGCTACATCTGGGATTGCGGAATACTACGACTGCAACTTCTTCCGCCAGTACCTCGCCAGGCCTCGCCAATTCAGATCGAATCGTCCGGCGACTTCGTACGCGTGCGCGTCGGCGACGTTCATCCGCCGCATCAGCTCGCGCCGCAGCTCCTCCGCGAACCACTTCTCGCGATCGGCGTCCTCGCCGTCGCGCGCGAGCGACTGCTTCGCCAGGTGGCTGGCGAGCGCGGTGTGATCGCGCAGCTGCGCGAGATGCGGCGTGACGGGAGCGGTGGGACCGAAGTGCGTGAGGAACAGCGTGTCGGGATGCCAGCGCTCGATGCGATCGAGGCTGACCGCCCAGGCCTCGAGATCGATGTCGGGCGGCGGCGTCGGCGGCATCACGAAACCGCGGTTCATCAGCCGCACGCCGGCGGTGTCGCCGACGAAGGCGATTCCCGACGCGCGATCGAAAAAGCTCACGTGATGTGACGCGTGGCCCGGCGTGTACTCGACCTCGAACACGCGGTTGCCGACCGCCATCCGCTCCCCGCCCTGCAGAATCTCCATCGACGCCGGGGCCACCGGCAGCACTTCGCCCCAGAGCCGATCCATTTCGCCGCCGTAAAGACGCGTCGCGCTTGCGACCAGCTTGTCCGGATTGGCCATGTGCGCTGCGCCCTTCTCGTGGACGTAGACCTTCACGTCCGGCAGCTCCTTGAGAATCGTCCCGGTCGATCCCGCATGGTCCAGATGAATGTGCGTCAGGAGGATGGTCGTCACGTCGTTCATCGAGATGCCGGCCGTCGCGAGCGTCGACCGCAGGCGCGGCAGCGTGCTCGTCGGTCCGGGGTCGATCAGTACGACGCCGCCCGGGCCGTGCGCCACCACCGTCGCGATGATGTGCGGCAGCTGCATGAAGTCGAGATCGAAGTACGACAGGCCAGTCGCAAGTGCGATCATGTGTGGTCAGCAGGACGAGTTCGCGATCGCAGGAACATCACCAGCGCGGCCGCGGCGATCACGACGAGCAGCGCCAGCCCCAGATGGCCGATCCACTGTTCGATCGTCTCCCAACTGTACCCCAGCAGGTATCCGATCGTGCCGAACGTCACCGCCCACGCGACGGCGCCCGAGGCGTTGAACAGCAGGAACCGTCCCCACGGCATATGGCTCGCGCCGGCCAGAATCGCGCCGACCACGCGCAGTCCGGTGACGAAGCGCGCGATGAAGACCGTCTTCGCGCCGTGACGCGCGAAGAACGCGTCGAACTGCGCGAGCCGCGCCGGCGTCAGGCCCAGCAGCCGCCCGCGGCGTTCGAGGAAGACGCGTCCGCCGCGGCGTCCGATCCAGAATCCGATGTTGTCGCCGAGGATCGCACCGGCAATCGCGACGACGACGACAACCGGCAGGGAGAGATGCCCGAACCGGGAGAGCGCGGCGCCGGCGAGCAGGATGGTCTCGCCGGGCACCGGCACTCCCGCGTTTTCGAGAAGAACCCCGAAGAAAACAACAAAGTATCCGTAGCGGGCGAAGAGATCGGTCAGCCAGGCCGGCACGAGTGTGATCACTATAGGACGTCGTGTAATCGCCGGGCTACGCCGAATTTTCGACAGCGACAGCTCCAACGGGAATTGCCCCGCCGCGGTGGCAAGCAAGTTGCGTCCACCCACGCAATGCCCGAAGCTCTAGTGCTGCATGATCGACGTGAGTTTTGTAAGCAAGTCGCAACCGCCGCCGCGTGTACCGGCGGTTTCGCGCTGCTGTCGGCATGCGGTGGCAACCCTGCCGGTGCCACGCAGGGCTCGCCGCTCGCCCAGATTTCCGGGTCGGTCGCAAACGGCGGCGTGTCGGTGCCGGTAGCCGCGGGCGGACCGCTCGCCAACGCGGGCGCGATGGCCATGGTCACCTCGACCGCGGGCAACTTCCTCGTCGCGCGCACGAGCGCGAGCCAGTTCGTCGCCGTCACCGCGAACTGCACGCACGATGCGTGCGTCGTGTCGAACGCGACTTTATCCAGCTACGTGTGCCCCTGCCATGGGTCGGAGTTCGACACGTCGGGCAGGGTCATCGTTGGCCCGGCCGTCACGCCGCTGCGGCAGTTCCAGACGCAATTCTCGAACAACGTGTTGATCATCAGTTGACCAGGAGCCTTCATGATTCGATACGCCGTCGCCTTCTCCGCTGCGCTCGCACTGACGACCGCGGCATCTCCGGTCCGTGCTGATGATCCAGTGGTGATCAACGAGCCGCTCGTGGCGGCATCGGCGACGCCGATCGCGGACACGCTCGCTCGAGAGGCCGCGAAGCTCGCGCAGGATCCCCAGGACGCCGGGCGCCCGATCGCGATCGAGTATTCGGAAGGCCACGAAACGCGCGCGAAGATTCACAAGTACGTCAGCTGGGCGACGCTTCCGCTCATCGGAACGGAGTTCTGGCTGGGACAGCGCCTCTACGACAACCCGGGCACCGACGACAGCCTTCGCGGCCTGCACGGCACCGTGGGCGCCGGGTTGATCGGCCTGTTTGCCGTGCAGTCGGTGACCGGCGCCTGGAATCTACTCGAAGCCAGCGGCGCGCCTGGACACAAGAAGCGCCTGACGCACGGGCTCATCATGCTGGCCGCCGAAGGAGGATTCATCGCTGCGGCGGCGATGGCGCCCGGCCACAGCCGCACCGCCATCAGCCTCGACGCGGACCGATCGACGCACCGTACGGTGGCCGTCGTCTCGATGGGCGTCGGCACGGCGGGCTATCTGTGGATGCTGCTCACTGGAGGCAGCCGTTAGCGTGCTGACCGATCTGGCCACGAACTGGAGCTCGTACTACTCCAACCACGCGCTGCTGCGCACGCTGGTGGAGTTCGCGCACATCGCTGGCCTCGTCATTGCCGGCGGCGCGGCCATCGTGTCCGACCGCGCGATTCTCGCGGGCATCCGGCGCGGCGACGTCGAGCGTCATACGCTGCTGAATTCGGTGCGGCACACGCACGGCGTCGTGCTCACCGGCCTCGTCGCCGTCATGGCGAGCGGGACGCTGTTACTGTTTGCGGATCTCGACGCGTACCTGGCGTCGCGGTTGTTCTGGACGAAGATGGCGCTCATCGCGCTGCTCATCGTTAACGGGCTCGTGCTCACGGCCGCCGAACGGCGGGCGCGCGAGAATCACGAGATTTCATTGGGGACACTCCGGTGGACTGCCATGGCAAGCCTTGCGCTCTGGTGTCTGACGACGCTGACGGGAACGGGACTCTTGAACATGGGCTAGAGCGCCGGGCCTTTTTGAGGCTCGCCGGCGCCCTCGTCGCATTCCCCGTCGTGTTCGGCGAGAGCCTTGGCGCGGCGGGATCCGAATATCAGTACGCCATTCCCGCGGCAGACGGCGCGACGATCGATCGCAAGGCGCAGATCATCGTCGTCCGGTACCAGCAGCACCTCTACGCCTTCAACCTCGCCTGCCCGCACGAGAATACCGCGCTCAAGTGGCTGCCCAAGGACGGACGCTTCCAGTGTCCGAAGCACGAGTCTCGCTACCAGCCGAGCGGACAATTCATCGACGGCCGCGCCACCCGCAACATGGATCGCCTCGGCGTTCGTGTCGACAACGACATGCTGGTCGTCGACACGAAGAAGTTCTACAAGTCGGACAAGGACCCCGCCGGCTGGGCCGCCGCCACCGTCGCGATCTGAACGCGCGGCGCCTTGATCAGCAGCCAGAAGATCGTCCCGAGCTCGCCAAGGAATCCCGGCACACCGCTGATGATGCCGAGGACGCGTGCGAACAGTGTGGTGGCGTATGCCGGATCGACGACGGTGCCAACGAACGTGAGAACGTAGAAGGCGCTTCCCGCGATGAGCGCGTAGCCGATCGCGCGCGGAAGGACGCCCGCGCGCATGCCGAGCCACCCCAGCGGAATCAGCCACAGGCCCGAGAAGACGTCGGTGATCAGGAAGAGGTTGCTGGCCCCGCGAAGCGCCATCGTCACCTGCAGAGGGATCTGTTCCTTTGCACTGGTCGAGAACCCGGCGGCGTCGAGCAACGACAGCACGTCCATCTGTCTGGCGACGGCGGCGAGCGACAGCGCGCTGCTGGCAACGACAAACGCGAGCAGCAGACCGGCCGCCGTCTTTCCGGCGGGACGCAGCAACCGGTAGACGACCACGCCGAGGATCAGGAAATCGACGAAACCAAACGCACCCGCGACGATGGCGATCTCGAGACGCGTGCGGCCGGCGGCGACGCCCGCAAGCGTCGTCGCCAGGTCGCCTGACGCCAGCAGGGCGCTGGTCATCGCGTACCAGACGCCGGTGGTCGGCAGGAGAATCAGGTAGAGAAGACCCGCGAGGCGGGCGTCTCTATTCACAACGTATTCTCACGCGCTTGCCTTCGTCGTCATCCACGTCGACGAGCACGTCGTCGAGATCCTTCAGCATCGCCTCGAAGTGCGCGGGATCGAGCTTCTGGAAATCGAGTTCCGCGCCGTTCTTCAGCTTGAACTTGCTCCGGCCGAGGACGCTCGGAATGAAGGCGCCGAGGCGAAGGCCGCCGCGGATCACCGACAGCGGCACGCGGATGTTCACGTTCTCGGCCCGCTTGCCTTCCTTGGCGGGATCGGTCACCTGAATGCGGATGTAGCGCGGCTCCTTGCGCGGCTCGTCGGGATTCTCCGGCGCGCTGACGGCCGCCAGCAGTTGCTCGGCTTCCGCCACGCTCACCTTGCCCTGGGCCACCATCTCGAGCACTTTCCGTGTCTCTTCACTCATGACGTCTCCTCACTTCTTTTTCATTTGCTCGAGCGCCTGCGCGACGGTGAGCTCGCCGCGCGACAGGCGTTCGAGGACCTCGGCGCGTCCCTGCGTGCGCGGCGCAGGGTCGCCGTCCTGCTCGATTTCGACGAATGACAGCTGGCTGCCGATACGATTCAACCGGTTCTTGATGGTGGGATAGCTGACGCCGAAGTACTGCTCCATCTGCTTGATCGAGCCGTGGCAGCGGACGAAGGCCGCGACGAAGACCTGGTCCTCGCCGGACAGCTGCGCGAGCGGCGGAAGCGTGAACGGACCTTCGATGGCGACGCCGCTGTCGACGAGGCGGACCCGTTCGATTTCGATGGGAGATTGCCCGACGAGCTTGGTGAGTTCCTGCCAGTCACGTCCCATAAGATTTACGAGACATGATAGACGATATATTGATTATTTCAAGTACAAACTTAACTTTATCAATCTATTCAGTAAGTGCAACGAGCTCAACAGTTGGACCAGGTCCGGCGCCGACCGTGACCGCCAGACCCCGGTCTTCACGGCTGGCCAGATAGGCCGGGTCCTGCCACTCCCCTTCCAGGACGCCGTCGAACGCGAAGGCCAGGTAGTTGCCGGGCGGCACGCGCTCGAGGCGGAAGCGGCCGGAGGCGTCAGACGAAGTGCTGCGGATCAAGTCGATGCGGCCGCGGCGCGCCGCGTCCGGCGTGAGCGCGACGATGACGTTCGGCACCGGCTGGCCATCGCGATTGACAACGCGCCCTTCGAGGGCGCCGTTGGCCGTGCCGATCACGATCTCCATGGGTTCGGCCGTCTCGCCGTCGAGATGCAGCCCGCGGTTCAGCACGTCGGCGGTGCCCAGCCGAATCGACTTCACATACGCGCCGGCCAGCGTCGGCGGCGCGGTCGGCAGCGGCATCGGCAGCAGATTCGCCTGCGGCAGCATCGGGAGCACGCTCAGCTTGAAGTCGCCGCGGCCGATGGGCACGGTGAACGATCCGTTCGGCAGCACGGTGCTGTATCCCGTCGCGTAGAGGCCGTTCACCGGCGGATCCATCACGGCGTTGATGCGAATCGCCGACAGCTCCGCCGCGGCCGGCGCCCGCCCTTCGAACGTCAGCGTGCCCTTGAGGCTGAAGGCACGCGGGATCACGAGCACGACGCCGTCGACGTCGTTGTCGCCGACGGCGATCGACGCGCGCCCGACCTGGCTGTTCACGGCGGCGACGAGCGTGTACGGCCCCGGCGGCAGAAACATCTCGAACATGCCGTCACAGCACTCCACCTGTGTCGCGCCCTGCAGCGGTCCCATCGGCGAGTCGCCGTCGGCGGGCGACGTGCCCGTCGGTGTCACCCACTGCACGCGCGCCGACATCGCCGGCTCGTTGGTCGCCTCGGACATCACGCGCCCGCGAACGCGTCGAATGGGCACGGGCGACAGGGTGAAGTCAACCGCTCGAGCCTCGCCGCCCGGCGTCACCTCGATCACGCCTGCCGCGCTCTCGTCGGTTGTGGCCGGGTAGTAGACGGCGACGTATTTCTCTTTGGCCGGCCGCATCCGCTCGAACGGCGATACCGGCGATGCGGCGTTGTCGCCGCCGGTGCGGAACGACTGATAGCGCGGCGCACGTCCGACCCCGCCGCCGCCGCCCACGCTGATCCCGCCCACGCGAATCGGCGAGTTCGACAGGTCCGGATGCCGCGCCGAGACGAAATACTTCCCCGGCGTCAGCCAGAAGAGCCGGAACTCTCCGCGATCGTCGGACTGCACCGTCTCGGCGACCGTCAGCACACGGCGCCCCGTCTGATACGACGCTTTCAGTGCCTGCACTTCGACGTTGCCGAGCGGGACGCCGAACGCGTCGCGCACGACGCCGGAGATCGCCCCGGTCTGCAACATCGGAATCGGCACGTTGCCGACGACCTGCCCCGCCGGCAGCGCCAGCGGCCGCCCGGCCCCGTTCGGCCAGCGCTGCCCGTACTCCGCGTTCACGTAGCCCGGACGCGTCGCGGTCACGCGATACTGGCCCGGCGGCACCGACGCAAACACGAACGCCCCGTCGCCCGTGGTCGTCGTCACGAACGGCGCGGACTCGCCCGCCTGGAGGCGCAGCAGTTCGACCGAGACTTTTCCGATCGGCTCGTTCGTGCCCCATCGGACGACGCGCCCCTGGAGCGACGCCGTCTGCGCCGACGCAAGCCCGGCGACGCAGAGAATCAGGAACCCCGGAACCGCGACCGCCCGAACCCCGAACTTCATCGTCCCGTCACCACAGACAGCTCGATCGCATCGTTCCGGCCCTCGCGAAGCCGCACGAACCTCCCTCGGCCTTCGAACGCGCGCATGAACTCCGGGCTCTCCCACGCCCCGCGCTCCACGTCGTCCCCCGCGTAGAACGTGTAGTCGCCCGGCGCCATCCCGCGCATGACAAATCGTCCCTGCTGATCGGTGAAGGCGCGGCGGTAGAGATCCTGGCGTCCGCGGGTGCTGCCCGCCGGGACCGCGACCACCACGACATTCGGCGCCGCGTCGCGTCCGTTTTCAGAGGCGGTGCCTTCGACCTCGGCGCCGTTCAGGCCGATGACGATCTCCAGCAACTCCGACGTCGGACCGGGCAGATGCAGGCCGTCGACGAGGACGTCCTTGTCCCCGAGACGCGCCGACTTCACGTATGAATTGGCGACCGGGCCCGTGGCGCGGCGCCCTGTCAACGTCTCGCCGTCAGGCCCGACGCCGAACGGCCTCGTGAACAGCCGGTAGTCGCCCGGTGCGACGGAGTTGAGGTTGATCGCGCCGTCCTCCGACGGTGCGGGATTGAAGCGCGGACCGCCGTCAGGCGCGCCCACGAGATACGGCTCGCGCGTCATCTGGATCTGATACGCGGTCGGATCGCCTCGCACGTCCGAAGCGAGCGTGCCGCGATCGAACGTCAGCCGCCCTTTGAGCGAGATGCCCGGCTGCTGCGTGAGCGTGACGTTGTCGACGTCCGCGTCGCCGACCTCGATCGGCATCAGCGCCGACGCGTCCTGCGCGTAGAGATAGTAGGAGCCCGGCGCGACGCCAGGAATGTCGAAGACGCCGTCGGCTCCCGCGAACCCGGGCGCGACGAGGGCGAACGGCGTCTGCTGGCGCGGCACCATCAGGAGCTGCGCCGGCCGGTTTGGCGGTGAGTCGCCCGTATGAATATAGACGCCGCGCACGTGATGCGCCGTCACGCGGTTGTTGACGAGCTGGATGTCGGCCGTCGCGTTGTCCCCGGATCCGAGCGAGATCGCCGAGGCCAGCGACAGAGCCGGCGTGGACGGCGCGTAGATCGGAATGTATGTCTCTTCGACGGCTGTCCCGTTCGAGGCGGCCCGCCGCGTGACGAGCGGCGACGTGCCCTGTTCGTTCGTCGAAAACCGCCGCGGCGGACCGATGTTCACGAGCGGCGCGTAGCTGTCGCGCTCCCACGGCCGCGCGGCGACCCGATACGTCCCCGGCGCGAGCCAGAACATCCGGTATTCGCCGCGGTCGTTGGTCGCGACCGTCTGCGAAATCGTCAGCGACGGCTTGCCGTCGCGATAGATCGTCCGCAGCGCCAGCACCTGCGCGCGCCCCACCGGATCGCCGTCGGCATCCACGACGCGTCCCGAGATTCCCGCCGTCGGCCAGATTGTCAGCCGCACCGTGACGCGCTGTCCCGTGGCGACGGCAACGGAGATGCCGGTGCCCGTCGCGCTTCGCTGTCCGTACTCGCCCGGCAAATAGCCCTGCAGGTTCGAGACGATCCAGTACGCCTTCGGCTCGACGTCATCGAACCGGAACGATCCATCGGGACCGGCGGTCGTGGACTGGGCCTGACGGCCCGCGGGTGACGTGGACGGAGGCTCGTCGACGATCTTCACCGCCGCTCCGGCCGCGGGTTCGCCGGTCGGCGACTTCAGGACGACGCCGGTAATTGACGCGCGCTGCGCGAACGACGGCTGTGCAAAAGCGAGCACGGCGAGCGCCGCAAGGGCCGGTCGGACCATCGATTTAGGAGACGCTTGTATCACGAAAGCACCAGTGCAAGTTCGTCCTACATCCCGTTATAGACTCGCCCCATGCTGCTGACTGTTGTGGTCGCCGACGCGCAGCGCATGAGCGCGCTCCGGGACGGCTTGCCGACGCCGGGCCGTGTGCTCCGCTTTCCGACGAGCAATCTCGCGTCGGCGCTCGAGAGCATCCGCGCGAACCAGCCGGGACTCATCGTCATCGACTCGCACTTCCTCCACGGCGACTCCGGATCGGCCTTCATCGAGCGGATCAACGGCCTCGCGCTCTCGAAGGTCGTCCTGCAGCAAGCGGTATTTGACCACGGCCACTGGAAAATGACGCCGCTCGATCAGGCGCTGCCGGACCGGCGCCCGGCCGAGAACCAGCGCGTCGTCGCGGTCAAGAGAGCGGGCCTCGAAACGCGGCGCGCACCCCGCTTCCTCGTCAAGGACATCGAGCAGGCGATCGCCGACGGCGCGACCATCGACGTCGTCGATCTGTCCGTGCTCGGCGCGCAGGTCATCTCGGAGCCCATGATGCGGCCGAACCAGAAGGTCAGGGTCAACCTGCCCGATCCGGCGGGCCCGATTCAGCTCACGGCGAGCGTCGCCTGGTCGGTGTACGAGAAGCCGGCGAACAAACCCCGGCCCCAGTTCCGCGTCGGCATCCAGTTCGACGACGCGGAGTCGACGGTGCTCGAGGATTACTGCCGGCGTCACTGCAAGGCCGACCCGCTGCCCGTTCGCCGCTAGAATAGCGGTGCCATGAGGCACCAGCGGCACAAGCTTCCGAGACTCACCTGGACGCTGTCTGCAGCGATCGCGCTGTCGGCGCTCGCGCTGCGGCCGGTCGCACAGTCCGTCTATCCCACCGGCACGACCATCTACGACCCCGCGAAAGCCTGGAACGGCTTCACCGTCCTCTCACCACTCGCGGGACAGGCGGTGCTCGTCATCGACATGAACGGCGCGGTCGTCAAACGCTGGGAGGGCTTCAACAACTCCGCCGGCGGCCCGGCGCGGGTGTTTCCCGGCGGGATCGTGATGGCGGCAAGCGGCGCGAACGCGCCGCACCAGGAATCGACGGCGATTGTCCGCCGCGACTTCGCCGGCCAGGAACTGTGGCGGTTCGAAGCGCGTCAGCACCACGACTGGCAGATGGAAAGCTTTCCCGCCGGCTACTACTCGCCTGACGGCACGCCGTCGTTCGACACCGGCAACACGCTGGTGCTGACGCACGTCAACCAGATGCAGCCGAACGTGTCGGGCGTGATGCTCGAAGACGATCGCCTCGTCGAGATTTCACCGGCAGGCTCCGGAAACAAAGTCACGTGGGAGTGGACCGCCAGCGACCACATCGACGAGCTGGGGTTCGCCGCCGATGCGCGCAAAGCGATCAAGGACGGCGGCGCCGTCAACACCGCGCGCGGCAGCTTTGACTGGCTGCACGTCAACTCGGCGACGTACGTCGGCCCGAACCGGTGGTTCGACCAGGGCGACAAGCGCTTCGCTCCCGAGAACGTCATCATCAGCAGCCGCGAAGCGAGCCTGCTCGCAATCGTCGGCCGGAACGGGTCAATCGTCTGGCGCATGGGTCCGGACTTCACCCAGTCGCCGGAGCTGCGGAAGATCCGGCAGATCATCGGCCAGCATCACGCACATCTGATTCCGAAGGGCCTGCCTGGCGCGGGGAATCTGCTGGTGTTCGACAACGGCGGGGCGAGCGGGTACGGCTTCGCCAATCCGCTGGCGCCTGAAGGCCGGGGCGCGTTCGCGCGCGCGACGTCGCGGGTGCTCGAGATCAATCCGGTGACGCTCGAGCTGGTCTGGACGTACACGAACCCGCGGTTCTTCAGCACGAACATCAGCAGCGCGCAGCGCCTGCCGAACGGCAACACGCTCATCGACGCCGGCAACCCCGGACGGATGTTCGAGGTCACTAAAGAGGGCGCGATCGTCTGGGAGTACATCTATCCGTACTTCGGTGGGCCTGCGAATGCGAACTCAGTCTACCGCGCGTATCGGATCCCGTACGGCTGGATTCCGCAGCTGACTGCGCCGGCGGAGCGGAAGATCACGCCGCCAGCCAACGGCGAATTCAGAGTGCCGTAGCTACTTCGACAACTCGGCGTAGAGGCCGTCGATTGCGGGCACCCTGGGCGCCCAGCCGATGTCGTCGGTCTTGAGCTGCATCAGGAGCTGCTCCTTCGGCGTGCCCTTCTTCACCAGCTCCGTCAGGCGATCGACCACCGTGTTGAACTTCGCCGCGTAGGCCGCCACCTCGGCCTTCGTCAGCACCGGGCCGTTGCCGGGCACCGCGGCGTCGAAATCGAGCTTCAGCAGCTCTTCGAAGACCTTCTTCCACTCGAGCGCACTGCCGCCGCCGGCGTAGTCCACGAGCGGCCCCTGCCCGCCCGTCGTCACGGCGTCGCTCAGCGCGACGACTTTCAGATCTTTGAAGAAGACGATGCTGTCGCCGCTGGTGTGGGAGCGGCCGAAGTGCAGCGCTTCGACGGTGACGCCGCCGGACGTGACGGTGCGGGAGCGGCCGTCATACGTCTGGCTGGGCGGCGCCGGCTTCGGGTTGTTGTTGTAGGTAGCCGCGTTGGCGGCGAGGTTCGCATGGCCGAGCACCGGGACGCCGGCGGCCTCGAATCGATCGACGTTGCCCGTATGGTCGGCGTGGTGATGCGTGACGATGACGATCTTGACCGGCTTGTCGGTGACGGTCTTGATCTGCTCGACGAGGGCGTTGTAGTTCTGCTCGCCCGGCAGCTTGGTGTCGATCAGAATCACGCCGTCATTCGTCACGCGCACGAGCGAGTTCGCGCCCGCTCCGGCGACGACAAAGATCCCGGGTTTGACCGGCTGAATCGGCTGAACGGGCTGCCCGGGACCGCGGCCCTGCGCCGAAGCGTCGGACGCGAGCGCGAGGGCAACCGTCAGGAAGAGGGTTTTCTGCATGGCGGAGTTGTAGCACGAAATGCTCAACCCGCCACGAAGAGGCAGCTAGACGACGGCGCCTTTCGGAGCCTGAAGCCGCTCGGCCTCGCGGCGTCCCCGGAAGATCGCGAACAGCGCAGGAATGGTCGTGGCCGCTCCGACGGCGAGCAGGGCGGCGCCGACTTGCCTGCGGCGATCCGCGCCCAGGCGATCCGAAACCAGCAGTCCGACTCCGGCGCCGATCATCGCTCGTGTCGCGACGACGAAGCCGAACGTCGGGAAATTGAGGACGAGCTTCTGCATGGGGTCCTCCGACGACACTCAGCCGTGGCGCTTGAAGTACTGAACCGCGCGTTCGTGCTTCCGCGCCGCGGCGAGCGACGTGAACGTGCCGAGGTTGCGCCGGCGGCCCGTCTTCGGATTCCGCTTTCTGGAATACAGACGGTACCCGCCGGTCGCCAGCTTCCGGATCATCGCCTACACAATGGAGCGTGGGCGACTACCCGTCACCAGGTGCACGACGAGCAGGATGACGCCGATCACGAACAGCACGTACGCGATCTGCGAGGCTACGGCTGCGACGCCGTAGATGCCGAGTGCGCCTGCGATCAGGCCGACGATGAGAAACATCAGGGCGTAGTACAGCATGGTGGACTCTCCTTTCCTGAGGTAAAGCAAGAGAGCGACCATCTCTCCGAAGCCCATCGATAAAAAATGGACCTGTGGCATCCCGCTTGCGTAAAGCGGGGCCATGAGCCGAACCGTTATGGAATCAGTCCCGGTGCTCCGGTGGGTGTTTCAGCAGAAACGACACGTGGTGACGTGTGCCGTCGATGTCGCCGATGGCGGAACGTCGTTCGACGTCTCGCTCGTTCCCCATTGGAATCTGTCAGATACGACGATCGAGTCGTTCAAGACCGCGGCGAGCGCGTTCGCGCGCCACGCGGAGATTGCGCTGAAGCTTCGTCAGGGCGGCTGGGTGGTCGACCGGCAGATGCCGGTCGCCACCTCCACCGCAGCCTGACTAGAAGTCCAGCTGCACGTTGATTTTCGCGAACCGGGCGGTGGCCACGCTCAAGGGCGTGAGCCAGCCCGGGGTGTTCGGGACGAACGTGTTGTTGACGGTCGTCACCGAGTCCGTGTTGGTCACGTTGTAGACATCGAGTCCCACCTGCGCGCGAATCCTGTGGAAGCGGAGTATCTTCGCCACGCGGAAGTCGATGTTGTTACGACGATCTGAATACAGCGTGTAGCGCGGAATCAAATTGACGGTGATGTTGCCTGACGACAGGTTGCGTCCGAGCGGCTGCGGCCCTGAGTTGGCGATGGCATTTGTCACCGTGTAGTTCGCCAGCTCTTCGATCCCGGGATCGCTCCGCCACGTCGCGCTCACCTGCAGATCGATCTTCGGGATGACGTAGGTCGCCAGCCCGCGGAACGACGTCAGGTACGGTTCGACGATCTTGCAGTACGGGCTGGTCAACCCCGCCACTGAATCCCCTCGCAGCGCCTGTGTGATCACGATGGTGGACCAGGGATAGGTTTCCGGCAGCGCCGAGCGCAGCGCGCAGTTGTCCTGCAGCGTGCGTCCCGTGCTCGTGCCCGCCTGCAGCGTGATGCCCTGGCGCAGCCGCGCGTTGATGCCGAGATCCACGCCCTGCCAGTTTTCCGTCGGCTCGGCGCCGACGGCCGAATCGAGCAGCGCGAGATCCTGCACCTGGCCGACCTTGTTGGGGTTGAGGTTGTACACACCGCTCACGACGCCGCCTCCGCCGCCGGGGAGGCGTGAGTCCGAGGGAATCGGCACGCTGAACTGCGTGTAGTCGGACGCCGCCGTCAGCGTGTTGTCGAGCGTATAGAAGTTGCCGAACCACCGGCGGTAATAACCGACGGTCACGCCGACGCGAGGCGCCACTTCCTGCTGCAGCGACACGCCGAGCTCCCAGTTGTAGGGGCGCTTCCCGAAGCCGTTGATGAAGTTGGGGTCGAACGTGCGCGTGAAGAACTCCTTGCCGAAGTTCTGGTTGTCCATCGGACCGCACTCGCCGTTGGCGGCCGGGTTGAGCAGGTTGCACTGCGGGGTGAAGTCGCCGTTGATCCCGCGGCCGGCGCGGTCGTCCCACGTGCGCGTGGTCTGGAGATTCAGGCGGATCAGCGGGTTGAGGTCCATGTCGCTGTTGCTCGCCGTCAGCGCCTGCATGTACTTTCCGATGTTGGCCTTGATCGCGGTCCGGCCGTTGCCGAACAGGTCGTACGCGACGCCGAAGCGCGGCGTCAGGTCGTGCCAGTGGACGCCGGGGGTCGAGCGCGCCGGGTAGCAGATCTGCGTCGGCATCAGTGGATAGTCCGCGCCGCCGGCGCACGACTCGGGATAGCTGCTGAGGATGTAGTCGTAGCGGATGCCGCCCTGCACCGTCAGCCG